>Ga0114129_10008943_pt1 | contig 14272 bp, 11 predicted proteins | sample RhiMetdeltSRZDD1_FD_80071 | JGI IMG/M metagenome (GOLD analysis project Ga0114129, IMG submission 80071) | Populus rhizosphere microbial communities from Tennessee, USA - Rhizosphere MetaG P. deltoides SRZDD1 (version 2) (version 2) | ecosystem: Host-associated > Plants > Roots > Rhizosphere >... | reverse complement strand
TGCGCGGGATTTGTTCCAGGCAGAGAGCAGCGCGGTCTATTTGCAGGAACAGGATGGGGCCATTTGGCAGGCGATCGCGGTAGTCGGCGCAGAAGCAGAGGAGATCAAGAATGATCCGATCGAGAGGGGTCAGGGCATCCTCGGAAATATTATTTTGCATGAGACCGGCCAAATCGTAAATGATGCTTCCAATCAGCCCGGGGCAATTACTGTCAAAGGTACGCAGGAGCGGCCGTTCGAGCATATTATGGCAACTCCGGTTTTATCGATCGATCGCATCAGTGGTCTTATTTCCGTCTGGCGCACGGGTGAAGGCCGCGATTTCGTCCCCTCAGAATTGGACTTTTTGGCGAACCTTGCTCGTCAGGCAGCGATCGCGATTGAAAATGCCCGTCTGTTCCGCGAATCCGAGACTCGGGCGACAGAATTGGCGACTCTGAACGAATTGGCGCCGTCCCTTTCTGCCCAGTTGGACCTTAACCAGATTGTGAGCACGATTTATACGGGCATCGTTCGTCTGCTGAATGCAAAGAACTTCTATGTTGCATTCTATGAGCCTGAAACCAATGAAATCGTGTTTCCGGAAATTGTATCTGAATCCGAGTTGGATAGAAGCGTTACACGTCTGCCGATGGGCCAGGGCATCACTTCTTATATGATTCAAACCGGTGAAAGCGTTTTGATCAGCGACGGATCCGATAAATGGATGCAGCAGAAAGGTCTCATCTCTGCAGGTGCACCAACCAAGTCATTTATGGGTGTGCCCCTCGTTCGTGGCACTCAAGTTCTGGGTGCCATGGCAGTCCAAAGTTATGATAAGTACAATGCGTACGATCAACATGACCTGCAACTTTTGACTGCCTTCGCCAGTCAGGTAGCTGTAGCTTTTGAAAATGCGCGGCTCTTCCAGGATGTGAGCGAGAGCCAGGCGCAGCTTTCCGAAGCACTGCAAATTGCCCGCATCGGTTATTTCGAAATTGATTGGAACACGCAGATCATCACTTTTACGGATGAGTTATTCTCCCTGCTCAACACGTCTGCCGCGAAGGAGCGCGGGAATCAATTCCCCATCGAGCAGGCACTGCAAAGGTTTGTGATTGCGGAAGATATTCCTCTGGCAACCCAGGCAGTGCAGGATGCGATCGAAGGCAAAACCGCACCGGGCGGTCTTACATCTGAGGTTCGCTACCGGACAACGGACGGCAGAGTCATTTGGGTGAGTTCCATCTACAAAGTGGAGCGCGATGCAGCCAACCAGCCCGTTCGTGTGGCGGGTTCGTCGCAGGATATTACGGAACGCAAGAGCAATGAATTAACCCAGTCGGCCATTACTCAAATCTCAGAAAGTGCGCTCACTTCCAGAACGCTGGAAGATCTGATGCGCGCGATCCATGAGGCGGTCAAGCCACTGCTGCCAGCCACAAATTTCTACATCGCACTTTATGATGCAGCCACAAATCAGATCAGCTTCCCCTATTATGCAGACGAATTTGATACAGACTGGGCACCCAGAAGACTTGGCCGCGGCCTGACCAGCTATGTGGTCCGCACCGGGCGGCCTTTGCGCACTACACCTGAAATTTTCTCTGACCTGGAGGCTTCGGGTGAAATTGTGAACGATGGTGTGCGGAATGTAGACTGGCTCGGTGTTCCGATTCGCGCGAAACAGGTGGTTTCGGGTATTATCGCCGTTCAAACGTATGATCACGTGATCCGAATCACCGAAAGACACCAGGACATATTGTCCGTCCTGGCGCCTCAGGTGGCTTCCGCGATCGAACGCTTTTTGGCAGAACGCGAAATTCAAAAATTCAAGCTCGGCATCGACCGGTCGGATAGCGCCGTGTTCATCACCGATATCGAAGGTGTCATTGAATATGCCAACCCGGCATTTGAAACGGTCTATGGTTTTGACCCGGTGGAAGCCATCGGAAAGACGCCGCGCATTCTCAAATCCGGTTTGATTCCGGATGAACAATATAAGCAGCTTTGGAGCACCCTCCTTTCGGGAGGTACGGTTTCCGGAGAGCTCATCAACAAAACCAAAGACGGCCGTCTAATACCCATTGCGGGAACCAACAGTCCGATCCTGGATGAATCCGGCAAGACGATCGGCTTCCTTGCAGTCCATCAGGACATTACGGAACGGAAGCAAGCCGAACAAGCCCTGCAACAGCGTAATACCTACCTGGCCGTCTCGTCTGAGATTGGCCGTCTCGTCACATCCACGCTCGACTTGAACACCATCTTCAGTCGCACCGTAAGCCTACTAAGTGATCGGTTTGGTTTTTACTTTGCCGCCATCTATGTTATCGATGAGACCGGTTTCCATGCTACCTTGCGGGAAGCCAAGGGCGAGGCTGGCGAGAAAATGAAAGCGCAACGGTATACCATTTCGGTCGGCTCAGAATCGATGGTTGGCCAGGTTGCAGATACTGGCAGTCCACAAGTTGCCAACGACGTCACGTTGGAGCCGTTGCACCAACCCAACCCATTCCTGCTGGATACCCAATCCGAGGCCGTGATCCCGCTGCGGGTTGGGGAACGCAAGATCGGCGTAATTGACATCCATTCGAAAGAATTGAACGGCTTTCCAGAAGATGAGATTTTAGTGCTGCAATCGCTGGCGGACCAGATTGCGATTGCCATCGACAATGCCTCCTCCTATGAGCGCTCACAGGCCTTGATCAAGGAATTACAGGAGCTGGATCAGCTCAAGAGCCAGTTCCTGGCCAATATGAGTCATGAGCTGCGCACGCCTTTGAACTCCATCATTGGTTTCTCGCGCGTGATCCTGAAAGGGATCGATGGTGCTGTCACCGACATGCAGCATCAGGACCTCACGGCGATCTACAACTCTGGCCAGCACCTGCTGGGTCTGATCAACGACATCCTCGATCTCGCCCGCATCGAAGCCGGAAAGATGGAACTTAATTTCGAGGAAGTCAAACTGTCCGAAATGGTGAGCAGTGTACTTTCCACTGCCAAAGGCTTGGTAAAGGAAAAGCCTATTCAACTCGTTGCAAAAATTCCGACAGATATGCCCACGGTCCGCGGGGACACCATGCGTGTTCGTCAGGTAATGATCAACCTGCTCTCCAACGCCTCCAAATTTACGGATGAAGGTTCGATCACGGTTGAAAGCCGCGTACAAACGGGCCCCACCGGTAAACCCGAGGCATTGATCAACGTCATCGATACCGGACCCGGCATTTCGGAGGATGGTCAGGCAAAACTGTTTCGGGCTTTTTCACAAGTGGACGGTTCCGCGACCCGTAAGACCGGCGGCTCAGGGTTGGGTCTGTCCATTTGTGCGAATCTTGTCCAGCTCCACGGTGGCCGCATCGGTGTGACGAGCGCGGAAGGCAAAGGCTCCACGTTCTGGTTCACACTTCCGCTGTTCAATCAGCCGGTGGAGCACATTCCCGAGGGCCGAAAGGTTATCCTCGCCATCGATGATGACCCGCAGGTGATCAGCCTATACGAACGGTATCTTAACTCTCAGGGTTATTACGTGGTTGCGCTCACCGAACCAGACAGGGCCAAAGAGAGGATCCTGGAGCTTCAACCCTACGCTGTGACTCTGGATATTATGATGCCCAACACGGATGGCTGGACGGTCCTTACTTCGCTCAAATCTGATCCTGCGACCAGGCACGTGCCTGTTGTGATCTGCTCGATCATCGAGCAAACAGACAAAGGCTTCAACCTGGGCGCGTCGGACTATTTGGTCAAACCGATCCTGGAAGAGGATCTTCTCAACGCGATCAGCACTTTGAACAGGAATGGTGACATTCACGAGGTCCTGGTGATCGACGACGACCCCAACGATTTACGCCTGGTTGAAAAAATCCTGAGCCACCATGGTCATTACAAGACGAGCATAGCAGAAGGAGGCCGCAAAGGCTGGGAGGCAATCATCGCCAAGGCACCGGATGCTATCATCCTGGATATCTTCATGCCAGAAATGGATGGGTTTACGATACTGGAAAAATTACGGGAAAATCCTGCCTTGCGCGAAATCCCGGTGCTGGTGGTCAGCGGAGGTGGGTTGACGAATGAGCAGTATCAGCAGCTTGCCGACTATGGCAAAAGGTTGATCACCAAGGGTTCGCTCAAGGAAGATGAACTGATCGCAAGTATTGAGAATGCCTTGAAACGGATTCAGTAAACAATGCTGACCTGTTTCGTTCAACTCTGCAAGAGGGAACCTACTTTATGTCTTTTGTAATCAAATGCTTGGATTGCGGCCATGCCGCGCCATTCATACCCAGCTCGATGCATTGCCCACAATGTAACAGTCAGTGGCGCGAAGCGCAATACGACCTGGCTGAAGTCGCCAAAACCTTCCCGTCGGAAATCAAGGAACGGCCCTTTGATCTGTGGCGCTATAAAGAGCTGCTGCCGATTCGCAATCCCAACCCCACGCTGCGCCTCGGGGAGGGCGGCACACCACTCATACCGGCCGCCAATCTTGGAATGATGCTTGGGCTGCAGAATCTATTTATCAAGGATGAACGCCAGGGACCGACCTCCTCTTTCAAGGACCGGCAGGCCTCCGTCACAATTTCTGCGCTCAAGGAAGGCGGCATCACAGAAATGGTGGCTGCCTCCACGGGCAACGTGGCCATTGCGCTTTCGGCCTATGCGGCACGGGCGGGAATCAAACTGTGGGCCTTTGTCACCAGCCTCGTTCCAGGCGTCAAGATGCGTGAAATCGCCTTGTATGGAAGTCAGGTGGTAAAGATCACGGGTTCGTATGATGAGGCCAAGAAAGTGGCTGCTGAATTTGCCCGTCAACGCGGTCTCTATCAGGATATGGGTGCACGTACGGTAACGGCGGTCGAGGCCATGAAAACCATCGCATTCGAAGTGGCTGAACAACTCACGATGGTTCAGGGACCGGCCTCTGGCTCGACCAAAGAAAAACCGAAGTGGCGTACACCTGACTGGTATATTCAGGCGATCAGCGGCGGGATGGGGCCGCTCGGTGTCTATAAAGGGTTCCATGAATTGAGAGAGTTGGGTCTGATCGATCGCATTCCCGGTATCATTCCGATCCAGGTGGACGGCTGCGCGCCCATGGTACTGAGTTGGAAAAAAGGTCTTGAGAAGGCAGAACCCGTGCTTTCGCCGAAGACTCGTATCGAAACCCTGGCCACCGGCGACCCCGGCCGCACGTACACGATGTTGCGCAGTCAGGTCAACGAGACCGGGGGTGTATTCGAAAGCGTGAGCGATGAGGAGGCTTTCCGTGCCATGCACGTGCTCGCCAAGATGGAAGGTATTTCTGCCGAACCCGCCTCCGGCGTGGCATTTGCGGGACTATTCAAATTGGTACGCACCGGCATCATCAAACCGACCGACACCGTGGTCGTGAATTGTACCGGGCATACCATGCCGGCCGAACAATATCTTTTCGCCGAAGGCTGGACCCGGGATGTGGATCTGCGTACTAAAGAGGAACAGGTCATGACGCCGCAGGAGGGTTTGCTCTCCGCGCTCAACAATGTAACGCCAAACCGCTTCTCGCGCGTGGCGGTGGTCGATGATACAGCCGAGGCTCGGCGCCTCATCCGTCGCATTTTGCAATCCCAGGGCGATTTCGAAATCTATGAGGCCACGAACGGACGCGAAGCGATTGAGCTCGTGAGCCGCGAACTTCCAGATCTTGTGATTTTGGATCTCATGATGCCTGAGGTGGATGGTTTTGCAGTGCTCGATGAATTAAGGAGCAAACCCGAGACGGCCAACATCCCCGTGATCGTGGCAACGGCCAAGGAATTAACAGTGGATGAAAAGAGCCGGCTGCAGGGTCAGATCCAGTCATTAATGTTGAAGGGTGATTTTCTCAATGATGAGTTTTTGGAGGAAGTGCGATCATTGATTCGATAATATAATTGGAGATCATCGCTCAGCAACTTCTTGCCCGCCAGCGTTGAATAGACAAAATCTCAATTGGACACGGTAAAAAAACGAGACGGCAGCGAGTCCGTTCGAGAGTGGACTCAGCCCATCGTGCGCATGCTGCGACGTGTCCAAATATTTTGCCGCCTGTCTCAATGCATAGGTAAACTTTTGAGCTTGCTTCATGCGTAAAGATCCCGCGAAAAGTTTACGTGATTTAGTCGGCACTCTGCGAGGGCAAAGCATCCGAATGCATAAAGTGCGATTCCAAGGAATCAATGCCGCTCTGATCTCCGCTTTTTTCCTGGGTCTGGCTCCTGTTTTTGGGAAGGCGGCCATGGGACCAGATCACTTCTCACCGCTGGCTGTTGTCGCATTCCGTACAGGCATGGCAGCATTGCTGTTATTCCTGATTATGGCAATTTTCGAACGTAGATTTATTTTTATCTACCCTGCTGGGCTATTGGGCTGCGCCCTGGCAGGTGGAATCAATGGAATTGGTTCGATTTTCTACTACATAGGGCTGAGTCGGCTCAACTATGCCAGCATAGCGCAAATGTTGTATTCCATGTATCCTTTCTTCGTTGCCATCTGGCTCCGGCTTGACCATCAGGCTCCTTCAAGGCTCACCATCGGACGGATACTCATCGCAAGTTTCTCTGTCTTCCTGCTCGCGTGGGCAGACCCGGGGAATGTCGATATCTGGGGCGTCATATTCATGCTGATCGCTGCCGCTTTTTATGCTTTTCACATACCGATAAATCAGCGCGTGCTATATGATGTGCCCGCACCGACTGTAACCTTGTATACGCTGATCTCCATGAGCGTCGTGGTAATTCCAGTTTATCTAATCGCGGATCGAAGTCTGCCGGCCCCTGGAACGCCCTGGTGGCCGGTCCTTGCGTTAACGGCCGTCACGTTCGCCTCCCGTCTCATGCTGTTCACAGGCGTGAAACATATCGGTGGAATGCAAACAGCCCTGCTGGGTCTGGGCGAGCTTGTGGTGGCAGTCTTTTTCAGCCATGTCATCCTGGGTGAGTTCCTCACCTTTGTCCAATGGATTGGCATGCTGGGGCTGGTCATTAGTTTATTGCTGGGATGGTACGAAAAAGCGCCGGCGCCTCCCTCGCATCCACACGGCCTTCTTAGTTTTCTCCAACCACCCGATTTTCCAGAAGATTACTACAAACATTAGGCTGCTTTTTGAGCAGCGACTACTGGATCGGATGTGATCATTTTAATCGTACTTCCGAATTGCCAGCACCGCATTGTGACCACCAAAACCGAAAGCGTTGCTGAGTGCCAGAGTAATTTTCTTTTCACGCAGCACATTGGGAATGTAATCCAGGTCGCATTCCGGGTCTGGCGTTTCATAATGAACGGTTGGGGGCAGGACTCCCTGGCGCACGGCCTGTGTGCAAAAGATTGCTTCGAGCGCGCCGGTTGCGCCCATCATATGCCCCGTCATCGATTTGGTCGACGAGATCGGAATTTGATAAGCCTGTTCCCCGAACGCGGCTTTTACGGCGCGTGTCTCAGATTGATCATTTAACGGCGTACCGGTCCCATGCGCGTTGATGTAGCCCAGTTCATCCACATTGGCCTTTGCGGATTCCAGGGCCATACGCATGGCTGCTGCTCCGCCCAGGCCATTCTCATGCGGCGCGGTCACATGGAAGGCATCTGCGGTCGCGCCATAGCCGGCAAGCTCCGCCAGGATATTGGCGCCGCGCTTCCTGGCGCTTGATTCTCGTTCCAAAACCAGAACCGCTGCACCTTCACCCATCACCAGGCCGTCCCGATTCTTGTCGAACGGCTGGGGCGTCATGGAATAATCATCATTGCGGCGCGACATGGCGCCCACACGATCGAAAGCCGCGACGCCCACCGAACAGATCGTCATTTCTGCCGCACCGGCCAACGCGGCATCGATCATACCGGCCTTCAACATGAGGAAGGCTGTGCCGATTCCATCGCTTCCGGAAGCACAGGCCGAGGCCACAGAAAAACAAGGGCCTTTGATCTGATGGTCAATTGCGATCATTCCTGCGGCGCCATTCGGCATCAGCATGGGAATCAGAAATGGACTGACTCGCCGCGGCCCCTCCGTATAGTTGATGATCACGGCCTCACTCAATGACTTGATCCCTCCAATGGCCGAAGAGACCAATACGCCGATCCGTCCGGAATTTTCCTCTGTAACCTCCAACCCCGAACTTGCGACCGCGTCTTTCGCAGCGGCCACACCAAGTTGCTCAAAGCGATCGCGGCGGCGTGCCTCCTTGGCATCCATATATTTTTCTGGTTCAAAGTTCTTCACTTCGGCGGCAAAGTGCACATTGAGCGGCGACGGATCAAACAACGTGATTGGACCCACACCCGAAACGCCGTTGAGCGCGTTGCGCCAGCTCTCCTCTACCGTCGTGCCCAGTGGATTCACCGTACCCATGCCAGTAATCACAACTCTTTCCATTCTTCCTCACATTTCAATGATATTTTCGCCTAAATAGTAACCCCAAAAGTGCTCAACCGTCACGCCCCCCAGTGGAGGCACTTGCGGTCTTCTGAAAATCCTGGCAATAGACATTTTGATCCGCTAATCCTCGCGAATTTACGCTAATCGGTTAAGAATTGGCGAAGACACTTGCACCTCCCTGACACAGCCCGTCACTATAGTCCCCGAAGCGAAGCGGAGTGGGAGGGACTGTGTGGCGCACACTTGCCCCGGGCGCAAGTGTGATTTGCCAAGCAAATCAGGAGTGCAGGTGTTGGCGAGGATTGGCGGATTGAGTTTCGATTTTGAGGAAGCCAGAGGAAGCCGTATGAAGGCACTTCGCCTGTTCCTTACCCATCGACTGGCCGTTGCTCTGCCAGCGGATGGATATCCGCCCACCCGTAGGCTTTTTCCAACAACCGTACATCACCGAATTGAATCGGTTTTTCACGCACATACACACCGCCCAACCGCTGATAAAACTTTTGGTATGGGTTATCTGACAAAACCCATACAAGCATCGATGAAACATCGAGGGCCAGCAATTCATTGGCCGCAGCTCGAATCAGTCCACGGCCGATGCCCTGACCCTGAAATCTCTTCAGCACATAAATCGCAAATAACTCGCCCCTAAATTGCAGGTCGCCTTCGCGCGCTTTGCCATAATTTGCGAAGCCAATAATCTGCGCATCCTCTTCCGCCACAACGGTTGTGTGATAGATATTGGCTTCGTCTTGCAACGTTGCTCGCCATTCGCGAGTACGCCGCTCCACGGACAGATTGTCAAGCACGCTATCGGGCATCAAGCCCCTGTAGGTTTCCTGCCAGGCTGTGACATGGACATACGCAATCCCCTCCGCATCTTTCACTCCCGCCGGTCGAATGATTGCCTGGCTCATTCCCCGGGCTTCGGGATGTACTCCCCCTCCACCCAAAATTCTCCGTTCGGACTGACTTCCTTTTTCCAAATGGGCACGATTTCCTTCAAGCGATCGATCCCGTACCGCGCCGCTTCGAAGACTCCGGTATCGCGATGGGCCGCGGTGCAGGCGATCAGAACCGTGGGAGTCTTCGGATAGAGTTTTCCAATCCGCTGAACAATGGCAATCCCTTCAACCACAGGCCATTTCAGACGGATCTCTTCTGCAACTTGCTTCATCTTGGCCTCGGCCATTGGGACGTAGGCTTCATATTCGAGATATTCGGTGTTATGCGCGTCGCCGCGTGTCGTCTCACCGCGCACCATGCCGGTGAAGATCGCGGCCGCGCCGGTGGAGGTAAGCGTGATCCTCGCAAGCAGGTCGTTCAGATCGATTTCATCTTCGGTGATAGAAAAAATAGTTGGGAATTCCATAATTCGTATTTGGTCCTTGCGAACACCGCCGCGTTCAAGGCAATTATCAACATTCCTGGCCGGTTGCCTCCCAGCGCTACAACGAAACTATCCTCCACTTACCGGTGGAAACATGCCGATCTCAGCATTCGGTGGGACAACGGCTTCGTCAAAAGCATATTCACGATTGATCGTGATCAATACCGATTTCATCGACTCCTTGAGATTTGGCATATCACGTGCAAGCCTATCCTTCAAGCCTTGAATGGTGAGATCTTCAGGAACATCCAGTTCCATAGACTTCGTCCCTGCGCGGTCACGAATGGTGGCAAAAAACAACAACTTGACTCGATTCATAATCCTCTATATCCAAATGTCCGCGGCTGCGGTCTTCTCATCGACGATCTCGCCGGTGTTGATTGTACCTGCGGGTTCGATCAAAAGGATGTGACATTCCTCATCCGCCACCGGCTTATGCTCAACGCCCCTGGGCACGACGTACATCTCTCCTTCATTCAAAGTTACCTGGCCATCTCGGAAATGAATGTTCAATTGGCCCTTAATGACAAGGAAGACTTCATCCGTTTCAGGATGGTCGTGCCAGATGAATTCTCCCTCCACTTTCGCCAGTTTGAAATGATAATCGTTCATCTGCGCGATGATTTTGGGAGACCAGTGCTCGGAGAATTTTGAAAGTTTTTCTTCAACGTTTACGGCTTGGTACGTCATATGCCCTCAGTGAAAGGTTATTCACTCACTTTACGCAATTTGCCACATACTTGCCCCGGGCGCTAGTGCCGGGGGGGTCGCAGAGAACACCGAGAAACCTCTTTGTTTTTCGCTCCGCGACTCTCCCGAAGGACACCGGGACGGTGTGTGTCTCCGTGGCTGGACTGCGTAACATCAGTTATTCATTTACTACATCGCCGCTCTGCCCGCCGTGCTTTTCCAACAATCGGATATTCTGGATCCGCATTGTTTTCTCGGCCGCTTTCGCCATGTCATAGACGGTCAGCGCGGCGACGGAGACCGCGGTCAAGGCCTCCATTTCGACGCCGGTTTTGCCGACAGTCTTCGCGGTGGCGGTGATAACGACGCCGGGCAGCGACTCGTCCAATGCCAGGTCGACATCGATTTTGGAGAGCGGCAAAGGATGACATAACGGGATCAGGTCCGAGGTCCGTTTTGCGGCCGTGATGCCGGCGATCTGCGCGATCGTCAGCACATCGCCCTTTTTCATTTGACCCGCGCGGATCAAGCGAAGCGTCTCAGACTTCATATGGACTTCTCCGCGCGCAATGGCAGTCCGCGCTGTATCGGGTTTATGGCCCACGTCCACCATTCGGGCCCGGCCCTGGGCATCTACGTGAGTGAGTTTTTTGGGCATTTACCGCCTGTTTCATTAATTAGTGAACTTTTTGAACCGCATTATAGGCTGGACTCAGAACCAGAAGTTTACCTGATTATCCGAAGGAGGCACTCTGTAAGGATTATAGTAGACCTGACACGTTTTCGCAAAGCGAACCCGTCAGGTCTCAGATATAATTTATATCCTATGGATAACCTCTTGGGACGCCAGTTGAATTACAACGTCCAGACGCCGGTATATGAGGGCCCGCTCGACCTTCTGTTGAGTTTGATCGAGCACGCCGAGCTGGATATCACGGCCGTTTCTCTCGCGACCGTAACGGACCAGTATCTGGTCTACATCAATGGCCTGGAACAAATCAGCGCCGACGAAATCTCGGCATTCCTGGTGATTGCTGCCAAGTTATTGCAGATCAAGTCCGAGGCGCTGTTGCCGCGTCCACCGGAACGCCGGGCCGGAGATGAAGATCTTGGCCGGGCGCTGGTCGATCAATTGAAACTATACAAACGTTTCAAAGAAATCGGGGCGTGGCTGTATGCGCGCCAGCAAGCCAATCTGCGCACGTTTCTGCGCGTGGCGGCTCCTCCGAAGGTGGAACCAAAACTCGATCTCTCGAACGTCACGCTCGAGAAACTCGTCGCGGCCGCCGAGACGGCCCTGGCAAGAGAAACCGCTCGTACACCCCTGGGGATGGTGATTGCCCCTCCCCGCATCACCATCCGTGAAAAGATCGATCTCATCGCCAAAACGATGCGAGAGGTGGAACGCTCCACGTTCCAAACCCTGCTGACGCAAGGAGCGTCGCGGCTGGAAATTGTGGTGACGTTTCTCGCGATGCTGGAGCTGATCAAGCGCTATCGTATTCAGGCAAGCCAAGAGGGATTATTCGATGATATCGAGATCAGCCGGATGGACGATTGGGAAGATGAGGAAGAGATCGAATTGGAGTTTGAGTAACCCGTTTCCTCAAGGGTGTGAATGATCAGGCAATCTCACCAGGTCGTTTTTGCTTCAAGTATTTATCCGTCCACCACAGCGAAATGAGCGCGCCGAAGTTATCAAAAATCAAAACATCCCACGCCGACGCATGACGCCCGTGAATAAAAGATTGATGATATTCGTCTGTCGCGGCATAGAGGATTGCCAGGATCCAAACCACCCAGCGCCGTTTATGGTCCATACCGAGCGCAAACCAATAAGTATAAGCCAGCAGGGCGTATTCGATTACGTGACCGGATTTTTTGACAATTCTGTCCGCCCAGTTGAACGTAGGCAACACCTCACTCGGCTGAGAGGAAAACCAGAAGATCACAGCCATCGCGATCAACGCGGGAAACCAACGGGGTACAATTTGCTTCATCAAAGACATGGCCGCAATTAAACCACAATTCCCCCTTATTCAAATCAATGAAGTTCTATTGAAAGAAAATGGTCAATGGCTGCACTTTGCCAGGCCTTATCACCTCATTCAAGCCGACGAATTAAAAGATGTCATTCCCGCCTTGCGCGAGCTCGAAGCGTTGATCGAGGCCAATCAGTGGCATGCCGCGGGATTTCTCAGTTATGAAGCGGCGCCGGCCTTTGACCCTGCGCATCGGACTCGGCCCGGGACCGGATTCCCCTATCTTTGGTTTGGACTCTACCCCTCGCCTCGCATCGCGACTCTGCCTGAGGCTGCCCGGCCAAAAGAGACATTATCCTGGCTCCCGTCCGTTGACCGTGACACGTACCACGCGGCTATCGAACAGATCCGGAGCTACATTGCGGACGGGCGGACGTATCAGGTCAATTACACGATGCGCCTGCAGTCGGATTTCAAAATCGACCCGTGGATCTTTTTCCTTCATCTCGCCCAGACGCAAAACAACCACGCCGCATACATCGACACCGGACGCTATGCCATCTGTTCGGCCTCCCCGGAACTCTTCTTTCAATTGGACGGTAATTCCATCACCTGCCGTCCGATGAAGGGTACAGTCAGTCGAGGCCGGACCACGGTCGAAGATTCGAAGCAGGCCCAATGGTTGAAGGAGTCGGAGAAGAACCGCGCGGAGAACGTCATGATCGTGGACATGATCCGCAATGACCTGGGTCGCATCGCAAAAGTTGGCAGCGTGCATGTGCCCGAGTTATTCACGGTTGAGCGCTATCCCACGCTCTGGCAAATGACGTCCACCGTCAGGGCCAAATCAGATGTTTCGATCAAAGATATATTCACGGCGCTGTTTCCGTGCGCGTCCATCACAGGCGCGCCGAAAGTCAGCACCATGCGAATCATTTCGGAATTGGAAACGGCGCCTCGCAAGATTTACACAGGCAGCATCGGCTACATTTCGCCAAACCGTAAGGCACTCTTCAACGTCGCGATCCGTACCGCCCTGGTCGATCGCGCGACCGAGACAGCCGAATATGGCATCGGCGGCGGTATCGTCTGGGACTCCACCAGCATGGATGAATATTCCGAGGCCCTTTTGAAGGCGCGGGTGCTGACGGAAAACCCGCCTGAGTTTTCCCTGCTGGAGACGATGCTGTGGACTCCCGAAGAGGGCTTTTTCCTACGCGAGAAACACATCGCGCGGCTGCTAGATTCGGCTGATTATTTTGATTTTCCTGTTTCAGGGCAAGATATCGAAACATATCTAAATGATCTTTCATCCCAATTCACCTCCGCCCAACGCGTACGATTATTACTTGATAAGAACGGCAATCTCTCCTCCGAAGCGAAATCTTTTCTGCCATCCGACGAGCATTATCTTTGGAAAGTTTGTCTCGCCAGCCAGCCGGTCAACGCAACTGACATTTTTCTATTTCACAAAACAACGAAACGAGACGTTTATGAGGCTGCACGCAACGATTTTCCCGAATATGATGACGTACTTTTATACAACGAACACGGTGAACTGACCGAATTCACCACCGGTAATTTGGTCGTGCAGATGAATGGTAAATTCTTCACGCCGCCCATCGAGTCTGGATTACTTGCCGGCACTTTCCGTGCACATTTGCTGGAGGCCGGTCAGGTGGAGGAAAGAAAAATCCGGGTGGAAGAGTTGAAAGAATGCGGAAAGATCTATCTGGTTAATTCGGTGCGGAAATGGCAATTGGTGATTGTGGACAAGGTTGATGAGGAAGGTCACATCACATAAGCTTTGGTTTGACGGTCGCTGGC
>Ga0114129_10008942_pt1 | contig 14272 bp, 10 predicted proteins | sample RhiMetdeltSRZDD1_FD_80071 | JGI IMG/M metagenome (GOLD analysis project Ga0114129, IMG submission 80071) | Populus rhizosphere microbial communities from Tennessee, USA - Rhizosphere MetaG P. deltoides SRZDD1 (version 2) (version 2) | ecosystem: Host-associated > Plants > Roots > Rhizosphere >... | reverse complement strand
GGCGCGGTGATCGCACGGGAGTACGGCTTGCCGGCCGTCGTGGGAGTGGAGCATGCCACTCGGCTGATCCGGGATGGGCAGCGGATCCGCGTGCATGGAACGGAGGGGTACGTCGAGATCCTGCTCTAGCGGGCCGGCCCGAACGCGGTAGTTCGCGGCTGGGAAGCTGCCATTGCTTGCGGTGGGTGATGCTGGCTCCACCAGCGCACGGCCTCTTCCTCGCCCCACGTGATCCCATTGATCGCGTCGAGTGATTGGGCCAGTTGCCGCGCGGTCTTCGGTCGGTCTTCAGGTTTCTTGGCGAGGCAGGCCAGCACCAGGTGTTCGAGCGTTGCCGGGATCGGAAGCTCCGTTCGCGCCGATGGCGGCACCGGCACGGCCTGCAGGTGCTGAGTGATCACTTTGAGTACAGTGTCGCCGGTAAACACCTGTTCTCCCGTGAGCAAGTAGTAGGCGACACATCCGAGTGCATACAGATCGGCGCGCCCATCGACGTCCTCGCCAAGCGCCATCTCCGGCGCCATGTAGGCCGGCGTGCCCATGATCACGCCTTCGATCGTCGCCAACGACGGCTCGACGCCAATGGAAGGCGTCTTCACGAGACCGAAGTCCAGCACCTTGACGAAATCGTCGCGGCAACCGACTCGCCCCAGGTGGAGGTTGGCAGGCTTGATGTCTCGATGGATCAAGCCGCGTGCGTGCGCCTCTTCCAGTGAATCGCAGACCTGGCGAAGGACATGAATCACACGCGGCGCCGGCATCGGGCCATGCTGCTGCACCAGTGACTCGAGATCCATTCCCTCCAGGAGCTCCATCACGAGATAGAGGGTCTGATCCTCGGTCACCCCGAAGTCGTAGAGGCTCACCGTGTGCGACGACTGCAGGCGCGCCGCCGCCTCCGCCTCGCGCCGGAAGCGCGTGATCGCCCGCGCCGCCACGTCACGGTCGTCGCCGCCGAGCATCTCCGGCCGGATCAACTTGATGGCGGCCGGCCTCGCCAGCATTCGATGCGACGCCCTGTAGACCTCGCCCATGCCGCCGCGCCCCAGCAGTTCGCCGAGCTGATAGCTTCCCATCTCTCGAGCCTTCGTCACCTGCCGTCCGAGCGTTGTCACGACGTGCGAGATGACAACGGCGACGCCGACGAGCAAGTAGTCGGGGTAGTGCATCAGCAATGCGTTGCTCGCCGGGCCGAAATCCCAGTAGCCCTGGGCACGAGCCCAGAGCATTCCCACGGGATTCATCGAGGCCGCGACCAGGCCCGCGAGAAGCGTTTTCGTCCTGGTGCTCGGTACGATTGCCGAAAACATCAGGATGACGGCGCCGATCCACGAGATCTGTGGGGAGACGGACAGCGTCGGGACGATCGGCCCCGAATGAAATGTCAGCCCCAGCGCAAGCGCGATGAAGACCAGGTACACCAGACCGAGGTCCAGGATTCGCTGCGGGTCGCGGTTGGCGGTCCGCGTATAGGCAAACAGGAGGAGCGACACCAGCACGCACGCGGCAGCGATCGCGTCGCCCATCGTCAGGTCGAAGCCCTTCGAGGCGCTGACCTGCATCGACCGCATCGCGAGGCGTCCCAGGATGGTTCCAACGACCCACAGGCCGGCGGCGACGAGCGACATGATTCCGAGGCGTGCGGACGCTTCCCGAAGGAAATCATCGGGGAGGGCACGCGGACCACGTGCCGCGGCTGCCTCCGCCGGCGTTGCGTCGGTCGGCGGCCGTATGAGTTTTGGGACCGGCATCACAACCGGGTCAGTGTACGTTCATTGAAGGTCATCACCCCACCTGGTGTGTATTCATCTCGCGTATACTTCCCGACCGTGGAAATCATGAAACGCACAGCGATCATTGCCATTGGAGCACTCTGTTCATGCATGGCGGCCGATCCCCTGGTCGCGCAGGCACCCAAGACGGCGCCGGCAACGCACGTCACGAAGGAACAGATTCAGGACTTCTTCGCGAAGCTGCCGCCGGGGCGAATTCTGGATAGTTCGATCCGGGCGATCGACGTGGGTGGATACCGAGTGGGCGTGTTTGCCGTGACGCGGCCGAAGGACTCTCCGCAGGATGCGATCTACCACGATACGAACATGACCGAGATTCTGTACATCCTGGAGGGATCGGCGACGCTGATCACTGGCGGCACGATTCCTGACGCTCGTCCGCCGGCGCGGCCGGGCGGTAATTTCACCGGCACCAGGATTGATGGCGGCACCAGCCGTCACGTGGTTCCCGGCGACGTGATCATCACTCCGGGACGAACGCCTCACTTGTGGGCGAATATCGAGAGCGACATGAGGTATCTGGTCTTCAGGCCGGATCCGGACGGGACGCTGCCACTGAAGTAGCAGCGGGTTTCGGCTAGCGGCGAATCCCGAGCGCCAACACCAGCCACGCGCCGAGCGCGGCAAGCCTTCGCCAATTGTTGCGAAGTCCCGGCACGACGTCCTCGTCGATGAACGGCACCGGGCCGTTGAGCCGCGCGTCGGTGTGCGGCGTTTGTCGAAGGCCGGCGCTGACCGCTGCGCTCGAGGCGGCTTCGACGGGCGAGGCGCCATCCTTCGCCGGTGCGCTCAATTGGTCGATGTCGGCGCGTTGCGGCACATCCTCCGGTTCGGGGAGCCATTCAGCGAGCGACGCGTCAGCGGAACTCCATCGCACGGCTGGCTCGTCAGCATCGCCGCTCGACGATCGGGAAGGCTCCGCGACACCCAGCCCGAGATCGGCGACCGCCCACACCGCCTTCTCCCCCGTCACCATCGTCGTCCGCGAGCCCGCGGCGCGCCACAGCGCCCGATCGCACACGAGATTGATCACGCGAGGGATGCCTTGCGAAGCGAGGAAGATCGTTTCGATCGCATGGTCGGTGAACAGGACGCGTCCATCGTTGCCGGCGATCTCGAGGCGGTGCGACACGTACTCCGCGACCTCGTCGATCGTCAGGGGCGACAACTCGTGCCTGACGGCCACGCGCTGTTTGAGCTGCCGCATTTCCGGGCGCATCAGGCGCGACTGGAGCTCGGGTTGTCCGACGAGCAGCACCTCCAGCAGTTTTTGTTTGTCCTCCAGGTCCGACAGAATGCGGATTTCCTCGAGCAGCTCGCTGGTCAGGTTCTGCGCTTCATCAATCATCACGACGACCATCGCGTCCACCGCCTGCAGCGAACGCAGGAAGTCGTAGAGCGGATAGCTGAGATCGGTGCGCGACGCGCCGCGCAAATGGCCGGCACGGACATCGTCGGACGAGACGATGCCGAATTCCACGAGCAGCGTTTTGAGGAAGTCTTCGCGCGACAGGAACGGATCGGGAACGAACGCCGCAAAGACCTTCTGGCTCAGCGAGTGCACGACCGCCCGGCAGAGGGTGGTCTTGCCCGTGCCGACCTCGCCGGTCAGCGCCAGAATCCCTTCGCGGCGGCGGATGCCGGCGACCAGCGCGTCGAATGCGGGGCCGTGCGACGACCGGGTGAAAAAGAACCGCGGATCCGACGAGAGGCTGAACGGCTTCTCGCGAAGCCCGAAGTAGGGTTCGTAGGTGAGGGCGGCGGGATCCTGCACGCCCGGCGCGGTCCCGATGAACCAGCACAGGCGGCTTCGATGCTCCGCGAGGAGAGCGAAGTCAAGGCCCCGGCCTTGCAGCGACGGCTCCACCATCTCGGGCGATCCTAGCTGAGTTGGGAAAGTTGTACAAGATGGTAGTGATCCCGGGGCTTCTTCAGCTAACGAACCAGGGAGAGCGTCTTGTGCTGATTCCGGCGCCGAAATCGAGTCATTGTCCGGCCTGCGGCCAGGAGATCCCGTCCTGGTTCTGGCAGTTCCGTCGCTTCTATTGCCCGGCGTGCGGCACCGGGCTGGCGGTGCGCGCGTCCTACTTCAAGGTTCTGAAGTTCGTCGCCGCGCTCACGGGCCTGCTCGGCGTGTACGCCCTCGGCATCGGAGGTCCGTTTTTTACGTACTACGTTGCGATCGCGATGGGGCCGGTCTTTTTTCTGCTTCGGTACTTATCCGTTCGAATCTTCCCAGTGGACTTGGAAGAGACGACCTACGTTCCTCTGCCACAGAGCCTGGTTGGCGAAGATCCCGGATACCTGCCAGGCCCGGATGTGGCGTTCCGCGACAAGCCGTTCCGCGGTGTCGCGCCGAAATTCGAGCCCGCCGAACGATCCGGCATCGTCGAATGGGTCATTTCGGCCGCGCTGATCGCCGCGGTCACGGCCATCGTTGCGGGAATGGCGGTCAACGTGCTGGATCGCGTGTTTCCCGACCCCGTTGAAATCAAACGCGCCGGGGACGGCTTCGCGCTGCAAGCCGCGCTGGGTGCAGACACGATCGCCTTCACGAACTTGTCGGGGGAGGAGTGGTCCTGCGAAGTGCTCATCGGGACCACCGCCAGGGTCGGCGCCGCCTTCCGGCTCACGCCCCGTGAGACGCGCGAGATCCGGTATCTCGATTTCCGCCCGTCGCTGCTGCTGGTAGACGCGTTGATGCTGCGTGGTGCGGCACACGATCAGCTCGAAGCTCGATGCACGGAGTCTTCAGGATTGCTCAGGGCCGGACTGCTCAGATAAGAGCGGCGAAACGATGAGGTCGTCGAATCCGGCGACCTCTTTTGCGTTGCATGCATCGATCAGGGAGTCGCGCGCGGTGCTGTTCATGTCGCGCTACACGACGGAAGCGATCGTCGATTACGGCATTCTCGACCGTCGGTCGCCTTCGTTGTCTACGTGACTGGCACGGTCTTGTTGCGCGTCATCACGCCGGAGGAGCGCGCGCGTCCGCAATCGCTCTCTCGCGCAGTCAGCCGACCGTGGCCGCGGTTGGCCGAAGCGGCGCCGGCGGCTCGGGACTGAAGGCCTTGGCGGCGGGACCGCCAATCCAGCTGGGGTTGCGGTACGCATTCTGCTAGTGGCAGCGAATGTGCCTGCCGTACCTCAGCGAGTGACTCCAGTGATGCGAACTCTTTTTCCACGGTGGAGATGGCAACTGTGGATGGCGCGACCAGCCTTCAGCCGGACACCCAGCTCGAGCGCAGCGTCGTCACTGCGACCCATTACTCCGTTGACATCCCGCTGAGGTTCAGTGCAACACGATTTGATTATCGACGTCGGCGCGCACAACGGAGACGACGCTGGCTACTATTTGCAAAAAGGCTATCGGGTCGTCGCGATCGAGGCGAATCCGGTATTGGCGCAACGGATCACCCAGCGGTTCGACGCGCCGATCCATGACGGCCGGCTCGTTGTCTTGAACCGCGGGATCGCCGAGCGTGCTGGAACCCTGTCCTTTTGGGTCAATGACGACAACTCGGTGTGGTCGTCATTCGATCGTGAGCTGGGCGGGAGGCACGGCAGCCGGTGCCACGCCGTCGACATCGAGTGTGTGCGCCTCGATACGATCGTCCGGGAGTATGGCATTCCGCATTACTTAAAGATCGATATCGAGGGGTACGACCGTCTGTGTCTCGACTCGCTCGACGCTGGTGAATGTCCGCGGTACCTGTCGTGCGAACTTACCCATAGTGACGGGTTGATCGACAAGCTCTACGAGTTGGGTTACCGCCGATTCAAACTCGCCAATCAAAGCACCTATACGGAAGCGACTCCTGTGTTCGACAACGAGATTGAATTCCGCGTGTTGCGAAAGATCTGTGCGCTGTTGCCTGCCGCGAAACAAGCGGTTCCCGACGGACTTCGATCCGATTTCGACACGTTCACACTCCGGCGTGGCTTTCATTTTCCGCCTGGCGCATCGGGTCCGTTCGGCGAGGAGACATTTGGCCCCTGGCGAAGTAAAGACGAGATTCAACGGCGCTACGATCGGATTCGTCGACGTTTTGTTCGGGCCGGGGTGTCATTAGAAGAGTGTTGGTACGACATTCATGCGAGCTAGCTGCCGCACGATCGAACGTCCTGTGCCTCTTCCAGTGGCGCGACAACGATGGTGACTCGTGCATGAACTCGTCGATGGTCCCCACGTCAGCATCATCACACCGGCGTACAACGCCGAATCCTACCTGCGTGAGGCAGTGGAGTCAGTGTTTGCGCAATCGTTCACTGACTTCGAGCTGCTGATCGTCGACGACGGATCGACCGACGGCACGCTCCATCTTGCCCGCTCGCTCGGCGCAGCCGACCCGCGCGTGCGCGTAATCCCGTCAATCCGCAATCAGGGCCAGCCGACTGCCCGAAACGAGGCCATGCGCCAGGCCCGCGGCCGGTTCTTCGCGCTGCTGGACAGCGACGATGCCTGGGAACCGAATTATCTTGCGGAACAAATGTCCGTGTTTCGCCAGTTCGACGACGTCGCAGTCGTAACCGCGAATGCCACGAACGTCGGCGGCGTGCGGAACGGCAAGACCTTTTGGCCAGTCACTTCAGGGACTTCGCGTCTCACTCTGCTCGACATCATCGAGCAAGAAGACTCGGTCTGCATCATGTCGGTCTTCCGTCGGGAGGTGTTCGAAACGATCGGCGGCTTCGATCCGAAGCGGAGAGGCAATGAGGACTACCACTTCTGGGTCCGGGCTGCGCGCGCCGGGTTTGTCGTCGTCCGAAATGCGAAGCCACTCGGGAGATATCGGCGCCGCCCGGATAGCGAATCGGCCAACGAGCGACGGATGCTCCGCGGCGTCATCGCGATCTTCAAAGAGATGGAAGAGGTGTGTGCGGAACGGCCAGCCGAACGCGCTGCCGTTCGTCGACAAATTGCAGTCTTTCGGAAACGGCTGCTCAGGGCCGAAGTCAGAGGCTGCTTCGAAAGATTTCGTCTTCTTCAGTGGCTCCTGCGCGTGCAGCGAAGCGGGCGTCTCAGGATGCGTGGCTGACAGCGACGCCGGCACAAGCATGATCACCGCCCGTCGAAACTCGCCTCGAACAAACTGGACGGGCCGGGCAATGTCATCGCGAAGGGAGTCTCGCCGTTGTCCTGTCCGACGAGCACGAGCCGCGCGCCTGCGTGAAGCAACTGCGTCGTCACCCACGTCGGTGTTGGCCCGTAGACGAGGAAACGACGGTGTTGTCCGAGGAACGCGTCGAGCTCTTCGAGCCCGAGCGGCTGGTATCGGTTCAGCGCCTTGAAGTCTCGATACGCAAGGTCGAGGATCGCGTCTGGCCCTTGGGACTTGCTCAAGTAGAACAAACGGCCCGCCAGTTGCGGGGAGTAATGGACCAAGACCAGAAACACGTGAGAGTGTGTGACCACGATTGGCAGATCCTGGTCCGCCCTGCTGAGCAGCGAGGGGTAAACGGACGCGATCGCCGGTCGATCGCGCAGCAGCCATCGCGCCGAACTCGCCTGGCGTCCGGCCGTCCATAAGAGCAGAACGGCCGCCGCCGACATGAGGACGACCCGCCCTGTGCCCCGCAGGCTCGCGACGACGAACGGCACGATGATGCTGAATCCCAGCGTCCATTGAATCGAATAGCGTGGTACGAATCCACCGGTCACGAAGCCACTCACATAAGCGATGAGCGGCAACGCGAGCAGAGCGGTCGCGAGGATCCATTCGTGCGGAGCCGCGATGGATTTCCGATCGCGATCGTTCGGCGCGCGGCTGACCGCGAGCGCCACAGCTGAGACTCCCATCAGGGCCATGAACGGCACGGCGAGGTCCGCCATGGCGGATTGGTACAGGTCGACGACCGTACGAAGCCGCGGCGGCGAGAAGAACCCGGTCGCGAACGACCTGATGATGTTGATGAAGGGCAGGAAGATCGTCAGAGGAACAACCGGCGCGCTCAGCGCAATCCACATCGGCCAGTCGGTACGGCGCGACCTGATGCATCGCGTCGCCTCCGCAAGCACGAGAGGAGCGAGCAGCAGGACCGCGTAGTAATGGCACGCGGCTGCGGCGGCGAGAGCGAGCGCCATGCCCGCCAGCCAACGGCCGCGTCGATTCACCGAGTCGGCCGCTGCCTGCCAGCACACCAGCGCGAGCCCACTGAATCCAATCACCAGACCGTACGGCCGCGCCTCGTATGCGTAGGTGTAGGAGACGCTGTTGAGCAGCAGGAGCATTCCGAGGACGCCCGCCACGCTTCCGTAACGCCGGCGCACGAACACGCCGGCGGACAGCGCGCCGATCATGACGCCAATCATCCCCGGCAAACGCATGGCGATGTGCCCATCGCCCGCGAGCCGGTAGCAGAGGCGAGTGATTGCGTAGAACAGCGGCGGATGCGCGTCGACGCCCCGGAGCAGGGCGTTCCACTGCTCACCAAGCGGCAGGCCGGCGAGGGTGATAGTGAAAATCTCGTCGTGCCAGAACAGTTTCGCGTGGGCACGCCCGGCCGCCCCGACAAGGGCCAGCGCAACGATGCAGCCGCCAGCGATCAAACCGATCGATTCACTGTCAGGTCGTGCCCGGAAACTGCGGGTCAGTGCCGCGGACATGCCAGGCATGTGCTTCGTCAGTGACGGAGGAAGCCGTAGGTTACGCCGAGAGCCACACTGGTGTTCACGGTCGCGCAGTATGGGATCCTCACGCCGGCGGCACCTCCTGAAGCGCCAACGCGGTTGAGATGTGCCGAACGCATAATAGCGAGATCTTTTGCTTTGTACGCGTCGATCAAAGTGTCGCGCGGAACTCGGCGGGCAGGTCGGGCACGGTGTCTCTCAGGATGTCCATCACTGCGCGCCGCTCGGCCTCGTTCATCCCCGAGTACTTCATGCCGACCTCGCGCCCCGAGAGGATGTCCCACGCGCGGCGGTAGATCGCCGTCCGCAGTTGGTCAGGGAGCGCGCGGAATGCGGGCGAATAGATCATGTAGCTGCACGGATACTTCATCAGCCGGTGGTCGAGGTCCAGCTGGCGCAGGGATCGGCCCTGGTGGTCGGAAGGTCCTCGCCTGGAGAACATCTCCGCGAACCCCGAGGTGCCTTTCACCGTGTCCGTCAGCGGCGCTTCATCGACGAACAGCAGTGCGTCGACGAACTCCTCGATGGCGTCGCGCAGTGCGCCAGCAGTCGGATTGAAGGTGTGGTCATAGGTGGCCACCCGCGCATCCCAGCCGACGCGCGTCATGAGATTCATCATCCGCACCTGATGACCGAACACCAGGAGTGCGACGATGTCGCTGTGGGGTGAGGCGTAGCGGGTGATGTCGAAGGCGCCGTCGAGAGACGTGCGATTCATCGCGTCGCCGTCGAGGAGCGGCGGGCCCTGCGCCGCGCGGCCGCCGATCGCGTTGCCCCTGTGTCGCATCGCGCCGTGTGTGCCCGTCACGTACCATCCGCCCCATCGCTCGGCGAACGGCGTCCGATCGTCGGGATCGTCCGAACCGCCGGCGAGGCCATCGCGCGCGATCAGCGAACTGCGGAACAGCATGCCCGGAACATACAATGCACTGGCCACGTTGTGGCACGTCAGGCAGTTGGGTCTCCGCTCGAGCCGCGCGTTCGGCTGCGGCTTCTGCTCGACGATATAAAAGCCGACGCCCTGCTGCGGATCCTGTACGGCAAGCTCCAGCAGCGGCGCGCCGTTGATGTAGCCAACCGTGACGACGTCGTTGAAGAAGATCGAGCGTGGGTTTTTCGGTTCGGTGTACAGCGCCTGGATGCCCGTCTTGGACATCACCAGCATCTGCGATTCCACCGGCACGTCCAGGGCGTCGAGCACCGATCGCAGATAGCCCGTCGGCTCGGCAAAGGTGAGGCGCGCTTCGCCGGCATCGATGCGCCGATTCAGATCGTCGACGACATCGGTCGTGGGCCGTTGCGAGTATCCGATCGCCGGATGCGCGAAGGTCGAGACCGGTAGTCGATTGAGCGGTGTGTTTGTCGCCGCGGCTACGACAATGGCCCACGCCGTGGCACACGCGAGCGCGAACCCGACGGCCCTGCGCTGGTCATTCCGGTTCCGCACCGCGTTATCTTCGCACGAGACCCACAGAGCACTCTCACTTCTGACTTAGAGCGCGCTGCGAAATTACGCTGACGTAGGGCGGGTCTTGTTCTTTAGACCCGCCTCGAGCCGGGTCCGACCGCCTTCGCGCTTTGCGCTTCGGCGAGTCTCGCCGAAGCTCGCTAGAATCTCAGAGCGAGCGGAGGCGGAAGGACCCGGCCTACAACCGCGGTAATTTCGCAATGCGCACTAGTCTGGACGCTTCGCGCCAAGTGAGGGGTGGCCTACTTCCAATCACCGCCCGCCAGCTCCCGCGCTGCGAACTGGTAGATCACGACACGCTTGCCGTCGAGCCGCGCAGGCTCGCGCTGCAGCAGCTCGCGGGTCGCGAACGCGCCGTCGTCGTTCTGCACGATGCGGTCAATCGGCCGGCGCAGAACATATGCGAGCTGCTCCGCCAAGCCGGCCGATGTCCCCCAGCCCATCGACTCGAGCGCGTAAACATTGCTGAAGCTGTCGCCCAGGAGCAACACGTCGGCGTCGCGCGTCGCTCGCCACGGCCTGCCGTCCATTTCGAGGATGCGACGCACCCAGACAGCCTCCGGTGGAAAAAGCGGACTGTCGTCCGGGAGGTCCAGCATGGCCGCGATGTCGCCGACGTTGCTCACTTCCATTCGTTCGACGCGGTAGTCCGGGTCCGGCCCGGCAGGCAGCTCCACGACGCCGGCGATGACGCTGCCGAGGCGCTCGGCCACCATCTCCATTGCCTCGGGCCGCCAGTGTGTGTCGGCCGCGAGATACTGTGGGGCAGTCCGTCGAGCGGCCGCCATCACTTCGGACGGATCGAAGACGCGTACTCCCTGGCGTTCGAGGTCGGCAACGAATCCCCGGTATGACGCGTTATGCAGCACGCCGTCGGCCTGCCCGTATCGACGAGAAAGCCTTTCCGGGTGGATGCCTGGCTTGACTGGCGTCGGCATCACGATCAGCGTGATGCCGCGACTGGCGAGATCCATGTTGAACCGGACGATTGCCTCGCGAGGGTCTGGCTGCGGCGGGGTCGTCCACTCGGGCGTTGCGCTAATCCGACGACTCATTTGTGCTTCGTCGAGGAAGCCGCGGCCGGTGACGTATTCGACATCCTCCCGGTAGAACAGCCACCCGTCATGCCCTGGATAGACGCGTTCGTTGCCCGCGCCGAGCCAACGCGTCATCAAGGTCTGCGCTGGAGGTCGTAACGAGCGTCCGATTGTCGAAACGTTCTCGAGCGCTCGCTCGAACCCGCTCAAGCCCGCGAGTACGAGCCGGTTTCGAACGACGATGCGATCCCAGAGGTTGGCGTCGTCTGCCTTGGCAAGATACGCGCGGATCTCGTCGGAAATGCCGGCCAGATGTGACCAGGCGACGGCGATACTTTCCGAACCAGAGGTCCGTGCGACGGCGAGCTCGAGCGCCGGAACCGCCACGATTGTGGTCAAGAAAAACGTCAGCAGGAGCCGCACGGTAAAGGGCGAAGCGGTGGTGTGCTCGATCTCATCGAGGGCGAATTGTTCGCGCTTCGGACCGCCTGCCGGCAATGGCTGTTCGACTTTGGGCATCAGAATATGAAGTAGATGAACGGGTTGTAGGCCTGCGTGGCGAGCACGATCACCGACAGCGCGAACACAGCCAGCACGGTCGCCGCCTTGGGCAGGGTCAGCGTTCGCGTCCAGTCCCAGGTCTGCGGGGCGCTCCACACAATCGTGCCGGCGAGCAGAAACGTGCCGAGGTAGTACGGCTGATAAATCAGGCCGGCCAACAGCCCCGCACCCGATTGTGAATCTCTGAGCGACAGCATGCTGCCGACGTACCGAACGGCCTGCGAGAGATCAGCCGCGCGGAAGAATACCCATGTGAACAGCACGATCGTGAACGTGGCGCCGACGCGGACAGGCGCGGGGAGACGACCGTACAACGTCGTCTTGCCCCTGAGCCGCTCGAATCCCAGCAGTGCGCCGTGCAGCGCTCCCCAAACCACGAAATTCCAGGCGGCGCCGTGCCAGAGGCCACCGAGCAGCATCACCACGAAGAGGTTGACGTAGGTGCGGCCCCTGCCCCTGCGGTTTCCTCCGAGCGGCATGTACAGGTAGTCGCGCAGCCAGGCCGAGAGCGAGATATGCCAGCGGTGCCAGAACTCGGTGATTGATTGGGAGAGATAGGGTGAATCGAAGTTCTTCGGGAAGACGAATCCGAGCATGAGTCCGAGGCCGATCGCCATGTCGGAATACCCGCTGAAATCAAAATAGATTTGGAAGGCGTACGCCGTGACGCCATACCAGGCGTCGAGCGTCGCGAGTGAGGCTGCGTCGAAGGCCAGGTCGGCAACTTTCCCACAGGGGTTCGCCAGCAACACTTTTTTCGCCAGGCCCATCGAGAAGAAAGCAATCCCCCGGGCGAACTTCGTTGGCGTGTAGGTTCGCTGTCGGAGCTGGTCCTCAACCTCCGAGTAGCGAATGATCGGGCCTGCGACGAGCTGCGGGTACATCATCTCGAAGCAGAGAAAGTCGTTGAAGCTCTTGATCGCCGTCGAATGCCCGCGGTAGACGTCGATCGCGTAGCTGAGCGACTGCAGCACGTAGAGACTGATTCCCAGTGGCAGCGCCACTCGAAGACCGATGTCGAGGCCGAGCGCTTCGAGCCCAAGCCGATCGACCAGCCAGTTGTAGCTCTCCAGACCGAAGTTGAAGTACTTGAAGAAGCCAAGCAGGATGAGATTCGCCGAGATCGAAGTGATTAAGGCCGCTCGCTGTCGTCTGGTCCGGGGGCCAGCGGGATCGAGCCGGTGAACCGGGCGCCCCCAGGCGCGCGGACCGCCCAGGGCGATCACCAGGCCGGCCATGTAATCGACGAGCGTCGAGAACAAGAGCAGGAACGAGAAGAGAGGGTTTGCCCACCCATAGAACACGAAGCTGACAAGCGTGAGGATCAGGTGTTTCGCGCGATGTGGGGCGGCGTAATAGAGCAGAAGAGCGGCCGGGAGAAACCAAAAGAGGAAGAGGAAGGAACTGAAAACCATGCAATCAAGAGCGCGGACTGCTCAATTGCCGATCTGATAATAAATGGGCAGCGCCGACCCTTCGCTGCTCGACAAGAGCCGCTCTCCTTCGAGCTCGCCGTGCGCGTCGTACCGTTCGACCACCATCGTGAACGCAGCGCCGGGGATCTGCTGCGCGTCCGGAATCACGCGGCTGTTGCGGATCGCCCACTGAGCGATGCGAATGCCTTTCTCCTGATAGGCGCCGTGGACGACGTCGAGGATTTCATACTCGTTGACGATGAGCGCGTTCCGGTACGGCAGGATGGACTGTGGATCCGGGATGGCGACCGTCTTCGTCAGGCGGGCATTCACGACGATGCGGCCCGCATCGACTCCGCCGCCGGCCGGAGCCAGGCGAGCGCGGGATTGCGGCGGCCCGATGGGACCGCGCGGCTGCCGCGAGTGTGGGCTGCGGCCAAGATCGATCCACACATCGGGGTAGGAGTCGCCGCTCGCATTCGTGGTGACACGGGCCCACGCCTCGACTCGCGAGAAATCATCGCTGAATCGGCCGACGTAGATTTCAGTCTGTGGCCCGCCAGTGCGCGCCTGGTTTTGACCACCCTGGTTATAGGGACCGGCAATCGCGAAGAAACGCGGGTGATTCGTCCAACGGGGATAGTCGACCTCGGCTCCGTCGAATCCGGGCGCGTTGTTGATGTTGACGATCCACCGCGCCTCGGTCTCGACGTCGACCATCGTCAGATTTCGGTGGGCGCCGTCGAAGTACCAGAACAAGCGGCCACGCGCGTTGGTCAAGGCGCCCCAGCAGCCCTGGCCGAACTTCTTCAGCGTCCGGGCCTGCAGGTCGGCAATCGCGGCGTCGGGCCACGGAAACATACCGCCCGCGTAACGGCCGTCAGCCGAGACCTGAAAATTGTCGATGCTGACGAGCGTCGTGTTCCACACGAGCTCGCGCTTCTCGGGTCGGTCGATCCGAAACCGCGAGATCGTCCCGAATTCCCACTCCTTGTTTTCGGTTCCGACATAGACCCATTCGCCATCGTCGACCGGGTTCTGCCAGAGGCCCAGGGCGAAGCCGTCTCCCAGTTTTCGCCGATCGCTGCCGTCCCAGTTGACGATGAAGATCTCCGCTGGTCCCGGCTTGACGCGTGTCGAAAAGACGATTCGGTCGCCACGTGGCGTAATCATCGGCTTCACGTAGCTTCCACGCTGGCCGAGAATGACACGCTCGCCCCTGTCGTCCTCGCTGTCGAAGCCCATCAGCGCGAGCTGATCGCCGATCGCCTCAGGATCCTTGCCGTCGTGCTGAACCCAAACGACGCGCGTGCCCGCCCCGGTCAACGCGCGGACCTCCCCGGTGCCCGCGGCGAGCTCCGACGCGC
>Ga0114129_10008941_pt1 | contig 14272 bp, 14 predicted proteins | sample RhiMetdeltSRZDD1_FD_80071 | JGI IMG/M metagenome (GOLD analysis project Ga0114129, IMG submission 80071) | Populus rhizosphere microbial communities from Tennessee, USA - Rhizosphere MetaG P. deltoides SRZDD1 (version 2) (version 2) | ecosystem: Host-associated > Plants > Roots > Rhizosphere >... | reverse complement strand
TGGCCGTTCTCGAGCATTTCCACCGCGTGCTGAGGCCGGGCGGGCACCTCATCTTCGATTACATCCGGTCCGACGCCGTCGGTCTCGACACCCGGGCGGCGCTGCGCGATCGGATCCCTGCCCTGCGCTTCGTGCTGGAGCACTTCGACATCGTCAGCGGCCGGGTGGCCACGGACGGCTCGCATGTCGAGACGTCGGTGGCGCGGAAGCGCGCCTGACGGCGCCGTCGATCAGCGACGACCGAGACACGCCAGCGACACCCCGAGCGGGGCCACCCGCGTGACGCCGAAGCGGTGCTCGCCGGCGATGAGCGCGCGCAGCGCGCGGTTGAGCCAGCGGGGGACGGCATAGAAGTTGTCGCGTGGTCCGCCGCCGCGCGACGCGAACCGCTGGTAGAGGGCGATGGCGAGGAGCGGCGCGAAGAAGGCCACCTTGATGAAACGGCAGTCCTCCACCGTGAGCCCCGCCGCCCGGACGCGCGCGACGAAATCCGCCCGGTAGTAGCGGCGGAAGTGGCCGTACATCTCGTCGTGGTCGCGCCAGAGCGCCGGAAACGCCGGCACCGCGAACAGAAAGGCGCCCCCCGGGCGGAGGACGCGCGCGATCTCGCGCAGCGCGGCGGCGTCGTCCTCGATGTGCTCGAGAACGTCGAGGCACACCACGCCGTCGAAGGCGGCTGAGCGGAACGGCAGCGCGGTGGAGTCGCTCGAGAGCACGCGGCGGTTGCCGCCCTTCCGGGCGTGCGCCAGCGCGTCGAGCGAGAAATCGGAGCCGACGCCCTCCGCCGCGTCCGCGAAGCGGCGCAGGAGAAAGCCCGCGCCGCAGCCGATGTCGAGCAGGTGCGGACGGCGCCCGTCGCTGGCCGAGGCGACGCGGCGCAGCGCCGGCCGGAACATCGACTCGACGATATCGTTCTGGCCGGCCAGCCAGTAATAGTCGTCGCCCAGGCCGATGAAGCGCTCTTGACGCTCGGGCTCGTCCTTCACGGCGCCGCGCCCTGCGGGCCGGGCCCGGGCAGTCGCGTTTCGCCGGAGATGCGGGCCACCACCGAGGTCGGCCGGCCGCGACTCTCCTCGTAGATGCGGCCCACGTACTCGCCGAGAATGCCGAGCGAGACGAGCTGCACGCCGCCCATGAACAGGACGGCCACGATGAGCGACGTCCATCCCACCAGCGGTATGCCGTGCGTCAGCTTCAGCGTAATCAGGCCCACCGCGAGCAGCATGGCGGTGAGCGACACGGCGACGCCGAACAACGACGCCAGCTGGAGCGGACGATACGACGAGGCGATGAAGCCGTCGAGCGCGAGCCGGATCAGCTTGCGCACCGTGTACTTGGCGTCGCCGGCGTGTCGGGCGCCGCGGACCTGCGCCACGCCCGTCTGCCGGAATCCCGTCCAGCTGCGCATGCCGCGCATGAAGCGCGTGCGCTCGGGCATGGCGTTGATGACGTCGACCACCCGGCGACTCATGAGCGAGAAGTCCCCGCTGTCGAGGGGCATGTCCACGCGGCTCATCCACGTGAGGAGCCGGTAGAAGACCCGATAGCTCAGCCGCTTGAGCCAGCCTTCCGAGCGGCGGACGCGCACCGCGTAGACGACGTCGTTCCCCTCCCGCCAGCGGGCCAGGAACTCGGGGAGCATCTCGGGTGGGTCCTGCAGGTCCCCGTCCATCACCACCACGGCGTCGCCGGCGGCGGCGCGCAAGCCCAGGGAGATGGCGGCCTGATGGCCGAAGTTGCGGGAGAGGTGCACGGCCTTGATGCGCGCGTCGCTGGCGTTGAGCTCCGCCAGCTGCCATGGCGTGGCATCGGTGCTGCCGTCGTCGATGAAGATCAGCTCCCAGTCGATCGCTTCGGCGTCGAGGACCTTGCGGACGCGCGTGGCCATCTCGGGCACGTTGCGCTCTTCGTTGAGGACGGGCACGACGACCGACAAGGTCATGTCAGCTGGGCGCCCGGGGATTGGTTCCGGGCACTACGGTGTGCCTCGGCGGGGTGGAGGGTGGACGACGACGCGGTTACTCGCCGATGACCTGGACGGTGATCTCGCGCTTTCGCGGGCCGTCGAACTCCGCGAAGATGATCGACTGAAAGCGGCCAAGGCTGAGCTCCCCGTTGCTGACGCCCAGCGCGATCGAGCGCCCGAGCAGGGCGGAGCGCAGGTGCGAGTGAGCGTTGCCCCGCTCGCAGTCCGAGTAGCGCGGGTCGTCGTGGCGATAACCGCCGCGCTCCGGCACCAGCCGTTCGACGAGTCCCTTGAGGTCGTCGATGAGCGCGCTCTGAAACTCGTTGATGAAGACGGCGCACGTCGTGTGGAGGGTGTTGATGAGCGCGATGCCGGCCGAGACCGGAAACTGCTGGATGGCCTCACGCACGATCTTGGTGATGTCCGATACCTCGGTGCGCTCTTCACTGTGCAGCGTGAACGAGGTGTTGAAGACCTTCATCCGTGTCTCTCTCCGGGGCGCATCACCATGAATTCGCTAGCGGAAGTGCTAGCGTAGCCGCGCCAAGACCAACAGTTACGATATAAGCACCGTCACCGAAATGTCAATCTACGTCGTCTTCGGGTCCAGCAGGTCCCGGAGGCCATCGCCGAGGAGATTCAATCCCAGTACGGCGGCCGCGATGGCCATGCCTGGGAAGACGGCGAACCATGGGTTCATGGAGAGGAAATTCTGCGCTTCCTTGAGCATCAGCCCCCATGAGGGGTGCGGGGGCTGCGTGCCAAGCCCAAGATATGCCAGGGCGGCCTCGGCCAGGATCGCCACGGGAAAGCTCGTCGTGGCTTGGACGATGAGCGGCGCCAGCGTATTCGGCAGGATGTGACGGAGCAGCAGCCGTCGGTCGGGGGCGCCGAGGGCCCGCGCGGCCACCACGAACTCGCGTGCCCGCAGCTCCAGCACGCTGCCGCGGGTGAGGCGCGCGAAGGCGGGAACGAAGGCGACGCCGATCGCGATCATGCTGACGACGATGCCGGGGGAGAACACCGCCGAGAACAGCAGCGCCGATAGAATTGCGGGAAATCCCTGCACGGCGTCCACCAGGCGCATGAAGAGCTCGTCCGGCCAGCCGCCGAGCCAGCCGCTCAGCAGCCCCAGCAGCACGCCCAGCCCCGCCCCGATGCTCACGGCAATGACGCCCACGGCGATCGACGTCCGCGCGCCCGCCATGACGCGTGACAGGAGATCGCGCCCGTACTGATCCGTCCCGAAAGGATGCGCCGGCGACGGCCCCTGCAGCCGCTCCGTGGCCGCCATCTTCAGCGGATCGATGGGCGTGTACACGAGACTGACCGCGGCCGTGACGATGAGGAGCAGGGTGACGGCGAGGCCGAGGACGAAGGTGACGTGGCGAAGCGGGCGGCGTCTCACGCGTCGTACTTGATCCGCGGGTCGACGAAGGCGTAGGCCAGGTCGACCGCGAAATTGATGGAGACGATGGACGCGGCGACGAAGAGGGTGACGCCTTGCACGACGGGGAGGTCGCGGGCGTTGATGGCCACCAGCGCCAGGCGACCCAGCCCCGGCAGCGCAAAGACCGACTCGAGCACGATGGAGCCGGCCATGAGCTGCCCGAGCTGGAGTCCGACCACGGTGATGATCGGGATCAGCGCATTCCGGAGCGTGTGCAGGGTGATCACCCGCCGCTCGGGCAGCCCCTTGGCCCGGGCCGTGCGCACGAAGTCCTCACGCATGACCTCGAGGACGGCCGAGCGCGTCGCGCGCACCAGCACGGCCGCCTGGAAGAACCCGAGCGCGACGGCGGGCAGCAGCAGCGATCTCACGCCGGGCCAGAGGCCCGCCGACCAGCCCTCGAAGCCGCCCGAGCGGAACCAGCCGAGGTGGACGGAGAAGAACAGGATCAGCAGCAGTCCCGACCAGAACGACGGCACTGCGATCCCGAGCTGCGAGACGATCATGGCCACGTAGTCGGCGGTGCGGCGATAGCGCGTGGCCGCATACACGCCGAGCGGAAGCGCGACCGCGACCATGAGGGCGCCCGCGAGCAGCGTCAGCGGCAGCGTCACCGGCAGGCGGCTGACGATGAGCCGCCCCACTGGCACGTCGTACTGGATGGAGGTGCCGAGGTCGCCGCGGACGGCGCCGGAGAGCCACTCGGCGTACTGGACCACCAGCGGCCGGTCGAGCCCGAGCGAGCGGCGCAGCCGCGCGACCGTCTCGGGATTCTGCTCGGTGCCCAGGATGAGGGCGGCGGGGTCGCCGGGCAGCACGCGAACGACGACGAACACCAGGGCCGAAACGAACAACAGGGTCACGGCAAATGCCGCGACCCTGCGCAGGACGTAACGCTTCACCGGCGCCGGCGCGCCGGGTCTACTTCGCCGCCGACCACCCCACCTCCGACAGATCGCTGGATGGGATGGGCAGATCCTTCCAGAAGCCGGTGACGCCCTTCTTGGCGACCACCAGCCGGGGATGGATGAAGAGGAAAACCGCCGGCGCGTCGTCGACGAGCATCTTCTGCATCTGCACGTACTGCTCGCGTCGCGCCTTGTCGTCCAGGGTCACCTCGGACTTCTGGAACAGCTCCTGGAACTTCGCGCTGTCGTAGCGGAAGTAGTACTTCGGGTTGGCGTAGTTGGCGATGTCCCACGCCTCCGCATGGCCGATGATGGTCAGGTCGTAGTCCGCTTCCTTCCACACCCGCGACAGCCACTGCCCCCACTCGATCTGCTCGATCCTGACCTTCACGCCGACCTTGGCCAGCTGATCGACGATCACCTCGCCCGAGCGCACCGTGTAGTAGTACTGCGGCGCCACCTTGAGCACGGCCTCGAAGCCGTTCGGATAGCCGGCCTCGGCCAGGAGCTTCTTGGCCCGCGCCGGATCGTACGGCATGGCGCCGGCGAGGTCGACGAAGTAGGGGTTGAGGGGGTCGACGGTGGAGCCGATCACACGGCCGAGGCCGAACATGGCCAGCTTCACCACGTCGGGCTTGTTGATCGCGTAGGTGACCGCGCGCCGCACGCGCACGTCGCTGAACGGCTTGCGCGAGTTGTTCATGGCCAGGATGACGTCGTTCGTCGTCTCGCCGATGGTCACGTCGAAGCGGCCGTCCTTCTTGAGGTCGGCCACGTGCTCGGGTCCGAGCCCGAAGAGCGAGGCGTCGATGTCGCCGGCCTTCAGCGCGGCCAGGGCCGCGTTGGGATCGGGGATGAAGCGGTAGGTCACCTGCTCGAGCTTGGGCAGGCCCTTCACGTGGTAGTCGGGGTTGCGCTTCAGCACGATGCGATCACCGCGGACCCACTCGCCGAGCGTGAACGGTCCGGTGCCGACGGGGGCGGACTTCAGCGTCTCCACGGCCTCGCGCGGATAGATGACCGAGCCCTGCCGGGCCAGGTTGAGCAGGAAGTTCGCGGTGGGCGACTTCAACGAGAAGGTGATCGTGTAGTCGTCCTTCACGATGATGTCGCCGATGGCCGCGTAGTACTGCGGGTACGGGTGCTTGGTCTCGGGGTTCATCGCGCGCTCGATGACGAACTTGACGTCGGCCGCCTTGAGCTCGCGGCCGTTGTGGAAGCGAACGCCCTTCTTCAGGAAGAAGGTGTAGTTGCGGTTGTCGGAGGTGTGCCAGCGCTCGGCCAGCCACGGCACGATCTTGCCGTGGGCGTCGACCTTCACCAGGCACTCCTGGATGTTGTAGAGGACCACGCCCGCCGTGGCGGACGCCGGGGTCGCGGTGAGGTCGAGTCCGGGCGGTTCCGTCCCTGTCTGCACCACGAGCGCCCGGGGCGCCTGGGCGGCTGCGAAGCCGGCGATGCCGAGCGCGACGCTCGCAATGACGAGCAGGACGACCGTTCGACGCATCACGCGAGCCCTCCCCTGGTGGCGGTGTTGAAGTACTCCAGCGTGCGGCGCAGCCCCTCGTCGAATTCGACGCCGGGCCGATAGCCCAGCAGGCGCTCCGCCTTGCCGACGTCCGCCAGCGTATGCGGCACGTCGCCCGCCCGCGGCGGCGTGTGCCGCCGCTCCACCGGTCGCCCGAGCAGCTTCTCCAGCCGGTCGATGATGTCGAGCAGGCTCACGCGGTCTCCGCACCCCACGTTGAACGCTTCGCCGGACGCCTTCGGGGCCCGGGCCGCCAGCAGGTTGGCGTCGACCACGTTGTCGATGTAGGTGAAGTCGCGCGACTGGCGTCCGTCGCCGTGCACCTCGACCGGGGCCCCCCGCAGCGCCCACAGGATGAAGCGCGGGATGACCGCCGCGTACTCGGAGGCGGGGTCCTGGCGGGGCCCGAAGACGTTGAAGTAGCGCAGGCCGACGGTCTCCAGGCCGTAGAGGCGCGTCCACACCGCCGCATACTGCTCGTTGGCCGCCTTGGAGACCGCGTACGGCGAGATGGGCGCCGGCGGCTGATCCTCGCGCTTGGGCAGCTCCGGCCGGTCGCCGTACACGGACGACGACGACGCGTACACGACGCGCCGCACGCCGGCGCGCTTCGCCGCCTCGAGAACGTGCAGCGTGCCCGTCACGTTGTTCTCGTTGGCGCCCAGGGGATCGCTCACCGACCGCGGCACCGAGCGCATGGCCGCCTGGTGGAACACGACGCCGGCGCCCTGCACGACGCGCTCGACGGCTTCGAGGTCACGCACGTCGCCCTTGACGATCTCCAGCCGCTCGCCCGCGGCCGAGGCGAAGGGGAGATTGCCGAGCGCGCCCGTGGAGAAATTGTCGAACACCCGGATGGTGGCCGCCGGATGATCCGCGAGCAGCCGCTCCACGACGTGGGAGCCGATGAAGCCGGCCCCGCCCGTCACCACGAATACCTCGCTCACGCCGGCGATTGTATCATCCGCGTCTTGACAGCCCGGCGAGCCGCATCTCATGATCCCGGGAGGTGCTTTTCAGCTCGCTCGAGTTCCTCGTCCTGTTCCTCCCGGTGACCCTCCTCGTCGCGCTCCGACTGCGTGGTCAGCCGCTCCTGTGGTGGATCGCGGTGACCAGCACCGTCTTCTACGCGTTCGCCGGCCACTGGTGGTTCATCGTGCCGATGCTGGTCACCACGGTCGTGGACTACGGCGTGGCCATCGTGATGGAGCGCGAGCACCGGCCGGCGGCGCGGCGCTGGCTCCTGGCTCTCTCGCTGGCCGGCAACCTGGGCATGCTGGCCTACTTCAAGTACTCCGGCCTGATGGCGCGCACCGCCCAGCAGGGCCTTCGGCTCCTCGGGCTCGAGTCGTCGGCGGCGGCGCTCGGCGTGTTCGAGATCGTGCTGCCGGCCGGCATCAGCTTCTACACGTTCCAGACGCTCGCCTACATCATCGACGTGTGGCGCAAGCAGGCGCCCGCCGAGCACAACTTCATCCGGTTCGCGGGCTTCGTCACCTTCTTTCCCCACCTGGTGGCGGGGCCGCTGACGCGCCACCACCAGCTCATTCCGCAGCTGGCGCGGATCGCCGCCACCGGGATCGACCCGCGCTGGCAGGCCGGCATCTTTCTCTTCTGCGTGGGGCTCGCCAAGAAGGTCCTGCTGGCCGACCGCCTCGGGAACCTCGTCGATCCGCTGCTGGCGGCGCCGCTCGCCCTCGACGCGCCGCGTGCCTGGCTGGCCCTCCTCGGCTATGCGTTCCAGATCTACTTCGACTTCAGCGGGTACTCCGACATGGCGATCGGCCTCGGCCGGCTCTTCGGCATCGAGCTCCCGCAGAACTTCAACAGCCCCTACAAGGCAGTGTCGCCGGCCGACTTCTGGCGCCGCTGGCACATGACGCTCTCGTTCTGGCTGCGCGACTACCTCTACATCACGCTCGGCGGCAACCGCTGCGGACCGGCGCGCCGGCGGTTCAACCTGATGGCCACCATGGTGCTGGGCGGCCTGTGGCATGGCGCCAGCTGGACGTTCGCGGCGTGGGGAACGTGGCACGGGCTCCTGCTGGTGTTGCATCAGTCGATCCCGGTGTGGTCGCGGCTGTCCGCGTTCTGGCAGCGGAACCTCACGTTCTTTCTCGTGTGTCTCGGGTGGGTTTTCTTCCGCGCGGAGAGCTTCGCCCACGCCGGCCAGTGGTTCGCAAGCCTCGCGGGCGCTCACGGCGTCGCCGGCGCGTGGTCTCAGGAGACGCTGCTGCTGCTCGGTCTCGTCGTGGTCTCCCTCCTCATCGTTCGCCTGTGCCCGAACAGCCTGGAGCTTCCGCTGGAGCGGATCGGCGCGCTGCCGCAGGTCGGTCTGGCGGCGGCCACGGCGGTGGCGGTGGTGCTGATGAACTACGGGTCGAAATTCCTCTACTTCCAGTTCTAGTGCGGCCGTTCAGCGTCACCGTGGCGGTGCTGCTCGCCCTCGTGATGGCCGTCAACGGCGCCGCGACCTGGGATCGCGCGCGACACGAGGACCGGATTCGCCGGGCGGCGGCCGCATTCCGGCCGGGGCAGGCCATGCTCGCCTACCGCGACACCGACGAGCGTCGCTTCCAAAAGGCCCGGCTGGCCGTCATCCCGCCGCCGCGGATCGTGGCCTTCGGCTCGAGCCGGGTCATGGAGGTCTCGACCACGATGGTGGGCGCCGAGCCCGGCGCGTTCTACAACGCGGGCATGTCGGGCGCCAGCGTCGAGGACTTCATCGTCCTCTGGTCGGTGCTGCGCGACACGGGCAAGGTTCCGGCGGTCGCGCTGTTCTCGCTCGACAACTGGTCGTTCAACCGTTCGCATCCGCAGGTGCCGTGGCTCGTCTGGGCCGACGAGGTCAACCGACTGGTCGACAGCATGGACGGCCGGGGCCCACGCCGCCTCCCGCGCGCGGAGGCGGTCGTCTATCGCTGGTATCAGGCCAAGGAGCTCGTCTCCTTTTCCGTGCTGAAGACCTCGCTGCGCGACCTGGACCGGCTCCGCCTCGGACGCACGCCGCGAGGGGCCGAGCTGGTGCAGTCGCTCGCCAACGAGCTCGTCGACGAGCGGCAGATCGCCGGGCGCCGCGCCCTGCTCGCCGACGGCAGCCTCGTCTATGAGACGACCTTCGCCGCCCGACCGCGGGCGGAGGTCCGCGCCGACGCGCTCGACTTCGCCGTGCGGACCAAGGCCGGGCTGCGGGACTTCGCGTGGGACGCCGAGCGCGCGCGTCGGCTCCGACTCCTGTGGGAAGACCTGGACGCGCACGGCGTCCGCATCCACGCCTATCTCCCGCCGTATCACCCCGAGGTATGGGACCTGATCCGTCGCGATCCGAAGCTGGTGGAGGCGCTCGATGAGACGCGCGCGTTCCTCGAGACGCTGGCCGCGCGCCTCGGCATTCCCCTCCTCGACCTCTCCGATCCCGCGGCGGTCGCGTGCGGGGAGGACGATTTCCTCGACGGCAACCACGCCCGCCGAGACTGCCTGAAGCGCATCGTCGCGCGGGCGCTGGCGGCCGGCCGCGCCAGGCCCGTCGCCGCTCGCTAGCACGGCCGGCGTGGGCGGCGTTGCTTGACACCTCCGGAAACCGCGGGCTACGGTACGGCCGTGTCCAGCCGATTGCGAACGCTCGCGAGGCAGATCCTCGGAGTGGAGCGGACGCCCACGTACTACCTGCCCTGGCTGACGCGTCCCGGCCTCGACTGCGTCCTCATCCTCAGCAACATCGAGTCGCGCTTCAAGGCCGGCTTCAACGAGGGGCCCTTCCGGCTGACCACGACGCAGTACGACGCCGACGGCCACCGCGTGGGGCGCTACGACACGACGCTCGCCGAGTCCACCGACGTGGCGGAGTTGCCGCTGACGCCCGCGTCGCCCGGCTACGGCTTCGCCACCGTGGAGGGCGAGCGCCTGCACACCGATCTCTACGTGACGCTGACGACGCCCGAGTTCTACACGGCCACCCACGGACGCGGCGAGTTCGTCGAGCGCTATCCGCGGCGCGCGCGGGCGGCGATGGCGCTCGCGCGCGGGGCGCTGGCGCCGCTCGGCCGCACGCTGCCGGCGTTCGTGCGCTATCAGTACGTCTACGAGCGCGCCGACAGCCGCTCGCACCTGCTCCTGATGAACCTGTCGAACGTCGAGAACGGCGTGCGCGTGGCGGCCGAGTGGAGCGGCCGCCGTCTGGCGAGCCGACTGGTGCCCATCCCGCCCATGGGAACGCGGCTCCTCGACGTCACGACGCTCACGGGCCGAATTCCCGTCGCCCGGCTGAAGCTCGAAGCCAACGCGTGGTTCAATCTCTATGTCGTCGGCGCCGGGCCGCGCGACCTCGCGGGGCCGCTGTCGTTGATGCATGTCAAGTAGCCTCTCGCCCCTGCTCTCGGCCACGTTCTGGGAAGACGGCTACGACCACCTGGTGGAGCCCGTGCATCAGCGCGACGCGCAGGCCCGCCGGCACCTGGCCGCGCTCGACGTGAGCGTGTTCGACGGCAACGGCAAGCGCCTGCTCGACTTCAGCGTCGACCCGCGTGACGAGGTGGTGGATCTCGACGGCCTGCTGGCGGGGCCGCTCGCCGGCCGTGGGCGCGTGCTGGTCCTGTTCGACGCTCGCTACGACCCGCAGATCTTCCCGTACCGGCCGCACCACTACGGCTATCTCCACCGGCGCGGCTCGCCGGCCCCACCGCTCTACTACGCCGTCAACGCCGTGCTGGGCGGCGTGCCCGACCGCATCGGCGCCACCGGCATGAACAACTTCGAGACCTATCTGTTCCGTCAGCAGGCGCTTCCCGCGCGGCACGCGGTGCTCGTGGCCAACCTGTCCCGGTTCACGACGGCGGAGGTCCAGGTCACCGCATATTATGGAAGGAGCAAGGTCCTCGAGCGGGCCACGCTCCCGCCAAAGCTTCACGCCGAGCTGCCCCTGCCCGCCGAGCGCGAGGGCCAGCCGCTCGAGCGCGTCGAGATCAAGGCGCCGTTCCGGATGGCCACCTACGTGATCGGACGGCAGGGCCAGTCCGGTGACCTGGTCCTGTTCGACCACCTGTTCACCTACTTCCGATGATTCCCGCGGACGCGCTGCGCGACGAGGACCTGCTCTGCTACTGCACGCGGCTCACCGTCGGTGACGTCCGCACCGCGTGCAAGGCCAACGCGTGGCCGCCGCCCGAGGCCGATCGCACGGGCAAGCTCTGCACGGGATGCATGGGCGACCTGCAGTATCTCCTGCGCGAGTTCGCCTCCGACCGGCGGTAGCGCGGCCGCGAGATTCGCCTCAGACGCGCCGGCGGTAGACGGACAGGGTCGCGCCGTCCGCCATCTCGACGCGGTCCACCAGGCTGAAGCGCTCGGTCAGGAGCTGCTGCATCCGCGCGAGCACCGGTCGGAAGAGCGGGCGCCTGGCGTAGAACTCGAGCACGTCGCTCTCCACCACGGCGTACTGCGCGTCGCCGCCGAGCCAGTCCTCCAGCTCGGCCGGCCCCCACACGCCGGAGCGCCGGTAGCGCGCGGCGTCCCTCATCGTGGTGAACATCCACTTGTGCTGGTGCGACTGACGGAGGTAGGCGCGGCGATCGGCCAGATAGATCAGCAGCGGATCGGCCAGGAGGAACACGCGGCGCTCTCCCGCGGGGATGGCCGCCCGCAGTCGCGCGGCCACCCGCGCGGCCTCGGGAATGGCCGCCTCCGCGGGCACGATGCGACGCGGCAGATTGTGGTGACGATGCAGCCACGGCGAGGCGAGCAGGACCAGGAGCAGCGCCGTGGCCGCGGCGAGCCGCGCGCTGGTGGCGGGCAGGGCGAGCGCCTCGGCGGCGAGCACGCCGAGCACCAGCGCAAACAGCGGAGCGATGGCGCCGACGTAGCCGATGGCCTGCTTGCTCCACGGGCCGAGGACCACGAACTGCGAGAGGACGACGGCCCAGAACAGCGCGAGCGTGAGCCGGAACCCGGGAGCGGCCCAGCAGGACGCCGCGGCCGGCCGGCCGCGCCGCGGCAGCGTGAGCGCGGAGAGGAGGGCGAGCAGGGCGAGCCAGGCGGCATAGCGCTTCGCCAGGAACAGTCCGCTCCGTCCGAGCTGCGTCAGCCGCTCCACCCACGTCACGCCCCAGGTGGCGTCGAAGTACTCCGAGGCGCTCAGCGCGCGCGCGTCCTCGATCAGCGAGAACCACGCGTGATAGCCGAGCGGGGCCACCCAGTTGCGGGCGACGGGAACGTACGCCAGGAGCTTGAGATGGGTCGGGCTCGACGCGAAGAAGACGACCGGCAGCGCGATGGCGATGGCGAAGAGTGCCGCGCGCGTGCGCCAGCGCTCGGCCTGCCAGGCGAGGTAGACGAAGACGAGGGCGACGGTGGGCCAGTAGTTCGGCTTGACCAGGAACAGCACCGAGAAGATCGCCATGGCGATGAACGTCCGCCCGCGCCATCGAGTGGCGAACAGGACGAAGATTCCGAGGACGTGAATCAGCGCCGCCAGCCCGGAGTAGTCGACCATGACCAGATACCCGGTGACGAGGCCCTGGGTCACGAGCAACGCGCCCGCCGCCGCCCCGGCCACCGGCCCTGCCCAGCGACGCGCGAGGCTCCACACGAGTACCAGCACCACGGCCCCGATCAGCAGCGACAGGAGGCGCGCGCCGAGGAGACTCGGGCCGGCCACGAGCTGGCTCAGCCCGTAGACGAAGAACGGCAGCGGCACCCACTGCCCCGTCAATTCGTCCTGGTAGAGTCCGATCTCGCCCTTGACGGCGAGCGTGCCGAGCACCAGGTATTCGATCTCGTAGTCGCTCGTCGTGAGCACCCAGGCGAGCAACGCTCCCATCACCGCGTACGCGAGGAGAAGGACGAGGAGGGAGAGCACGGCCGCCCGCGTGACCGGGGTGGAGGCGCCGCCGGGCATGCGCGTATGATATCGCATCGCCGAGAACACCAATCGCCATGCGGCCGGCGGCGCCGGCTGGCTCGCCGTCTCCATCGCGGCCGTGACGCTGCTGGCCGTCGTGCTCTTCGTCGTCTACGCGCTCACGGGCGCCGACCTGTGTCTCTGGTGCTCGGCCGGAGGCTGAGCGGCCGCTAGCGCGACAGCGTGGCGGCGCCGAGCCCGCGGCCGGCCTGCCGGTACTCCTCGCGCGGCGGCGCGAAGATGTCGAGGACGACGCAGCGCGAACCGAGCGTGCGCCCGCCGTGCGGCACGTTCGGCGGCGTCTGCCAGAAATCGCCCTTCTTGACGTGGTGCTCCACGCCGTCCTGGATCCGGATCCACTCGCCCTCGAGGCACACGCCCCACTGCTCGTTGGCGTGCGCGTGCACCGGCGAGACGGAATGCGGCTCCAGCGTGACCACCGACAGCATCGCGTTGACGCCGGGGAACACGCGCGCGGTGACGCCGGCCGCCAGCTCGCGCAGAATACCGCCCTCGCTCAGGTTGTGAAAGCACGACGCGTCGCTCATGCGCCTCTCCTTTCGATCTCGGCGTTGCCTGGACTCACTCGAACATTTACACTATGCCTCGCCGTTCCGTCTCGCCGATCTTGTCACGCAGGAGGCGCCGTGCGGTTTTTCATCGGGATGCTGGCGCACGAGACGAACACCTTCAGCTCCATTCCCACCGATCGCCGCCAGTTCGAGGCGCGCGATCTCCGCTACGGCGGCGAGCTCCTCGAAGCGTACCGCGACACCGGCACGTGCCTCGGCGGGATGATCGGCGCCGCCGCCGCGCACGGCATCACGCTGGCGCCGTCGCTGGCGGCGGCCGCCTCGCCGGCCGGGCGCGTCACCAAGGAGTTCTACGCGGAGGCGCGCGATCGTCTGCTCGCCGACGTGCGCAGCGCCGGGCCGCTCGACGGAATCCTGCTCGACCTTCACGGCGCCATGGTGGTGGACGGCATCGACGACGGCGAGGGCGATCTGCTGGAGGCGGTGCGCGCGGTCGCCGGCTCGCTGCCCATCGCGGTCACCCTCGATCTCCACGCCAACGTGACGGCGGCCATGGTGCGCGCCGCCACGCTCGTGCACGGCTATAAGACCTATCCGCACGTCGACATGGACGTCCGCGGCCGCGAGGCCACCGAGCGGCTGCGCGACGTGGTGGCCGGACGCCTGCGGCCGACGGTGGCCTTCCGCCAGCCGGCCATGCTGCCACCTATCGCCGGTCAGCTCACCGCCCGCGGGCCGATGCGACGGCTCTACGATCTCGCCGACGCGATGGAGCGCCGCCCCGGCGTCATCTCGGTGTCGATCTTCGCCGGCTTCCCGCTCGCCGACATCCGCGACGCCGGCCTCAGCATCTACGTGGCCACCGACCGCGATCAGCCGCTGGCCGACGCGCTCGCCGACGAGCTGGCGGAGACGGCGTGGACGCATCGGCGCGAGTTCCTGCACACGGCGGTTCCCATCGAGACGGCGGTGGCCCGCGCCCTGGCCGCCGA
>Ga0114129_10008940_pt1 | contig 14273 bp, 7 predicted proteins | sample RhiMetdeltSRZDD1_FD_80071 | JGI IMG/M metagenome (GOLD analysis project Ga0114129, IMG submission 80071) | Populus rhizosphere microbial communities from Tennessee, USA - Rhizosphere MetaG P. deltoides SRZDD1 (version 2) (version 2) | ecosystem: Host-associated > Plants > Roots > Rhizosphere >... | reverse complement strand
TTCGACGAGCCGGCGCAGCGCCACGTGCAGGTCGCCGAGATGGTGATCGAGAAGGCGAAGCGGCTGGTCGAGCACAAGAAGGACGTCGTGATCCTGCTCGATTCGATCACGCGGCTCGCGCGCGCCTACAACACGATCGTGCCGCCGTCGGGCAAGATCCTCTCGGGCGGCGTCGACAGCAACGCGCTGCAGCGGCCGAAGCGCTTCTTCGGCGCGGCGCGAAACATCGAAGAGGGCGGATCGCTGACGATCATGGCGACGGCGCTCATCGACACCGGCTCGCGGATGGACGAAGTCATCTTCGAAGAGTTCAAGGGCACCGGCAACCTCGAAATCCATCTCGATCGGAAGCTCACCGACCGCCGCGTCTTCCCGTCGATCGACATCCAGAAGAGCGGCACGCGGAAGGAAGAGCTGCTCATTCCGAAAGAGGAGCTCACTCGCGTCTGGGTGCTGCGCAAGGTGCTGACGCCGCTGTCGCCGGTCGAAGCGATGGAGCTGCTGCTGTCCCGCATGGCCAAGACCAAGACGAACCAGGATTTCCTCGCATCGATGTCCAACGGCAAGGGCTAGGCACGCATGGCCTCGCTGATTGCGCGCGCCGCCCGGCGCGCGGCCGAGCGCGTTCAGTCGCTGCCGCGGCGCCGGCTCTATCCGTGGATTCCACGCTGGGCGGAGGTGCGGCGCGAGGCGAACGTGCATCCGCACGTGCCGGCCGAGCGCGCGGAATGGTTCGAGGCGCACAACACCGGGTCGACGGAATTCGAAGTCCTCAACTGGCTGCACGCGACGATCCGGCTGCTGAAGCCGGCGTCGGTGCTCGAAACGGGCGCGGCCGACGGCCTGGGGACGATCGCGCTGGCGAGCGCCTGCGCCGCCAACGATCGCGGCCTCGTGCACTCGGTCGAAATCGATCCGGCGCTCTGCGAGCAGCTCCGCCGCCGCACCGCGGCCGAAGGGCTCGCCGATCGCGTCCGCGTGCACTGCGAGTCGTCGCTGACGTATCTCGGGTCGACGACGGACACGTTCGACATCGGGTTCTTCGACAGCCTCTGCGAGCTGCGCGCGCAGGAATTTCGCATCTGTCTCGAGCGCGGCCTCATCACGACGGCCGCCATCTTCCACGACACGTCGCCGCACCGGACGGAAAGCCTGAAAGAGTGGCCGAGCCCCCGGGAGCACGCGCGGTACCGCGCCGACGTCCTCGCGCTCGCTCGCGATCGGCGCTGCTCGGGGTTCTTCGAATCGACGCTGTCGCGCGGATTCATCGCCATCTTCGTCGGGGCAGGCGCGAGCGCAGGCGCGGCATGACCGAACCGCTGGCGTACCTGCGCGCCGGCGCCGCCGCACTCGCCGCCATGCCGGGCGTGCTCGCCGAGATCGCGAACGCCGGCCGGCCCCGGACGCTGGTCTACTTCGGCGGATCGCCGGGCGACGATCTGCTCTGCACGCCCGTCATCGACGGTCTCGTCGCCGCGGGCGCCGGTCCGTTGTGGATGATGTCCAACCACCCGGACCTCTTTCGTCACAATCCATCGGTCGCGCACGTCGTCCCGTTCGACGACGCCGCCGCGTATGCGCTGGCGATGCTGGGCGTTCGCCGGGTGCGGCTCCGGTACCATGACTACGACGCCGCGGACGATCGCAGCCTCGCGCCGGCCGAGCACATCATCCGGCTTCTCGCGCGGCGGGCGGGCCTCGATCCGGCGGGGATCACGCCGGCGCCGCGCGTCTACCTCGACGACGCGGAACGATCCTGGGGCGGCTTCGGCGATCGGCAGATCGCGATTCAATCCTCGACGCGCAGCGCGGCCATGCCGATTGCGAACAAGGAGTGGTTCCCGGACCGCTTTCAGAAGGTCGTCGACGCGCTCGGCGCCGAGTTCACCATCGTCCAGCTCGGTGCGGCGAGCGATCCGGCGCTCGAGGGAACGATCGACCTCCGCGGCAGGACGACGATTCGCGAGGCGGCGTCGGTGCTGTTCCACTCATCGGTGTTCATCGGGCTCGTCGGATTTCTGATGCACCTCGCGAAAGCCGTCGACACGCGATCGGTCATCGTCTACGGCGGACGCGAACATCCCTCGCAGTCCGGCTACGCCGACAACGTGAACCTCTACACCGATCTGCCGTGCGCGCCCTGCTGGTACTGGAACCACTCGCCGTACGATCGCGAGTGCATGCGCCGCATTCGATCCGTCGACGTCGTCAGCGCCGTGCGTACGCTCCTGTCAGCGGCCTGACCTCGCGGATTCAAAGCCCCAACAGCGCGAGGCCTCGCTTCGTCGCGACGTAGCCGACGCGGCGATACCACTGGAGCCGCGCGGCGCGCGCCACGGCGTCGGCATTGCTCGGAATGTGCGTCGCATCGTCGACCAGCACGAGTCCGGATGGCGTGACGAGATGGCGCGCGAGCTCGAGGTCGCGCAGCTTGCCGGTCAGCGTGTGATCGCCGTCGATGTGCACGATGTCGAACCTGGCCATGCCGCGAAGGGTGCGCTGCACCGCCGCGTCGGTTGAAAAGCCGTCGATCAATTCGAATTCGATGTCGCCGCCGCTGTCTTTGAGCGCCGTCAGGGTGCGCGCGGCCCGCTGCAACCCATCGCGCACGTACAGACCGGGATCGACGCCGACGTACCGCCGCCTGCCCTCGACCGCGCGGGCAAAGACCGCGGCGATGTAGCCGGTGCGTACCCCGATTTCGAGAAGGCGCACTTCGGCGGCGCCGCGCGCCAGCAGTTTGAACAAGTTGTGGTACAGCGGATAGTAAGCGGATGAACGCAGCCAGTCGTCGTCGGGTTGGTCGTCATCCGGCAGCCAGCACGGCAGCCGTTGGCCTCCGAGCGAGAACAGATCGTCGCTTGGCGGCCGCCGCATCGGCATCAGCTCGTCTCGCAGCCGCGCCAGCCCTTGATCCCACTCGACGTCCTCCAGCGACCGCGGCGCCATGAAGAGCGCCTGCGTGACCGGCCAGGACGGCGTGAGTCCCTGCGACAACACGTTCACGCAGCGGCTCACGCCGACTCTGATCGGACGCGGCATGGCGGCGAAGATCCGCCTCAGCACGTCAGGGTTCGCTACCGGCTCACCACGAAGAGATGCCCGGCGTTCTGCGTGTAGATCTTCCCGTCGCCGCCAAGTGACGCCGGCGTATACGCTGCGCCGAGCGCGAGCTGCTGGAAGATCTTCTGCTTCAACGTCCCGCCCTGATTGATCGCGAACAGGTTGCCGTCCTCGCTGTTCGCGTAGACGACGCCCAGCCGGTCCACGACCGGCGCGTTGACGCACCACTCGAATCCGAATGGATGATCCGACACGCAGCTGATCGACCCATCGTCGCTGCGGGTGCAGCTCTGCGTGTTGGTGTTCTGGAACGACCATTCGATCGTCATCGATCCGTTGACGGGATTGGTGACGGGACTGAGCTGCGTGACGAAGTACTGTTCGGGGCTCGCCGCATTGCTCCCCGTGCGATCCGATGGACAGAACGCCTCGTCGTTGCAGTAGGACCCGACGCCGCCGTAGTGATTGTTCTTGATGACGACCGAGTACGTGCCGTCGTGCGCGTAGATCGCCGGCGTGATATCCCAGCCGAACGAGAAGTAGTTGAGGAAATGACCCGACGCGTCGAAGTGCATCAGGCTGCCCTGGTCGTAGTTGTACCGTGAGAACGCGCCGTAGAAGATGCTTCCGTCCGGCGCGATCGTCGGCGTCGACGAAGAGTCGTCGATTACGCGGCCGCCGCCGAGACGATTCACGGCAGGGTCCACGCCCGGACGCGCGCCGGCGCGGCAGCCGCCGTGCGCGGTGTCGCCGTTCAACGGGTAGAGGCTGGCCGACGTGTACGGCGTGCCGTCGTTGCAGCCGTCCGGCATGTAGCCGCCCGAAAAATAGTCGCCGGCGACTCGATCGTCGCCACGCAGCGACGTCGCCCACTGCAGCGTGAGGTTCGGGTTGACGGCGACGAGGTACCCATAGCGGCTGATGAAATGCGACCGCGTCACCGAGTAAATTGTGCCGTTCGCGGCCACGGCCGGCGCGATGTTGATCGCGACGCGCTGCAGTCCGCACGTGACCTTCCCGGGAATCGCATCAGGACTCGGCGGCCACGGCAACTGCGTCGTGCTGAACGTCGCGTAGCACAAGTCGGTTGGAGCGGGCACCGACCCAGCGAGCAGGTTCGTGTAGCTCACCATCTGGATGCTGTCGTCGGGCGCGACCTTCACGAGCCACGAATCGACGGCATCTTTCGACAGGAACTTGTTGCCGCCGTCCTCGACCTCCAGCACGTTGTAGTAGATGTTGCCGAACGCGTCCGTGGTGAGCGGGCTCACCGTGAATCTGTCGGGATCGACCGTCGCAAACGGGTTGATTCGGCGCACGACCGACCCATCGGCCTTGTTCAGCTTGAAAATCGTTCCGCCGAGTCCCGGATCGTAGACGAACCCGTTCGCGAGGACGGCGTGATAGACCGGCTCCCAGAAATCGCTCTGCGACCCGGGCGCGACCCAATCGCTGTCGAACGTCCAGATCTTCGTCAGCGCGCCGCCGACCCACGAGAACCGGTTCTGATGCCATTGCTGCGTCGCGTACGCGCCTTTGCTGTAGCTTCCGGATTTCGACTCCATGTAGACGTCGTTGCCGTCGACGAGCGGGACTTGATAGTGCACGAGCAGATCGCCGCCGTTGAGATTCTGTTCTTTCGGGACGAGCGGGTCGTACACGATGTTGGCGACGATGCGATTCAGGTCCTGACCTCTGACGTTGAGGAATCCGGTGTGCTGTGCGTTCTGCGCCCACTGCGGCCAGCTCGGCGCTGCCGCCACGATCGTCACGGTTGCGGCGGCAGCGGACACGAGTAGGACACCAGCGAACGTGCGATGCCTCATGTTGATCCTCCTGGCGCCATCGTAGGGGACGAGGCGCGAGAAAGGAACCTAGGCTTTCAATGCCACTCTTCAAGGTCAGCTGCACAAGGAAACCGTGAGCAGCGTCTATCGGCTGGCGGCCTTCCAGTCGCCCTGGAGAACGAAGGCGGCCCAATGCGCGGGCGAGGACCAGCGCGCGTCGCGCCACATGGCGACTTGCGCGGCGCGCAGCGCGGCCGCCGGCGGGCGACCATCTTTGAGCATCGCGCGGTAGAACCGCGCCATCAGCTCCGCCGTCGATCGATCGCGCACGTCCCACAAGCTGGCGACGACCGCCGGCGCGCCCGCGTAGAAGAATCCCCGCGTCAAGCCAATCAGGCCTTCGCCGCGAAGATCCTTGCCCAGCGCCGTTCGGCACGCGCTGAGGACGACGAGGTCCGCGTTGAGACGCAGGTTGTAGATGTCGTGCAGCCGCAGGAAGCCGTCGGACGCGGCGCCGTCACGATCGACGAGCGACAGCGCGATGCCTGACTGCTCGGGACGATTGCTGTCGAGCAGCGCGTGGGTGGCGAAGTGAACCAGACGCGAGCGGCCGGCCTCGGCAAGCACCATTTCGCGGCTCGCCGAGAAGTCGAGCGCGGTGAGCGTGCGATCGCCCGGCGCGAGCGCGGCAATCGCTTTGGCTTCGGCACGCGTATATGGCAGACGGTCGAGCTCCGCGCCGACGCCGTTCGACGGAGCCGACCGCTTCACCGCCGCCGGCGCCACGCGCGCATCGTCGACGCGGAGGACCGGATCGGCGAACACGGCGAGCTCGAGCGTGGGCCGATCTGGTGTCCGCTCCGCGCGCCGCAATGCATCGAGCGCCGACGCCGACGGAAGGGTCACGACTTCATGACCGGCGATCAGCGGATCGCGCGACGGCGATTCGCGGGTGCCGTCTGGCAACGCGGCGAAGGGGACGTAGTGCAATCCGGCGTCAGGGACGACGACGATGCGGCGATTGCGAATGAGCGGCGCAACCGGCGCGACGACGAGATCGGCGAGCGATTCGAGGGCACGGCGCGTCTGCATCTGTGTGTCGCGCCGCGCGCCGCGTGACAGCAGCTCGTACGCACGACGTGCGGCCTCCTCGATCTCGGCACGGCCGGCGAGCTCTGCCGTCGTCACGCCGTCGCGCGTGATCGCCCAGACGTGGCTCCGCGACATGCCGAGCGAGTACTCGAGAAGAACCGAATCGGCGTCGAGCAATCGCTGAATGCCGGGAACGTCGAGCGGAGACGGCTGCGTCAGCGCTGCATATCGCGGACTCCGAACCTGCAGCTGGCGCTCCACGTCGCGCAGCTCGGCGAGACGTGCGTCCATTTCGCGTTCGGCACCCTGGACGGCTTCGGGCTTCGCTCGTGCGCTGATCAGGCGTGTGACCTGTTCGTCAGCCTGTTCGGCCGCCGCCGTCAGCTGCTGTTCGCGCGCAAACAGGTTCGCGTCGACGCCCGCGGTGATGCGTGGGCGCGCATTGTGAAGGAGATCCAGCAGTCCGCGCGCGCGCGCCCGCTCGCTCGCGACGAGCGCGGCCTCCTTGTGACCGCGACCCGGCTGACGCTGCTCGAGCTGCATTTCGAGCCCGATGTACAGCGCGTACGCCGCACGGTTCCGCGACAAGTACAGCTCCCGGACTTCGGGATTGTCGACGCCGGCGTGAAACGATTCGATGACGCGCAGCGCCTCTTCCGCGTGATCGCGCGCGTCGGCGAGCCGTCCGAGATACGCTTCGGCGAGAGCGAGACCGGCGAGTGCGGTCGACTCGCCGTCGCGGTCGCGGATCGCGCGAAACGTCGCCAGCGCGGTCGGGTAGCTCTCGAGCGCCCGCGCGGGCTCGCCGAGGACGACGAAGAAGTTCGCGATCGTCGTGTCGACGACGGCGGTCCAGCGTCCGCTCGAAGCCAACCGGAGCCACTGCCGAACCTGCGTGAGCACGTCGATCGCCCGGCGAGCGTCTTCGGGCTGGACGGTCTGGTGCAGCGGCGCATGAAAGACGCGCGCCTCGAACGCGCGCTCTCCCGCCTGAAAGATGCCGGCGCCGGCCGAGAGCAGCTCGATCTCCGCCGGCCAGTCGGCGCGTTGCGCGACGATGCCCATCGCCGCGCTTCCCGCCCACTCGCCTCGCCATTCACCAATCGTCCGCTGAAGCGCCAGCGCATCTTCGTACGCCTTGAACCCGCGCGCGAGATCGGCGAGCGCCACATACGTGTGACCGATCTGTGCGAGCGTCGCCGCAGCAAAGAGCCGCTGCCCGAGCGCGCGGCGCGCCTGCAACGCCTGCTGGAGCACGGGCATCGCGTCGGTGAAGCGGGTGGCAATCCGCAGCGCCGTCCCCATCGCGTGGAGTCCGAGCGACTCCCCTTCGCGGTTCCCGACCGCCTTCCAGTGCGCGATCGCCGGCGGAAAGAAGTCGACGGCCTTGTGCGCATCGCCCATCGACTGATAGATGACGCCGATCGCCGTCAGCGTGTACGCCTCGCTGTCGCGATCGCCCGCTTCTCGAAACAGGACGAGGCCGCGCTCCAACCGCGGCAGGGCGGCAGGAAAGTCACCGACACGCAGCTTCGTGATCGCGATGCTGCTCACCGCGATCCCTTCGATGCGGCGATCGTTCGACGCGCGCCCGATTGCCTCGGCTCGCTCGTCGGCCTCGATCGACCTCGACCAGTCGTCGGAGACCGCGTACAGCAGCGCGAGCCGGTGCCACGCGTGCGCCGCTTCCAGCCGATCGCCGGCCTCTGTCCACAGCGACGCGGCGGCAGCGTAGTGGGCGATCGACGCGCGATTGATCTCCGGCGTCCGCTGCGCGCGCGGCTTCTCCGCCTCGACCTCCTCCGCCACCGCGCGGCTGCGCGCGCGATCGGCGTCGGTCGCTTCGCGGATCGCCGTCACTCGCAGCGTGTAGTGGAGCGGCACCACGGCGGCGATCGTCAACGAATACGCATCGGCGCGATCGACGACGACGCAGAAGCGTCTCGCACCGGTCGGCGCGGTTTCGGTCGCCAGACGCCGGACGAGCTCCCCGGTCGATCGGCGCAGCGTGATCTCGATCGCCTCAGGCGGCGCCGCGTTGCGGAGCGCAAAATCGTCCGTGATCGTGAGATCGGCGAACTGGCCGGCGGCGAGCGGAAGCTCATAACGATGCGGAGCGCCGGGCGCCCCGGGAGCCATATCGCGTTCGACCGACATGCCGGCCTGCAACGCCGTTGGCACATCGGCGACTCGAGCGTGCCCGGTGGCCGCGAGCACACCGCACGACACCACGATCGCGGCGAACACGCGCTGCACGCACCGGCGGAACGGCATGGCAATCCTGGCTGATGAGACGTGCGGTGCGCCGCGGTCCTCTCGTTCGACTTCGCTCAGGGGAGGTCCGGGATTATAGACGACGTGTGGTATAAGCGAGGGTCCGAATGGTCCCGTCGTTCCGGCGTGTCCGGCCGTGCTTCGTAGTCTTTTTCCTGCTGATCGCGCGCGTCACGTTTGGAGCGGATCCACCCGCCGTGTCGGCCGCGAAGCTGCCGGCCGGGACCGCCGCGCCGGTTGTCGACGGTCTCGTCACCGACGAGGCGTGGAAGAACGTCGCGCCACTCGAGACGTTCACGCAACAGGATCCGATCGACGGCGCGCCGGCGTCGGAGCGGACCGAAGTCCGCGTGCTGTTCGACCGCACCACGATCTATGTGGGCATCGTCTGCTTCGACTCCGAGCCGGACAAGATCATCGTCTCGCAGGCGCGGCGTGACTCACCGCTGACCGACGTCGATTCGGTCATCGTCGTGCTCGACACCTTCAACGACAACCAGAACGCGTTCGTGTTCGGCACCAACGCGCTCGGCATCGAGTACGACGGCCAGGTCTCGGGCGAGGGGCAGACGGGCGGCGGATCGTCGCAGGGCCAGGGCACCGGTCAGTTGAGCAGCAGCAATCAGCGCGGCGCGATCAGCGCGTTCAATCCGAACTGGGATGGCGACTGGCGCGTGACCGCGCGCATCACCGAGCGCGGGTGGGAGGCGGAGATGGCGATCCCGCTGAAGACGCTGCGCTACGCGCCCGGCGCCAACCGCACGTGGGGCTTCAACGTGATGCGGAACATCCGGCGGAAGAACGAGCAGGTGTATCTGTCGCCGGTGCCGCGCGGCTTCGACATCTACCGCGTGTCGCTCGCGGCCAAGTTGAGCGGACTCGATCTGCCGGCGCGCCGCGACGTGAAGGTGATTCCGTACGCACGCGCCTCTGCCAACCAGGACTACGCGCCGGGCGGGACCACGCTCGATCGCAGCGGCGACGTGGGGCTCGATGTGAAATGGGGCGTGACGCCGGGAGTCACCGCCGACTTCACCGTCAACACCGACTTCGCGCAGGTCGAAGCGGACGAAGAGCAGGTGAACCTGACGCGCTTCGATCTGTTCTTTCCGGAAAAACGTCCGTTCTTCCTCGAGAACGCGTCGACGTTTCAGTTCGGCGCGCCGCAGCAAATCGATCTGTTCTTCTCGCGCCGCATCGGGTTGTCGGCCACCGGCAGCTCGGGCGTGCCGATTTCGATTCTCGGCGGTGCGCGTCTGAGCGGCAAGGCGGGACAGTACGACATCGGCATCCTCGACATGCAGACGCAGGAGACGGTCGACGCGTCGACGGGCGCGCTCGTCGCGCCTGGCAACAACTTCGGCGTCGTGCGTCTGCAGCGCGAGGTGGGCCGCTCGACGTACGGCGCGATGCTCGTCAACCGGCAAGGCACCGGGTCAGCGGCCGGGCGCGACAACTACAACCGCGCGTACGGCGCCGACGCGAACATTCAGGTGTCGGCGAACGCGAAGCTGTTCGCGTTCGTCGCGCGCACCGATTCGCCCGGCGCCACCCGGTCGGACTACGCCGGGCGCGTTTACTACAGCTTCGCGAACAACCTGTGGCAGGCCGGTGCCGGATACGCGCAGGTCGGCGATCGCTTCAATCCGGAGGTCGGATTCCTGCCGCGCCGCGGATACCGGCATCCAGAGTACCGCGTCTTCTTCACGCCGCAGCCGAAGCGCTGGCCCTGGATCCGGCGCTTCTCGCCGCACACGAACGGTGAGTGGTTCTACGGCTTCGACGGACGCATCCAGACCGCTCGCCAGCACATGCACTACTTCGAGATTCAGCCGAGGCAGGGCGGCCGGTTCGGGGCGTTCGTCGATCGGATGCAGGACCGTCCGGTCGCGCCCTTCATCGTGTTCGATGCCGACGGGAAGCGCGTCGCCATCCCGCCCGGCTTCTACACCTGGTATCAGCCCGGCCTCGAGTACGTGAGCGATCAGAGCGCGCGCTTCGCGATCACGTCACGCGTCAAGAGCGGCGGATTCTACGACGGCGACTACAAGAGCCTCGAGCTGCTGACGAACTATCGCGCCGGCGCGAGGCTGATCGCCAGCATGGGATGGACGCGGCAGCACATCGACCTCTCGTACGGCCGCTTCCACACCGATCTCGTCCCGATCAAGGTGAGCTACTCGTTCACGACGCGCGCGAGCCTGCAGGCGCTCGTGCAGTACAACAACCAGACGTCGCTCGTCTCCTCGAACATCCGTCTCGCACTGTTGGACCGTGGAGGGACCGGATTCTTCGTCGTCTACAACGACCGGCGCGAGACCAGCACGCTCGATCCGCGCGAGGTGCTCGGGCGTTCGTTCATCGTGAAGTACACACGGCTGATCGATTTCTAGTCGAGACACGAAGAAAAGCTGGCCACGAAGGCACGAAGCCACGAAGAAAACGTTTTTGTACAAAACGTTTTCGTGGCTTCGTGTCTTCGTGGTTGCGTTTTCACGTCGACGCAGACGGCGAATCAGCCTCAGCGATCTCCCCCGATTAGATCGCCGATCGCACCGAGTGTCCCCCCGAAGTCGCGCTTGACCTCTTCCCGATCGGCCTTGGAGGCGGCGAGGATTCGGTCGGCGAGACGCGAGAACGGCAGCGTCTGGACCCACACGCGCCCCGGCCCGGTCATCGTCGCGAAGAAGAGCCCTTCGCCGCCGAAGATCGCCGTCTTGATGCCGCCGACGAACTCGATGTCGTAGTCGACGGTCGGATCGAACGCGACGAGGCAGCCGGTGTCGACGCGCAGCCGCTCGCCCGGCTTCAGCTCCATCGGAATGATCGTCCCGCCGCTGTGGACGAACACGTCGCCGGTGCCTTCGAGCTTCTGGAGGATGAACCCTTCGCCGCCGAAGAAGCCGGCGCCGAGCCGCTTCGTGAACGCGATGTTGATCTCGATCGGGCCCGCGGCGCAGAGAAAGGCGTCGCGTTGGCAGAGCATCGCGCTGTTCTGGAGCGGGAAGCGGATGATCTTGCCCGGGTACGGTCCGGCGAACGCCACCCGCGCGGACGGCGCGCTGCTCCTGAAGAACGTGAGAAAGAGGCTCTCGCCGGCGAGGAACTTCCGTTTGAGGCCGCCGAGGAGGCCGCCTTCCATCCGCGCGTCCATCTCGATGCCATCGGTCATGAACGTCATCGCGCCCGCTTCGGCGCGCACTTCGTCGCCGGCGCCGAGCGTCATGATGACCGCCTGCATGTCATCGCCGACGATCTCGTGACTGATCATGGCCGTGAATTGTACACTCCCCTCCATGACACGCCATCTGTTCTTCCTGCTCTCCGCGCTCATGACGATGGCGCTCGCGGCGGCGGTTCGTACCGCCGGCGGGCCAGACGTCACCGATACGAAACTGCTCACGCAGCCCGCGGTGAGCGCGAACGCGATCGCGTTCATCTACGCCGCCGACTTGTGGGTGTGCGATCTCGACGGCAAGAACGTGCGGCGGCTGACCGGCGATCTCGGCCGCGAGTCGAATCCCGCATTTTCACCCGACGCTTCGAAGATCGCGTTCAGCGCGCAGTACGAAGGCAACACCGACGTCTACATCGTGCCCGCCAGCGGCGGCGTGCCGAAGCGGCTCACGTGGCATCCTGGCGCGGATCTCGTACAGGGCTTCACACCCGACGGCAAGTCGGTGCTGTTCACGTCGGCGCGTGCCGTGTACACCACGCGCTACACGCAACTCTTCACCGTTCCGATTGACGGCGGCATCGAGCAATCGCTGCCGGTGCCGCACGCGTCGCGCGCCAGCTACACCGCCGGCGGCGATCGCATCGCGTACAACCCGCTCGCGCCGGCGTTCCCGCAGTGGAAGCATTACCGCGGCGGCCAGGCCGCGGAAGTGTTCATCTACAACGTCGCCGATCACAAGGTCGACAAGATCCCCCAGCCGGCGACGCGCGCGAACGACGCCGATCCCGCGTGGATGGGCGACACGGTGTACTTCCGATCCGATCGCAACGGCGAGTTCAATCTCTTTTCGTTCGATCCCCGATCGAAAGCGATCACGCAGCTGACGCGGCACGACGACTTCCCCGTCCTCACGCTGTCGGCCGGCGGCGGTCATGTGGTGTACGAGCAGGCGGGCCAGCTGCATCTGTTCGATCCGGCGGCGAAGACGACCCGCAAGCTGACGATCGGCGTCGCGGCCGATCTCGAAGAGACGCGTCCGCGCTTCGTGAAAGGGGCGAAGTACGTGCGCAGTGCCGCCCTCTCGCCGTCGGGCGCGCGGGCGGTGTTCGAGTTCCGCGGCGAGATCGTCACGGCGCCCGCGGAGAAAGGCGATGCGCGCAATCTGACGAACACGGTCGGCGTGTACGAACGCAGCCCGGTCTGGTCGCCCGACGGCCGGCAGATCGCGTACTTCTCCGACGAATCGGGCGAGTACGAGCTCTTCGTCGCGCCGCAGGACGGCAAGGGCGAGCGAAAACACTTCAAGCCGGGCGGCGCCGGTTTTTACGAGCAGCCGATGTGGGCGCCTGACAGCCGGAAGCTCTCGTTCATCGACAACTCGTTCAGCGTCTACTACATCGAGCTCGACACCGGCGCGACGAAGAAGATCGCGAGCGAGTACATGTATTCGCCGATCAAGACGCTCGCGACGGCGTGGTCGCCGGACTCGAAGTGGCTCGCGTACACGCTGAACACCCCGTCCTATGTTCAGACCGTGCACGTGTACTCCATCGATCAGGCGAAGTCGTTTCCGATCACCGACGGCCTGAGCGAAGTCAGCGAGCCCGTGTTCGACAAGAGCGGCAAGTACATGTACTTCTTCGCGTCCACCGACGCGGGGCCCGTGAAGAACTGGTTCGCGCTCTCGAACGAGGAATCGAAGATCACCAGCTCGATTTATGTCGCGGTGCTCCGCAAGGACGATCCGTCCCCGCTCGTGAAGGAGAGCGACGAAGAGAAAGGGACGCCGGCGAAGCCGGCGACAGCCGACACGAAAAAGGACGAGAAGAAAGAGGAAACGGCGCCGGCGCCGACCGTCATCGACTTCGACGGTCTCAACTATCGCATTCTCGATCTGCCGATTCCCGCCGGCGAATACGAGAGGCTGGCCGCGGGGGCCGAGGGACAGGTCTATTACCTGAAGACCGCCGACGGGAAGAAATCGCTGCAGCGGTTCGATCTCAAGACCCGAAAGACCGAGACCTTCGTCGCCGAAGCCGACGAGTATCACCTCTCGCACGACACGAAGAAGGCGCTGGTGCGCTCGAAGTCGGACTGGGCGATCGTCGCCACGAAAAAGGGTGAATCACCCGATGCAAAGCTGAACCTCGATGCCGTGGAAGTGCGGATCGATCCACGCGCCGAGTGGACGCAGATGTTCGCCGACGCGTGGCGCATCAACCGTGATTACTTCTACGACCCCGGCATGCACGGCAACGACTGGAACGCCATTCGCGCGAAGTACGAGCCGTTCGTGCCGCACATCGCCGTCCGCGAAGATCTCACGCGGCTGACGCAGTGGATGCTGAGCGAGCTGTCGGTCGGCCACAGCCGCGAGTTCGGCGGCGAAACGCTCGCGGACCCGAAGACCGTCCCCGGCGGCCTGCTCGGCGCCGATTACAGCGTGGAGAACGGACGCTACCGGTTCAGGAAAGTGTACGGCGGTTTGAACTGGAATCCGCAGCTTCGCGCGCCGCTGACCGAGCCCGGCGTCAACGTCAAGGCCGGCGAGTATCTGCTCGCCGTCAACGGCCGCGATCTGCGCGCGCCGACCAACGTCTACAGCCTCTTCGAGAACACGTCGGGAAAGATCGTGGAGATCACAGTCGGACCGAACGCCGACGGCAGCGGATCGCGCACGGTGCCGGTCGTCCCGATCGCCAACGAGGCAGCGCTGAGGAACCGCGACTGGGTCGAAGGCAACATCAGGAAAGTGGACGCGGCAACCGGCGGCAAGGTCGCGTACGTGTACGTGCCCGACACCTCGACGCAGGGCTACACCTACTTCAAGCGGTACTTCTATCCGCAGTCGAACAAAGAGGCGGTCATCATCGACGAGC
>Ga0114129_10008937_pt1 | contig 14275 bp, 12 predicted proteins | sample RhiMetdeltSRZDD1_FD_80071 | JGI IMG/M metagenome (GOLD analysis project Ga0114129, IMG submission 80071) | Populus rhizosphere microbial communities from Tennessee, USA - Rhizosphere MetaG P. deltoides SRZDD1 (version 2) (version 2) | ecosystem: Host-associated > Plants > Roots > Rhizosphere >... | reverse complement strand
CTCAGGCCGTCACCCTCTCCGCTTCGGGTCTGCCCACAGGGGCCACAGCCTCGTTCTCCTCGGCGACTTGCAGCCCAACTTGCTCTTCAACCCTGACCATCAACACAAGTGCTTCTACTCCTGCAGGAAGCTCTACCATCACAGTTACGGCAGCAGGCGGCGGAGTAACCAAAACAACGACATTCGGCTTGACAGTGAGTCTGCCCACGATGACCACCGTGGCCACGCCAACGATCACTCCCAATGGCGGCAGCTTTACGAGCTCTGTATCGCTGACGATGCAGACGGCAACTTCCGGAGCTTCGATTTATTATACGACAGACGGCTCGTCCCCCACGCAGTCCTCCAGTTTGTATACCGGTGCTATGACTCTTACTAGTGACACGACTATAAAGGCCAAGGCTTTCAAGAGCGGATCTAATCCCAGCGCCGTAGCGGCTGCCTCTTTCAAAAATTCCCAAATCGCGAAAGGAGCGACGTATTGGGCTTCGCCTAACGGCTCGTCAAGTAATTGCGTTAGTAGTGTAACTGATCCCGGCTCAAACTACTTGACATTAACCAATGGGGTGGGATGCCTGCAGTCATCCGATACTTTGATGCTGAAACCCGGCACCTACTCGAACGATCATAATCTTTGGTATAACCTGCCCCCTGGTACAGTTTCAGCATATACGACGCTAAAGGGAACTACTGGAAATCCCAATGACGTAATTTTTCGTTTAGCGGGGTGGTACGGTATTAGCTGGGAACATAGCGGTGGTGTTGGAACCGGCGATTGCCGGGGAGGAGCTGAGTGTCGATATATCGAGTTTGACGGCATTTTCTGGGACGGCTCTTTCCGCGATCCTAGCAGTTCGATGCAGGCTCCTATGTTTAAGTTGACCGGCGGTTATGCGTTTTATGCCGTTGATACTTGCTGGAATGATTGGGATTCGACGGATTGCCCTGGAGCTGGACTGGTTCGTTTTCGTAATTTTCATTGGAAAGGCGGCGTCACTAATCAAAATACCGGCTTGATAGATACCAACAGTCAAGCGATGGGTTTATTAGGCTGCTTCCAATGTGAGTTTATTAACGGCGAAGTAGAGCAGATGGTTTACGGGATGTATTTGACAGGAGAACGAAACCTAGTCGATGGGGTATATTTCCACGATAATCTAGCGATGGGCATTCAAATTTACGACAATGGATCTGAACCCTGTCATTCCCCAGGCTGCACTTACAATTACGCAGAGACACCCCATCACTCGATAGTTCGAAACAGCAGATTTTCTCGCAATGGGATTTACTCTGGTTCACAATGTTATATTAGTCCGCCTCAACTAGTCGTAGCCGGTCCAGGTGTTCAAGTTTATAATAACTTATTCGATAACGGAGTTGCTACGCCGTGTAATCCTTCAGGTCCGGCTTCAATCCTCGTCTTCAGTTGGTGCGATCAATGCCTTGTTTATAACAACACGTTCGACCACCAAAATATGGGCATATACATCAGCGGCGGAACTAGAGCACGTATCTACAACAATGCGGCCAGTAATCTAGTCGGGAACGGCGGCAGCGATAATCCCACGATGTACGAAAACAATCTGATCGCCAGCGTGTACGGCAATTCAGGCAATGGTCGTTTTACGTCTTCCAATAATCTAGTATCTAGTTCTCCCGGTTGGGTGGATATAGCCGCTGGCAACGCGCAACTTACATCATCCTCACCTTTTCGCGACGGTGGACTAAATTTGTCAACCGGCCAAGGCACCGACCAATGGGGCTATTCGATGAACATCCCGGCGGTTGACGCTAATAGCGTCGCCCGTTCTGGCACTTGGGATATCGGGGCTTGTGAATGGTTCTCTGGTGCGGGGCCATGCTACTGAAACCTCAATTTGGTGTGACGTAGGACTATGGGCCGCTGGCGTCACTACAAATAACGAGATTAGCAGCAATACTATTCATAACATTGACCAGAACAAAACTAATCAATCTATCCGAACGGCCTCAACCATACGTCACACGGTATATTTATAGAAGCGGATTACGCGGGGTACACCGTCAACATCGTCTATGCGATCGGCAACTACGGCATTACAAATTCCTATCACAGCCTGAACGGCAGCCAGCCACCCAATCTTTATTACAACAACACTCTCTATAGCATCGGCATTGCTGGTTTTCTCATCAAATAAGGCGTCGCCACTATCAAGAACAACATCGTAAGCCTTGGTGGATCGTCGGGACAAATCTGTAAAGGCTGCGAAAGCGGCAATCATTCAAACTGTATGCCAGCCGTCGTCTCTGCGCATCAAATACCTGGACCCACCTTGCCGTAACTTATAACGGTTCGACCTTAACCTTCTATCGAGACGGTGTTGCGGTTACGACTTCCACTGTTTCGGGAAGTCTATCCCCTACCACCGGAACTCTCCAGTTAGGTGGCAGCCAATTCGGAGAATATTTCAAGGGGCTGATCGATGAAGTCCGCATCTATAACAGAGCGTTAAGCGATACGGAAATCCAAACTATCTACCAACAAGCAGCAACATCTCAGACGGTGACCGCTGCCATTCCAAACGTGAGCCAAACTTTTAGTTTCTCTCTCTCCAACTCCGGCGATAAATCGGTGGTTGCCGGATCCTCGGTGACCAACTCGATCGCTGCCACCTTGGTTTCAGGCAGTAGTCAGACGGTTTCTTTCAGCGCCTCGGGTCTACCTTCCGGCGCAACAGGATCTTTCTCGCCGACTTCTTGCACTCCGACGTGCTCGACGGTATTAAATATCAGTACTACCGGATCGACGCCGGCTGGTAATTTTCCCATTACCATCACTTCAACCGGAGGTGGCGTGGCAAGAACTACAGCTTTTACTCTCAGTGTAACCTTAGCGTTAACGGTAGCGACGCCGACGATTACTCCCAACAGCGGAAACTTTTCGGGTTCGGTGTCTGTACCGATGCAAACAGGGGCTTCGATTTACTATACGACAGACGGCTCGTCCCCCACGGAGTCCTCCAGTTTGTATACCGGTACTATGACTCTTACTAGTGGCACAACTATAAACGCCAAGGCTTTTAAGAGCGGATATAATCCTAGTGCTGTAGCGGCTGCCTCTTTTACTAATTCCCAAATCGCGAAAGGAGCAACCTACTGGGCATCACCGAAGGGCGGGGGTAGTTGCACCTCGGCAAGAAGCACAAGTGATCCAGGCTCTGGCTATGTCACGATGAATGACGGGATAAAATGTTTATCTTCCGGTGATACCCTAATCCTCAAAGCTGGAGTCTACACCTCACCGCACGATACGAATCCTCCATCAGGAACCCCAAGTGCCTATACGACAATTAAAGGTGAGCCAGGCCAGAAGCCCATTCTTCGATACCCGCCTTCAGACGGAGGGCAAATATTTTTATTCCCCGACAACAATTGGCACCACATCGCGATTGAGAATTTAGATCTGGATGCAGTCAATATTAACGGACCAGTCATAAAGATTACCTGTTCCTACTCTGGTTGTCCGAGCGAAGCCGGTGCCCACCATATCAGGCTTAGAGATTTGATAATTCACCACGGCAATATAGATTTCAAAAACGTCACTGTTGGCACGCTTACAATGGGAGTCCTGGGCGGTGGTCCTGGGCTTGAGATGTACAGCAACAACATTCACCACAACATGTATGGCCTCTATTGGGGCGGCAACACGGCAGTAATTGACGGGAATTATATTCATGACAACGCAGCGTATGGGTTTCACTTTTACGAAGGTGGGGGCAAGGCAACCTCGGTATTTAACAATATCGTCAGAAGCAACCTAGTCGAGCTTAACGGGACAGATTCCGCCTATTGCTCCTCGGCGCTTCTTTTTTCAAGTGGGGCAGACAACATCGCTTATAACAATATTATTAGGTATCATCGACCTGGAACTTGCGGCTCAAGTCCCGGTGGCGGCGGAATTGCACTTGTAATAAACGCTGTCCGACCTAAAATTTTCAACAATACGATCTATGGAAATAACACAACCGGGATCTATATTGGTAAGGGAATACCAGGAAGTGCCTCGGGGGCCACCGATGCAGTCATTCGGAACAATATCTCACTTTTTAATGGTCGCTGTGCTAACTGCGGCGGAAACTACCAAAACTTAGGATCTGGCACGACGGCGGACCATAATATCTTCGACGATGCTGTCAACCCGCTTTTCGTCAATCCCTCGGAGAGGGGCGTTAACAATGGTGCTGGTTTTCGTCTAAGCTCCGGCTCGTCGCCAGCAGTAAATGCCGGTGTAGACTTATCCTCTATTTTTACTACCGATTACGCTGGAGTTAGGCGCCCGCAGGGTTCTGGTTGGGACATTGGCGCTTATGAAAGGTGACCTGCACCAATGATCGCGGCGAGGGTGGCAGTGCGACGGGAACGACGACCTGGTCAATATCATCAGTTACTTTGAGCTTGGTGTTGCCTGCCACAACACGCCTGTACCCGATTAAATGCGTGGTCGCATATCGCAGTGACCTATAATAGCGCAATCGTGAGGCTCTATGTGAACGGATCGTCTATTGCCACTCAGGCTGCAAGCGGGGTTTGGCTCTATAGGAGCTCCGCGGTAGTCGTGACTGGCATTGAAGTTGGTTGGTCCCGGGCCGCCTTAGGCCAGAGGCGCCGTTTACGATATCGGACCGTATAAACTAGAGAGCGAGATAACACTCAAACCGTCGAGCCCAAAGCTCCAGAGCAATCGGAGAGAAGATGTCCTTGAAACTGAAGCGACCATTGGCGGTGGGTTGACGCAAATACGCATTATACCGGCTGCAAAATTTCTGACGGCTAATTACCCCGAGGTGCTCCGTCAACCACTCATCTTCAAGCAATTTCTGGATGTTGTCGCGAAGCTCGGAGCGGAGCCACTCGTTCTGTGGAACAGTGAAATTTTGCTTATCCTTGCGCCAAGCGATCTCTTTGGGAAGAAGCGGTTCCATGGCCTGCCGGAATATCCACTTTGTCCAGCCGGCACGCATCTTAAACTCCACGGGCAAGGGTACAATCAGGTTTACAAAACGATAATCTAGAAACGGTAGCCGGATTTCGCGTCCCGATGCCATTGACATCCGGTCTTCATAGTGAACAATTGCGGGAACAGAGAACTGTTCAAGATCACTAATCTGCCTACTTATCACTCCGCCTCCATTCAGACCGACGTGAATCCGTTCGCTGGTGTCGATTAACGCTGGTCCGCGAATATCCGTTTCTGGAAAACGAAGCCACATCGGGAGATACCGTTTCGCCTCGCAATATGTTATCTGTGGAAATACTGTACCTCTTCCAAAAAACTCTCCCGTTACCCGCGCCGCTGCCAGCCAGTTCCCTGACGCTAGGAGTTCCTGTATGTAAAAGCCAAGGTATTTCCTATACCCGCACAAAATCTCATCCGCTCCTTGTCCACTTAGAAGCACTGTGATCCCAAGATCTCTTGCCCGATTCATAAGTAAATAATGAGCGACAGTCGAGAAATTGTGGATAGGCTCGTCATTAAACCAGCTTACTTCGCTTATTAAATCGAGTGCTCTTGAAGCAGAGTAATTCAAGACCACCTTTTCCACATCGTGGTTGATATGGTTTGCCATAGCGTCTATGAAGGGTTGCTCGTCATTTCCGCTATCCGATACCGCTGATATGAGCTTAATGTCGTGTCGGGACGGATCGAGGTAATGAATTGCCGCCGCTATGGCAGAGGAATCGGTTCCTCCTGACAGGAGCACGCCCACTGGAACGTCGCTTCGGAGCCGTAATTTAACAGAGTCGATAAAGGTGGCTCGCACAGAATCGATCAATGTATGTTCGCTCGAATAGCTGGGCGAAGTTTTAGAAACGCTCCAGTAACGAACAGGATTGAGAGACTTCTTGCCTAGGTCATGTATAGGCATGGCCGCCCAGTGTCCGGCGGGAAATTCGTCTATACCGGCAAAAAATGTTCTTCGATCAGTGCACAGGAGGTTCTGACTCAGAAAAGCGTTTGCTACGCTGGGAGTCACTTGAAACCTTTTACGCGTTGCCTCTAGAATTGCTTTGATCTCGGACGCAATATAGAAGCCATATTCATCTGAATAGGTGTAGAGGGGCTTAATTCCGAATCGGTCACGTGAAAGCAACACTTCACCAGCGAGTAAGTCTACAAGGACGAGCGCCCACATGCCGTTGAATTGCGCGAACGCTGTTTTTCCCCACCGAATTATCGCCTGTAGGAGTACTTCTGTATCCCCCTCGGTGCGGAAGCGAGCACCCGTAGCCGCCAGCTCCGTGCGAAGTTCAAGGTAGTTATAGATCTCCCCGTTGTAGAGCAAAACAAATCGGCCATCTTCAGACTGCATCGGTTGGTTTGCCATATCTGACAAATCCAGAATCTTTAGGCGACGAAAGCCGAGCCCGATGTCAATGCCCCGAATAGTCCCATACCAAACTCCGCTACTGTCAGGTCCCCGATGAGTTTCCACGCGGAGCATCTGTTCGATGGTCGTGTGCGTATTGTATGCTTTCTGTTTACTGAATACTCCTACCAACCCACACATATAGATTACTTCCTTAACTGTCAGCTGACGATTCGCAGAATCTATGAATGTTCACGTCGTCATGAGCAAGTTTTATTCTTTTAGCGTGACTCGTTCACTAGAAAGCATCATATCGGTCCGGTCGACATGAATGTCTGTGGTTGTCTGGTTGTGTAGCAAGAGAGCCTCTTCCCACAAAGGTTTTACCCGCTCCCAAGTCAGCCCGAGGGCGCGCTCTCGCCCGTTGCACGACAGTGTCTTGGCCAACTCATTATTGGAAAGAAGTTCGAAACACGCATCAGCCATAGCTTCGTAGTCTTCGGATTTTACGAAGATGCCGTCGATGCCGTTACGCACTAGATACCGCATCCCACCGACGTTAGTACAAACAATCGGCAGACCACATGCCCACATCTCAATAATTGAAACAGGCATATTATCTACTCGGTTGGTGTGAAGATAAATATCGTGCTTATCTGCCAAACCCGGAATGTCCTTTTTGGGCACTATCCCTCGGAAATGAACGTTCCGAAGCTTTAAACTTTGAACCAGGGAGCGACAGTCGTCAGAGTCTTCACCTTCCTTCCCCGCCATCGTCAACTGTGCATTCGGGTACTCTTGTTGAACCAAGGCAAATGCTCTTAGTGCCATTGGCGCATTATAGAAAGGGTGCATCCCACGCAAGTATAAGAAGCGAGGGGAGAGAACGGATCGCTCTCTGAACCTGTAATTTTCCAATTTAACGAAGTTTGGAATCATGCCATCTATTCGCAACCCGATGGTAGAAAGTTGTTTTTTCAGAAAATAATGGGGGACCAATACCAAATTGGGTTGGGAAAGAATGAAGCGGGTCCAACGCGGCCATCGCTCGACAAAGTCTCGCATAAATCCGTTGCGGAGGACTGCTACGATTCGTTTTCTCCATAAGCGGGCGCACAGAATCGCCACAGATTCATAAACAAACGCTCTTAATCCGAAGAGATCGACCAGTAAGACATCATAACGCGGAACCAGCAATAAGCTGTAAAAGACGATTTCCAGCAAGCGGCCCCAGCTAGACTTGGCCTTACCTAGAACTCGCACTTGCACACCGCTTTGACCTAGGTGTTCAGCTATTAAAGACCCTTGTTGTGGGGGTATACAATGGGTGACGACAAGAATACTGTTCACTGAATCACCGTCCGTCAAAACTGGACCGTGTCACCAATCGCGAATGCGTTTGGATCCGATCGACAGTTCGTCCGCGCAGAATCAGGCTTCTAGGATGCTGCGGTCGTTCGTGAACCACTCCAAGCTTAGCCATGGATTCCAGCATGAGAGAGGGCCCCCGCCATAGCTAGGAGTCCCTCCAGCCCGCTTCGCGATAGGCAGTTAGCGTTTCCTCGACGAAACGGTGTAGTCCGAACTCTCGTTCTGCCTTGACGCGGCCCGCTTCACCCATCTGGCTGCATAGATCGTGATCGATGATCAAAGTCGCCATACGCTCTACAAGCATCGCGTCATCCCCACGACGCACTACAAAGCCGGTCTTTCCGTCCTCGACGAGACATGGAACATCTCCAGCGTCCGTAGCTACTACCGCACGCCCAGACACCATCGCCTCCATTACGACGTTGGGGCAACCCTCTGCATCGGCTGTATGTATCAGGAAGCTCGACTCTCTCAGCAAGATTGGGATATCGTCGCGGCGTCCTAGGAATTGCACCAAGCCATCTAAACCAAGATGCTTCGCCTGCGACTGGAGTTCCTTAAGCAGCGGGCCATCACCCGCAAGTCGAACCGAGAACGCAACTTTCCTGGCCGCAAGCAACGCAATGGCTCTTAGAAGTCTGTCCCAGCGCTTTTCCGGATCGAGTCTACCGATAGCAAGCAGCGAAGAGCTATTTTGGGGTAAAGGGTAAACTCGAGTCCCGTCAATATCTATCCCGTTCTGGATCACATGTACATGGCTCGGCTTAAACAACCCCGCTGTTTGTTCCACTGTTTTTTGGGCGGCCAAGCTGTTAGAGATCTGAGTTATCGGCAAGCAAGCACTCAGCCGGCCTAGTATAATTCCTGACATGCGACGCTCACTTACGAAGTCTTGTCGGATTGAACCGATTGGAATCGCGTTTAAGCCCCGTGTGGCCTGCCAAGCCGCGAAGTTTGTGTAAAAGCTGTAGGAGTGAACCACTTCTGGTTTGAGTTGTCTTACTATACGGCGAAATGCTCTGAGCTTCATGAACCTAGACAATCCGGCGGGAAGGAAATGAAGCGGAACACTCAGGGCCTGAATCTGGTCCACATAAGAATAAGAATCAGCCTCGCAAGAATTCCACACGACCACCTCTGGATGGTAACGCGCACGGTCGATGCTCTTGAGGAGACAGTACAACTGATATTCCGATCCCCCCCGACGTAGCTGTCCGATAAGATAGAGAATACGGCACTTCATGCCCTTGGTTAGGCCCGACGGACTCTCATTCCTGCGGTGTTGGGCAGGTAACATGAAGGAAACATAGGCTCACTATCCTCCAGCCTCGAGAGCGGCGTCCAGGTGACTGCCTGATCAAGTGGCCTGTTCTTACGTGTGTGTGTTGCTAAGCGTCAAAGAAACTGCGAGGAGCATGATAGCCCGCTGATAGAGTCCTTGCCGAGACATGCCGGGATACCGATTCCCCTGATAAAAGGCTTCGACGATTGGTCGGTACACCTCCGGGTTGAAAAACTCAGACAACCTACTGGCGGCACCAAGCAAAGTATCCCCCAAGTGCGCCTTGAATTCTGCATCGACCCATGAATCCACTGGGATGGCAAATCCCATTTTGGGTTTATTCGCAACCGCCGGAGGAAGCCTGCGCTTAGCAACTCCTCGCAAGACGCGCTTACACGTTCGGCCAATCACCTTGAGGTGGTGCGGTAGCATGAGGCCGAAACCGAATAGATCCTCGTCCAACATTGGAACGCGAACCTCGAGGCTTTCTTTCATGCTCGCGATATCCACCTTAAACAGAAAATCGTTAGGTAATACCAAACGAATATTGAACTCTGTCGCGCGTGCGGAGAGCCGTTCTAACCGAGAGGCTCCTTCCGGGAGGTGCTGCTCCCATCGTGGTTCGAACAATCTCCGGACAGGGAGAAGGTCTGTGTCCCTGCAGAGAGCCTTATGTTCGCGCTCCCGCACCCAGCAAAACAATTCCTGAACGATTGCCGTATCATCCGCGTGAGCCAAGCCATTAAAGCGCTCTGGAAAGCTTCGCGAAATTAGTTCCAAGTGAGCCAAGGGGACTAAGGGTAAAGATCCTAGCGATACAAACCATGACGGCAATCGTTGAACCTGGGCAATTGTCGCTATCCACCAGTAAAAATCGTACCCACCAAATCCTTCATCGCCGCCGTCACCGGAGAGCGCGACCGTTACTTGCCGCCGCATCAGCCGGCACACCGCATTGACTGCAAACAGTGAAGTATCGGCAAAGGGCTGGCCCGCATGGAGGAGCAGGGCTGTTACTTTGTCCCATGTTCCTTGCCCTTCTTCCATATCCAGTATCTCGTGATCGCTTCCGATATGCTCCGCCACCGCTGTTGCCGCCCATGTTTCATCGTATTTCTTGTCTGCGAATTTGACGTTAAAGGTTCGAAGCCCTCCGGCGAGAGCTGCTTGAGCCGCAGCGCTGACCAAAGAGGAATCGATCCCACCGCTGAGGAGAGAGCCAAGCGGAACCTCGCTTTCCATCTGCCTGCGAACAGCAGTCGTCAGCAACTCGTCAGCTCGTTCCACTGCCTGATCCAACGACATCGTGGGATCGGGCGCCAGCCTCCATCGGTGATATATTTTTGTCTTCCACGAGACTCGGTCGTCGTCGAGCCGAGCCTCCAGCATCTCGCCCGGTTGGAGCGCTCGGATACCGACGTAAAAGGTTTCTGGCGCGGGTATATAAAACAGGGCGGCAAAGTCATAGATCGCTTGCCGGTCCGGCCGATCATCAATACCGGGCAGCTCGATAAGTGCTCTGATCTCGCTAGCAAATGCAAGCTGATCTTTCCCTGGCGCATAGAAGAGAGGCTTAATCCCGAAGCGGTCACGCGCCAGAATTAATGTTCGGGTCCGCGTGTCATAGATGGCCAAGGCAAACATACCACGCAATCTATTGACAAAGTCGGAGCCTTCCTCCTCATAAAGGTGAGGCAGCACCTCCGTGTCCGAGTGCCCTCTAAAAATGTGACCGTGATTCTCGAGGCCGCGACGAAGTTCGCGGTGGTTGTAGATTTCGCCATTAAAGACGGTCCAGACAGTCCCATCTTCATTTGCCATCGGTTGTGCCCCCGCTGCACTGAGATCGATAATGCTGAGGCGGGCGTGGACGAGAGTTGCTCCGGGCCATGACCGGATTCCATGTGCGTCAGGACCCCGATGATTCAGGGTTCGAGCCATCCGAGCGGCATAGTTCTCGCTTTCTGGCAAGGATCCTAGCCATCCCGCAATCCCGCACATCGCTAAAAATTCCTCACCTGAAGATGAGAACCGTTACGAGCTCCGACAGCTGAAAACTATATCGCTAATGAGAGAAAAGGATGGAACCTTGGCGCAGAATCCAGCGCATGTTCGATTTTTTCTTTGCGTTAAGAACTCTCGGCCGTGCCAAGCTTTTCAAATAGAATTATATCTTTATACTCTTTTGTCGCTCTATATTTTTTTCTAATTTCCCTTAACTTTTGGTCGCTAAGAGAAGCACCGCCCGAGTAATATAGTATGTATCGCACATTGTCCTCAATATTTGATCTGTTTTCTAACGCATTAACATCTTTGAAGTCACCAAAGTATTTTCCCAACTGAAAACTCACTAAAATGGGTTGATTTCTCATTCCGCTCTTAATCTTTTGTATAATATTGTAGTCATCGCGGAGACCAGCATAGTTACTAATCATAGCCCACATCCCGTGATTATAGGCAGGTCTCAAGTATTGAATAGCTACCGAAAGGAGGATTGCTATAGCGAAGCCTACTTTCAAGATATTAATTTTCGTGTGTCGTTCCGAAAGTTTCTCAAACTCCTTAATGTAACCGAGTAATATTAGCGGATATATTGCATTGCCATGCCATGAACCAGCACTTAACGGGAGCACGTAGCCGTTTAAGTATGCTAACGTAAATGCTAAGTACCATGGGAGGAGTAAAATAAGGGTTTGTCTGTTTTTCAGCGGCAAGAATAGAAAAATTGCCAAATTGAATAGCAAATTAATGCTCAATGTTTTGATTAAATTAATTACGTCAAAATCAAAACTGGACGGGCCCATAGACAAACGGCGTGCATACCAGGGCAGAGATGTTTCCCTAAAGTAAGGAACAAAAAATAAAAACATGCAAGTAAAATAAGCAAGACTAAAAACAAGGACAAAATAGTCGATCCGCTGCGGACTTTTGTTTACGAAAATCATGTAGAGCGAGAACGCAATCCATACAAGGCTGTAATACTCGATAATACTCAGCGAGAGTAAATAAAAGATGGTAAAAAGCGGGACATTTTCTTTTGCATAAAAATAATAGGCAGCTAAGAATAGCGGTGGAAAATAGAATTCCGGGTGAAAGCCATAAACGTTGAAGTTTTGCAGGGCAATACTATAAGTCGGATTTATAAGGAGTAGGATTAAGATAAGGTGTATTATTTTGAGATCTTCCTTATACAGATCCTTAAGTATCTTATAAACCAGAAATATCATGAAGACGTATGCCAAGGGCTGGGATAGCATTAACAACAAAGGCGTTTTGGCTACGTAATACAATGGGATTAGAAAAACTAGAAACAGAAATGCGTGCTCCCCAAATATCGACTGATGATCGTGAGCACCTAAAGATATTTCTAAGGTTCGGTCGGTTGTAAAGTTATGAAGCGCCTGCTGAAAGATAGCCAGATCCCTCAGGCCAAGTGATGAACTGTAATCAAGGAACAAGTGAAGCTGTTTTGAAAAAGTCGTTACTAAAAAGTATATAATTGCGGCGTAAAGACAAAATTTTATATCAAGTCTGCGTGTAAATATACTTGACTCTGCTAGTGAGAGCGTATCCATAGGGAAGAACTCTGTTGGGCTAATCAAAACGCCGCAGTACAACCTGCGCAAACGTGGCCAGTTGATTGCTCCGGCAGTCCAGAGCATTTTCAATCCGCCGCCACAACCCGAAGCTCCAGCCAGGGGCAAGACTACGCAGAGAGACACCGCCGGAGAGCAGATAGCGAAAAGGCATGATCGGCTTAATCAGTTCGATCCGCCAATGGGGGAACTCTCGCTCAAACGTAACTCGATCCCTGGCAAAGATGATCCATGGTAGCGCGTTATTTGCACCGGAAAGTGGACCGCTGGTTGGAAGTTCCCACGACAGAGTCTCTGGGTAGAAAGGTTCATGGTGCAATCGAGTGTAGACAAACCTTGACCACGCCGTAACCCACGGCTCGATCATTGCCACCACCCCACCAGGTCGCACGCAGCGCGTTGCCTCGCTAAAAAATAGTCGCGGTTGGGGCAGGTGGTGGAGCACGTTGGTCATCACGATACCGCGTAAAGAGTTGCCGACAAGCGGCAAGCGCGAACCATCCAATACTGCTCGAATATTAGGGCAATAGAAAAGCTCCGAAGTGATCAGGGCGGGAACAAAATCGCTCATAAATCCGCCGCCTGAGCCCAATTCCAGCACGGCTCCTTTACCGGTTGGCAAGAACGCGACGATCGCTCGATACCATTCCTGATATATCTGCCGCAAGAAGGCTTTTTCTTGAATGATCTGTGAGCGGAGATGCGTTGTCCGCGGGTCGTCAATATCGAGGCCTCTGGTTAGGGGGTGCGCCAGCAAGCTTTTAAGCATAGACGTAAGAATGGTTTTCACCGCAAAGGCGCAGAGTACGCAGAGTTTTATTTTCTCACACTCTTCCCTCCGGGCCCTCAGCGCCTTCGCGGTGCCATTCTTCACCGCAGAGACGCCGGGTTCACTGAGGATTTGTTCAAGATGATATCCTGATCGCGCTTTCTCCGCGTCCTCAGAGCCTCTGCGCTGCAATGCCGCCATCCTTGTTCACCGTAGACAGACCGAGTTCGCCAAGGGGCTTCTTTAGATTATGCACCATTCGCTTGATGCCCTGTTTGAGCACAGGCACGTTGAAATTGATAAGCAACCCAATAGGCCATCCGCCTAGTTTCAGATACGTCAACAGTTGAGCTTCGTGAATGGGTTGCAAACCCTCCACCGCTTTTAGTTCCACGACCACCATCTTTTCAACTAAGAAATCGAGCCGATACCCGCAGTCCAGCGCAAGTGATTTGTAAGTTAGGGGCAGTGGCACCTGCCGTTCGAAAGAGATGTTGGCAATAGAAAATTCATGCGCCAGACATAGTTCATAAGCCGATTCGAGGAGCCCAGGCCCGAGCACCTTGTGAACGTCAATGGCAGCCCCGATAATCTTCTCCGTGAGTCCGTCCATAACTATCTTCTCCGCGCTCTCAGCGCCTCTGCGGTTAAACATCCCTGAAACAAAGTCGAAGGCGAGGAGACGGTGAATAATGGCATGATTTATACAAACTTCAGGCGCCTGGCCGCAAATACAACCATCTTCACTAAGAGCCAGCCATGCTTCCAACGCTGAATATTCGTCGTCCCGTAGGTGCGTTCCCGGTAGCGAATCGGTAGATCAGTAAGTTTCAGGTTCAATTTCACTGCACCGAAAATCAGATCAAAGTCGCCAAACGGGTCAAAGTTGCCAAAGTAAGCGCGATTGGCG
>Ga0114129_10008935_pt1 | contig 14275 bp, 7 predicted proteins | sample RhiMetdeltSRZDD1_FD_80071 | JGI IMG/M metagenome (GOLD analysis project Ga0114129, IMG submission 80071) | Populus rhizosphere microbial communities from Tennessee, USA - Rhizosphere MetaG P. deltoides SRZDD1 (version 2) (version 2) | ecosystem: Host-associated > Plants > Roots > Rhizosphere >... | reverse complement strand
CGATCTCGACGGTGCCCCCTGCGCTGGTGACGCTGCGCACCTTGCCGGGAACCAGATTCACCAGTCCCATGAAGTCCGCCACCATGCGATTGGCAGGACGCGAATAGACCTCGAACGGGGTGCCGTATTGCTGCACCCGGCCGGCATTCATCACCGCAATCTGGTCCGAGAGCGCGAGCGCCTCGGCCTGATCGTGGGTGACATAGACGAAGGTGATGCCGGTGTGGCGCTGCAGCTCCTTGAGCTCGGAGCGCATGCGCTCGCGCAGCTTGGCATCGAGATTGGACAGCGGCTCGTCGAGAAGCAGGATCTTCGGGTGCACCACCAGCGAGCGCGCGAGCGCCACGCGCTGCTGCTGGCCGCCCGAAAGCTCGTTCGGATAGCGCGACTCGAGCCCGGAAAGGTTCACCAGCGCCAGCGTCTCCTCGACCTTCCGGCGCGCTTCCGCTGCCGGCACGCGGCGCAGCTTGAGGCCGAACACGACGTTCTCGAACACGGTCTTGTGCGGCCACACCGCATAATTCTGGAACACCATGCCCATGCCGCGCGCTTCCGGCGACACCACCGCGCCCGGCGCCGACAGCGGCCGGCCGTCCACTTCGATGGTGCCGGCATCGGGCACGAGGTAGCCGGCGATCAGGCGCAGCGTGGTGGTCTTGCCGCAGCCGGACGGGCCGAGCAGCGTGACGAACGAGTTGTCCTTGATGTCGAGGTCGATGTCGGCGACCGCCGCGACGTCGGAATCGCGCGAGCTGAAGCTCTTCGACAATCCCCGGATAGTGATACCGGCCATTACGCTACCTACCCGACATCCTTACGCCGTGACCGTCGCGGGTTCGCTGCGCGAACCGACCGAACGGCCGCCGATCCGATAGGCGAGCCAGATCGCCGCACCGATGATGAGCATGTTGATCATGGCGAGCGCCGCGACCGGCTCGATATAGCCGGTCTCATAGAGATTGTAGACCGCCACGGCCAGCGTGATGGAGCTCGACGAGAAAAGCAGGATCGAGGCTGAGAGTTCCTGGATCACCGGCACGAACACCAAGAGCCAGCCGGCGAACAGGCCGGGCCGGATCAGCGGCAGCGTGATTTCCCGCATGGTCGTCGTCCACGACGCGCCGAGGATCTGCGCGCTCTCCTCCAGCGAGGGATCGACCTGCCGCAGCGAGGCATTGGCCGCGCGCACGCCGAGCGGGATGTAGCGGCCGACATAGGCGAGCAGCAGGATCGCGAGCGTGCCGTAGAGCGCGATCGGCATCGCGAGCCAGAACTGGATCAGCGCAACCGCGACAACGATACCCGGCAGGCCGAGCGGAATGAGCGAGGCATAATCGAGGAGCTTGCGGCCGGGGATGCGGGTGCGCAGGTCGATCCAGCCGATCACCGCGCCCAGGATCACCGCGATGGTCGCCGCCACCGTCGCCAGGATGAGGCTGTTCACGATCGCGCGCTGGGTGACGTTGTACTCGAACAGGATGAACTTGTAGTTCGCCAGCGTGAGCCCCTTCCAGAAATCGAGACCCCACGATTTCGAGAACGAGACGGCGATCAGCGTCGCGTAGGGAGCGACGATCGACACGATGAACACCGCGATGACAAAGCCCAGCAGCACCCAGCGGAACACACCGAGCTCCATGAGCTGCGGCCGCGAGCCCTTGCCGGCGAGCGTCACGTAGGACCGCCGCGCCAGGAACGCGCGCTGGAGATAGAGCGCGGCGACCGTAAGGATGACGAATACCAGCGAGAGCGCGGACGCGAGCCCGTATTCGGGCGGATAATCGAACAGCGCATAGATGCGGGTCGGCAGCGTCACGATGCGGCCGGGCAGGCCGATGATCGCCTGCGAGCCGAACAGCGCGATGGCGTTGACGAAGGCGAGCAGCGTTCCGGAGAGGATCGCCGGTGCCACCAGCGGCGCGGTGATCGAGAATGCCGTGCGCAGCTTGCTGGCGCCGAGGATCTGCGCCGCTTCCTCATAGGAGGCATCGACCGACTGCAGCGCGCTCGACGCCAGCAGGTAGACGAACGGGAACGTGTGCATCACGGTGACCAGCACCAGGCCCGACATCGAAAAGATGTTGAAGGTGAGCCAGGGCAGGCCCGCGACGTCGCGCATCAACACGTTGATCAGCCCGGCATTCGGGCTGAACAGATAAGTGAGCGCGATCGCGGTCAGGAACGGCGGCGAGAGGTAGGAGAGCGTCGCGGTGACCTGGATCAGCGGCTTCGCCGGCACGTCGGTGCGGCTGACCGCCCACGCCAGCACCAGCCCGATGACGAGGCTGAAGAGTCCGGTCCAGGCGCCGAGGATGAGCGAGTTTTTCAGCGCATTGATGTAAAGCCGGCCGGACATCACCTCGGCGAAATGGTCGAGGCTCAGCCCGTCCTCGCCCTTGACGCTGCCGAACAGCAGGAACATCAGCGGCAGCACCACGAGGACGACCAGCGCGAGCATCGCGCCGCCCATGACGAAGTGCTCGAGCCGCAACTTGGTCCGCGGCCCCGGCCGCGCCAGCGGAGGGCGCAGCGCCGGACTCATCACTTGGGTCGACATTCGGCCTCGCTCGCCCTAGTCAGATATCCGTCGTCAGAAGTCAGAAAACCTCGATGATTCCGGACGATCCGAGCATCGACGGGGATTTCTGCGATCTGGTACTAGCATAACCTCCCGGGGATGCCAGAGTACCCCATGTCGCGCCCCACGAAGGGAATAAGCCCATGACCGACAGCATGCTTCCGCGCGAACGCTGCGACTATTCGGCGATCGTCGACCGCCCGCCGCTCAAGCTGCCGGGCGGCGCGCGGCTCGTGTTCTGGACGATCGTGAACTACGAGGTCTGGGACATTTCGCGGCCGATGGCACGGCAGGTATTGCCCGCGCCGACCGGCGTGCCGCTCATTCCCGACGTGCCGAACTGGAGCTGGCACGAATACGGGATGCGCGTCGGCGCCTGGCGCTTTTTCGATCTCTACGCGCGGCTCGGCGTTCGCCCGACGCTCGCGGTCAATGCCCGCGTCTGCGAGGACTATCCTCGCGTGGCCGAGCAGGCCAAGCGCGACGGCTGGGAATTCATGGGCCATTCCTACGAGCAGGGGCCGATCCACAAGGAGCCCGATCAGAAGGCGATGATCGAGCGCTCGCTCGGCATCCTCGAACGCTTCACCGGCAAGCGGCCGGTCGGCTGGCTCGGGCCCGGATTGACGCAGACCTTCGAGACGCCGGAGCTGCTCGTCTCGGCCGGCGTCAAATATATCGGCGACTGGGTCTACGACGACGAGCCGACCACGATCCGCACCGCCAAGGGCCCGCTGGTGACGCTGCCCTACTCGGTCGAGCTCAACGACATTCCGATGATGATCGTGCAGCACCACGAGGGCGAATATCTGCTCAAGCGCACGATCGATCAGTTCGACCGCCTCTACGCCGAGGGCAAAGACCGCGCCAAGATCATGGCACTGGCGATCCATCCCTACATCAGCGGCCAACCGCACCGGATCAAATATCTCGAGGCGATCTACGACTACGTGAAGCGCTTCGACGGCGTGCTGCACTGGAACGGCGTCGAGATCCTGGATTGGTATTTGTCGGCGACCCGGCAAGCCGATTCTGTCAGCGGCGCTTCAGCGCAGCGCGCTCGCGCGTAATCCGCGTTGGGGAACCAGCCTCGTACGCGGACCTTAACTCGCCATAAAAATCTTTTCGATCAACGGCTTATGCCCGCAGCAGGCTGTGGCCGGCGAGCATCGGTGAACATGTCTTTTATTTAAGTGGCCCCTCGGGGCCTCCCTGATAGTTTATATGGTTAACCGCCTTTGCAGCCGGGGGGCTGAGCGCGTTTTTGCGTTTACGCTCGTCCACGGTTTCGCCCGAGCGCCTGTTGCATTTGAAAGTCAGCCATATGTTTGTGCAGTGGGGCACGCGTTGCCTGGTCGCAAAAGCCGCGGGCTTTCGGCGTGTCTTCGCCGTTTTTGTCGGACTGGTAGTGGTCACGATGCTGTCCGGATGTCTCAACATCGAGCGCCCCGAGCTGGCGGTGGAGATCCCGCCGGCCTATCGCGCCGCGCCCGGCGCGCCCGACGATGCGCCGCCGCAGCTCGACTGGTGGCGCGGCTTCGGCTCGAGCGAGCTGACCGCGCTGATCGAAGAGGCGCAGACGCTGAATTTCGACATCGGCGCCGCCGTCGCCCGCATCGTCCAGGCCGATGGCCTGAGCCGTGTCGCCGGAGCACCGCTGCTCCCGAGCGCCGATTTCGACGCCAGCGTCACCCGCTCGCGCTCCTCGTCGGCGACCGGCGGCGGTGGAGGCGGGGGCGGAAGCGGCGACATCACCACCTACCGTGTCGCGGTTAGCGCCAGCTACGAGCTCGATTTCTGGGGCAAGAACCGCGCGCTCTCGCGCGCCGCGCAGGAAAGCGCCATCGCCAGCCGCTTCGACCGCGACACGGTCGCCATGACGACCATGGTCAGCGTCGCCACCGCCTATTTCCTGGTGTTGTCGTCGCAGGACCGGCTGCGGATCGCGCGCGACAACGTCGCGGCGTCGACCCGCGTCCTCGACCTGATCAAGCAGCGGTTCGACGCCGGCACGGCGTCCGCGCTCGACGTCGCGCAACAGGAGAGCCTGGTTGCGAGCCAGCGCGCTTCGATTCCGCCGTTTGACCAGGCGCTGCGCCAGAACATCGCCACCCTCGCCGTCCTGATCGGCCGCGCGCCTGCTTACATCAGAGTACGCGGCGGCAGCCTCGAGCGGCTGAGGTTGCCGCGCGTGACGGCGGGACTGCCGTCGGAGCTTCTTTATCAGCGGCCCGACATCCGGTTCGCGGAAGCCCAACTCTCCTCCGCAGACGCCAACGTCGAGGCCGCGCGCGCCGCCTTCTTCCCGAGCATTTCGCTGACCGGACAAGGCGGCTTCCAGAGCGCCGCGCTGAGCGCGCTGTTCACGCCGCAGGCCGCTTTCTACCAGCTCGCCGCCAATCTCACGCAGCCGATCTTCGACGGCGGCCGGCTGTACGGCCAGTTCGAGCAGGCCAAGGGGCGGCAGCTCGAACTGTTGCAGCTCTACCGCAAGGCCATCGTCTCCGGCTTCGGCGACGTCGAGCGCGCGCTGATCGCGGTCCAGGATTCGGCGCAGCGCGAGCGGCTGCAGCGGCAGGTGGTGGCAAGCACGCGGCGCGCCTTCGAAATCTCCGAAACGCGGCTGCGCGAAGGGACGATCGACCTTGTCACGGTGTTGATCACCCAGCAGGCCCTGTTTCAAGCACAGGATACGCTGGCGGATGCCCATCTCGCCCGCTTCCAGGCGGTGTTGAGCCTGTTCCAGGCGCTCGGCGGCGCCTGGCTGCCGCCGCCCGTTGAGCCGCCGCCCGCCGTCACCGTGCAATGACGCAAGCACGCGGGATAGCCATCGCCATCGTCAGCCTGTTGGTCGTGGCTGTTGCCGTGACCTATTTTCCGCCCTGGCAGCCGACACAGCAGCAGCCCAAGGGCAAAGGTTTCGGCAAGAAGGGCGGCGGCGCCGCCAACACCGAGGCCGTCCCGGTGCTCGCGATCGATGCCCGCACCGCCGACGTTCCGGTCTATCTCGACGGCGTCGGCACCGCGCGCGCGCTCAACACCGTCACGGTGCGGGCGCAGGTCGAGGGCAAGCTCATCGCGGTCTCCTTCACGGAAGGACAGGACGTGCCCAAGGGCTACGTCCTCGCCAAGATCGATCCGACCACCTACCAGGCCCAATACGATCAGGCGGTCGCGACCAAGGCCCAGCACGCAGCGCAGCTTGCCAACGCCAGGCTCGACCTGGAACGATATGTCCGCCTGTCGGCCACCAACGCGGTCAACAAGCAGCAGGTCGACACCCAAAAGGCGCTGGTCAACCAGCTCGAGGCGCAGGTGAACGCCGACCAGGCGCAGATCGACAACGCCCGCGCCATCCTTTCCTATACCGACGTCGTGGCGCCGATCGCGGGACGCACCGGCATCCGTCAGGTCGATGAAGGGAATATCGTGCGCGGCTCGGACCCGACCGGCATCGTCATGATCACGCAGATCAAGCCGATCTCGGTCCTCTTCAATCTGCCGCAACAGGACCTGCCGGAAATCAACCGCGGCCTCGCCGAGGGGCCGCTGCCGATCGATGCGCTGGGACCCGACGGCAAGACCCCGATCGACAAGGGCAAGGTGCTGGTCGCCGACAATCAGATCGATCAGACCACCGGCACGGTGCGCCTGAAGGCCGAATTCCCCAACGCCAATCTGCAGCTCTGGCCGGGCCAGTTCGTCAACGTGCGGGTGCTGATCGACACGTTGCGGCAGGTGGTGGTCGTGCCGACCGCTGCCGTGCAGCGCGGGCCCAGCGGCACCTTCGTCTATGTCGTGACCGAGGAGAGCAAAGTCAGCGTACGTCCGGTGCGCGTGACGCAGCAGGACGACCTGCAGGCCGTGATCGCCACCGGCCTGCGCGCCGGCGAGCAGGTCGTCACCACGGGCTTCGCGCGGCTTGCCGACGGCACGCTGGTGGAAGCGAGCAGCGCGGAGGGCGCCGGGCAGATTTCCGACACCGCGCCCGCCGGCTCGCGCCGCGGCAAGCGCGGGGGCGACGCCAAGGGTAAGCGCACTGAAGGTTCGGGGGGACCGCCGAGCAAAGCGCAATGAGCGTATCGTCGCCTTTCATCCATCGTCCGATCGCGACCTCGCTTCTGGGCGTTGCGGTGATGCTGGGAGGCTTGCTCGGCTATCTCTGGCTTCCGGTCTCGTCGCTGCCGCAGGTCGATTTTCCGACCATCCAGGTCACGACGCAGCTTCCCGGTGCGAGCCCCGACACCGTTGCCTCGCTGGTCACCGCGCCGCTCGAGCGTCAGTTCGGGCAGATTCCGTCGCTGTCGCTGATGACCTCGGCGAGCTCGTTCGGGATCAGCCAGATCACGCTGCAATTCGAGCTCAGCCGCGACATCGACGCGGCGGCACAAGACGTGCAATCGGCGATCAATGCCGCCGGCTCGACGCTGCCTCGCAACCTGCCCTATCCGCCGATCTATGCGAAGGTGAATCCTGCCGACACGCCGATCGTGACGCTGGCGCTCACCTCGCCGACGATCTCGCTGCGCCAGCTCAGTGATCTCTCCGACACCGTGCTCTCGCAGCGGCTGAGCGAAGTCACCGGGGTGGGCAAAGTGACGGTGCAGGGCGGCATCAAGCCGGCCGTGCGCATCCAGGTCGATCTGGCGCGGCTGGCGAACTACGGAATCAGCCTCGAAGACCTGCGGCAGGTCATCGTCGCCGGCAATGTCGCCGGGCCCAAAGGCGCGCTCGACGGCACTCACCAGTCCTACACAATCGCCGCCAACGACCAGATCACCGTCGCCGAGGCCTATCGCAACGTGGTCGTCGCCTATCGCAACGGCGCCCCGGTGCTGCTCAAGGATGTTGCCGAGATCGTGGACGGTCTCGAGAACAACAAGGTCGGCGGCTGGTACAACGGCAACCCGGCGATCGTCGTCGACATCCAGCGCCAGCCGGGCGCCAACGTGGTCGAGACCGTCCAGCGCATTCAGCGCGAGCTGCCGCGGCTGCAACGCGCGTTCCCCGCCGGCGCTACCCTGACCGTGGTCCACGATGCCACCACCACCATCAAGGCGTCGATCCACGACGTGCAATTCACCCTGATTCTGAGCGTCGTGCTCGTGATCCTGGTGGTGCTCATCTTCCTGCGCACTGTCCGCGCCACCATCATCGCCGGTGTCGCGCTGCCGTTGTCGCTGATCGCGACTTTCGGGATCATGTGGTTCTGCGGCTTCTCGCTCGACAATCTCTCGCTGATGGCGCTGACGATCGGCACCGGCTTCGTGGTCGACGATGCCATCGTCATGATCGAGAACATCGTGCGCCACATGGAAAAAGGCGAAACGCCGTTCCAGGCCGCGCTCAAGGGCGCGCAGGAGATCGGCTTCACGGTGATTTCGCTGACCCTGTCGCTGGTCGCCGTGTTCATCCCGCTCCTGTTCATGACCGGGCTGGTCGGCCGCATGTTCCGCGAATTCGCGCTCACGCTGACCATCGCGGTGGTGACCTCGGCCATCGTGTCGCTGACGCTCACGCCGATGATGTGCAGCCGCCTGCTGCGGCCGCACGTCGAATCCGCCGGCCATGCTATCATGGGAGCGTTCAACCGCGGCGTGGACTGGTCGGTGGAGATGTACCGACAGACCCTGGAATGGGTGCTGCGGCACGAGAGCCTCACGCTCATCGTGACGGTCGGCACCCTGATCGCGACCATCCTGCTCTACGTCGTGATTCCGAAAGGCTTCCTGCCGCTGCAGGATACCGGCCTCATCTTCGCGGTCATGGAGGGCGGCGAGGACGCCTCGTTCACCGAGATGCAGCGCCTGCGCACCGCGGCCGAGACCGCGATCCGCAACGATCCGGACGTGAGCGGCATGGTCTCGGTGGTGGGCGTCACGCCGGTGAACGCCACCCCGAACGCGGCGCGGCTTGCCATCACGCTTCGTCCGCGCAACGAGCGCAGCGCCACCGTGACCGACGTGATCAGCCGGTTGCAGCGGGAGGTCGCCAGGATTCCGGGCGTGATCGTGTATTTCCGGCCGGTGCAGGACATCCAGATCTCGACCCGGCTCAGCCGCGCCCAATACCAGTACACGCTGACCGCGACCGACGCGAAGGAGGTCGCGACCTGGGCCGAGCGGCTGGCCGAGAAGCTGCAAAGCTCCTCGCTGCTGCGCGACGTCGCCTCCGACGCCCAGGACGAAGGTCTGCGCATGCTCATCCAGATCGATCGCGAGGTGGCCGGACGGCTGGGCGTCTCGCTGCAGGCGGTCAACGACACGCTCAACGACGCCTACGGCCAGCGGCAGATCTCGACCATCTATGCGCAGAACAATCAGTACCGGGTGATCCTGGAGGCGATGCCGGAGTATCAGACCGACCCGGGCTCGCTCTCGAAACTCTATGTTCCGGGCACCGGGGGAGTGCAGGTCCCGCTCTCCTCCTTCGCGCGCTTCGAGCGCGGCACCGCGCCGCTGGTCATTGCGCACCAGGAGCAATTCCCGTCGGTCACGATCAGCTTCAATCTCGCCCCGCATGCCTCGCTCAGCGACGCCGTCACCACGATCTCCGAGGCGCAGCGCGAGATCGGGATGCCTGCGCTCGTGATCGGCAGCTATTCCGGCGACGCCGCCGAATTCGCCAAGTCGCTGGAGACCCAGCCCTGGCTGATCCTGGCCGCGGCGATCGCGATCTACATCGTGCTCGGCGTGCTGTACGAAAGCTTCATCCACCCGCTCACGATCCTCTCCACCTTGCCGTCGGCCGGCGTCGGCGCCCTGCTCGCGCTGATGATCTGCCGGCATGATTTCTCGGTGGTGGCGATCATCGGCATCATCCTGCTGATGGGCATCGTGAAGAAGAACGCGATTATGATGATCGACTTCGCGCTCGAAGCCGAGCGCAAGCAGGGACTCTCGCCGCGCGATTCGATCGTGCAGGCCTCGCTGCTGCGCTTCCGGCCGATCATGATGACGACGCTGGCGGCGCTGTTCGGCGCGCTGCCGCTGGCGCTCGAGGGCGGCACCGGCTCGGAGCTGCGCAATCCGCTCGGCATCACCATCGTCGGCGGCCTGCTGCTGAGCCAGCTGCTGACGCTCTACACCACCCCGGTCATCTATCTGCAGATGGAGCGCCTGAAATCCCGCTTTACGGGGTCGACGCCCGAGGCGGCCGAGCCCGAGTTCGCGCTTCCGGATCGACCTGAGCCTTCACAACGGCCGGCGGAATAGCCATGAACATCTGCGAACCCGCCATCCGCCGGCCGGTCGGCACCACCCTCCTCGCCATCGGGCTCCTGCTCATCGGCGCGGTGGCCTATCACTTCCTCCCGGTCGCCAGCATGCCGACGGTCGATTACCCGACCATCAGCGTGAGCGCGAGCCGGCCCGGCGCCGATCCGGAGATCATGGCCTCGACCGTGGCGGCGCCGCTGGAGCGGCGGCTCGGAGAGATTCCGGGCGTCGTCGACATGTCCTCGCGCAGCTCGCTCGGTACCACCCGCATCTCGGTCCAGTTCGACCTCAACCGCAACATCGACGGCGCCGCGCGCGACGTGCAGGCGGCGATCAATGCCGCCCTCACCGATCTCCCCAGCGATCTGCAGGCCCGGCCGTCGTTCCGCAAGTCCAATCCGAACGCGATCCCGATCATGATCCTGGCGCTCACGTCGAAGACCGTGCCGCCAAGCGTCATGTATGACGCCGCCGACACCGTGATCGCGCAGCGTCTGTCCCAGGTCGAGGGCGTGGCGGAAGTGAGCGTCGGCGGGGCCGAGCAGCCGGCGATCCGCGTGCGGGTCGATCCGATCGCGCTCGCGTCCATGGGCTTGGCAATGGAGGACGTGCGCACGGCGATCGCCAACAGCAACGCCGCAGGCCCGCTCGGCGTGTTCGACGGCGAGGGCCGCGCCATCACCATCGCCACCAACGATCAGCTGCGCGGGGCACCGCAATACGACCCGCTGGTGGTGCGCACCGCCAACGGCACGGTGGTGCGGCTGTCCTCGATCGCCACCATCGAGCCGGGCGTGCGCAACAGCCGGTCGTTCGGCTGGTACAACCGCCAGCCCTCGGTCCTCCTCGTCATCACCAAGTCGCTGGATTCCAACGTGATCGAGACGGTCGATCGCATCCGCGCTTTGCTGCCGGAGCTGAAGCCGTGGATTCCGGCCGACATCGACATTTCGGTGCTCTCCGACCGCACCAACACGATCCGGGCCAGCGTCAACGACATGCAGCTCACGCTGCTGCTCGCCATCGGTCTCGTGATGCTGGTGGTGTTCCTGTTTCTGCGGCGCGCCGCCGCCACCATAGCGGCCGGCGTGACCGTGCCGCTGGCGCTCGCCGGCACCTGCGCGATGATGTGGGCCGCCGGCTTCTCGATCAACAACCTGTCGCTGATGGCGCTCGCGGTCTCGGTCGGCTTCGTGGTCGACGACGCGATCGTGATGATCGAGAACTGCTTTCGCAATCTGGAGAAGGGTATGACGCCGATGCGGGCGGCGATTGAAGGCGCCCGTCAGATCGGATTCACGGTGATCTCGATCAGCGTGTCGCTCGTCGCCGCTTTCGTGCCGCTCCTGTTCATGACCGGCGTGGTCGGGCGCGTATTCCGCGAATTCTCGGTGACGGTTGCCTTCGCGATCGCGGTCTCGACCGTGGTGTCGCTCACGCTGACCCCGATGATCTGCGCGCATTTCGTGCGCAAGCCGCCGAGCCCGGATGCGACCAGGCTCGACCGCGCCGTGGAGCGCGTCATGTCGTGGCTGGTCGCCGGCTATGCCAGGACGCTGGGTGCGGTGCTGGTCCATCGCGTCGCCACGCTCCTGATCCTCGGCGGCGTGATCGCGCTCACCGCTTTTCTTTACGTGAAAACCCCGAAAGGGTGGTTCCCGTCGGACGACACCGGACTCATCTGGGGCGGCACCCAAGCTTCGCCGGAAATCTCGTTCCAGGCGATGTTCGACTTGCAGCAGAAGGCGACCGACATCGTCCTCTCCGATCCCGCCGTCGCCGGCGTCGGCTCATCGATCGGAACGTCGGTGTGGAACGCCTCGGTCAACCGCGGCCAGCTCTTCATCAGCCTCAAGCCGCTGTCGGAGCGCAAGATCAGCGCCTGGGACGTGGTCAACCGGCTGCGCCCCAAGCTCAACGCCGTCCAGGGCCTGCGCACCTTCATGTTCCCGATGCAGGACGTGCGCGCAGGCGGGTATCAGTCCGACACAGCGCTACAATACACGCTCTGGGGGCCCGACCTGCGCGAGCTGGCGGAATGGGCGCCGCGTGTGTTCGAAAAGCTCAAGACGGTGCCGGAGATAACCGACGTCAACTCCAACCGCGAACAATCCGGGCTGCAGGTCAACGTAGTGACCGACCGCGTGGCGGCGGCGCGGCTCGGCGTGCGCATCCAGGACGTCGAGAACGCGCTCAACAACGCGTTCGCGCAGCGCCAGATCTCGACGCTCTACACCCAGCGCAACCAGTATCGGGTGATCCTCGAAATCGATCCACGCTACCAGCGCGACCCAACTGACCTCAGCCGCGTCTATGTGAGCGGCGCCAACGGGGTGCAGGTGCCGCTCTCGGCCGTGGTCAAGGTCGAGCGCGGGCTCGCGCCGCTCGTGGTCTATCACCAGGGCCAGTTCCCGGCGGTGACCATCAGCTTCAACCTGGCGCCGGACGTGATCATCGCCGATGCGACGCGGGCGGTCGATCGCGCCATCGCCGAGCTGCACATTCCCGACACCGTGCATGCCGAATTCCAGGGCGACGCGCGCAGCTACCGGCAGTCGCTCGGCGCCCAGCCGCTGCTGATCATCGCGGCGCTGATCGCGGTCTACATCGTGCTTGGCGTGCTGTACGAGAGCCTCGCGCATCCGCTGACGATTATCTCCACGCTGCCGTCGGCCGGCCTCGGGGCGCTGCTCGCCTTGCTGACCTTCCGCACCGAGCTGTCGCTGATCGCCTTCATCGGGATCATCCTGCTGATCGGCATCGTGAAGAAGAACGGCATCATGATGGTGGACTTCGCGCTCGAAGGCGAACGCAAGCGCGGGCTCTCGCCCGAGCGCGCGATCTACGAAGCCTGCCTCGAGCGCTTCCGGCCGATCATGATGACGACGCTGGCCGCGATCCTCGGCGCGCTGCCGCTGGTGATCGCGAGCGGCCCGGGCTCGGAGCTGCGCCGCCCGCTCGGCATCACCATCGTGGGCGGCCTCATCGTGTCCCAGGCGCTGACGCTCTACACCACGCCGGTGATCTATCTCCTGCTCGACCGCCTGCACCGGCGGCTGTGGGGCACCGGCGGCGCGCAGCACGAGCCGGGCAGCCTGCTGCGCTCCGCGGCGAAGGCGCTCAGGTCTTAACCGCGGATCCCGATCAGACGCATCGCCCGCCACACGCGCCGATGCACGCGTTTTGGCTCTACTCAATCACTGCATTGGCGTGGGCTAGCAGAGCAGGCGGGACTGCAAGCCCAAGCGCCTTGGCGGTTCTGAGATTGAGGACCAGCTCCAGTTCGGTGGACTGCTCGACCGGAAGATCGGCCGGCTTGGCTCCCTTGAGGATTCGACCGGTGTAGACGCCGACCTGACGGAAGTTGCCAGTGGTGCTGCCTCCGTAGCTGATCAGACCCCCGGCAGCGACATATTCGCGAAACTGGAACATCGTCGGGACCGCGTGGCGAACCGTCAGTGCAGCAAGCTGTTCGTGGCGGCGGATGAACAATCCCTCCGTGCCGATCAGGAGCGCTCCGGCGCGCATCTGAACCAGGCTTGCGAACGCCGGATCGAAGTCGCGTTCGGAGCTGGCATGCAGCACATGGATCTGCAGCCCCAGCGTGCCGGCCGCCGCTTGCACGTCTTGCACGATCGCGTCGGCGTTCGGGACGGTTGGATCGACAAGCAGACCGATGAGGCTCGCCGCGGGCACGAGTTCGTGCAGCAGCTTGAGGCGGGCAGGCGCGAGATTGAGGTTCAGGTTCATCACGCCCGTAAGGTTGCCGCCCGGTCGCTTGAGGTCCGCGACGAGTCCAAGCCTCACCGGATCGCCTCCGGTGGCGAACACGATCGGAATTGTCGCCGTTTCGGCTTTTGCCGCCAGTGCTCCGATTGTGCTTCCGGGCACGGCGATCACGCTCACCTGACGGCGGACCACATCGGCCGCGAGGGCCCGAAATCGATCCTGTTGGCCATCCGCCCAACGATAGTCGATGGCCACGTTCCGGCCTTCAACATAGCCGGTTTCGCCCAAGCCTTGGTGGAATCCTCGCAAACGGTTCGTCCACCGCTCAGGCGATTCAGAGCCAAGGAATCCGATCACCGGCATCGCCGGCTGTTGCGCTTGCGCCGCAAGCGGCCAGGCGGCGGCACTGCCGAGAAGCGTGACGAACTCGCGCCGCTTCATGACTATGCTCCCCGCCTTGAGCGCAACGCGCTCACCGTGTCGCTTCAGATTAAAGCCGCCCCGACCGGTTCACCACGATGTCGTGGTAGAGCTTCTGCCACTTGTCGCCTTCGTCGAGCATCTGCGCCGGATCGATGACGTTGAACGGCACGTCGAGCGGCTTCACCTTCATGTTGGTGGGCGTGAAGTCGCGGTTGAGCAGCACCTGCTGCGCCTCGAACAGCATGAAGTCCATGAACAGCACCGCGCCATGTGGATGCGGCGCGCGCCGCATCACGCCGGTGCCGAGGAAGCGCGCGAAGCCGGGCGG
>Ga0114129_10008934_pt1 | contig 14276 bp, 14 predicted proteins | sample RhiMetdeltSRZDD1_FD_80071 | JGI IMG/M metagenome (GOLD analysis project Ga0114129, IMG submission 80071) | Populus rhizosphere microbial communities from Tennessee, USA - Rhizosphere MetaG P. deltoides SRZDD1 (version 2) (version 2) | ecosystem: Host-associated > Plants > Roots > Rhizosphere >... | reverse complement strand
GAGCGGCGCGCCGATCGGCTCGAGGTGCCCCATCACATCCCGCTTGGTCGACAGGTATCGGACGTTGCGCGCGTGCGCCGCGGTCGGGAGCCCGACGACCGAACGGATCGCGATGCCCGCCGCCTGGAGCGCGCGGGCCTTGTCCCGGTTGTTGGTCATTAACCGCACCGAGCGAACGCCCAGCGTTCGAAGGCACTTGGCGATCTCGCCGAACGCCCGCTCGTCGACGCCGAACCCGAGGTGCTCGTTGGCCTCCGCCGTGTCGAACCCCTCGTCCTGGAGCATGTAGGCGCGGAGCTTGTTGGCCAGGCCGATCCCCCGGCCCTCGTGGCCGGTCGAGTAGACCAGCACGCCGCGGCCCTCGGCGGCGATCGAGCGCATCGCGTGCCGGAGCTGGACCGCGCAGTCGCAGCGCACCGAGCCGAGTGCGTCGCCCGTCACGCACTCGGAGTGCATGCGGACCAGGACGTCCTCGCCGTCGCCGATCGAGCCCCGGCACAGACACAGGTGGACGCCCTCGGTCCACTCGAACGCGTGGACCCGCCACGCTCCGGAGGTGGTCGGCAGAGTGAGGCTCGCGACCTCGTTCGGCGGGGAGGGGGGCTCGTTGCGGGCGCGCATGGCTGGAGGCATCAAGAGGGTGTCTTCCCATCCGGGGCGCGGGGCAATCGCTCTGGCGGGTTGACGGGTGCGAACCCCGGGTACAGGCAGCTCGTGGAGGCCCGCGTTCTGCGCTTCGTCGCCCCCCGCCGGGTCGAGATCCAGCGCGTGGAGGTCCGGCCGCCGGAGGCCGGCCAGGTCCTCGTCCGAACGCGCTGGTCCGGCGTCAGCGGTGGGACGGAGCTCCTCGCCTATCGCGGGGAGCTCGACGAGCGCCTGGAGCTGGACGAGACGCTCCCCTCGCTCCGGGGCACGTTCCGGTACCCGTTCGCCTACGGATACGGCTGCGTGGGCGAGGTCGAGCGGTCGGGGCCGGACGGACCGGCCGATGGGACGGTGGTGTTCGCCTTCCACCCCCATCAGGACGTGTTCACGGCCGGCGCGGAGGATGTCGTCGCGGTCGACGGCGTGGATGCCCGGACGGCCACCCTCTTCCCGCTGGTCGAGACCGCGCTCCAGGTCTCGCTCGACGCCGGCCCGCGGCTCGAAGAGCCGGTCGTCGTGATGGGCATGGGAGCGGTCGGCGTGCTCACCGCGTCGCTGCTGCAGCGAGCGGGGGCCGACGTGCACGGCGTGGATCCGCGGCCCGACCGTCGCGCGATCGCCGGGGCGTTCGGCCTGCCGGTCGTGGACGCGTCCGCCATACGCGAGGAGGTGGCAACGATGACGTCCGGGGCCGGCGTTCCCCTCGTCGTCGACGCGACGGGGAGTCCGCCAGCGCTCGCGTACGCGCTCGATCTGCTCGCGCACGAGGGCGAGGTGCTTGTGTGCAGCTGGTACGGGACCAAGGAGGTGCGCCTGCCCCTCGGCGGCGCGTTCCATCGCCGGCGGCTCTCGATCCGGAGCACCCAGGTGTCGACGATCCCCGCGCTGATCTCCGGGCGTTGGGACGTGGCGCGAAGGCGGCACGCGGCGATGCGCCTGATGACCGAGCTCCCGCTGAAGCTCCTGGCCACGGACGAGGTGCCGTTCGAACATGCCGGGGAGGCGTATGCGGCGCTCGACCGCGGCGACCAGGGCGTCATGCACGTCGCGTTGAGGTACTGATGTTCGAGGTCGGCGCCGTGACGTCGTTCCGCGCGTTCCACCGGATGCCCGACCAACCGCCGCCGGAGAACGAACGGCACCCTCACGACTACCGCGTCGAGGCCGTCGCCGAGCGTGAACGGCTCGACGACCGCGGCATGGTCGTCAACCTCGACGTGCTCGCGGCCGCGCTCGCCGACGTCGCGGACACCACGCGCGACCGCGACCTGTGGGACGTATGCGCGACCGAGGCCGTGACGGTCGAGGTCCTCGCGGTGTGGATCCACGAGCGGCTCGCCGACCCCTTGCGTGCCGACGGCGCCGAGGTCGTTTCGGTACGCGTCTGGGAGTCCGAGGACGCGTTCGGAGGTGTCCGTGCGAGCGTCTGAGATCCGAACGCGGCCGCTCCGGCTGGCGCTCGTCACGCTCGGCGATCCGAACCGGCAGACGGGCGGCTACCGCTACCACCGGATGATGGCGGCGGCGGCCGGGGATCACCGGGCCGAGATGCGGTTCGTGTCCGTGCCGGCGCTCCCCTGGCCGATGCCGGCGGCGGCGGCGGCCCGGACCGTCCACGACGCGGCCCGTGGCTCGGACGCGATCCTGCTCGACAGCATCGCGGCCGCGTTCGCGGCGCCGTGGATCGCCCGGATCCGAACGCCGGTGATCGCGGTGGTCCATCAGCCCCCCGGCGGCCTGCAGGGCAGCGAGTTGCGGCGGGTCACCCAACGCCGGCTCGACCGGGTGGCGTATCTGTCGGCGGCCGGCGTCATCGCCGCCGCCGGGGGGCTCACCGACGACCTGCGTGCGATCGGCGTGCCGGCGGACCGCATCATGGTCGTGTCGCCCGGGTGCGACGTGCCGGTCGCGGACGGCCCGAACCCCGACCTTCGTCGTGGCCGCCGTGTGTCGGTGCTGTGCGTCGCGAACTGGACGCCGCCAAAGGGCGTCCTCGAGCTCGTCGAGGCCTTCGCGGCGCTTCCACGCGAGACGGCGACGCTGTGGCTGGTCGGCGACACCCGCGCCGATCCCCGATACACCGAACACGTTCGCCGCCGGATCGCGGCCCCGGACCTTCGCGACCGCGTCGTGGTTACGGGCTCGGTTCCCGTCGAGGAGGTCGGACGTCTCTACCGGTCGGCCGACGTGTTCGCGCTCTGCTCGTTCGTCGATGCATACGGCACGGCCTGGGCCGAGGCGATCGCCGCCGGCCTGCCCATCGTCGGCTGGCGCGCCGGCAACCTCCCCCAGCTCGCCGAGCACGGGCGCGAGGCGCTCATGGCCGAACCGGGCGACCTGGCCGGCCTGGCGTCGGCGCTCCGTGCGCTCGTCACCGACACGCGCCTCCGCGAGCGACTGGCCGAGGGCGCGCAACGGCGGGCCGAGACGCTCCCGACGTGGCGCGAGTCCGCCGACCGGTTCTTCGAGGCGATCCGCGAGCTGCTCCGCGACCGGACGACATGACGGCGCCGCAGGCGGTCCTGTTCGACTTCGACGGCACGCTGTGGGATTCGGAGACCGCGGTGTTCGGCGTGTTCCGCGAGCTGTTCGCCGAACACGGACAGGAGCTCACGCTGCAGACCTGGTCGGCCGCCATCGGGACCGTCGGCGGGTTCGATCCGTACGCGCACCTCACCGAGCTCGTCGCCGGGCTGGACGCCGCCAAGGTTCGCGAACGGAGCGAGCGACGGATCCGCGACGCCGTTCGCGAGGTGCCGCTCCGCCCGGGCGTCGACGCGTTCCTGCGGCAGCTCGACGAGGCCGGAGTCCGACGCGCACTCGTGAGCAGCGACCGCAGCGAGTGGCTCGTCACGAACCTCGAACGTCTCGGATGGCCGGACGGATGGGCCGCGATGGTCTGTGCCGACGGCGACGCCGCGCGCGCCAAGCCGAACCCACACCTGTACGAGGCGGCGCTCGAGCTCCTCGACGTCCCGGCGTCGAGGACCCTCGCTATCGAGGACTCGCCGAACGGGATCCACGCCGCGAAGGCCGCCGGCCTCCCGTGCCTGTGCGTCCCGAACGAGGCCACCGAGCAGCTCGACCTCTCGGAAGCCGACCTGGTGGTCCCGACGTTCGAGGGGCTCCACCTGCAGGATGTGTGGACCGATCTCCGATCCGCGCGACGAGGGGCTCCGCCGCCGGAGCGATCGATCACGTCCGGCCGGAGCGCTCCGCCCACAGACGCGTGAAGTACGCCTCCCATCGCTCGGAGATCTCGGCCTCGGTTGCGCCGGAGTCGTAGGCGGGGGAGACGAGGGGAAGGCACCGCTCGAGCTCGATGACGACGATGTGGTGGATCCGCTCTCGCGCCCGATCGACGGCCCGGGGCCCCGAGGCGTACACCGCGAGGAGCTCCTCGAAGCGCTCGCCTTCGTCGTAGACGGCGCCTCGTCCCTTGAACCGAAAGCCCTTCCGGGCGAGGACGTCGACGACGTTCACCTCGACCCCTGGGTGGCGGCGGAGGTTGGCAACAGTCCCCGGCGAGGCAAGATCGGCGAACATCAGGTGATCGTCGTCGAGCACGGTGATCGTGCCCTTGGGCGACAGGTTCGGCGTGCCGTCGGCATCGACGGTCGCAACGAACGCGAGCCGCTGGTCTTCGACGGCCTGTTTCATCTCCTCGGTGAGTGTCCCCACGCGTCGGAGGGTACAGACCCACGGAGAGCGTGCCGCATGGCGACCGGCTGACCACGAAGGGAGGCGAGCTCGGTGAAGGTGCGCAAGATCGGGTTCGTCGGCACGCGGACCGACCGGCCCGAGGCCATGGCCGCGTTCTTCGAGCACGTCCTCGGTCTCGAACCGACGCACGGCGGCGGCGACACGTGGGCCTTCCGGCTGCCGGACGGCAGCGTTGCCGAGGTCTTCGGTCCCTCGTTCAACGAACACCTCACGACCGGACCGGTCGTGGAGTTCCAGGTCGACGACGTCGAGGCGGCGACCGAGGAACTGCGGCGGGCCGGGGTCGAGATCGCGTTCGGGCCCGAGCGCTCGCAGGAGGCGGGTCTGGCATGGACGCACGTCCGTGCGCCGGACGGCAACGTCTACGGCGTGATCGAGTACCTTCGGGCGCCGCCGGAGGGTCGGCCGGCCTGAGACCGCGAGTCGACGTCTCCCGGCGCGATCTCGATCTCGCGGCCGGCGCCGAAACGAGCCTTCAGTCGGGGTTCGGATCCACCCAGGCCGTGCCCGTTTCCTCCACGTACGCTTTCACGGCTGTGCCGAGCGTCGGGAACCGGTACCGCTCGCCGATCCGGTCGGCGATGCCGTACGCCACGAGCTGATCCCAGACCGGCCCCTTGAGCTCCGCGAACGCGAACCGGACGCCGCGTGCGTCGAGGTCGTCGAGCAGCTCTCGGAGCTCGCTCGCGGCGGTCGCATCGACGTCGGTGATCGGCTCCGCCGACACGACGATCCACCTGCACTCCGGCCCGGCCCGTCGCACTTGCCGCAGCGCGCGTTCGCCGAACCGAGCCGCGTTGGCGAAGAACAGCGGCGCGTCCCACCGGTACAGGATCAGGCCCGGGACCTGCCGGCCCTCGGGGTGACGCGTGACGTCGTGGTAGCCCTTGAGTCCCTCGACCCGGCCCAGCACCGCGTCGTACGGAAGCCACGCGCGATGCACGAACTGCGCCACGCCGATGCCGATCGCGAGGAAGATGCCGGGGATCACCCCGAGCAGCGCCACGCCCAGGAAGCATGCGATCGAGACCCAGAACTCGGACGGCCGGACGCGGAGCAGCCTTCGCACCTTCCGAACCTCGATCAGGCTCGTCGCCGCCACGATCACGATGCCGCCAAGGGTCGCCTGCGGCAGGTTCCGGAGCACCGAGGGCGCGAACAGCAGCATCACCACGATCACGAGCGCGCCGACGACGCCCGTGAGCTGGGTCTTGGCCCCGGCCGACTCGGCCACGGGCGTCCGGGACGCGCTGCTGGAGATCGGGAAGCCCTGGAACAGGCCGGTCGCCAGGTTCGCCGCGCCGAGCGCGATCATCTCGCGATTCGGGTTCACGTCGTCGCCGAGCTTGGCGGCGTACGTGCGCGAGAGCACGCTGGTGTCGGCGAACGCAACCAGAGCGATCGACACGGCAGCCGCCGCGAGCTTGGCCAGGTCGTCGAACGGGACGCTCGGGACGGCGAACGAGGGAAGCCCCCTCGGCAGCGCCCCCATGACGTCGACACCCTGCGGGTCGAAGACGGACACGGCGAGCGTCCCGCCGACGACCGCAACCAGCACCCACGGCACGGCCGCCATCGCTCGCCTGCCCGCGATCACGACCACGATCGAGGCCGCGCCGATCACCAGCGCCGCCGGGACCGTCTTGCCGTCGGCCAGCCCGCGGACGAACGCGCTTACCTCGTCGAGCAGTCCCTCGGCATCCGTCGAGAAGCCGAAGACCTTCGGCAGCTGACTCACGATGACGGTCAGCGCGATGCCGTTGAGGTAGCCATAGCGGATCGGAAGCGAGAGCAGATCCGTCAGGTATCCGAGATGCAACAGGCCGGCCAGGATCAGCAACACGCCGGTCATGAGCGCCGTTGCGCCCGCGAGGGCGATCGCCTTCTCCGGATCTCCCGCCGCCAGCGACACGACGGTGACGGCGATGATCGGTGCCAGCGACGAGTCCGGCCCCAGCACCAGGATCCGCGAGGGCCCGACGACCGCGTAGATGATGAGCGGGACGATCGTCGCGTACAGGCCGGTGATCGGCGGAAGCCCGGACGCCTGCGCGTACCCCATCCCGACCGGGACGAGGAAGGCGGCCAGCACCAGGCCGGCGATCGCGTCGCGAGTCAACCACGCGCGTTGGTACGAGCGGAGCGTCGAGAGCCCCGGCAGGAGACGCGATGCCACGCCCCGTCTCTCGATGGTGCGCTCGTCGGCCGTCGGGGTCACCCTCCCTTACCCGTTCGGGTGGGGCGGATGATAGGGGCCGCAACTCCGGATGGGCTGCGATACCCGATTCCGATATCGCGATCCCCGCGAGAAGGAGAGCCTAAGCGGCCCTCAGGTAGAGCACCGCCGCGCCCGCGATCTCGGCCGGCGGATCGAACGCGACATCAGCACCACGCTCGACGTTCACCGACTCGGCCGTCACAGTCTCGCGGCCCTCGACATCGAACCACTCGACGGCGTATGTGGCCGGCTCCAGGCGCACCGAGAAGCCCCCGCCGTCCGGCGCGAGGACCAGGACCTCCGTCGCGGGGTTCGCGAGCGCGAAGCCGGTCGAGCTGACGTCCACACGCGGCTCCATCCGGATCAGGTCCATCCGCTCGGCGAACCGCGCCGTGTCCCCCATCGCCCACCGGGTGGGCTCGAACGCCTCGAACGACATCGGGCCGTCCGCCGAGGGGTCGGGCGGGTCCATGCCGAACAGGAGCCCGAAGTCCATCAGGATCGGGTGGTGGCCGCGGATGAACGACTTCCACGCCCACATCGCGTCGCCGCTTCCGGGCGCGTAGTGGTCCGTGTCGCTGACCACGACCTTCCTGCCGTCGGCCGGCGGCGGGTCCTCGAGCCAGCGGGACTGCGGCGACCCCGGCTCCATCGGATTCCCGCCCTCGGCGAACACCTCGTCGTCGTACCCGGGCGAGATCCAGTCGGCGCTGCCCCCGAGCAACGGCTCGTTGACCCTCGTCTGCGAGGGGACGGGGAACTGCATCGTCATGCCGATCGGATGCGTCTCGTAGCCGCGGTCGGCCTCGTGCTTGCGCACGACGTCGATCACCCAGTACTGCCACTCGGTCGAGTCCCCCCACTCGGCGCCGGCGGGCAGGTCGAGCGCCTCCGCGAAATCGGGCTCGACCCTGCCGCCGCCCGAGGACTCGTTCGCGACCTCCCACAGCACGTTGGGCAGGTCGTGGAGCGTGTCCACGACCTTGTGGACGTATGCCTCCTGGAACGCCTGCACGCGCGGCTCGAGCGGCAGGACCTGGTAGTCGAGGATGGAGGCGATCCCGACGCCGTTGACGTTGTTCGCGGCGTGGAAAGGATGACCCTCCACGTGGTACGGCGACGGGCTGAGGTGGATCGCCCACCCCTCGAACAGCATGACCCCGGCGTAGATGCCGCGGTCGCCGGAGGCGATCACGCGCTCGCGCAGGCGCTCGAAGAAGGCGTCGTCGAACCGCTCCAGGTCGAACCTCGGCTTGCCGTCGGTCGCCTCCCCCGGTCCGGTTCGCGCCCACGGCTGGGGCGCCATGCATAGGTGGACGTCGCCGCCCGCGGCGAGCGAACGGAACTGTTCCCACCGCCAGAGCCGGATGAAGGTGTGGCCTCGCTCTTGCAGGAACCGGAGGTACGCGTCGTAGTCGAACGCCTCCAGCTCGTCTGCGCAGTCGGGGCCTGGGCCCATCCCGTCATGGAGGTTGTTCCAGATGTGCGATCCCGTGAGGTAGACGGCGCGATCGCTCCCCGCGGCCGTGAAGTAGCGCGGGTTGGTCTCGGAGACCGTGAGCGGGCCGGCGGCGTGGGGCGTGGTCATGGGTGATCCTCCCTCCGAGCAGCGGGTTCGGCCGGCTACGAGGCTGTCGAACCGGCCTTACCCCGAAGGGAGACGGACTATCCGGCCACTCCGGACGAGGGATCTGACGGCGGGCCTGATATCGAGATCGATATCGGCCCGCCGTCGAGCGATCCAGCCGATCAGCGCTCGGCGCGGGCGGCCCGGCGCGCGTTGATGCCGGCGGCGAGCAGCGCGGCCGCGGACCCGAGGTGGAGCGCGTGGTCCAGGGAGTTCAGCGCCAGGATGTTCGCGTCGGTCCCGGTCACGAACGGGCCGATCAGCCCGACGATCAGGTACACGGCGCCGATGAAGGTGGCGACGATGCCGACGGCCTTTCGGCCGGCGAGGTACGCGACGACCAGGGCGGCGCCGATCGCGAGGTGCACGACGTTGTGCAACGGGTTCACCTCGAACAGGCCCAGGAGCTTGCTGCCCTCCGTGTCGGCGACGCCGACCCCGCCGGTCACGAAGAAGCCGGCGACGCCGACCACCAGGTACACGGCGCCGAGCACGGCGGTGACGATCTCGCCCCACGTTCGGTTGCCGGCGCGGGCGGGTGCCCCGGCTACGTAGTCGGTGCTCATGAACGTCCCTCCTTCCGGATCGAGATGCAGACGACGTTCACGAGGTATCCGCAGTCGATCGAGGGGCGGATCAGAGGGACTCCAACTCGGGCCGGCGCCCGATATCGAATTCGATATGGCAGCCCGCCGCGAGGACGGGTCTGCCATTTCCACCGCAGAACAGGCAACATCTACGGATGCCCAAACCCAGGAGCAAGACCACACCCGGCGCCCGCGTCGAGGTCACCCGGCCCGAGAAGCTCCTTTGGCCGGCGCCCGGCATCACGAAGCAGGCCTACGTCGACTACCTGGCCGCTGTGGCCGAACACATGCTCCCGTGGCTCCACGACCGGCCGCTGTCGGTGATCCGCGCGCCCGACGGCGTGGAGGGCGAGCGCTACTTCCAGAAGAACACGCCGAAGTACGCGCCCTCGTGGGTCCGAACGGTCACGATCCCCGCGCCGAGCGCGGGACGCGACGTCGCGTACACCGTGTGCAACGACGCCGACACGCTCGCGTGGCTCGGCAACCAGGCGGCGCTCGAGCTCCACCCTGCGCCGGTCCGGCGCGATCTGCTGAACAAGCCCGACCTGTTCGTCGTCGACATCGACCCGCCCGACGACGCGTTCGAGGCCGCGGTGGAGGTCGCCTTGCTCGTGCTCGAGACCCTGGACGACCTCGGGCTCGAACCGCTCGTGAAGACCACCGGCGGCAAGGGCATCCACGTCGTCGTGCCGATCGTCCGGCACGTCTCGGCCGAACAGCTCCGTCGCGCGGCGACGCGCCTGGCCGAGATCGTGATCGAACGCAAGCCCGACCTCGTAACCGCTCAGTTCCGAAAGGCCGACCGCAAGGGCCGCGTGATGCTCGACCCCTCTCGGAACGGACCGGGCGCGACGCTTGTCGCGCCCTATTCCCCCCGCGCCCGCCCCGATGCCACGGTCTCGTTCCCGGTCCTGCCCGCCGAGCTGAAGACGGTCTCGCCGGGCGACTTCACGATCGCCGCCGCGCGAAAGCGCCTCGGCAGGCCGGCCGTCCGGGGGTGGACCGAGGCCGCACGGGCCAAAGGCCAGCGGCTTCCGGCGGGGCTCCTGAAGGACTGACCGTTGCGCTGTGGCGGTCCGGCGTTCGACACTTCGGTGATGCCGATCCGTCGGGCCGCCGCGCTCCTGGCCTCGCTGCTGCTCCTCCTGGCCGCGGCGTGCACCTCCGAACCCGAGCGGCCCCGGCTCCGCCACGTCGACATCCCGAGCCCGACGGCGGGGTCATCCAAGGCGCCGGCCGCCAGTCCCGAGCCCGAGGACCCGACACCGACCGTCCCCTCGAGCCTCGATGGCCTCGGCGGGCGGCTCGCCGTCCTGGACCAGGGCGGCAACCTCGTAACGATGAACCCCGACGGCTCGAAGAAGGTCCGGCTGACCGACGTGGAGCCCGGCCTGAGCGAGGTGCGCCAGCCCTCGTGGTCGCGCGACGGCGACCGCCTCGCGTGGGTGCACGTGCACGTGAACGAGGCGGGTTCGGTCGCGGTCGGCGTCGCGACCTCCACCGAGCGGGGGAAGGAGCCGACGGAGTCTCGCACGCTGATCCTTCCGTTCTACCTGTCCTGGGATCCGACGTCGTCCCGGATCGCCTATCTCGGCTCCCCGGGAGGGGGCGAGATCGAACTCGGCATCCTGGAGCTCGCCGGGCACAGCTCGGGGACGGCCCTGGACACGGGCCAGCCCTTCTACCTCTCCTGGGGGCCCAGGGGCGACGAACTCCTGGTGCACGTGGGCACGCAGCGGCTCGAGAGGCTCGGCCTGGACGGGAAGCTCAGCACGGTGGCCGAGCGACCGGGCGCCTTCGCGGCGCCGGTGTGGACCGAGGACGGCCGAACGTTCGTCTACGCCTCCACGCAGGCCGGCCAACAGCAGCTCGTCGTGCAGGATGCCGAGGCCGACAGAGGTCACCCGGTGCTGCCGTTCGAAGGGCTGATCACCTTCGTGGTGAGCCCCGACGGCAAACGGATCGCGTTCCAGGCGTTCGAGGGTGGCGAGGCGTTGCCGCTCACGATCGTCGACGTCGTGTCGGGCCGGACGACCCAGGTCACGGACCAGACGGCCGCAGCGTTCTACTGGAGCCCCGACGGCGAACGCCTCCTTTACCTGGACCCCGACCCCGCCGAGGACCAGGTCTGGTTCCGGTGGGGCGTATGGAACGGCAGGCGCGCGTTCACGACGCCACGCTTCATCCCCAGCCAGCGGATGATCGACGAGTACCTCCCGTTCTTCGAGCAGTACGCGCAGAGCATGAGCCTGTGGTCGCCGGACGGGACCGCGTTCGCCTACCCGGGGATGAGTGAGGACGGCGACACCGGCATCTGGATCCAGTCGGCGCGTTCGAACCGGGCGCCCGTGCTGGTGAGCGACGGCGACTTCGTCGCCTGGTCGCCCGCCTGACGGAGCCCCCCGCTAGCCGTTTGCCCGGGCCGCGATCGAATCGGCGAGCCTCGGGCTGATCCGGGCGATCAACGAGAGCGCTCGGATACGGCCGACGCGGATCTCGAACCGGTCCGTGCGCATGCCCTCGACGATGTCGCCGGCCACGGCCTCGGGCGAGATCTTCGGCCCCCGCACGTCGCGGGCGAGGTCGCTGTCGACCCATGGCGGCAGGACGTCGAAGACCTTCACCTCGTCGGCCAGCTCGGCGCGCAACGACCGGGCGAGAGAGTGCACCGCGGCCTTCGTCGCCGCGTACACCGCCATCCGCGGTGAGGACACGAGCGCGAGCGCCGAGGACATCATCACCACGGCGCCGTCGTCGGAGGCGCGGAGCATTGGCAGCGCCAGCATCGTCATCCGGATCGTGCCGAGCAGGTTGATCTCGACGTCCTCCACGGCGGCCCGTTCGGCCCCGGGATCGTCGACCGGGCCGCTGCGCATCACGCCGGCGCTGTTGACGAGCACGTCGAGCCCGCCCAGGCGCTCGTCGACGTCATGGATCGCGCGCGCCGCGGACTCCTCCGACGTGACGTCCAGCTCGACGGTCTCCAGGCGCGGGACATCCTCCCGCGCCCGGTCCAGCCTGGCCTGGTCGCGACCGGCGATCACGACACGGTTCTCGGGCGCGAGGGCGCGGGCGAGCGCGAGCCCGATCCCCGAACCGCCCCCCGGGATCAGGATCCTTCGTTCGGTGAGGCGCATCGCGATCACGCCTCGACGCGTCCGACGGCCGCGTGCAGCTCCGGCTCGCCCTCCAGCGTGATCGACACCAGCTCCTCCTCCCGCGGACGCGCGGGAAGGAACACCAGGGCTATCACCGCGCCGGCGAGCGCCACCGCCCCGGTCACCAGGGACCCGATCTGGAACGCCTGGACGAACGCGTCGCGGGCCGCGCTCGCGAGGTCCTGTCCGGCCGCACCGCCCACCTGCGCGGCGACCTGGAGCGCGGCGGCCAGCGAATCGCCGGCGGCGGCGCGCGCCGCGGTGGGCAGTGGCGTGCCCGAAAGCGCGCCGACGATCTGGCTCCCGTACACCGAAGCCATGATGCTGCCGAGCACCGCGACCCCGAGCGTGCCACCCACCTCGCGCGTCGTGTCGTTGACGGCCGAGCCCACGCCCGCCTTGGCCGGTGGCAGCGACGAGAGGATCGAATCGGTGGCCGGGGCGGCCGCGGAGCCGAGCCCGAACCCCATCAGGATCATCGCCGTCGCGATGACGAAGTACGGCGTCGAGGCGTCGTTGGTGGAGGCGATCGCGAACCCGCCAGCCATCAGGGCCAGGCCCGCCGCCACCACCAGCTTGGTGCCGATGCGCTGAACGACCCTCGGCGACGTGACGGCCGCGGCCACCATCGCGAACGCGAACGGCAGCGTCCGGACGCCGGCCTCCAACGCCGAGTACCCCTTCACCAGCTGCAGGTACTGGGTCACGAGGAAGATGAAGCCGAACAACGCGAAGAAGCCGAGCGTGATCGCAAGGCTCGCCGCGGTGAAGCGCATCTTGCGGAACAGGTGGACGTCCAGCAGCGGGTCGGTCACCCGGAGCTCCCACCACACGAAGGTTGCGAGCAGCGCAGCTGCCCCGGCGAGCCCGCCGACCGTCGCCGCCGAGAGCCACCCGTTGCTCGGGGCCTCGATCAGCGACCAGACCAACAGCGCCACGCCGGCGATCGACAACCCGAGCCCGGGCAGGTCGAGCCCGGGCGCGTGCGGATCGCGCGAACGCGGGACCAGGACGAACACCCCGACGATCCCGATCAGCGCGACCGGGACGTTCACCAGGAACACCGAGCCCCACGAGAAATGCTCGAGCAGCCACCCGCCCGTGATGGGCCCGAGCGCCACGCCCACACCCGCGATCGCCGTCCAGATCCCGATCGCGGCCGCCCGCTCTCGAGGGTCGGTGAACACGTTGACGATGAGCGCGAGGGTCGCCGGAAAGATGAACGCGGCACCGACGCCCATGAGCGCCCGGGCGCCGATCAGCTGCCCGGTGCTGGACGCGAACGCGCCGGCCGTCGAGAACACGCCGAACACGAGCAGGCCGGCCATCAGGGCTCCCTTTCGGCCGAACCGATCGCCGATCCCGCCGGCCGCGAGCAGCAGGCCCGCGAACACCAGCGTGTACGCGTCGACGATCCACTGCAGACCGCTGGTCCCGGCGTCGAGCTCGCGCGCGAGCGTCGGCAGGGCCACGTTCACGATCGTGTTGTCCATCACGATCACGAACAGCGAGATGCACAGCACGGCAAGGATCTGCCAGCGCCGGGGATTCGGTTCTTCCGTCTCGACGCCGGTTGATGCCGCTTGGATCTCAGTGCTTGCCATCGGCAGTTCCTCCTCTCGCCCTTTCGACTAGTGAGCGGTTACTACCTATCGACCCAAAAAAAAAGAGAGGGGACTCATCGCTTGTGCTCCGTCGGGATCATGAGATCGCGCGCCCACGGCTCGTTGACCCGATCGAGCTCCATCGCCGCGACGACGTTCATCAGCATGCCGCTCTCGAAGAAGTGACGGACGTCCTCGGCAGGCGCGCCAGAGGCCTCGGCGACGAACGTGGCCAGCCGCTTGAAGCCGTCGCGGACCAGGGTACGTACGTCGGGGTCGTCACACGCGACGTAGGACTGGAGCTGCAGGAGCAGGCGGGTGCGGTCCTTGAGCAACCCGGCATACGAGCGACCCATGGCGTGCAGGGCGTCCTTGCCCGATCGCTCGCCGGCCGCCTCCCTGAACGTGTTCAGCGTGAGGTCGAAGCACCGTTCGATCACCGCCAGGAACAGCTCCTTCTTCGTCCGGAACAGGCGGAACAGGTACGGCTGCGAGATACCCACGCGGCGGGCGATCGCCTCGGTGGGCGTCCCATCCAGGCCGCCGCGGGCAAACTCGATCGTCGCCGCCTGGAGGATCTCCTCCCGGCGCTCCTCGGCGGTGAGCCTCGTCCTGGGGGCCGTGGTGGTCATGCGAGATAAGTTAGTACTCACTCACTACTGTGTCAATCCGGGGTGAGCTCGGTGAACAGCTCCTGGGCGCGGGCCCGCT
>Ga0114129_10008933_pt1 | contig 14277 bp, 15 predicted proteins | sample RhiMetdeltSRZDD1_FD_80071 | JGI IMG/M metagenome (GOLD analysis project Ga0114129, IMG submission 80071) | Populus rhizosphere microbial communities from Tennessee, USA - Rhizosphere MetaG P. deltoides SRZDD1 (version 2) (version 2) | ecosystem: Host-associated > Plants > Roots > Rhizosphere >... | reverse complement strand
GTGCTCCGGTTCTATCGCGACTTCATCGCTGCGGCGCCCGATGAGCTGACGACGATCTTCGACCTATCAGTGGCGCCCGAAGTGCCATTCCTCCCAGAGGACGTTCACGGCAAGCCGATCGTGATGGTCGGAGCCTGCTACGCCGGCGCGCCCGAGGATGGCATCGAGGCGGTACGGCCGCTGAAGGAGTTCGGGACCCCGATCGCCGATCTGCTCGAGCCGAAGCCGTACACCGCGCTGCAGTCGATGTTCGACCCGTTGGTGCCGCATGGCTGGCACCGGTACTGGAAGTCCGTCGAGCTGCCGCCGCTCACCGACGCGGCGATCGACACTCTCGTCGAGCACGCGGCGGCGGTCACGTCGCCGAAGTCGTATTGCATTGTTTTCCAGCTCGGCGGGGCGCTCGCCCGAGTGAGAAAGGACACGACCGCCTACTGCCAGCGCGACGCCGCCCACAACGTGAACATCAACGCTGTGTGGACCCCCGACGATGTCGAGGGCGAGCGACACGTGGGCTGGGCGCGCGAGTTCTTCTCGGCCATGCAGCCACACGCCGGCGGCCGCGTCTACGTCAACTTCCTCGGCGACGAGGGTGCCGACCGGGTGCGCCAGGCCTACGGCCCGCGGCAGTTCGAGCGCCTGGCCAGGTTGAAGCAGACATACGACCCGACCAACTTCTTCCGCATGAACCAGAACATCTCACCGGCGGACCCGGCGTGATGTCAAATCGGGGCGACTGGATTTGAACCAGCGACCTTTCGGCCCCCAGCCGAATGCGCTACCAGACTGCGCCACGCCCCGTTCGGGCCCCACGATAGCGCGGGCTAGTGGCGGTCGGCTTCCGGCTGGCGCTGCAATGCCTCGCGCAGGCCGTCGAGGGACTCGCTCGTCCAACGGCGGAAGTAGCTCTGGCCGAGGGTGCGGTTGAACACTCGATCTCCGAGCCGCCGCGGCTGCATGCCGATCTCGACCTCCACGAACGTGCCCCCCTGCGCCTCGGTGAGCAGCCAGTTGGCGTACATGCCCGTCAGCTCGCAGGTCATGCGTATCTCGCGGAGTTCGGTGAGCCGCTCGAGCAGGAAGTTCGTCTCGGCCTTCCCGCCAAACGGATCCTTCGTCACCTGCGCGTACTGGTCGCCCTCGTCGAACCGTTCGCCGCGCACCTCGATCACCCGCGGCCACCACTCGGGATGGCGACTCGGCGTGCCCACGAGCTCCCATACCGATTCGAGCGGAGCGTCCAGATGCGCCTGTCTCAGGTGTGCCGACACATCGAGAAGTCTGGCATCTGCCGCCGTCAGCTTGGCTTGAGCGCGAGCCGGCCGGTGTAGTCGATTCGCTGGAGCAGAACCGGCTCCACCGTCGCGAGGAACTCGTCGACCGCCTGGCGTGCGCCCTGCCAGTGCCCATAGTCGTCGACGATCAGGACGCCACCGGGACTGAGGCGCGGCCAGAGGTGCTCCAGCTCGTGCCGGGTGGACTCGTACCAGTCGGTGTCGAGTCGCAGGACGCTGATCCGCTCGGGAGCGACGGCGGGGATCGTGTCCTCGACCATGCCCTCGACGAACTGCAGGCGGTCGTTCGGGTACCCGGTGGCGGCGAGGTTGGCCTTGACCTCGTCAAGCCCGGCGGCGGCCCGCGTGCCCTCGCCCGCGGTGCCGGGCCGCTCGAGCAGGGCCGCCGCGCGCTCTCCGTCGATCGAGCGGTCGACCTCGGACGGCGGCGGCATGCCCGCGAAGGTGTCGTAGAGCCACAGAGAGCGCTCGCGGTCGCCGAGCGAGTCGAGCGTCAGTGCAGCGAGCATCGAGCTGCCGCCTCGCCAGACGCCGCACTCGACGACGTCGCCCTCAATGTCGGCCGCGTGGACATGGCGCAGGGCCTGATAGAGCGCGTACATGCGCTCGACCGACGTCATGGTGGCCGGCGCGCAGCGCTCGTAGAGGGCGAGGAACTCGGGCTCGAGGTCGGGTGCCACCGACTGCGACCGCCGCCGCAGCTCCCAGCCACCGCGGGCGAGAGCACCCTTGACCAACCGCGCGAGCACCTAAGCGGGCGACGGGGATCGAACCCGTACTAAGAGCTTGGAAGGCTCTTGTGCAGCCATTACACCACGCCCGCGGCGTTGCTCTGGGGAGCCGAATCTAGCGAACCGTTCCGTGGCCGCTCGGACCGTTCGAGGTGGGCGCGGCGGGCGGCGACCGCAAGCAACCCCGTGGACGCGACCGTGAGCGCGGCCAGCAGCCACGCGAACGCCTTGGCGCGCCCGTGGAAGTCGCCGAAGCTCCACCAGAAGTCGGGCACCGGCATGCCGAAGCGCACTTCGGCGTCGTTCAAATCGATGCTCGCCGGCTGACCCGTGTAGGGCTCGTACTGCACGACTATCGGCGACAGGCCGAGCGACTCCCGAGTCGTCGACCACAACACGTTGGCCTGGAAGACGAGCGGCGACAGCTCCGGAACCCAGCGGGTGGAGTCGTGGCCGAGTGGCGGGTTGGACGGTACGTACGGCAGTCCCGCCAGCGAGCGCTCGAGGCCAAGCAGGCTGTGGTAAGGGGGTGTGACGCGGACGTAATAGTCGTACGGGACCGCCACGCCGACGACCTGGACGAAGACCGCGAGCGAGGCGAGTCCAACCGCGACCGCGCCCCGGAGCTTGGTGGTGGTCCACCAGGCGATCGGGATAAGCAACAACCCGGCGATTGGCACGATGTAGCGAGGCCCCCACGTCTCGTCGGTCCAGTAGCTCGGCAGGGCGGGCAGCAGGATCCCGACGAACACGATCGCGATCAGGGCGAGGGCGAACGTTCGCTGAGCGCGCCACAGCCGCGGAAGGCCGAGCAGCCCAAGGATGATGAGCGGGCTGTAGAACGCGAGCCCCTTCCCCGGGCTGAACAGGAATCCGACGAAGTTCACCGGCGCCCAGCCCGTTACGGGGTAGGGGGCCGTCCCGAAGTCGTCGATCGCGCCGTGGCGGACCCAGTTGAAATGGGCTATCAGCGCGAGGAAGACGAGGATCACACCGACGAGCGCGGCGGCACACCTGATTCGTTCCCGGCGCGCGAGCGCCCGCCAGGGTTCCCACAGCACGATGAGCGCGGGCGCTGCCAGGAGCAGGCCGTATGGCTTGCTCGAAGCGGCCAGACCGATCGCAGCGCCGGCGGCAGCCCACGTGGCCGGCCGCGGCGAGCGCGCGGCCACCAGCGCGGCTAGGACGCTCAGCACGACGCCGAGCATCAGCGTCGTGTCCATCCCGATCTTCGAATAGGGCCAGGCGATGCTTGCGAACGTGAAGGCCGCTGCGATCCCGATGGCCCAAGGGATCGACCGCCGCGTAAGCAACACGATCCCGAACATCGCGGCGGCTGTCAGCGCGGCCACGAATGGGTTGTAGAAGCGCAACGCCAGGTCGCGGTAGCGGTACTCCGGCGGCGCGTCGCGCAGGCCGTCTAACGCCCAGCCGACGAGATAGAACGGCGCCTGGAGTACGGGCTGAGCGAAGCCCGCGCGACCGTAGGTCCGCCCGTCCTTGCCAGGGTGGCCGTAGACCGCCAGGGGCGAGCCCTGCATGATCTGGAAGCGCCCGGTCTTCACAAGCCCCTCCGTGACCGCCACCGTTTCCGACTCGTAGCCGTAGTAGCGGCTCGAGGTCGTGAAGCCGAACAGCCCGAAGGCCATCGTGAAGACGAGGGCGGCGAGCACCCAGGGCCGCGCGAGCACGGGGCGACCTAGGCGAGCCAACGCTTGGGGTTCTCGACCATCATCTGGTCGAGCTGCTCGTCGGTCATCCCGCGCTCCTTGAGCTCGGGGATGACCTGCTCGAACAGGAAGGTCATCGACCAGTTCGGTGCAGCGACCGGTTTCAACTGCTCCTCGAGCTCTGGCGTGAAGTAGTCGAGCGTCGAGCACCAGTCCTGCGAGAGGAACATGCGGTCGGAACGACCCTTTTCGAGCAGGGACAAGACCGTCGCCTGGCGCTGCTCGGTGGGCAGATAGATGTCGAGTCCGTAACGGTCCATGCCGATCCAGCAGCCGGTGTCGAGCAGACGCTCGATGTAGTCGAGGTCGTCCGTGTCGCCGGTGTGGGCCACCTGGACCTTGGCGGGGTCCAGCCCCTCCTCTGTGAAGACGCGCATCTGCTCCAGGCCGGTCCCGCTCTTCGGGTGCGAGTGGGCGATGATCGGGCGGCCTGTCTGCTGCGATGCGCGTGCGGCGGCGCGATGGATCTTCTCCACGTTGGGGGTCACCCCGGGCTCGTCCGCCGCGCACTTGATGAATGCCGCCTTGATGTCCGTGCCCTGGATGCCGTCCTCGATGTCGTGGACGAAGATCTCCGCGATCTGGTCCTCGTTGCGGTTCAGGAGCGCCTGCGGGAGGTGGTCGTAGGTGTAGACACCCGTGGCGAGGATCACCTGGAGCCCGGCTTCGTCGGCGACGCGCTTGCTGAAGCGTGCGTCGCGATGGAGGAACATCGCGCTCGGTTCGACGACCGTCTTGACGCCGTGGCCCTTGACCGCGTTGGCGTCGGAGAGGGCGGCCTCCCACTCGGCCTGCTCGTCGTAGAGGTGCGGAAACTGGAAGCGGGTGGCCTCGTCGGTCGCGCGGAAGTGCTCGTGGATGAGCGTGAACCCGAGCTGCTCGACGTCGATGGGGCCGTTGACGCTCTCGACTGTGGCCAGTGCTCGCCTCCTAGGCGTAGCGGGCGTGATCGCTCTGAGCGTTGGCCCGAGCGTCGATCATCATCCCGACGAAGACGCCGAGCGCCGTCACGATCAGCGCGACGATCAGCCGCACGACGATCGCCCCGTCGAGGCCGTGGATGAAGACCGCCCCGAGCGCGAGGCCGATCGGGAACAGGATCGGAAGCCACTTCCAGCGCGTGGGCGCCGCGTAGCCGAAGCCGATGCCGGCGAGGAAGAACAGCACGTAGGCGGTGATCCCCACGGGGCGATCATTCCCCGCGGCCGGGAAGTCGAATCACGTTAGAAGGCGGGGCAGCCAGGACTCGAACCTGGAATCACCGGTTTTGGAGACCGGGGCGTTATCCAATTCTGCTACTGCCCCCCTGTCGTGATCGTAGCGCCGGGGTGAGCGGTATACAGGGCGCTTGTGAGCGCACGCTCAACTGAGGTTGCCGTCGTCGGCGGTGGTATCACCGGGCTCTCGACGGCCTACGCGCTGCGGCGGCGTGGCGTGGAGTTCGTCTGCTTCGAGGCGGCCGCGCCGGGGTCGGGGCAGTCGGCGGGGCGTACACGGGTGTTTCGGCACGGGCATGACGATGAGCGGCTGGTGCGGCTGGCCGTTCGCGCGCGGGCTGAGTGGGAGCGGCTCGAGGACGAGCTCGGGACACGGTTGCTGGGGCGCGAGGGCGTTCTCATCTGCGGGCCGAATGTGGCCGAGCGCGCCGCGGCGTTCGAGGCGGCCGATGTACCGGCTCGGCTGGTTGGTCGCAACGAGCTGGCGAGCGTCCTTCGCGTCTTCGAGCCGCCGGAGGATGAGGCGCTGGTTGATGAGCTCGGCGGCTCTATCGACGTTCGGGCCGTCATCGAGGGGCTCGCCGCCGCGCCGGGTGACGGGCTGGTCGCCGCGCGGGTCTTCGACGTGCGGGAACGCGGCCAGGGCGTCGAGTTGCGCACCTCGGAGGGCATCTGGTCGGCCGGGCGAGCGGTCCTGTGTCCCGGCGCCGAGGTGCACGAGCTGACCGCCGGCCTCGGGATCGAGATCCCGCTCACGGTCGAGCTCCACACGCGCGCGTCATTTCCGGTGCGTGAGCCGGGCGCGCCGCTCGCCTGCCTCCAGGACCGCTCTGGCCTGCACGGCGAGACCGTCTACGCGGCGCCGATGCCCGATGGCCGCGAGTACGCGATCGGACTCGGCGGGGAGCTCGAGCCGCCGGTGGACGAGGCGCTCGTCCGGCTGACGCGGTACGTCGAGCGCGGCATGCCCGGGCTCGACCCGGTGCCCGCGAGCGTCCGGCTCTGCCGAACGAGCGTGCTGCCATGGGGAGCGGACGCGTTCGCGGTCTGGGACACCGGTCGCGTTGCCGTGCTGGCCGGGGCGAATCTCTTCAAGTTCGGGCCGCTGCTCGGCGAGCTGCTCGCGGACGGGGCGGATGAGCTCAGGACGCTTGCGCCGGCCGCTGGCCGAGCAGGAACGTGAAGGCGAGGTGCAGCACAACGAGCACGCCGAAGCCGAAGGCGAGCGTGTGCGAGTCCGCCGCCCACAGGGCCACCGCCGCCGGGGCGAAGACCGCGACCTCCAGAAGCAGGCGGACCGGATCCGTGGTCGGCCGCGAGGCTTGCGGCGCAACGAACGCACCCCACACGGCTGCTGCGACGAGCGGCGCGCCCAGCCCGAGCAGCCACTGAACCGCGCCGTCATGTTCGGAGAAACCCCAGTAGGCGAGCGCCGTGAGCGCCGCAAGCTCGAGCGTGAACCTCAGACCGTCATTCGCCGGCCCCATTCATGCGGGCGGAGGGAATCGAACCCCCACGGCCTCTCGGCCACGAGCACCTAAAGCTCGCGCGTCTGCCTGGTTCCGCCACGCCCGCTTAACCGGCGTCAAATCGCCGGGCTCAGGGTATTGTGCCTCGCGATGGCTGACACCGTCCTCCATCACCCCAACCGGGAGAAGGCTGAGTCCAAGGCCACCCGGGCGATTGTGATCCTGCTGCTGCTCACGAGCGCGCTGCTGATCGCGGTGGTGACGCTCGGTGGCTGGTCGGAGCTCCAGGGCGCGCAGATCATCTCGATCGGCTACGTGATCGTCTACCTCGTGATGGCGTACTTCGTGACGAAGTGGAACCGGGGCGTGCTGCCCGTCGCCGCCGGTCTCGCGATTCTGTTCGCGGTCGTGGCCGCCGTCGCCGGGCCCGCGTGGTTCGAGCGCGACAAGGCCGGCTTCGACGACCCCGCCCTCGAGCCCTCGATCCTCGGACTCTTGACGATCATCCTCGTGCCCGTGCAGCTGCTCCTCGTGGCATTCGCGATGCGCGGCTTCCAGCAGCAGTGGAGCGTCGAGGTCGAGGTTAGGCCCGACGAGGCCGAGCGCCACCGCCGCGGCGACGACTCGTCCGGCGGCGCGGTCCAGCCGGCGTAGCCATAGCCGGACGCGGCCCTAGGATTGGAAACGTTCTTCGCCCGGGTGGCGGAACGGTCTACGCGATCGACTCAAAATCGGTTGCCCGAAAGGGCTTGTGGGTTCGAATCCCACCCCGGGCATGACGATCGACACCTTCGCCGAGGCCGAGGCGCTCGTCGACGAGATCGGGCCGCGGCCGGCTGGGTCGGATGCCGAGCGGCGTGCGGCTAGGCACCTCGGGGAGCGGCTCGAGGGGCTTGGGCGCGAGGTCGCTGTCGAGCCGTTCGCGGTGTGGCCGGCCTGGCCGGTGGGCTACACGATCAACGCGATCGTCGCGGTGGTCGGCAGCGTGCTCTCGGTGTCGAGCGCGAAGCTCGGCACTGGGCTGGTGCTGCTGGCCACCGTGCTGACCTTCCTCGACCTCGCCGGCATCTCGCCCACGACACGGCGGCTGCTCGGGCGGCGCGCGTCCCAGAACGTGGTGTCCTGGGGCGAGCGCGAGCGGCCCGGCGCGCTCCTGCTCGTGGCGCACTACGACAGCGGGCCCACGCGGACCCGGCCCCTGCGCCCGATGTTCTGGGCCCTGCTCGCGCTGCTCGCGTGCTGCGTGCTGCGCGTGGGCGGCATGAGCGGCACCGCACTCACCGTCGGGCAGTTCCTCCCCACCGTCGCGCTGATCGTCTACGTGCCGCTGCTGCTCGACATCGCCCTCTCCCCCGCCGCGCCAGGCGAGAACGACAACGCGTCCGGGGTCGCGCTCGTGCTGCGGCTCGCCGAGCGCCTCGACTTCCTCGAGGGCTTCGGGGTGCATGTGCTCTTCACCGGTTCGCAGAAGGCCATGACGCAGGGCATGCGCGCGTTCCTGAAGACCCATGGGAAGCAGTTCGGGCGCGACCGGACCGTGGTGTTCAACCTCGACAGCGTGGGAAGCGGCGAGCTACGGCTTACGAAGAAGGAAGGCCCGCTTCTAACGGTTCGCTCGCATCCGCAGCTGGTGGGACTCATGGAGGTAGAAACCACTGTGAATCGCGAGCCCAGTGACGGCTACGCCGCGGCCTCGGCGCAGATCCCCTCCGTGACTGCCATCTGCAGCGGGGAGCGCCTCGAGGAGGACACCCTGGCCGAGGTCGAGGAGTTCTGCGTGGAGTTCGCGGAGCGGCTCGACGAGGAGCTCAGCCCGCCCGAACGCTGAACTCGGAGAAGAAGTCCAGCGCAGCGGGGTTCGCGAGCGAGTCGCGGCTCGCCGCGCTCGCGGGGGCAGCCCCGAGCAGGATCTTCTTCACCGGCACCTCGAGCTTCTTGTTGGAGAGCGTGCGCGGTACCTCGTCGATCCGGACGATCCGGTCGGGGACGTGGCGCGGGGAGCAGTGCTCGCGCACGCGGCGCCGGATCTCGGCGGCGAGCTCTTCAGTGAGCGACTCGCGCACGACCACGAACAGGAGCATCTGGTCCTCCACGTCCACGACCAGGCTGTCGAGCACCTCCGGCACGCCCTCCACGGCGCTGTAGATCTCGCTCGTGCCCATGCGGACGCCGCCACGGTTGATCGTCGAGTCGGAGCGGCCGTAGATCACCGCGGTGCCGCGGTCGGTGATCTTGATCCAGTCGCCGTGGCGCCACACGCCCGGGAACATCTCGAAGTAGCTCGAGCGGTAGCGCTCGCCGTCCGCGTCGTTCCAGAAGTAGATCGGCATCGACGGCATCGGCTGGGTGATCACGAGCTCACCCACCTCGTTCACGAGCGGTCGGCCGTCCTCGCTCCACGCCTCCACCGCCGCCCCGAGGCAGCGGGCTTGTAGCTCACCGGCGTACACCGGGAGGATCGGGCAGGCGCCCACGAACGCGGTGCAGAGGTCGGTACCTCCGCTTGTGGAGAAGAGCCAGACGTCGGGAAAGTGTTCATAGACCCACTCGAATCCCTCCACTGGCAAGGGTGAACCAGTGGAACCGATGCTTCGTAGGCGAGGCGTTGGGGGTGGAACCACCCCAGCCTTCATCGACGCCCCGATGAAGCCCGCGCTCGTCCCGAACGACGTGACCTCGGCCTCGGCCGCGAACTGCCAGAGGCGCTCGGGGTCGGGCTGGCCGTCGTAGAGCACGATCGCCGCACCCGACAACAGCCCGCCCACCAGGAAGTTCCACATCATCCAGCCGGTGGTCGTGAACCAGAAGAAGCGGTCGCTGGGGCCGAGGTCGCTGTGCAGCCTCGACTTCTTCAGGTGCTCCAGCAGGATGCCGCCCTGCCCCTGCACGATCGCCTTCGGAAGCCCGGTTGTGCCGGACGAGTAGAGCACCCAGAGCGGGTGGTCGAACGGCAACCGCTCGAAGCTGAGCTCGGCCGGTTCCGCGAGCAGCTCCTCCCAGCCGCTCGGCACCAGCACGGTGTGCTCGATCGACGGGATCGCCGCCACGATCTCGGCGACCCGCTCGCGGCGGTCGAAGTCGCGACCGCCGTAGCGGTAGCCCTCGGTGGCGATCAGCACCTTGGGCTCGATCTGCTTGAAGCGATCCACGACGGTCGGCGTACCGAACTCGGGGGCACAGCTCGACCAGACCGCGCCGATGCTGGCGCAGGCGAGGAACGCCACAACCGTCTCGGGCACGTTCGGCATGTAGGCCGCCACGCGGTCGCCGCGCTCGACCCCCAGCCGGAGCAGCCCGGCGGCACAGCGCGCCACCTGGTCGGCGAGCTCGTCCCAGCTCAGCTCGGCGAGCGGCTGCGACTCCGAGGCGTGCACGATCGCAGCCTCCCCCGGCCGGGCGGCGCGGAAGAGCTGCTCCACGTAGCTGAGCTCCGCGCCCGGGAACCACTCGGCACCGGGCATTTCGCGGCTGCCGAGCACGCGCTCGTACGGCGCGTCGATTCCGAACCACTCCCACAGCGCGCCCCAGAACCCCTCGAGATCCTCGACGGACCAGCGCCACAGCTCGTGGTAGTCGGAGAACCCGCGCGCGCGCATGAAGCGCGCCATCTCGGCCGCGTCAGGGTCCGATGGGGTCCACAGAAGTTGTCCCTCCGGCATGGCGGCGTGATTCTAGGCGCGCCTCGCGCTCCCGGCGGCGGCGGCGCTCGTCCTCCACGAGTGGTGCGAGCAGTGCCCGGGCTATCAGCGGCGCCACGCCCATGACGACGAACACGAGCGACCATGACACTGCGCTCGCCAGGGCGCCCAGTCCGACGGGCACCCCGGCCGCCACCACGCGCATCGCCGTGTTCTGGATTCCCATCGCCGTGCCCGCCTGTCGCCTGCCGGAGATCTCCGCCGCCGCGGTGAACGAGAGCCCGTTCCAGCTCATGGCGGCGACCCCACCCGCCATCAGCGCAGGCGGGCCAAGCACGACCCCCGCGAGCAGCAGCACGCCCGCGACGCCGGCCAGCCGCCGGAACGGCTCGATCCGCTCGCCCAGAACGTCGGACCAGCGCCCGGCGGACACGCGCGCCAGCGCCGCGCCCACCTGCACCCCGCCGAGCGCGAGCGCCGCGTGCGCGGCCGTCCAGTCGCGCTCGCTGTAGAGGTAGAGCACGAGCAGCGACGTGACGCCAATCTGCCCGATGATCATCAGCGACGACGCCGCGCTCAGCCGCCAGATGCGCGGGTCGCGCACGGCGTCGGGCGCCGGCGGAGCAGCCGACTCCACGCGCGGGCCGTCGCGAAGCCAGATCGCCGCCGCGACGGCCGCCACGAGCATCGCGCCGGCAAGCGCGTAGAGCGCGGCGTCCACGCCGGCGGCCGACGCAAGCGGTGGCAGGGTGAACGAGGCCAGCGCGGCGCCCACCGGCACCGCCGTTTGGCGCAGCCCGAGCGCGAGGCCGCGCTCGTCGCGCGGGAACCAGCCGAAGACGGCTCGCCCGCTGGCGGCGACGGCCGCCGAGCTGAGCATGCCGGTCAGCGCCATCCAGGCGAGCAGAGCGACGTAGCCGTCGGCGCGAGCTGCGGCGAACATCGCCACCGAGCCGGCCCCCAGCCCGAAGGCGATCACCACTCGCTCACCACGGCGGTCCGAGGCCACTCCCCAGGCCAGCAGCGTCGCGACGGTTCCGACGGCGAAGGCGGTGAACACCGCCGTGACCTCCACGAGCGAGAGGTCGAAGGCGTCCTGGATCGCCGGGGCGATCGCCGGCAGTCCACCCTGGACGGCGGCCAGTGCCGCCGTGGCCGCCGAGCCGACGCCGAGCACCGCCCACCGATAGGCGGAAGGCGGCGGAGTCGGAGTCACGTCTTAGAGTCTATGCGTGCTCCAGCACGTGACACTCGAGCTGCGTCGCGAGGACTGGACTGCCGCGAAGGCGTTCTGGAGCATCGTCGGCTTCGAGGAGGTCGAGCCGCCCGGAACGCTCCGGGAGCGCTCGGCCTGGGTCGAGAGGAACGGCACCCAGATCCACCACCAGTGGGAGGAAGAGCCCGTCGTGCCGCCCGAGGCCCACGCCGCCGTGGTGGTGGACGATTGGGATGCCGTCGTCGCGCGCCTCCGCGACGAGGGCTTCGAGGTCGACGAGCGCCCCCGCCACTGGGACGCGGCGCGCTGCTTCGTGCGCGGGCCCGGCGGCCATCGCGTGGAGCTCATGGCCGCGCCGCCGGGCTAGACCGGCGTAACCGGGTTGCGCTTCGCGGGCCAGGAACGGTCGCGCGATGCGTACGCGGCGAAGCGCTTCACCAGCTCCCGGCGCAGGTCCGCGGGCTGGACGACCGCGTCGATCACGAGCTCGGAGGCGAGGTGGAGGATGTCGATCTCCTCGCTGTACTCGGTGCGCAGCTCCTCGGTGCGACGTGCCCGCTCCTCGTCGTCCTCGATGGCCTGGAGCTGGTTGTAGAAGACGGCGTTGATGGCCGCCTGCGGGCCCATCACCGCGATCTTGGCGTTGGGCAGCGCGATGCAGGCGTCGGGGTCGAACGCGGGGCCCGCCATTGCGTAGAGGCCCGCCCCGTATGCCTTGCGGACGATCACCGAGAGCTTCGGCACCGTGGCCTCGGATACGGCCGAGATCATCTTCGCGCCCGCGCGGATGATCCCCTGGCGCTCGACCTGGGTGCCGATCATGAAGCCGGGGACGTCGGCGAGGAAGAGCAGCGGGACGTTGAATGCGTTGCAGGTCCAGATGAAGCGCGCGGCCTTGTCCGCCGAGTCGACGAACAGCACGCCGCCTCTCTGCTTGGGCTGATTGGCCACGATTCCTACCGCGCGCCCGTCGATCCGCGCGTAGCCCACGATCAGCTCCTTCGCCCAGCGCCTGTGGACCTCGAGGAACGAGTCGGCGTCCACGACGGCGTTCACCAGGCCGAGCATGTCGAAGGGCTTGTTCTCGTCGGCCGGGATCTCCGGGAACTCCGCCGCAGCGGCCTCGCCGACCGAGACGGGCGGAGCGTCGCGCCAATTCGACGGGAAGTACGAGAGGTATCGCTTGGCGAGGTCGATGCCCTCCTCGTCGGACTTGACGAGGAAGTGCCCGCAGCCGGACACACCGGTGTGCATCCGCGCGCCGCCCATCTCCTCCAGCGACACCGTCTCTCCGATCACCATCTCCGCCATCCGCGGCGAGCCGAGGTACATCGAGGCGTTGCCGTCCCGCATGATCACGATGTCGCAGAACGCCGGGATGTAGGCGCCGCCCGCGGCGCTCGGCCCGAACAGCACGCACACCTGCGGCACGACCCCGGAGAGCTTCACCTCGGTGTGGAAGATGCGCCCCGCGCCGCGCCGGCCGGGGAACATCTGAACCTGGTCGGTGATGCGCGCGCCGGCGGAGTCGACGAGGTAGATCATCGGCACCAGGTGCTCGAGCGCCTGCTCCTGGATGCGGATGATCTTCTCGACGGTCTTCGGACCCCACGAGCCGGCCTTCACCGTCGGGTCATTCGCCATCAGCGCGACCGGCCGGCCGCCGACGGTGGCCATGCCGGTGACCACGCCGTCCGCGCCGAAGCCCTCCTGCTCCCAGTTCGCGAGCAGCGCGTCCTCCACGAAGGAGTCCGGATCCACGAGCCGCGCCACGCGCTCGCGGACCGGGAGCTTGCCCTGGTCCTTGGACTTCTCGTGGTGGCGCTCCGGCCCGCCTCCGCGGGCGCGCTCGAGCGCGTCCTTCAGGTCCGACATGGACCGGAAGTTATCGGGCCGCGCGCAGCTGCGAACGCAGTGCCCGGCGGATCAGCCCCTGCCTGACGCGGCGCACGCCGAACCCGGCGGCCGCGCCGAGGAGTCCCACCCCCATCGGGGCGAGCAGCGTCGTGCCGAAGCCGAGCAGACCGACGACCAGCCCGACCTCCAGGCCGATCAAGACCGCGGCGATGTCGCGCGTCTCCATGTGGGGGCCTTCGTCCTCACGGGTAGCCCTCCTTCCCGCTGCAATACGCTCCTCAAACCATGGCTCTCGTACTCGTTGAAGACCGCGGCTCGGTGAGGCATCTCGTGCTCAACCGGCCAGAGAAACGCAATGCGCTGAACGGGGAGGCGATTCGCGAGCTCGGCGCTGCCATCGAGGCCGCCGCGGCCGACGACTCCGTTCGCGTGGTGGTGGTGCGCGGCGAGGGCGCCGTGTTCTCGTCCGGCATGGACCTGAATGACCTGCGCCAGCTCGCGGAGAGCCCGGAGAACCTGCGCGCCTACCGGCGACCGATCCTCAACTGGTGGAACCTGCTCGAGGAGATGCCCAAGCCGACGATCTGCCAGATCCACGGCGCGGCGCTCGGCGGGGCGTTCGAGCTGGCGCTCGCCTGCGACTTCCGCACCATGGCGGAGGACGCCGTGGCCGGGATCATGGAGGTGCGCGTTGGATTGCTGCCGGACGTGGGCGGCTGCTCGCGCTTGCCGGCCGTGGTCGGACTCGGCAACGCCAAGGAGCTGATCATGACCGGCAAGGTCATCGACGGCCGCGAGGCGCACCGGATCGGGTTCGCGAACCGCATCGCGCCGGCGGCCGAGCTCGCGGCGGTGACCGACGCGCTCGCGAACGAGCTGCTCGCATGCGCGCCGCGCGCGGTCGGGCTCGCGAAGCGCGTGATGGACGCTGCCGCCAAGCCGGCGCTCGCGCTCACCCTGGAGCAGGAGGTCGCTGCGCAGGAGACGCTCGCGTCGTCCGAGGACTTCGCGGAGGGCGCCAGCGCGTTCTTCGAGAAGCGCGACCCCGACTTCGCCGGGCGCTGAGCCGATCGGCGAGTGCGCGGCGAAACGGTCCAGAAATGCGACGGGCCCGGATGCCGTGG
>Ga0114129_10008932_pt1 | contig 14278 bp, 10 predicted proteins | sample RhiMetdeltSRZDD1_FD_80071 | JGI IMG/M metagenome (GOLD analysis project Ga0114129, IMG submission 80071) | Populus rhizosphere microbial communities from Tennessee, USA - Rhizosphere MetaG P. deltoides SRZDD1 (version 2) (version 2) | ecosystem: Host-associated > Plants > Roots > Rhizosphere >... | reverse complement strand
TCCTGCAGCGGGCGACCGCGGTGTCGCCGCACGACGATGCCGGATGGTATGCGGGGCTCGTGAGCGTTTTCGACGATGCCGTCCTGCGCGAGCTCGCGCCGAGCGTCCCCAGCATCCGTCATCCGATCGCGGCGCGGGTGAGGGAGCTGGCGGGCGGCGCTGCCGAGCGGTTCATGCGCGCGGACTTCGAAACCTACTTGCCCGACGACATCCTGGTGAAGGAAGACCGGATGAGCATGAGCTGGGGCCTCGAGGTCCGCGTGCCGTTCCTCGACAACGAGCTTCTCGATTTCGCCGCGTCGCTGCCGACGGCGCTGAAAGTCCATCGCATGACGACGAAGCACGTTCTCAAGCATGTCGCCGCGCGGTGGCTTCCGCGCGACATCGTTTCGCGCCCCAAGCACGGCTTCGCGGTTCCCGTGTCCGAGTGGTTCCGCGGCGACATGCGGGAGCTGGCGCGTGCGACGCTGCTCGACGGCGACCCCGGCGTGCTCGACCGACGACGCGTCGAGGCGCTCTGGCACGCGCATCAGCAGGGGATCGATTGTGGCGCACAGCTGTGGACGCTGTTCGTGTATCGCCTGTGGCATCGCCGGCAGCGGGAGACGGCGGTCGCGGTCGACGTGCCGCCGTTGCACAGCATTGCGGGGACGAGGTAGCCAATGACCGAAGGTGCCCGGCGCTGGTCGTTCGAAGAGCGCGGTCGGTGCGAGGCATGCGACGGCACGCGTCGGCGCAGGCTCGGCCTGCGTGGCGACCGCCCGTTGACCGCGTCGCTCCGGTCCGACGGACAGGTGGTGACGACGGTGTACCGCTGCGCGCAATGCGGCCTCGTGTACTGCGACCCGGTGCCGCTCGGTGTCTCGGTCGTAGAGGTCTCCGGCGACGTCGATGACTACTTCACGATCGCGATCGACGACGCGCGACTGGAGTACTACCGATCGCTCGCGGAGGACCTCCGCGGGCGGACCGGCCGCGCCGGGCGGCTGCTCGATGTCGGTTGCGGCCGCGGAGAGTTCGTGTACAGCGCCAGCCAGGTCGGGTGGGACGCGCACGGCGTCGACCCGGACTCGGCCTTCGTCGATTTCGCCAAGCGCCGGTTCGGGCTGACGAACGTCGTCGCCGCGGAGCTGGACGAGGCGGGCTTCGCGGACCGCTCCTTCGACGCCATCACGCTCAACGGTGTGCTCGAGCACATTCCGCGTCCGCGTGCGGCCCTCGTGCACGCTGCACGGCTGCTGGCGCCCGGCGGGATTCTGTTCTTCGAGGTGCCCAACGGCGCCGTCCTGCGATTCAGCGCCGCCGATGCCGTCCTTCGTCTCATCGGCAGCGGCCTGACGTCGCACCTGTCACCCTTCCGGCCGCCGTTCCATCTCTACGAGTTCAGCGAGGCGGCGGCGCGGCGGATGCTCGACACCGTCGGCCTTGCCTGCGAGGCCGTCCACTTTCATCCCGGCAAGAACCGCTTTCCGCGCTATTCCGGGCTCCGGAACCGTCTCTTGCGCACGGCGTACGGTGCGCTGGTGGCCGCCGAGAACGCGACGGGGCGCACGTACAATCTGCACGTGTACGCGCGGCGCGGCGAATGAAGCGGACGCGGGTGCTGCGTGTGATCGCACGGCTCAACGTCGGCGGTCCCGCGCTCCATGCGACCCTCCTCACCGAACGGCTCGACCGCGCCCGGTACGAGTCGCGGCTGGTGGCCGGCACCGAGGCGCCCGGCGAGGCCAATTTCCTCGCGCTCCACGGCCGGTCGGTCGACGGCTTGCAGGTCGTCCCGGCGCTGTCCCGCCGGATCCGCGGTGGACGCGATACCGTCGCGTTGGTTCGCCTCGTCCGCCTCATGCGGGCATGGCGCCCCGACATCGTCCACACGCATACGGCCAAGGCGGGCACCATCGGCCGCATCGCCGCACGGCTCGCGCGCGTGCCGATCGTCGTGCATACCTATCATGGCCACGTGTTCCACGGGTATTTCTCGGCGCCGCAGACGCGGTTCTTCGTCGCCATCGAGCGCGTGCTGGCCCGCTACACGACCCGACTGATCGCCGTGAGTGCCACCGTCCGCGAAGACCTGCTCGCGCTCCGCATCGCGACGCCGGAGCGCCTCACCGTGGTACCGCTGGGACTCGATCTCGATCGCTTTCTGACGTGTGAGCGCCGGCGAGGCGAGCTGCGGGGGGAGCTCGGCATCGGCGCCGGTGCGCCGGTCGCCGGTATCGTGGCCCGACTGGTCCCGATCAAGGCTCACGAGGTGTTCCTCGAGGCGGCGGCCGCCGTGCGGCGGCGGCACCCCGACGCCGTGTTTCTCATCGTCGGCGACGGCGAGCGTCGTGCGGAGCTCGAGGCGCTCGCGGCGGCGCGAGGCCTCGACGGGAGCGTGCGCTTCACCGGATGGCGACGGGATCTCGACCGCGTCTACGCCGATCTCGACGTCGCCGTACTCTGCTCGCGCAACGAAGGCTCACCCGTCTCGCTCATCGAGGCCATGGCGGCCGGGCGCGCGGTGGTGGCGACGCGCGTCGGTGGCGTGCCGGACCTCGTCGAGGACCGCGTGACCGGCTGCCTCGTCGCGCCCGGGGATGCCGCGGCGCTCGGCGAGGCCATGGGCGCGCTGCTGCGCGACCGTGAGCGCGCGCACTCGATGGGCCTGCAGGGTCGGAAGAGCGTGTATCCCGCCTACACGGCCGATCGGCTGGTGGCGGACATCGACGCCCTGTACACGAATCTGCTGACGGAGATCGGGCGATAGCTGCCAACGCCGGGTTCTTCGCCGTCGCGCTCGGCCTGAGCCTGCTATTCACGCTCGCCATGGAGCGAGTGGCTCGGCGTGCCGGCGTGGTGGCCCGCCCGAGCGCCGACCGGTGGCATCGCAAGACGATCCCGCTTCTGGGCGGAGTGGCCATCGTCACCGCGACCCTCGGCCCGATGCTCGTGACCGCCGGCGGCGACAACCGCGTCCTCATCCTGGCCATCACGTCGCTGGCGATGGCGGCGCTCGGCTTCGTCGACGACCTCCGCGACCTACGCCCGCAGGTGAAGCTGCTCGGCCAGATCGTGCTTGCGGCGGCGCTGTTGCACCTCGGCTTCGAGCTGCGCCTGACGGGGTATCGGCTGGCCGACGTCGTGGTGACGCTGTTCTGGGTGGTCGCCATCACCAACGCCTTCAATCTGCTCGACAACATGGACGGCCTCGCGGCCACGATCGCGCTCGTGGCCACGGCGTTCCGGCTGCTGTTCTTCGTCTGGGAGGGCGACCCGCTCGGCGCCCGGATCTGTGCGGTGTTCCTCGGCGCCATCGCCGGGTTCCTCATCCGGAACTTCGCGCCCGCGAAGATCTTCATGGGCGACACCGGCAGCCTCTTCCTTGGATTCTTCGTGGCCGGACTCTCGCTCGTTCCGACCGACCGCGCGTACTCCCGCGGCGTGGTGGCCGTCCTCGTCGTCCCCGTATTTCTGCTGCTCATCCCGATCTTCGACACGATGTTCGTCACCGTCACGCGTGTGCTGGCCGGCCGCAGCCCGGCGGTCGGGGGACGCGATCACACCTCCCACCGGCTGGTGGACGTGGGGCTCAGCGAACGCGAGACGGTCATGCTGTTGGCGGCGGTATCGATCGGCGGCGGCGGCGTCGCCGTGCTGTCGTATCGCGTCGGCTTCGCGCAGGCGGTGGTCGCCGCGGCGCTGCTCGTGGTGACGCTCGTCCTGCTCGGGATCCATCTGAACCGCATCCACGTCGTCCGCACGGGCAGTGACCCGAGCCGTGCGGCCGTGCTCCGGCTCCTCGCGGATTTCCAGTACAAGCGCCAGGTCGCCACGCTCGTGCTCGACGTCTGCCTCATCGTGCTCGCGTTCTATGCCGCCTACGTCATCCGTTTCGAGCACGACTTTCCGCACTACGTCGACCAGCTCTATCAGTCGTTGCCGGTGGTGCTCCTGTCTCAGCTGATCGCCTTCGCCGCCTTCGGTCTCTATCGCGGCATCTGGCGCTACACGGGCGTGTCGGACGGCGTGCGCATCGTGAAGGCCGCCACCATCGGGACGATGGTCCCTCTCATCGTCCTGCTCTACACCTATCGCTTTGTCGGGTTCTCGCGCACCGTCTTCGTGCTCGATTGGCTGATGCTGATCGCCATGGTCGGCGCGAGCCGTCTTTCGTTCCGCTTGTTCGCGGAAGTCTTGCGGCGGAAACCGGAGGCGTTTCGGCGCGTGCTGATCTACGGTGCGGGGGGCGGCGGCGAGCTCGCCGTGCGCGAGATGCTCAACAATCCGGAGCTCGAGCTGATCCCCATCGGCTTCATCGACGACGATCGCAGCAAGCATCAGACGCGCCTGCACGGCCTCCCGGTCTTCGGCGGCGTCGATCAGCTCGATACGGTGTTGCGTGAGCGCAACGTCCAGGAGCTCATCGTGTCGTCCACGAAAGTAACGGGACCGGCTCTGGAGCACGCACTGGAGCTCTGCGGGCAGCTCGACGTCCTGGTTCGGCGGGCATCCATCCGATTCGATTGAGATTCTTTTTGACTTGGATATCTCGATGGCGGATGATGTTCCGGCAGATGCACGCTCACCGGATAATCATCGTGTCCCGAGCTACCTCCCTCGGCGTCGCGTGAAAGCCCTCGTCACGGGCGGCGCCGGCTTCATCGGCTCTCATCTCGTCGAGTCACTGATTGCCGCCGGCCACGAGGTCAGCGTCGTGGACGACCTCTCGACAGGGCGCGTCGAGAACCTCTCGGCGGTCCTGCACTCGCCGCGGCTCCAGACGCACTGGGCGTCGATCATCGAGGATGAGCGGCTCCAGGAGTTCGTCGACGAAGCCGACGTCGTGTACCACCTTGCGGCGGCCGTCGGCGTGCGGCTGATCCTGGACCGCCCGGTGGAGACGATCGAGACGAACATCCTCGGCACGGATCGAATCCTGCGCTGCGCCGCCAAGACCCAGCGGAAGGTCCTGATCGCATCGACGTCCGAGGTCTACGGCAAGAGCGAGAGCGCGCCCTTCAAGGAAACCGACGATTGCGTGCTGGGCTCGACAAGCAAGAGCCGCTGGAGCTACGCCTGCTCCAAGGCGATCGACGAGTTCCTCGGGCTCGCGTACGTTCGCAGCAAGGGCGTCCCGGTCGTCATCGTGCGCTACTTCAACACGATCGGGCCGCGTCAGAGCGGGCGCTACGGCATGGTGGTGCCGCGGTTCGTGAAGCAGGCGCTCAAGGGCGAGCCAATCACCGTCTATGGTGACGGCGAGCAGTCACGAAGCTTCACCGACGTGTCCGATACCGTGCGCGCCACGATCGCGCTGTCGATGAATGCCGACGCGGTCGGCGCCGTCTTCAACATTGGAAATGGCCGCGAGGTGAGCATCAACGAGCTGGCCGAGATGGTGAGGCGACTGACGGGGAGCCACTCGGAGATCGTCCACGTGCCGTACGATCAAGCTTACGAAGAGGGCTTCGAGGATACGCGCCGGCGCGTTCCGGACATCTCGCGGCTGCGCGCGCGCATCGGGTTCGTGCCGGAGTTCGACCTCGAGGCGTCGCTCCGGAAGGTGATCGCGTACTACCGCAGATAGCGGGCGACGGCGAGCGGCCGGCGCCGTGGCCCTGAGCGTCCTCGTTACCGGTATCACGGGCTTCGTCGGCAGCCACTTCACGGAGTATGCCCTTCGGCAGGGCGCCAAGGTTTTCGGATCGTCCTTTCCCGGCACCGGCGCCACCAACATCGCCCACCTGCGACACGACATCGACGTGACCGACGTCGATCTGCGCGACGCGGCGGCGGTCGCCGATCTGCTGGACCGTGCCGCTCCGAACTGGATCGTGCATCTGGCCGCCCAGAGCTTCGTCGGCGGCTCGTGGGCGGGACCGCAGGAGACGCTGACCAACAACATCCTCTGCCAGTTGAACGTGCTCGAGGCGGTGCGGCAGGCCGGCGCGCGGCCGCGGATCGTGATCGCCGGCTCGAGCGACCAGTACGGCGACGTCCAGGAATTCGAGCTGCCCATCGCCGAGACGGCGCCGTTCCGGCCGCTGTCGCCGTACGCGGTGAGCAAGGTGGCGCAAGATCTCCTCGGATACCAGTACTGGCGAAGCTACGGGATCCCGGTGATCCGCGCGCGCGCGTTTAACCACGAGGGTCCGCGGCGCGGTGAGGCGTTCGTCACGTCGAGCCTGGCGCGACAGATTGCAGAGATCGAGGAGCAGCGGTGCGATCCGGTGATTCGCGTGGGCAATCTCACCGCGCGGCGCGACTACACGGATGTCCGGGACATCGTGCGCGGATATTGGCGGCTCCTCGAGGGCGGCGAAGCCGGTGAGGCGTACAACCTGTGCTCCGGTCGCGCGTGGAGCATTCAGGCGATTCTCGATTTTCTCCTGGCCGAAGCCCGTGTCAGACCCATCGACGTGCAGAGTGATCCAGCGCTGCTGCGATTGTCGGACGTCCCCGTGCTGATCGGCGATCCGCGCAAGATCCAACGGGCCGTCGGCTGGCAAGCGGAGATTCCGTTCGAGCAGACGCTCCGCGACATGCTCGGCTACTGGCGCGAGGACGTCGCGTCGCGTCGACGCGGCTGAGCCTGGTGCGCGTGTCCGAGACGATGGTCGGCCGGGCATCCCAAGCCGACGCCGTGCGCCTGGCGCGGCGATTGTTGCCACGCCTGGCGCGAGTCGCGTTCATGGCCTCCGTCTTCTTGATGCTGAGCGGCGACCTTCCGCGCATCGGCGTGCGGCCGCTGCGGCGATTACACATCGTCGATGTCGCGACGTCGCCGTGGATGTACGTCGCGCTGATCGTCGGGTCGCTGTTGCTCCTCGCCGCGACCGGCGCGCGCGGGCGGCGAATCGGCAGTGCCTTCCCGGTTGCTCCGCTGCTCGTGCTCGGAGCCGCCTTCACGGTGTCGGCGATGTTCTCTCAGGTCGCGGCGCTCAGCTGGGTGGCGCTCGGCGGCTATTTCGGCGTGGTCGCGTTCATCCTCCTGGCCGTCAGTCTCCTCGACGACGAGCCGCCCTTGGCCGCCGCGAACGTCGTCGTTGTCGCCGGCGCGCTATGCCTGGCCGTCCGCGTGCTCGTCTGGCGCATCGACGAAGGGCTGACGCAGCCCACGCTCAACGTCGGCAACAACGCGTGGCTGGGGAAGCTGCAGGTGGCGTGGGTGCTGACCCTCGTCGCTCCATTTCTGCTCGCGAGATTCATGGAGAGCCGCGGTGCCCTCGCGGCGTCGCTCTACGGCGTCGGCTGGCTCGTGCTCGGCGCCGCCGTCTACGTCCTCTATTCGCGGACGGCGTCGCTCGCGTTCGCGCTGACAACCGTTGCCATGTGTGCGCTGAATGCGCGTTACTGGCGACGTTTCATCCTCATGCTCGCCGTGGTCGTGGCCGGCGCGGTGATCGTCCTGGCGCAGACGGGCGCGCCGTCGGCGCCTCGTGTGACCGCCGCCGTGCGCGTCGATCGCGACGCGGGCATCATGATGCGCCAGAAGGTGTGGCGTGACACGCTGCCGATGATCCGCGACCATCTTTTCGTGGGCACCGGACTGGGCACCTACGACGACGTCGCGTATTCCCAGTATCATTCGACGGCCGATCCTCATTTCTTCCGCAACGGCTGGCATGCGCACAACGTTTTTCTCCATGTGCTGGCAGAGACGGGCATCATCGGGCTCGCGGCCTGGTGCTACCTGTGGTTCAGCATCCTGCGCTTCCTCGAGCGACGCTGGCGAGCCGGCGACGACGCCGAGCGCCTGCACAGCGTTGCCACCGCTTGCGTGGTGGCCGCGTTCCTCCTCCTGTCGCTGACGGAGGCGTTGATCGCCATGCGGGTCCACGCCAGCCTCCGGATGAACCTGACGCTGGCCTTTCTGCTCGTCTACGGATGTCGTCTGGCGTCCCGGCCGTCGGCCGCGGCATGAGGCCACCTTACGCGCCCCTGGCGACTGGTATAAGATCGGCGCGAGTCATGCCGCGGATGCACCGCCTTCGTAGCGCCTTCGATGACCAATAGCGCCGAGCTCGTCGCGCGCATCGTCACGGAGCGAGGACCGAAACGGGTCCTGATCATCGGCGACACCGGCCCCGAGGTGGCGACCGCGCTCCGGCTCGCCGGTGCGGAGATCGCCCGCGCCGACCCCGTCGGTTTATCGAGCGGCGAGCAGTACGATCTCGTCCTGTGGCACCGGAATGCCACTGCGATTCCGGCGCGGGATGCGCGCCGTCGACTGATCGCTTCGGTGTGCACGATGGCCGATCACGTGATCGTCGAAGGCGATCCGGGCACGCCGGCAGCGTACTGGAGCGAGGGCTTCGCCGAGCACCGGTTCTTCGTCGACGTCGACGTCGCCCGTGCCGGAGTGCTCTCATTCCAGCGCGCGCACCAGAGCAGCGAGCGCTCGGATGACAGCGGCCGCCTCCGCGACCTCGCGGATGAGCTCTATCGTACGCTCGACGAGAAGGACCGCGCGATCGGCGCGCTTCGCGTTCGTCTGGCGGCGATACAAGCGACGGTGGGCTTCAAAGTGCTCGACCGCCTCGCTCCGGTCCACGAGCGCCTCGTCCGTCACGCCGTCACCCGCGAGCCATTCATGCTCGCGCGGCGCGTGCTCGAGGTGCTCGTCGAGGAGGGCGCGATCGAGGCGGTGCGGAAGATGCGGCACAAGGCGTCGCTCGCGCTCCACGGTCGCGCGTTTCGATTGCGTCCGCATTTCCTCCCGCCTCCCGACGTCGACGTCCAGTACCAGCTGTGGCTTGCGCAGGATCCCGCATCGGACGCCGATCGGCGGCGGATGGCGGCCGCGGCGGCGTCATTCCAGCGCCAGCCGACGATCAGCGTGGTGACGACCGTCGAGCGCGGCGACACGAGCGCGCTCGGCCGCGTCCTCACCACGCTCAGCGCGCAGATCTACGACCGCTGGCAGCTCTGCGTCGCCGCTCCGCGCGGTGCCGGCGCGACGCCGAGCGATCCGCGTGTGGTGATCGCCGAGCCGCGTGCGGGAGAATTGCCCGCCGCGGCCGCCCTCCGTCTCGGGCACGGTGAGTTCATCGCCTTCCTCGACGTCCGTGACAGCCTCGCGCCCGAGGCCCTCTTCGAGCTCGTCAAGAGCCTGAACGACAACCCGGACGCCGACATCGTCTATTCCGACGAGGATGCCGTCGACACGGAAGGCAAGCGCGTGCGGCCGTTCCTCAAGCCGGATTGGAGTCCTGACCTCCTGCTCAGCACGAACTACATGGCCCGGCTCGCGCTCGTGCGGCGGTCCGTCGTGGACGAGCTCGGCGGTATCCGGGCCGACGCCGTCGGAGCGGAGACCTACGATCTGCTCCTTCGCGCCGTCGAGCGCACGACGAGGATCGTGCACGTCCCGCGGGTGCTGTATCACCGGCACCTCGACGTGCCATCGATCGCCACCGCGGCGGCCGCCGAGAAGCGCGCGGCGGCTGAGCGGCTGGTGCTGAGCGATGCGCTGAGACGCCGCGGCGCCGACCCCGACGTCCGCCTGCTGCCCGGCGATGCGCACGCGCTGCCGCACTACGCCGTGCGCTATCGGCTGCGCGGGCAGCCGCTCGTCTCGATCGTCATCGCGACGCGCGACAAGGCGCACCTGCTGTCGCAGTGCATCCGCAGCATCGAAGAGAAAAGCCGCTATCCACGATACGAGATCATCGTGGTCGACAACGGCAGCCGCGAGCCGGAGACGCTCCACTATCTGGCCGAGGTCGGCAAGAAGCATCGCGTGTGCGCCTATCCCGGCAAGTTCAACTTCTCCGCCATCAACAACCTCGGGGCGGCGCAGGCGAGCGGCGAGCAGCTGCTGTTCCTCAACAACGACGTGGAAGTCATCGCGCCGGACTGGCTCGAGGCGATGCTCGAGCACGCGCAGCGCGCCGACGTCGGCGCGGTGGGCGCCAAGCTGCTCTATCCGGACGGGCGAATCCAGCACGCGGGCGTCGTGGTCGGGCTCAACGCCGCCGCCGGCAACGTGTTTCGCCTCGCGCCGGCGCAGGACGAGCGTGGCCCGAGGCTCTGCGACGTCGTGCGCGACTGCAGCGCGGTGACCGCGGCCTGTCTGATGGTGCCGCGCCGTATCTTCGAGGACCTTCGCGGCTTCGACGAGCGACTGCCGATTGCCTTCCAGGACGTCGACCTGTGTCTGCGGATCCGCGACTCCGGTCGGCTCGTGGTGTACACGCCGTTCGCCCTGCTCTACCACTACGAAGGCGCCAGTCGGGGACGGCGGCATCCGTCGGCCGACGAGCGGCTCTTCCAGCGTCAGTGGGCGGCGCTCCTCGAGCGCGGCGACCCGTACTACAACCCGAATCTGACTCATGTGCGCGAGGATTGGAGCCTTCGCCTCGAGCGATAGCGCGCGCGACGACGACATCGCCGTGAACGCCACGGTCGTGGGCGAGCGACCCACCGGCCTCGGCGTCTACACGATGCGGCTCATCACGGCCCTCGACCGACTCGGCGAGCGGCTCACCGTGTTCACATCCCGACCCGACGCGATCGAGGCACCACGCTCGCGCGTTGAGCAAGTGACATCGGCGACCCGCCCGGAACGCGGCGCGCGGGGACATCTGCGAAGGCTGCTCTGGACGCAGACGGGACTCCGATTCGCCCTTCGCGCGCGTCCGGCGCGGGCCTTGCTGAATCCCGTCGCGGAGGGGTTGATCGGCGCGCGCATCCCTCAGGTGACCGTCATCCATGACGTCCTGCCGCTGCGCTATCCCGCCGAGTATCGCCTTCAGCAGCCGTACTTACGTCATTACGTGCCGCGCGTGCTTGCATCATCGGCGGCCGTCGTCGTGAATTCCGAGTGCACCCGCCGCGACGTGCTCGGGGTCTATCGACTGCCTCCCGACAAGGTCCACGTGGCACTTTGCGGTTTCGACGAGCGGCGATTCTTTCCCGATCCGGCCGATGCAGCGAGGCAAACCGATCCGTACGCGCTCTTCGTCGGCAACGTCATGCCGCACAAGAATCTGGCGCGCCTGGTCGAGGCGTTTGCCGCCGCCCGCGCGCGGCGTCCGTTCCGGCTCGTGATCCGCGGCGGCGGTCGCCCCGAGCACGTGTCCGCGCTCCGAGCGCGCATCGACGCGCTCGGCATCGGCGCCCACGTCGACTGGCAGCCGTGGGCCGGCGACGACGAGCTGCTGACGCTCTATCGCGGAGCGCGCATGCTCGTGCTGCCCTCGCTCTACGAGGGCTTCGGCCTTCCGGCGCTGGAGGCAATGGCGTGCGGTACGCCGGTCATCGTGTCGAACGTCGCCTCGCTCCCCGAAGTGGTGGGCGACGCGGCGGTCTTCGTGGATCCCGAGGACGTCGGCTCGATCTCCGCGGCGATGGCGCGGCTGCTCAGCGATGATGCGCTCGCCAAGGAGCTGCGGGCTCGGGGCCTGACACGCGCGCGCTCGTTTTCCTGGGAGCGGACGGCGCGGCAAGTTGAGGCCGTTCTGCGCGCAGTTACGGGCCAGGAAAGGCAACGGCTGTAGTACGATACCGATCGGCGTGACGGTTTCCCGTCTTCACGAGCGTTCCGACGCCCTTCGCGGTCGTTCCGCTGTCCCCGCTCCCCGTGTCGCCCTCGTTCACGACTGGCTGACGGGGATGCGCGGCGGCGAGCGCTGCCTCGAGGTCGTCTGCGAGCTGTTTCCCGAGGCACCCATCTTCACGCTGCTGCACGTGCCCGGGCGCGTGTCGCCGACGATCGAGAAACGTCGGATCGTGACGTCGTTCGTGCAGCGGCTGCCGGCGGCGGCCTCGAGGTATCGACATTATCTGCCGCTCTTCCCGGCCGCGGTGGCGAGCTTCGATCTGCGTGAGTTCGACCTGGTGATCTCGCTGAGCCACAGCGTGGCGAAGGCCGCGCCGGCGCCTCCGGGCGCACTGCACCTCTCCTACTGCTTCTCGCCGATGCGCTACGTCTGGGATCTCTATGACGACTACTTCGGTTCGCGCGCCGGCCTCGCCACGCGGCTCGTGATGCGACCCGTGGCCGCCGCGCTGCGCCGCTGGGACCGCGACACGGCCGGCGTGCACGAGTTCGTGGGAATCTCGCGGCACATCGCCGACCGCATTCACCGAGTCTACGGACGCGCCGCCGACGTGATCTATCCGCCCGTCGACGTCCAGCGTTTTCGTCCCGTCGCCGTGCCTGAGGATTTCTATCTCGTGGTGTCGGCGCTCGTTCCCTACAAGCGCATCGACCTGGCGGTGGAGGCGGCGACGCGACTGCGGCGTCGGCTTCTCGTGGTCGGCACCGGTCCCGAGGCGCGCCGCCTGGGGGCGCTCGCGGGGCCGACGGTCGAGTTCCTCGGCTGGCGGGACGACGAAGAGGTCGCGGATCTCTACGCGCGCTGTCGCGCCGTGCTGTTCCCGGCCGTGGAGGATTACGGCATCGTCCCGCTCGAGGCGGCGGCGGCCGGCCGTCCGACGCTGGCGCTCGGCCGCGGCGGCGCGCGCGAGACGATGGTGGGCCTCGGCGACGGGCCGGAGCCGCCGACGGCGGTGTTCTTCGAGACGCAGACGACCGACGCCTTGATGGCGGCCATGCTGCGCTTCGAGGCGAGCGCCGATCGCTTCGATCCCGCCGCGCTGCGGGCGCGCGCCAGGCGATTCGATCGACCCCGCTTCGCGCGTGAGATGCAGGACTGGATCGAGCGCCGGTGGACGGAGCACCGCGGCCGCGACGCGGGGGCGCGATGCTGAAGGCGCACTCGCGGGTCTTCGAGCAGCTGATGCTGGTCGGCGACCTCGTGCTCGTCGCCGCCTGCTGGGTCGCAGCCTACGCCATCCGCTTCTACGCCATCGCTGGCGTGCCGGTGCGGCCGTTCGAGTACTACGCGCTGCAGCTGATCCCGATCCTCGTGGTGTGGGCCGTCGCCTTCAAGGCCTTCGACCTCTACCGACCGCACCGTCTCGGCTCGCACCTGGCCGAGTGGTTCGACATCGCCAAGGCCTCGACGCTCGGCGTCCTCGTGCTCATCAGCGGCATGACGTTCTTCTTCCGCGACTACGACTACTCGCGCATCGTCATCCTGCTCTTCTGGGCGATGTCGATCGTGGCCGCGAGCTTCTCGCGCGCGGTGTTCCGGGAGGCGCTGCGGGTGGCGCGACGGCGGGGCTACAACCAGCGCTATGCCGTCGTGATCGGCGGCGGCGAGCCGGCGACGGAGGTGCTCCGCGTGCTCCGACGCCGGCCCGACGTCGGCATTCGCCTGCGCGGGTTTCTCGGCGACAAACGCGACGGCGTGGACGGCGCGCGCTGGCTCGGAGCACCGGAAGACGTCCGCCGCGTGCTGCAAGAGCATCAGGTCGACATCGTGATCATCGCGCTGCCGCACGGCGACTATCCGCGGCTCACGGAGATCCTGACCCAGATCGGCGACGAGCCCGTCGCGATCCATCTCGTACCCGACATCTTCAGTCTCGCCTCGCTGCGCGGCGGCATCGAGGAGTTCGAGACGCTGCCGATCATCCACCTGCGCGAGTCGCCGCTGTACGGGTGGAACCTGGTCCTCAAGCGCGCGTTCGACGTCACCGTGGGCACGATGGCGCTGCTGCTGGCGCTGCCGCTCATGGCGATCATCGCCGCGGCGGTGCGCGCGACGTCCGCGGGGCCGATCTTCTATCGGCAGGAGCGGATGGGGCTCGACGGGCGGCGCTTCGAGATGCTGAAGTTCCGCACGATGCGGCCGGACGCGGAGGTCGACAGCGGCCCCACGTGGGCCGTCCCCGACGATCCGCGCCGCACCGCCCTCGGCGCATTCCTGCGGCGCTCGAGTCTCGACGAGCTGCCGCAGCTCGTGAACGTGCTGCGCGGCGAGATGAGCCTGGTGGGCCCGCGCCCCGAGCGGCCGAGCTTCGTCGACGATTTTCGCCGTCGCGTGCCGGGCTACATGCTGCGTCACAAGGTGAAGGCGGGCATCACGGGCTGGGCGCAGATCAACGGCTGGCGCGGCAACACCTCGATCGAGCGCCGGATCGAGTACGACCTCTATTACATCGAGCGATGGTCGCTCGCCTTCGACGTCTCCATTCTCCTGCGCACGCTGTGGCTCGGCTTCAGGAACCGCAACGCCTACTGACGCGCACGGCCGTCAGCCCCGGCAGGCAGGGCGCGCGGCCGCCGAGAGCGGCGTGAAGGCCGCGCTCGTGCGGCTGGCGACCGTGCAGCTGCTCGTCATGGATGTCGACGGCGTCCTGACCGACGGCGGCATCTACTACACGGAGCGGGGCGACGAGCTGAAGCGGTTCGACGTGCGCGACGGGCAGGGCCTCGTGC
>Ga0114129_10008929_pt1 | contig 14283 bp, 14 predicted proteins | sample RhiMetdeltSRZDD1_FD_80071 | JGI IMG/M metagenome (GOLD analysis project Ga0114129, IMG submission 80071) | Populus rhizosphere microbial communities from Tennessee, USA - Rhizosphere MetaG P. deltoides SRZDD1 (version 2) (version 2) | ecosystem: Host-associated > Plants > Roots > Rhizosphere >... | reverse complement strand
TCCACCGGACCTACGAGCTCTCCCTCCAGGAGGGCGCGATGATAGGGATGCTCCTCGGGTTTCTGGCCGATGGCCTTCCGGAAGAGCATAGCCAGCTGGTCATCGTCCGCCCCGCTTCGTATCACCGCTCGAAAGTCGATTTCATTTTCGTTGAGGAGACAGCCGCGGAGGCGCCCTTCCGAGGTCAAGCGCACGCGATTGCACCGCGTGCAGAAGGCGCGATCGGACATGGGCGAGATGAAGGATACGGTGCCCAGCCATCCCGCTGAGGTCACGGTCTTTGCCGGTCCGCCGTGCGCATCGGGATCGACGGCCTGCAACGCATAGCGCGCGCCGAGACGATCGCGAAGCTCGCCGCTCGGGAGCACCCTCTCCCGCGACCAGCCGTTCCCGGCGAACGGCATGAATTCAATGAAGCGAAGATGCCAGGGACGCGTACGCGCGAGATCGACGAAATCGAAGAACTCGGATTCGGTCTCGCCGCGGACGAGGACGACGTTGAGTTTCAGCGGAGAGAGTCCCGCCGCTTCCGCTGCCCGGAGACCCGCCATGACTTCGGCGAATCGATCGTAGCCGGTGATCTTCCGGAACCGATCGGGATCGAGGGTGTCGAGGCTCACGTTCACCCGATCCAGACCGGCTTTCGCCAAGTCTTCGGCGTACCGATCGAGGAGCACCGCGTTGGTGGACATGACCAACTGTTCCAGGCGTGAACCGTCACTTGCCGAAACCTTGTGGCGCGCGAGCATGCGCACCAGGTCGACCACGTCCTTGCGAACGAGCGGTTCCCCGCCGGTGAGTCGCACCTTCTTCCACCCCAACGCCACCGCTACCTTGACCAGTCGGTCCAGCTCCTCGAATCGAAGCACTGCTTCCCGTCCCTCATGATGCGGATGATCGGGCATGCAGTAGCTGCAACGCAGATTGCAGCGGTCGGTAACGGAGATACGCAGATAGGTGATGGGGCGACCGAAGGGATCGATCAAAGTCATGCGACAGTCCTCGCCGGGGCAGCCGCATTCAGTTTAGATGTCCGGGCACGCGCAATCAACACGAACCCGATGCCGACCAGAATGAGGCTGATCCATTGCGCCACGGTGAGGCCGGCCGCCACCGGCAGGTTGAGCCGCAGGAATTCGATCAGGAATCGCTCCGCTCCAGCCAGCACGAGATAAACCCCCATGACGAGACCCTGCCGGGACTGCCAGGCCGCGCGGCGGTTCCATAAGAACGCAAAGATCAAGAGCGAGATGACGGATTCATAGATCTGGGTGGGGTGGACGCGCACCAGGTTGTGCTGGGCGTCCAGGCTGGGCGGATTCCCGTTGGGAAAAGACATACACCAAGGCAGGGTGCAGGGTTTCCCGTAGTCGTCTCCGTTGAGGAGACATCCGAGCCGGCCCACCCCGTATCCCAAAGCGATGAGCGGCGCCCCCATGTCGGCCATGACCCCGAGCGGGATTTTCTTCTTTTGCGAGGCGACGATGACCGCGATCGCTCCCCCGATGAGCCCCCCGTAATAGGTGAGTCCCGCTCCGGAGAAAAGAACGCCGTCGGGGTCTTTGACTGTTTCCGACCAATGATCGATTGCAAAATAGAGCTTGGCCCCCACCACACCCCCGATCATTGCGGCCAGGGTGATCGTCCAGGCGTCATCTGAGCTGAAACCGCGGCGGTTGAACTCCTTCGCCGCAAACCAGGCCACCAGCAAGAACCCGATCGCGAGCATGAAGCCGAAGGAATGGATCGTGATCGGGCCGATTTTGAACAGTGTGGGAAGCATGTGGTGACGGTAGGTAGCGACCGCGCCAGTGTCAAGACGCGCCTGGCGGCGCGCGTTCCTATACAATGTATTCAGGATGCATGACGGCCGGATCTCGATCCACGTCGGGCTTGCCGGAGGGGCTCTCCTCATGACGAGCCTGAGCCTGGGCCTTGTCCCCTCCGCCCAATCGGCCACGGTCTGGAACGTGAAGGCCGACGGCACGGGCGATACGCCGACCATTCAAGCCGCCATCGACGGCGCCGCTTCCGGCGATACCATCCTCATATTTCCAGGGACGTATGCCGAGCATTGCCGCATCGATGCCAAGAGTCTCGTTCTTCGCAGTCAGGACGGGGCCGAGACCACCCATTTGGATGGAGAATTGGGCGGTCGCGTTCTGTTGATCAATTCGGGCGACGTGACGCTCGAGGGTCTGACCATCGAGAACGGTCTCAAGACGGGGATCGAGGTCGACAATCAAGGCGCCGGCGTAGCAGCCTTCCAGTCCTACCTGCATGTTCGAGATTCCGCGTTTCTGGGCAACGTGGCCGCCTTGGGCGGCGCTGTATACGCGAGCTCCTTCTCGGCTCCCGCGGGGCCGGCGCTCTCGGTCTCCCCCCAGGTCGGATCCGGACTCTTGATCGAAAACTGTGTTTTCCTCAACAACGTGGCCACCGACGGCGGCGGCGGGCTGCATGCGGACGAGCTTTCCGCGACGTTGATCGATTGTACGTTTCAAGGTAATCACGCCGGCCAAATCGGCGGAGGGGCCGACTTCCTGCATGCCGATCAACGCCTGACCCGCTGCCGGTTCGAGAACAACAACGCGTTTAACGGCGGCGGCGTGAGCTGGAGCGGGAACGGAGTATTGTCGCTCGATCAGGTGGTCTTCCAATCGAACTTGGCGCAGAACCTGGGCGGCGGACTATGGTCCATGAGCGCCACCCAGGTCGCTTTCGACCACGTGTGGTTTTTGGAGAATCACGCCGACCGGGGTGGCGGCGCCTATTTGTCGCACGTCGCGGGATCGGCCGCGCGCTCTTTCTGGCGCGGGAACTCGGCCACGATACGAGGAGGCGGTCTCTATCTCGATCAAGTGGCCGGTGGTGCATTCGATTTTTCGACGTGGATGGGTAACACGTCACCCATCGGCGAAGCCATCTTTGCCGACGGTGGAGAGTTGCATGTCGCTTCCTCGATTGTCGGTGAAGAATCGAGTCAAGCGGTGGCGTGCACCGCAGGTACCAACGCCTCGTCTTCGTGCACGGTCGGCGGCCTTACCACCGGAGGGTGTCTTTCCTTCGTGGCGCGCGCGGCGATTTCCGGTTGCGCCTCCAATCCGGAATCGCTCTGTTCGATCCCCTCCCCCGCCGGATGCGGGCCGGTCGGTCACGCAACCTCGATCTGTCCGGAAAGCAGCTGTCCCACTGCGGTCCGGCCCATTTCCTGGGGAACGCTGAAGGCGCTTTATCGGCCGTGAAGCGCTGGTGGGCGGCCTACCTCGTCCTCGGACTCGCCCAAGTCGCCGTGCACCTTCATTTCGCCGCCACCGGGGGGCTCTCCCCCAAGCCTTCATCCCTCATTCTGCATTTTGGGCTCGCCTTCGCCTGCTATCTGGGGGCGTTGCGAAGCGCGCGGCGACTCGGCGAATCCGGCCGCCGCCTCCCCGTGCTCTGGGTTTTTGCCGTGGCGTTCGTGGTGCTCCTCGGGTATCTGCGAGCACCGTCTCTCGTATCGCATGAGGTGGATCGATATCGATGGGAAGGGATGGTGGCTCGCGCGGGACTGAATCCCTACCAAGTCGCACCGCAGGATCCCGAGGTTTTGCAGCTCCGCGAGAACGCTCACTTTGCGGTTCCGGATTCCGGGCAGACGGGACTCTATCCGCCTCTCGCCGAGCTCACGTTTTATGAGATGGCGCGCGCCGATACCGATTCCGTGTTTCATTACCGCCTCTTGTCCTCGGCCATGGTGCTCCTTGCCGGACTCGTATTCCTCCCGCTCTGCCGTGCCGCGCGCGTGCCGATCACCCGCCTCGCCGTATTTCTCTGGCACCCGCTCTTGCTCATGGAAACCGGGCTCAACGCGCATATCGAACCCATGGCCATTTTCTTCTTGCTGGCGAGCCTCGCCCTTTTGATCGAGGGTCATCAGTTCACCCCGACCGGTCTTCTCGCCTTGGCGACACTCGTGCGCGGTTATCCCATCATTTTTTTCCCGCTCTACCTTCGACGCGTTCCGCCCTACCGGCTCCTGCTCTTCTTTGTCGTTGTTCTAGCCGGTTGCTTGCCGTTCATCGCCGCGGGATCCGCCATGCTCAAGGGCCTGGAAGCGTACGTCACCACCGCCCGGTTCAATCCCGGTCTCTTCGTGCTTTTCGAACACCTAGCGCGCGCGGTGGGGCATCCGTCGTGGGCCCGATGGGTGGCGCTCGGGCTGGGGCTTTGTATCGGGTTGGGGATCTACGTCACCGACAACGGAACGGGAGCGTCGATCTTGCGGCGGGGTTTTTACCTGGCGCTGCCCGCGCTTCTCTTGGGCCCGGTGATCGTGCCCTGGTCCGTGTTGTGGTTGATTCCGTTCGTGGCCCTCGTTGAACCGGAGCACCCGCTCAAGCTCGCCGGCCTGGTCTTCACCGGAACGGTTATTCTCGGCTATCTCACCGGCCCGGATGGACACCTGTCACTACCGATCGCGTTGCTCGAGTTTCTGCCTCCCGTGCTCCTGGCTGCGTGGGGGATCGCTAGACGCGTCCGACGAGGCCGCGGAGACGAGCCACTCGCTCTTCCACCGGCGGGTGCGTGCTAAACAGTTTCCCCAGACTGGCCCCCGAAAGCGGGTTCACGATGAAGAGGTGCGCGGTCGTCGCCGCTTGATTTCCCATCGGCATCCGGGTCACTCCGGCCTGGAGCTTGAGAAGCGCGTTCGCCAGAGCTTCTGGATCATGCGTGAGATGTGCGCCGGTGTAATCGGCCGCGTACTCACGGTTGCGGGAGATGGCCATCTGAATCAGCGCGGCCGCGATGGGGGCGAGAATGGCCCCCACCAGCACGAGCCACGAGCTTCCGCCATCGCGTCGATCTCCAAAAATGGCGCGCAAGCGGGCCCCGAAGGCCAGGTATCCGATTGCGCCGGCTAGGGTCGCCGCCACCGAAGAAACAAGAATGTCGCGATTGCGCACGTGTCCCAGCTCATGCGCCATGACCGCCTTGAGCTCCCGGCGGTCCAGAATACTCAAGATGCCGACCGTGGCCGCGACCGCGGCATGGTTGGGGTTGCGCCCGGTCGCGAACGCGTTGGGGCTCTCGCTGGGAATGACGTAGACCTTCGGCATCGGAATGCGCGTCTGCGTAGCCAGTTCGCGCACCGCATCGTATAGACCGGTCGTGTCCTCGGGGCCGACCGGCTTGGCCCGATAGGTAGCGAGCACGATCTTGTCGCTAAACCAATAAGAGACGAAATTCATCACGCCTGCAATCACGAGGGCAAAGAGCGCCCCATTGCGACCACCGATGAGCGATCCCAAGCCCACCAGGAGCAATGTCATGACGGTCATGAGAAGGAACGTTTTCATCCAGTTCATCGGATACTCCTAGGAGAGAAATAGGCGGGCTCGATCATCCCACACCATACCGTTGCCGGCCCCTTGGGATTTCCAGGCAATAGGTTCGAACGTTCAGCGGGAAAAAGGAATGAGGACACCCGCCACAGGCTCGGCGGGCGAGGTATGTAATGCCACCGGCTCGGCGAGAAGGCGGTCCAGGGTTTGGCCGCTCGTCCGACACGCCTCCACGAACTCCCACGCGTCTCCCAGGTCGTGCACGGGAGCTCGGCTCACCCGCACTTGGGGGGGGATGTCTCCCCGCGTGGAAACGGTGAACACCCGCGGTGTTCCATCTTCGCAGGCCGGACCGGCTCCGCGGGTGCCGGCGCGGGCGAGCAAAGGAATGAGGCGCTCGTCGCCGCCAATGAGGAGATCCGTCGCTCCTTCGTCACGGCAAAGCTCGGAGAGGCGGGCGACGAGGTCGGTTTCGGAGGAGCCGTCCAGGGTGACCAGCCGGGCACGACATCCCTGAGTTCCGTTCCAGAGCTCGAGGGCGCGAAACGGAGGATGCAACCGTTCCGTGGTCACGATCAAAACCATGGGAGAGGAGGGGGGTAAGGGAGCATCGAGCGGGCCGGCGACCATGCGCATGATCGCCGCAGCGACGACGAAGAATGGAACCGTCACGGCCAGTCGACGCAAGACTGACCGTATCTTCATGCCCAGAGTGCCCTCCCGAAGCCCGCGCAGGCGCAGACAACCGGGATGGTAAAATCTGGCTTCCTTGGCTGTCAACACGAACACCTCTCTCGGCTCTACGTTCGATTATGTCACGATTCGAAATCGATCCTACGAACCTCGCCCGCGAGATACCGGTTCGATTCCCCGGCCCGGCCGGCGAACTGGAAGGACTCTGGCGGCCGGTGCGCGCGGGCCAAGCCCCCCGCGGCGTCGTCGTCGTCGCCCATCCCCTGCCGACCCACGGCGGAACGATGCTCAACAAAGTCGTGTTTCACACCGCGCGCGCCCTCCATCATGACCTGGATCTATCCAGCTTGCGTTTCAACTTCAGGGGAACAGGTGCGAGCGACGGAACGTTCGACGAAGGCCGCGGCGAAGCGGACGACGTGCGGGCGGCCTGGGCGGAAGCGCGGCGGCGCATGCCGGGAGGCGTGCTCGTCGCGGCGGGATTCTCGTTTGGGGCAGCCATGACGCTCAAAGCAGTCCTGCGGAGAGCGGACAAGGGGGAGCCTCTCCCGGATGCGCTGGTCGTCCTGGGGTTACCGCTCGATCGCTATGAGATCCCCGATCCCTTTCCGGTTGCCCTCCCTATCGCCGCGGTTCACGGCGAGCTCGATACGTTCACCGCGCCGGAAGCGGTGGGCGAGTTCCTGGAGAGCTGGCCGGGACCCAAAGCCTTTCGGGTGGAACCCGGTGCGGATCATTTCCTCGAAGGCTCACTCGTCTCCGCGATCCGATTCCTGAGCCACACCCTCTCGCATTGGCTCTAGTGGCCCGAAGCGATTACGAGCGGCCGTTCAGAAATCCCCGGAGCACATGGCCCGCGATCTGAGGATTCTCCTTGAGTCGTCGCAACGAGTACGCGTACCAGTGGCTTCCGAAGGGTACGTACACCCGAAGGGGATGTCCGGCATCGCGAATCATGGTGCGTAGCGATTCTCGAACCCCCAGGAGCATTTGGAACTCATAGGCGTCCGGACCTAACCCCAAACGGCGGATGAGATCGAAGGCCGCCGTGACGAGCCGATCATCGTGGGTCGCGATCGCGGTGTGGATGCGGTGCTCGAGAAGATCGGTCAGAAGGCGCACATAGCTCCGGTTGATCTCCAAGGGATCGCGCCAGGCAATCTCGGGCGACTCGACATAGATGCCTTTGCAGAGCCGCACCCGCGCGCCCATCGCAACGAGCTCGCGCACGTCCGCGGCGCTTCGCTTGAGGTAGGCCTGGATGACGCAGCCCACCGAGCCGGGGTAGCGCTCGAGAAGCCGGCGATAAATGGCGAGGGTATCCGTTGTGCAGGTGGAATCCTCCATATCCACGCGAACGAAGTTTCCGTGGCCCCGCGCGGTCTCCACGATCTTGGCGGTCAGCTGAAAGCACAGCTCGAGATCGACCTTGAGTCCCATCTGGGTGAGCTTGAGCGAGACGTTGGAATTGAGACCTTCGCGATGGATGGCCTCGAGCGCGACCTGATACGACTCGGCCGCCCGCGCGGCTTCGGCGGGCGTGGTGACGAACTCCCCCAGCACGTCCAGAGTCGCGCTCATGCCTTGCCGGTTGAGATCCCGCACGACCCGAATCGCGTCATCGAGCCGCTCTCCGGCGATGTACCGCGCGCTCACCCGTCGCACCACCGGCTTGGGCACCAAGGGCAGAGCTTCCGCCACCACCTTGTCCAACCACCGCATCGTCGTCACTCCGTCTCCTCTGCGACCAGGAAGGCTTCACGCAATCGTGCTGCCGCAGCGTTCAAATCCGATTCGGTTTTGGCAAAACTGAACCGCAGTAGATGCTCGCCGCCGCCGTCGGCAAAGAAGGCCGAACCGGGGACCCCCGCCACCCCCGATCGTTGCAACACGTAATCCGCTTTCTCGCGCGCGTCGCGCCCCGGCACTTGCGGCTCGACCATCAAGTAGTACGCGCCGGAGGGCGTTCGCGGCGACCAGCCCAATTCGCGGGTGACCGAGATCAAGAGATCGCGTTTCCGGGTGTAGTCGCGACGCAATCCATCGAAGTAGGCCGGTTCGACTCGGGCGAGAGCGTAGGCGACGGCATGTTGCAAGGGTGTCGGTGCACACACATAAAAGAGGTCGTTCAAGATGCCGATCGCCTGCGCCACCGGCTGAGGAGCGGCGGCAAAGCCCAACCGCCAACCGGTGATGGAAAACGTCTTGGAAAACCCACTCACCGTGATCGTGCGCTCGCGGGCGCCGGGGCGGGAGGCCAAGCTCACGTGGCGACGGCCGTCGTAGAGAATGTCCTCGTAAATCTCGTCCGTGATCGCCCAAAGATCGTGCTTTCGGAGGAGGGCGGTCACCGCGCCCAATTCATCCGAGGTCCACACCTTCCCGCACGGATTGGCGGGCGTGCAAACCACGATCATGCGCGTGCGCGGACCGATGGCCCGTTCGAGCGCGGTCAGATCGAGCGCGAAATCGGGCTCGGACAGCGGCACTGGTTTGGGTACGCCGCCCGCGGCCAGGATCGTGTTCCAGTGATAACCGTAAAAGGGTTCGGGAAGGATCACTTCGTCGCCGGCATCGAGGAACGCCATCATGGCCATCGCGAACGCGCCCGTGGAACCGGCGGTCACCACGATCTCACCGTCCTCGGCGTAGTCGAGATCATTCTTGTCGCGGAGGCGGCGGGCGATGTGATGCCTGAGCTCGGCGATGCCGTCATACCGGCTGTAGGTCGATCGATGCGCTGCAATGGCTTCCGTGGCGCCCTCTTGAAGCAAGGGCAAGGTGGGGAGATCGCAAACGCCCTGGCCGAGGTTCACGCCTCCCCGGCGATCACACTCGAGGGTCATGCGGCGGATGTCGGACTGGGCGAGGGCCCGCATGCGGGTGGCCAACCGGAGGTCTTTCATGGGCGGAATGGTACGCCCTCAGGCAACTTCGGCGCACCCGAGAGTGCGGACGTTCGGGAAGGACTCAGCGATTCAACTTGACGAATTTCGTGGTCAGGGACGCGTGATCCCCTCGGAGATGGAGGACATAGAGTCCGGAGGAAACGGCCTGCCCGCCTTCGTCCCGGCCATCCCAGTCCAGGAACACCGTCTCACCCTGACTCGTACCCTGCCAGAGCCGGCGCACCTCTCGACCTCGGGCATCGAGGATCACCACTTGCGATGCGCCCGCAGGCAGGGTGGCCCGAATCCCGAGCGATTGGCGGCACGGATTATCGAGCGCCCGAAGGGCGAGAGGCGGATGTTCCTGACCGGAGAGATAGGCAATGCCGAGGACGATCGTGCTCCCTGACCGCGTGAGGCCGAGAAGTCGATAGCGCGCTTCACCGGTCGGGGGATTCGGATCGACGGCGCGATGTTCCGTCGGCGCGACCCACCCCGGCGTAATCGCTTCCCAGGTTCCCGCTTGATCCACCTCGAGCCGCAGCGCGGAGAGCTGCGCCGCATCTTCCAGTTCCCAGCTAAGTTCCGCCTCCCCATTCGCGCGAAGCGCGAAGAATTTCAGAAGGCGCACCGGAACGGGCGGGCCCGAGCTCACCGGCAACAGATCGACATAACCGGTGATGGTTCCGGTTTGGTCGTTACCGTAGGGAGCCCCGGCCAGAAGCTCGGAGGTCACCCCTCCCGAGACTGCGCCGGACAAGGCCACGGAGGCCCCGAATCGATCCTCGCTCTCGAAACCCGGATCGGGGACGAGCGGCGAGAATACGGTGTCCGCGGCGGTGGAGGGATAACTGCTTCCATAAAAGAGGCGCACTTCGCCCGAGTTCACGGCGGGACTGTCCCCTCCCGGTGCGCCGATCGCGAGATCGGGAATTTGATCCCCGTCCACATCCCGTCCGCCATCCACCGCATACCCGAGACTGTCCAGGGCCGCTCCCCCTACGGTTTTCCAATCGGCGATCGCGTTCACGTTTATGCCGCCGAGGTACACATAGGCCGCGCCCTTGTCGAATCCTTGCGAGTCATGGCCAGGCGCACCAATGATCACCTCGTCATATCCATCCTGATTGCGGTCTCCGGCTCCGGAAACGGAATATCCGAAGCGATCGCTTCCCACTTCTCCGGTCAGCACGAGCCGGCTCGGGATAGATATCGTGGAGCTTTGCCCGAACCAGATTACCGCACGACCGGAGTTCAGATCGAACGGCTGGGGAGCGCCGACGATGAGATCGTCATAGAGATCTCCATCGAGATCACCGGCGGCGTCCATGGACCATCCGAGCGCCCAGTTCGCCTGATCGCCGGTGAATCGAAACGCGACTGGCTGCGAGATCGCGGAGATGTTGGAGGCGCCCAAATAAATCTTTACTTGCCCCGATCGCGTTGCGTTTTGGTTCGATTCGGGGGCTCCGGCGGCGAAATCGCTGAATCCATCGTGATTGAAATCAAAGCCGCCGGCCAGGGAGGCTCCATAGTGTGCTCCGGCCAGATCACCGTCCCAAGACCGAGCCGGCACCTCGGATAACGTCGTGCCGCCTCGAAACAAGTACACGCGTCCGGCGTCCAACGCCGTTCCATCGTTGCGCGGCGCGCCGACCAGAAAATCGGCGTAGCCATCGCCGTTGACATCCCCGGCCGCCGCAATCGCGAAGCCGAACGCATCTCCCGCTACTTCGCCCTCAAACACGAGATCGGGCTGCGTGAATATCGAATCCGAGTTCCCGAGAAAGAGCGACACGGTTCCGGTGATCCCGGAGACGCCTCGCGCTGCGGGTGCCCCGACCAGGAAGTCCGGGATGCCGTCCCCGTTCACATCCCCCGCTCCGGTAACCGAAGCGCCGAAGGAGTCTCCCGACTCCAGGCCGGTGAGCATCCCCGGTCCCGCCCACGCGGTCGGGGCCAACGTAACCAGAAGCAAACTCAAGCAGAGGCTCCTCAGAACCGACATGAAGGCTCCTCGGGCAAATGACGTCCCCACAATGTCTAAGATGTAGTTTTCGGGCAAGGTGAGCTTTCCCTTCACTACGTTATCGGTCGCATCTGGGCCCGAGTCAAGACACGGCAATTGAGGCTAGAGTTCGGGGCATGATCGACCGGGTTCGTTTCGTGCTCGTCCGCCCCGAAGAACCGGAGAACGTCGGGGCGGCGGCGCGAGTCATGCGGAACTTCGGTTTTGGGGACCTCGTGCTCGTGGAGCCGCGCCTCGGGCGGCCCGAGCGTGCCTATGTCGTGGCCCACCGGGCGGAGGACATCGTGCTCGCGGCCACCCATGTGTCCCGCTTGGAGGAGGCACTGGAGGGGTCCGTGCGCGCCTTTGCCACCTCGCGGCGATCGGGCAAGCGGCGAGGGAAGAGTCTGACCCTTCGAGACGCGGCGCTCGAAGCAGCCACCGCACCGGGTCCGGTGGCGTGGGTGTTCGGACCCGAGTCCAATGGCCTCACCGCCTTGGAGATCGAGCGGTGCTCCGATCGCGTGCTCATTCCGACGGCTCCCCAGCATCCATCCCTCAATCTCGCTCAGGCAGTCGCCGTCGTCGCCTATGAGCTTTACGTCGCGCAACGGGATTCTTCGCGCAAACGAACGGCGCGCGAGGCCTCGTTTGAGGAACGTGATGCGCTGTACCGACATTTGGAGGAGGCGCTATTGGCGATCGGCTTTCTGAGCCCAGAGACCGCGCGCGCCCGCATGAGCGAGCTCCGCCGCTTGCTGGAGCGATCCCGGCCGTCTCCGGAGGAGGTCCGTTTTCTGCGGGGCGTCGCGCGCCGCATGGCCCGAACGGCCGAACCGGCTAGGCCGCGCGGCGATCGGAAATTTCGAGCTCGTAGCGGTGGGCCCGACGGCGGAAACGTCGAATGATCCGGCCCACTCGCTCCGCATCCCGCGCCTTGGAGGCGGCAATTCCGGCGTGCTCGGCCAGAATGCACAAGACCCGAAGGTCGTCCTCGGTATAGATCTTGGTCGGGTGCGACGTGCTGGCGTTGATCACGCCCACGACGCGATTTCGCACGACGATCGGCGCGATCATGGAGGAGGTGATGCGGCGCGTCTTGGCTTGAAATCCGGGAAATCGCCGCGAATCGACGTCGGTACCCAGAATGATCGGGGTGCGGTTCTTGGCCACCGTTCCCGCGACACCTTGACCGAGATGCATGCGCGCGTTCCGAACCACGGAAATGTCGCGATGTCCGGCGAATGCTTTCATGCTGAGCTGTTCGCTTCCCGGCTCGAGCATCATGAGGCTCACTTCGTCGCTGTCGAAGCAGTCGCGGCAGGAATCGACGATGACCTGGCATAGCTCGTCGAGGCTCACGCCGACCGACACCCCCCGGCTCACGTTGAGCAACGACACGAGATAATCGAGCGGCTGGGTAGAGAGCCGGCTCGGTAGCGTGCTTGGCTCCTTGTCGGAACGGCGAGCGATCTTTTCCCAGAACCGGAGCACGAGCTGGGTCAGGGTCAGAAGGAGAATCGCTCCCAAAAGCACACAGAGGGTCACCTGCTCTCGCACCGGAAGATCGAGGCTACCTCGAGCGAGCAGGAAGAGCGCAATGCCCAACAAGGCCGCACTCGAACCGCCCAGCGCAAGCGCGGACAGGTCGAAGCCGCCGAAATCACGGGTTTTCATTCCGTTGCGCCCCATACCAGCCTCCACTGGCGGTTATCGGCCCGGGACTGTTTTTTCTGCAGTTCCTATAAGACCCCCTCAAGGCCGAGCCGAGTCGGATCGATAACTGGCCCGACCCAGAGCTTGGAGGTTTGGTCGATGGAGCCCACGCCGGAAAGAAAACGGCTCGCCCCGGAGTCGGTCTCGCGGGATGCGCCCTGGACCCTGATCGGGCCCGGGAGCACCGTCCATGGCGAGCTGCTCATGGTCGGTAACGTGCTCATTCATGGCCGAGTGGAAGGCGTGGTGTTCACCGACGGCGAGGTGCTGGTGGCCCAGGGCGCCTGGGTCGAGGGGGGCATCCACGCCCGGCGGATCGTCATTGAGGGCGCCCTCGAAGGACGGCTGGAGGCAGCCGAAGAATGCTGGCTCCGTCGTGGTTCCGTCTTGCGCGGGGACATCGAGGCCCACGTTCTTACCGTGGATGATGGCGCTCGTTTCATTGGGAACTGGATTCGCACTGAACATCGCCCCGGTCTTCGCATGCTTGCTTCAGAAAACCGGGCCGGTAACGCCTGAATGCCTCGGGCCGGCAAGGCCTGATGATTCTCTCCCGGTAAATCCCCCGATCGTTTGCGCTCCTCGACAAATCGCTCGTGGTCAAGATCGGGTGTGGACGGTATGGTCTTCCCCATCATGGCCCTGAAAAGAATTCCGATCCCCGAAACCGTCTCGCTTCTGGATAACGGAGCGCGCATCGTGCTTACGTGGCCGGGCGGCCGGACGACCGAGCATTTGGCGTTGGAACTTCGCCGGGGTTGTCCGTGTGCCGTGTGCGTGGATGAAATGACCGGGAAGCGCGTCTTGAATCCGGACCGGGTCCCCGCCGACATTCACGCGGTCACGTATGCGCGGGTGGGCAGATACGCCGTGCAATTCACGTGGAGCGACGGCCACAGCACCGGCATTTATCCATACATGCGTCTGTATTCCAATCTCGAGGAGAGTGAGACATGAACGCAACGCGATCGATGGACCGCCCGGCCGGTTACGTAGGCGTGACCCATCCCTGGAACGCGGAGGCGAGCGTCGACGCACTGCGTGACTTGTTTGGCCGCGTGAAGACACCGGGCCGTTACGCGCTCGTGCCCTCGGCCGCAATGAGTGAGGAGATCCTTGCTCTTGCCCAGCTCCAAATCGAGACCCTGGTGATCGACCCGGATCCGCAAGCCCTCTCGCAGGTGAAGCGCGCGGCCCACAACAGCAAACTCCACATCGATACGTTTTGCGAGGATTTCCTGAACCTTCCCGTCGCGCTCACCGGCAACATCAACGTCATTGTGGACCGGCTCTACTTTCATTCCCTCCAGCCCTCGCGCCGCGCGGACTGGGTACACAAGGTCGCTCGCATTCTTCCTGAAGACGGGCTCTTGACCGGGCTCTTTTTGATCGGGCATCGCGAAGACGGGCCTCCCTACCCTATCACTCGCGAAGCGCTGCGGTTCGCGACCGCACGCAATTTCGAGATGAAATCCTTGGAGTTGCTCGACTGGATGGGACCCGACGGCGATCACGCCGCCCGCGGCGTCTTCCGCCGGCTGTAGTGGTTGAGGCTGCACGCTAAGCTCGGGAAAAGCCCTTCGCCTCGGGACGCTCGGCGCTCCTCGAACGATTCTCAATCGTTCTTCGTCGCTCCTGATCCGCTGCGGGTCCC
>Ga0114129_10008927_pt1 | contig 14284 bp, 12 predicted proteins | sample RhiMetdeltSRZDD1_FD_80071 | JGI IMG/M metagenome (GOLD analysis project Ga0114129, IMG submission 80071) | Populus rhizosphere microbial communities from Tennessee, USA - Rhizosphere MetaG P. deltoides SRZDD1 (version 2) (version 2) | ecosystem: Host-associated > Plants > Roots > Rhizosphere >... | reverse complement strand
TCTGCACCGGCAGGTAGGTGACGCGCGCACCTTGCTTCTCGAGCTTCTTGCACGTGTCGATGACCGCCTTGTGCTCGATCACACACGTGATGATGTGATTGCCCTTCTCGCGATACATCTCCGCCACGCCCTTGATCGCGAGGTTGTTCGATTCGGTCGCGCCGCTGGTGAAGATGATCTCCTTCGCGGTCGCGCCGATGAGATCGGCAACCTGCTTCCGGGCGTTCTCCACGGCTTCTTCAGCTTCCCAACCGAAGGAGTGGTTCCGGCTCGCGGCGTTGCCAAAATGCTGCGTGAAAAACGGCTGCATCGTCTCGAGCACCCGTGGGTCGACGGGCGTCGTGGCGTGGTAGTCCATGTAAATCGGAAGCTTCATCGTCGTTCCTGCAACTATCTTCGTGGGCCGCTCTTTTGGAGCGGCCTACCGGCCCATCCGAAAGGATGGGCCTACGCGACTACGCGCCCCGTCGCACAACCGCGACGGGCGCAGTGAATATCGGCTCGTGATCGGCGGCCATGTCCGCGACACTCACAGTGCCGAGCGTCGCGACGATGCGTTCGCGAATCTGCCACAGCGGGCCACGAACGCTGCACTTGCCGTACTGATCGCAGTCGTTCTTGTCTGTCGAGCAAGCGGTGACCGTAAACGGACCGTCGATGGCCTCGATCACGTTCGCAACGCTGATCGAAGCCGATGGCCGGCTCAAGGCGTAGCCCCCGCGAGTTCCCTGCGTCGATACGAGGAGGCCGGTGCGGACCAGACGCTGGAGCACCTTGGCCATCAACTCGATCGGGATGTCGTAATGCTCGGCAATTTCACGCGCGCTCGTCGACGTCGCCCCGCTGTCCTTATGGGCGAGGTGCTTCATCGCAATCAAGGCGTAATCGGCCTTTTTCGACAGCCTCAGCATGGAACTCTTCTAAATCCGACCTCTCTAGTCGGTATTGTATGTCCCTTCACAAAACCCCGTCAACAATGGTCGGCAATCCGTAGGCCCCTGCCGCAGGCCCTGGGGCCTTCAATACTTCGGCTGGCTCGGATCGACCTTGTCGATCCACTCCAGAATCCCGCCCTTCAGGTTCTTCACATTGGGGAACCCAACCGATTTCAAAAAGTCCTGCGCCTTCGCGCTGCGGCCGCCCATCTTGCAGTGGGCGACAATCTCGCGGTCACGTGGCAGCTCCTGATACCGCCTCGGCAGGTCGCCGAGCGGAATCAACGTCGAGCCGGGTATTCGATTGATTTGATACTCGTTGGGCTCGCGCACATCGAGGATGAACGGCGTCTCCCCGGCATCGAGCTTCTTCTTCAAATCGACAGGTGTGATCTCCCATTCATTCACAGCGGCTCCCGTCGTCTGCGCCTGCTGCGGTTCCGGCCGCACACCGCAGAACTGTTCGTAGTCAATGAGCTTTGTTACAGTCGGATTCGTTCCGCACACCGGGCACTCCGGATCCTTCTTGAGCTTCAACTCACGGAAGCGCATCTTCAGCGCGTCGTAAATGAGGAAGCGTCCAATGAGCGGTTCGCCGATGCCTGTGAGCAACTTGATGCTTTCGGTAGCTTGAATGACGCCAATGACGCCGGGCAACACGCCCAGCACTCCGCCCTCGGCGCAACTGGGCACGAGACCCGGAGGCGGTGGCTCCGGGTAGAGGCAGCGATAGCACGGGCCTTCCTTCGTTGCGAAGACCGATGCCTGCCCCTCGAAGCGGAAGATGCTCCCGTACGCGTTTGGAATCCCCGAGAGCACGCACGCATCGTTGACGAGATACCGCGTCGGGAAGTTATCCGTCCCATCGAGGATCACGTCGTAGCCCTTGAAGAGACGCATCGCGTTTTCCGACGACAGCGCCTCCTCGTACGTATCGACCTGCACGTGCGGATTCAGCGCGACGACCTTGTCCCTCGCGGACTCGAGCTTCGTGCGGCCCACGTCGTTCGTCGTGTGCAGGAGCTGCCGCTGCAGGTTGCTGTAGTCGACGACATCGAAGTCCACGATGCCAAGACGCCCGATGCCTGCCGCCGCCAGATACATCGCTGCAGGAGAGCCCAGACCGCCAGCGCCAATACAGAGAACACTCGACGCCTTCAGCCTGCGCTGACCGTCCATGCCCATCTCCGGCATGATCAGATGCCGGCTGTACCGCTGGATCTCTTCGGGAGACAGATTGGGCAGCTCGTCGGCGCCTGTCAGGCGGGTCTGCCCTTCGACATCGCTCAGGGCACCCCGAGCGTCAGTCGAAGGGTGAAGACCTGAATCTACGTCGCGTCCTGCCGGCGTTGCGGTCGTGGGCGCACCGCCGGCCACGGAGGGGACGATGCTCAGCGTGTCGCCTGCTTTCACGGGCGTCTGCTCGCGCTGCAGGTAGCGAATGTCTTCGTCGTTCAGGTACACGTTCACGAAGTTCCGCAGGCGGCCGTTATCGGCGTAGAGGTGCCTGCGGAGACCCTCGTACCGCGTCGTCAGATCGGCGAGCAGCTCGCCAACCGTCGCACCGCTGACTTCGACGGATTCCTTCTTATCCGTGAACGGACGAAGCGGTGTCGGGATGTTGATTGTGTTCGGCATAAGTGAGGCGTTCCTCGTCGAAGGCTGAGCGATCCTCGCGCAATCGCCAGGACGTCATGTCCTCGGGCGTGCCGGCGCGGACGGCAACGATGATGTACGAAAAAAACGGCCACGCGTGGTCGAGATCGTACTGCGACGGCCTCGCGGGGTGATCCGGATGCGAGTGGTAGAAGCCAAGCAGATCGACCTCGAGCTCGGTGGCTCGCTTCTCGGCGTCCCGATAGTCCTGCGGGCGCACGAGAAACCGACGCCGTGGACCTTCCTCGGTTGTATTGGGCAACGCGTGCGTCGCTGTGACAACGCCATCACGGCCATACAACGCCCCACAGCATTCATTGGGGTACGTCTCGGTCCCGTGCGCGCGAATCGCATCGGCGATCCCGGGTTGCAGCGACAACGCCATCAGCGCGACTCCTCATCGGTCTCGTCCCACAGGCGCTCGGAGAGATACTTTTCACCGCCGTCGCAGAAGACGACGACGACCACGGCGTCCGACGTCTGACGGGCGACCTGGAGAGCGCCGGCGAGATTCGCGCCGCTCGAGATGCCCACAAACAGCCCCTGTCTCGCAAGACGACGAGTCAACTCGAACGCGTCCTCCGTGCTGATGCCGATGTCCTCGTCGGCCAGCGTGGGATCGTAAATACCGGGAACGATTGCAGTCGCCATGTGCTTCAGCCCTTCGAGCGCGTGCAACGGCGAATCGGGCTGCACCGAAATCAGGCGGATGGCCGGGTTGTATTCGCGAAAGCGGCGACCAGCACCCATGAACGTTCCGCTCGTCCCCAGACCGGCCACGAAGTGCGTCAGACGGCCGCCGGTCTGCTCGATGATCTCCGGTGCCGTCCCGTCGTAATGGGCGCGCCAGTTGCCCGCGTTGTTGTACTGGTCCGGATAGAAGTACGAATCCGGGCTTTCTTCGTACATCTGTTTGACGCGGATGATCGCGCCATCGGATCCCTGCATCGGATCGGTAAAGATCACTTCTGCTCCGAAGGCCTTCAAAATCCGCTTTCGCTCTGGCGTCACGTTCTCCGGGACACAGAGTCGCACGCGGTACCCGCGGGCGGCGCCAATCATCGCGTAGGCTATCCCGGTGTTCCCGGAAGTCGCGTCGATGATGATCTTGTCGCGCGTCAATGCCCCCGAACGCTCTCCGTCGGCAATCATCCGAGCCGCCGCCCGATCCTTCACCGATCCGCCGGGATTCTTCCACTCCGCTTTCGCGTAGAGCTCGACATTTCGAAGCCCTTCCTCGAAGCCCGACAGGCGGATCAAGGGCGTATGGCCTATCAAATCAATCACCGACGCGGCAGTACGCAGGAACCCTGGGGAGGCGACTGGCATATCCGACTGCTTCAGTCCGGAATTATACCGGCAAGCAGGCAGGCGGGTCTAAGGACCCGCCTCTACGACGTTTTGAGCGAGGTTTGGCGAGGCGCGTTATCTTCGCCCATCAGCGACGCTGCACGCGTCACAGAGGACCCGGGCAGCCCAATCGAAGACCGTGTGGCCGCAGACCTGCGCACGCAGCGACCGCATGCGACGCTCGGATTCGGCGGGTCCCATCGACAGCGCGGCGTGGAGGGTCTCGGCGAACTCGTCCGGCGCAAACGGATTGACGAGCATCGCTTCTCTCAGCTCGCTTGCGGCGCCGGCGAATCGGGACAGGATCAGCACGCCCCGGTTGTCCGTGCGCGACGCCACGAACTCTTTCGCCACGAGGTTCATCCCGTCGTGCAGCGACGACACGACACACACGTCCGACGCGCGGTACAGCGCGGCCACATCGCTGGGCGATTGGGTCTCGCGCCGATACACGATTGGCATCCAGTCCGCATGACCGTGTCGGGCGTTGATGTGCGCCACTCGCTCGTCGACTTCGCGACTCAAGTCGCGATAGCGATCGATTCGGTCTCTCGTTGGCGATCCGACCTGCACCAGCACCACGCGTCGGCGCCATTCGGGGTACCGCATGAGGAAGCGATCGAACGCCTGCAGTCGATCGGGAATACCCTTCGTATAGTCGAGCCGATCGACGCCCATGATGACGCGACGATCGCCGATCCCAAGACGTCGCCGCGTCGCGGCCACTTCCTTGACCCACGCCGAGCCGACCGCCGTTCCATTCCACGTCGAGGGATCGATGCTGATCGGAAACGGTCGGATCGCGGTTCGATGTCCCGCGCGGTGCACCGAAAACGTTTCCTGATCGATGCGCGCCTCGATCGAGCGATCGACGGTATCGAGAAAGTTGTTGCAGTGGTACTGCAGATGGAAGCCGAGCAGATCGTTGCCGAGCAGACCGTCGAGCACTTCCGTCTGCCACGGCAGAATCCGAAATGCTTCAGGATTGGGCCATGGAATGTGCCAGAACTGGCACACCACCGCATCGGGTCTCGCCATCTTCACGTAACGTGGCAACAGGGCGTAGTGGTAGTCCTGCACGAACACGATCGCGCGTCTGCCGGCAATCTCCTCGAGCACCACATCGGCGAACCGCCGATTGACGGCGACATAGTGTCGCCAGTCGTCTTCGTTGAAGACGGGTCTGGCGTACGCGATGTGGCACAACGGCCAGAGCGCGTTGTTGGCCAGTCCGTAGTAGTACCCCTCTTCCTCTTCCTGTTTCAGCCACACGCGTCGAAGCGAGTACTTGGGTCGATCTGGCGGAACGGCGAGACGGCCAGACGGATCTGACGCCTCGAGATCGCCCGTTCCATTTCCGTGCGCCACCCACGTACCGCCGCAGGCTTGCATCACCGGATCGAGCGCGGTGACGAGCCCGCTCGCCGGTTGGGTCCAGTTGATGCGAACTTTGTCGCCTTGCCCCAGCACCCATCGCCGCAGTCCGCCTCGGACCGTGACCTGTTTTTGATGCACGTAGGGTTGCCGATTTGCCACGACGACGAGCTTGGTATCGCGAAGCCGATCGGCCATCGTCCGAACCAGGTCAGTCGACGTCATCGCCGGTCCTCCTTTGCGTGCCCAATACCGTTCACTCGTGCCAGCACGTGGGCGACCTCAGTCGGTGAGCGCAGGCGCATCCGAGCGGCGGATGGCCGACGACCGACGACAACCGTGAGCCCACGATCGATCGCACGAAATGCATCCTCGTCGGTCTCGTCGTCGCCAAAGAATACACACCACGCGGGCCGTCCCACTCGTCGCTCCACGTCCTCGAGAATCCAGCGTACCGCGTCGCCTTTGGTCCATCCGATGTTGGGAAGGAACTCGATGGCATAGTGTGCATCGATTGCCTTGATCGTTCCGGCTTCGAGCCATGCGCTGGCCGCTTCCCTGGCCGAGCGGATCACCTCGTCACGCTGGTGCGGCGCGACCGAGCGAACGTGCACGGTCAGCGCAACCCCCTTATCCTCCAACTTGAGACCCCGAACGTAACCGACCCTGCTGGCGATCGCGTTCGTCACGGCGTCGGTCACCTCACGAGATTCCACGAGATCGGGATGATGCCACGCCTGCGCCTCATGTCGGATCTCGAGCCCGTGCAGACCGGCCAAGTACACGCGCCGGGAGAGTCGGGTCCGGAGGTCGAGGTCAGCGAGACGACGGCCACTGACAAGCCCGACCGCGGTGTCATGGCGCGTGGCGAGCGTTTCGAGCACATCCTTCGTATCGGCACTTAGAGTCGGCGCCGCTGGATCCGGGTGATATGGCGCGAGCGTGCCGTCGAAATCCGACAGCATGACCAGCTGCTCGTTCGACGGACGCTCCTCTATAGCCGCGAGGACGCGCGACACCATCATCGGATCGTACACCCCGGCGATTCACCAAACCTCGACAATTCAGACCTCAGCCGTTGGTGGAGCGGACAGCCACTGCGGCAGTGCAAAAGTGCCTTCGCGTCAGCCCGGATAGGCGCCGTGCGCCTCTCGAAGCGCCGGACCTGGCTGGGAGGCAGGTCCGGGCGTGTGGCAGGTGGGTGACACCAGTAGGCGATCAGTCTCCTCAAGCGCCAGGGGGCCACGCCATCAGCAGAAACCTGTAGTTTGCCCTGGAGAACTCCCGTAGTGGGCCCATCGGTGCGGCTCAGCTGATGGGTTTTCCCTCGGCGTCTCTGATTTCGATCGTGCCAAGGTTGAGCTTTTTCAGCTCGGGCTCGATCTTGGCGCGATCACCTACGGCGATGACCACCATGGCGCCGGGCACCAGATATTTCTTCGACACGGCCAACGTTTGATCCGTCGTGACCGCGTTCACCTGCTCGGCGTAGCGTGTGTAGTAGTCGAGCCCGAGGTCGTAAATGAACACGTTGGAGAAGTTGCCAACGGCGTTGGCGCTGGTCTCGAATGCGCCCGGCAACGAGTTGGCCAGCGAGTCTTTCGCCTTCTGCAGTTCATCCGCCGAGATGGGCTTATCGACCATGCCGCGGACCTCCTTGAAGATTTCGTTCACGGCCTCCGCGGTCACGTCGGTCCGCACGCCCGATGCAATCTGGAACGGTCCCGCGGCGCGTCTGAACGAGAACTGAGAGCTCGCGCCGTACGTGTAGCCGTGCTCTTCGCGCAGGTTCATGTTGATTCGGCTCGAGAAGAGCCCCCCGAGAGCGAGGTTCATGATCTGCATGGGCCTGAAGTCGGGTGATGAACGCGGAGCGCCGATGCTCGCCACGCGCACCTGCGTCTGCGGACTCCCTGGCTTGTCGACAATTACCACTCGGGCCGCGGTGGTCGTGGGAGCGCCGAGCGATGGGCGCGCGGGCGTCCCTCGCTGCCAGGCGCCAAACGCTCTTTCCGCCATCGCACGAAGCTCCGTCATCGAGATGTCGCCAGCCACAATGAGCGCGGCGTTATTCGGCACGAAGTTCAGCTTCCAGAATGCCTCCATGTCTGCGCGAGTGATGCCCTTGAGCGCGGCCTCCGTACCGATCTCACTGAACCCGTAGGGATGCTTGGGCCCATACAGTGCAGACGCCGTCACTTGCGCAGCAACCTGCGACGGGTTGTCGCGTTGCTGCACGAGCGCTGCCAGCCGACTCGCACGCTGCCGCTCGATCTCCTCGGCGGGGAACGCGGGGTGGAGACTCACGTCGGCCACGACCTCCAGCATCGATGCAAAGTTCTTCGACAGCGACCGCGCCGAGACGGTGGTGGCGTCCATCGTGCTGTTGATCCCGAGCGACGCGCCCAGCTGCGCCACTTCATCGGCAATCTGCAGCGCGCTGCGCGTTGCGGTGCCTTCGTCGAGCATCGCGGCCGTGAAGTTCGCCAAGCCTGGCTTGTCGACGGGATTGGCATCGCTTCCGGTACGCAGCACGAGATTGACCGCCACGAGAGGCACGTCGCGCTTCTCATTGAGGATGAGCGTGAGGCCGTTCGAAAGCGTTGCCGTTGCCGGCGTCGTCAACTGCAATGGACGTGCGACGGCCGCCTTGGGCATCTCAGTGCGCCATGACTCGTCGACGTTGATCGATTCGGCCTGACCTGACGCAGCCTGCGCCGGAGGCGGTGAGCTCGGCACCTGCGCGACCGCCGCCGGCGTGCCGGGCACGACGTGCATCACCACGCGAGCGGACTGCGCGAGCTGGGTGCGCGCAAATGTCTGAAGCGTCGCGCCAGTCACCGCGCGATAACGTTGGATGTCCTTCGACAGGTAGTCGGGCGTCCCGAGATAGTGGTTGTAGGAGTTCAATCGATCGGCGATGCCACCAAAGCCACCGAGCCGTTCGAGCCCGCCGATGACGTTCGTCTCGATCGTGTTCCGCGCGCGCTCGACCTCACGGACATTCGGCGGCTGCGACCGGAAGTTCGCGAGCTCTTCGTCGATCGCCTTCTCGAGCTCCTCGACCGTGTGACCGGGCCGAGCCGTCGCCTCAATCTGAAACATCGAGCCGAGGATCAGGGAGTACTGCTGCGCGGATACGTTCTGCGCAATCTGCTTCTCGTACACCAGCTTCTTGTACAAGCGACTCGATCGCCCGCCGCCGAGGAGCGTCGCGGCGATGTCCGCATCCGCGTCGCCCGGCGTCAAGATCGGCGGCGTGAGCCATGCCATGTATATGCGAGGCAACTCGACACGCGCCGTGACGACCTTTCGCCGCTCGGCCGTGATTCTTGGCGTGGACGCCTTGATGGGAGGCACCGCCGGTCCGCGCTTCAAGGTGCCGAAATATTTCTGGACGAGCGACTTGATGTGAGCCGTCTCGAAGTCGCCGACAATGACCAGGCTCGCGTTGTTCGGAGCGTAGTACTGCCGGAAGAATCGCTTCACGTCATCGAGCTTGGCCGCCTGGATGTCCTCGTGCGACCCCATGACATTGCCGTAGTACGGATGGCCGGGTGGAAACAACGTCTGCACGAGCATTTCCTCCGCCAATCCGTACGGCTCGTTCTCGATGCTCTGACGTCGTTCGTTCCGCACGACGTCCTGTTGGTTCGAGAGCGCGGCCTGATCGACTTTGTCGAGCAGGTACCCCATGCGATCTGACTCGAGCCACAACGCGAGCTCGACCTGGTTCGACGGGACGGTCTCGAAGTAGTTCGTGCGATCGAAGTCGGTCGTGCCATTCAAGTCGCTGGCACCTGCCGCTTCGAGCAGTCGGAGGTGCGAGTCGGGCGGCACATGCTTCGAGCTCTGAAACATCATGTGCTCGAAGAGGTGCGCAAATCCGGTCCGCCCGCGGTCCTCGTTGGCGGGGCCCACGTGGTACCAGAGATTCACCGCCACCATCGGCAGCCCACGCTTCTGACTGAGGATGACGTCCAACCCGTTCGGTAGCGTGTATTTCTCGAAGGCAAGACGCGGAATGTCGTTAGAGGCCGCTGGCGTGCGATTCTGAGCCGATAACGTGGTTAGACCCGCCACCGCCAACAGGAGGGCCGTCAACAGCGAAACGAACGCTCGTGTGTACATGAAAGTCACTCTCGTGAAGACGGACGTTCACGTCCGTCTGTTTTCGACCCGTTGAGTCCGCCTGCGTTGTCGAGACTCGCCCACAGATACCAACAGGCCACCGACCGGTACGGACGCCAGCTCTCACCAATCCGAGTCAGTCGAGCCGGCGTTGGCGCAAGGCGAAGCTTGTATGCTCGTTGGACGGCTTTGACGATGCCAAGGTCCCCGAGCGGAAGCACATCGGGCCGATGCAGGCGAAACATCAGAAACATCTCGGCGGTCCAGCGGCCGATCCCCTTCACGCTCGTCAGCGCGACGATCACCTCTTCATCCGACAGCGCCCCGAGATCGTCGAGCGCCAGTGATCCATCCCGCGTGCGCGCGCAGAGATCGCGCATGTAGCGCAACTTTTGCGGGCTGAGGCCTACGGCGCGGAGCTGGTCGTCGGAAACGGCCCCGACTGCTGACGGGGTTGGGCGGCCATCGAATAGCGCCGAGAATCGGGCCTCAATCGTGGCAGCGGCTTTCGTTGACAACTGCTGCGCGATGATCGCGTGCACCAGGGCGCGGAACGGGTCGGTCCGCTGCGCATTGGCCAGGCCGCACGCGCCATGCCGCCGCATCAAATCGCGAATGACAGGGTCGCGCCGCGCGAGCACGCGCCGGGCGCGGGCATAGTCGGTCGAGGTCATATCAGGTCAAAGGTCAAAGGGCAAAGGTCAACGGCTAGGTTAGCCTACCTTGTGACGTCAGGGCATGGCTTTGAGTTGGCCACTAGAATGTGCGCATGTCTACGACCGGGCCACTGGCTGGCCTGACTGTTCTCGATCTGACACGTGTGCTGTCGGGTCCCTACTGCACGATGCTGCTGGCCGACATGGGGGCTCGCGTCATCAAGATCGAGCAACCAGGCCGAGGTGACGAGACGCGGGCATGGGGCCCACCGTTCATTGGCGGTGAGAGCGCGTATTTCTTGAGCATCAATCGGAACAAGGAGAGCGTCACCCTCGACTTCAAGCGCGCCGGCGGCCGGAGGATTCTCGACCGCTTGCTCGAGCGAGCGGACATCCTCGTGGAAAACTTTCGGCCGGGGACGCTCGATCGCCTGGGGCTCGGGTACGACACGATTCGAACCGGATTCCCGCGGCTCGTCTATTGTTCGATCTCGGGGTTTGGCCAAACCGGTCCTCGACGCCATCAAGCCGGCTACGACGCGGTGATTCAAGCGGAGGGGGGGCTGATGAGCGTGACGGGCGCCGCCGATGGCCCCGCGTTCCGCGTGGGTGTCGCGATTGCCGATCTCGTGGCCGGCCTACTCGCCGCTCAAGGCGTCGTGCTGGCACTTTACACACGCGATCGAACGGGCCGCGGTCAGCAGGTCGATGTGGGCATGCTCGACGGCGTTGTCTCATTGCTCACGTATCACGCGTCGATGCACCTGACCACGAACACCATGTCGCAGCGGGTCGGGAATCGCCACGCGACGATCGCGCCGTACGACACATTCAGCGCGTCAGACGGCGAGCTCTTCCTCGCGGTCGGCAACGATGACCAATTTCGCAGATTCTGTGAAACGACGGGCCTTCACGCGCTGGCGGCAGACGCACGATTCGCGACCAATCCCACACGCGTGGTGAACTATCCGGCGCTTCGAGCAGCGCTGGCGCCCGTTTTGCGCGAACAGGCGCGCGCATACTGGATCGAGCGTCTCACACCCGCCGGCGTGCCCTGTGGATCCGTGCGCGACGTTCCAGACGCATTGGCCGATCCCCAGATCCTGGCTCGGCACATGATCGAAGCTGTGGAACACGTTGCGGCTGGCTCATTGAAGGTACTCGGAGTTCCGATCAAGTTGTCCGACACCCCTGGTAGCGTGCGTACCGCGCCGCCGGTGCTCGGGCAGCATACGGCCGACGTGCTGCGCGAACTGGGAACGGCGAGCGACGAGATCGACGAGCTCCGTCGTACGAACGCGATCTAGCGCGTCGTGTCCGGCTTCCATGGGTGCCGAAGCCCGGAGGGCGAAGGCGGCAGCCGGACCAACATCGAGAACACCGGAGGACGTATTGGAAGTCTCCCAAGTGAGAAGGCGAGTGCAAGCGGCGATGGCCGCGGCTCGCGAACGCGCGCAACGACGACGTGAGCATGCGGCGACAGCTGAGAGCGCGTACGACGCCTTTCTGATGCACGTCGCGATACCGCTCGCTCGACAGGTGGCCAACGCATTGAAAGCGGAGGCCTATGCATTTACCGTCTCCACTCCAGGTCGAGGGCTGCGGCTCGCGCTCGATCGCGGCCGTGATGACTTCGTGGAAATCGCTCTCGACACCGATACCGATCCACCAACGGTGATCGGACGCATTCGGCGCACGCGCGGATCTCGGACGGTCGAGGAGGAACGGCCCATCAAGCCAGGCGCGGCGCCGGAACAATTGAGCGAGGACGATATGCTGGAGTTTCTGGCGCGGGCGCTCGAGCCATGGCTCGAGCGCTGATGCGACACAAATGACTCTACGGCGTGCTCAGGGGCTTCATTGCGTCATTGCGGAGTGGTCCCTTCACGGTGCGATGTGACAGTTGCTGCCACTGTCCGTTCCGCCTGGCATAGACGCGCTCGAACCACACGTGCATGTGAGTCGCCGTGCCGTTCGACTGCGGAAGGTAGAAGTAGCGCCCCACCGTGATAGCGACATCGCCGTGCAACTCGACCTGCACGTGATCGAGCTCGCGATAGATGTACGGCGCTGGCTGTTTCCGGACATATTCGATCCAGCTCGCCTTGGTGTCGACCTTGAGCGGCGCCCCGCCATCGACCCACCCATCGCCGTGCGTGAATAGAAACGTGGGAGCGAGCGCGCGCTCGAGGAATGCCGTATCACCGCGGACGACGGCGGCTTCAGTTGCCTTTTCAAATGCCAACACCTCGGCAATCGCAGCGCGTTCCTGGGTGCCGGGAGTCGGCACTCCCGGCGGCACGAGGTTCGGCGCAGGACCGGTGTTCGGTCTCCACGTCGAGTCGTTGGCCGATTGCGCCGTGAGTCCGAGCGCCAGCACGAGGACGATGAACGAAGTGAAGAGCAGACGCATCATCGCAGCCTCCTGATCAGGAGCGAACAGTTTTCTCGCCAGCCATTCGATACGCGTCGAAAATCAACGACACGGCGCGAGCACAATCACGAGCCGTCGCCGGCGGCGGCTCGCCCCTGCCGATTCGGTCGAGGCATTCGTTCACGACCCTCGGCCAGCCACTGATGTAGCCTTCGGGCGCTCGACGAGTTTCGTCGCGGTCCGGCCCCACGATCTGAACGCCCTCCCCGCCAGTCGTCGTTGCACGTAGGAACGCCTTTTCAGCCGAGAGCTTGCGTTCCTGATCGCCCCCGGATCCCGGGAATGTATAACTGGCTTCGTTCAGGAAGACGACACCGCTCGGCGTACGCAGCGTGACGTGCGCATAGTCCTCGACCTCGCGCTTGTGTACGGAGTGACTCGTCACAGCCGACACGACCCGCGGTTCCTCACCAGTAATGTAGCGACAGAGGTCGAACCCGTGAATGCCGAGATTGATGAGCGCACCGCCACCAGCATCCGCCTTTGAGAGCATCCACGGACTCCCGAGGTCCACGTATCGCTGCACACCCGGTTGATTGAAGCGAAAGAGCATATGTGAAATCGTTCCGAGCTCTCCTCGCTGCCGCATCGCAACCGCAGTCTCGGCGAACAGGCTGTAGCGAAACGGCATGGGCACCGCTGCCCACGCGTGCGTCGACTCGGCCAGATCGGCCAGATCGTTCACGGTTCTGTCATCGAGGCCCCACGGCTTCTCCATGAGAAACGGGATACGCGTCTCGACGAGAAAGCGGAACTCCGCGGGCATCGCCGCATGACGACCGAGCGCCACCACGAACTCGGGCTTCGTCTTCTCGATCATGACGCGATAGTCGGTGTACGCCGTGCTGCCGTACTGCGCAGCCCACTTTGCGGCGACGGCTGAATCCGGCGCATGAACGCCCAGGATGGCGAGATGCTGGCTTTGAAGGATCCGAAGGTAGTTCGGCGTTGATGTGGCGTGGTAGTGATCGACACCGATCAGCGACACGCTTTGCGGCCGGCGCCCAGGTGCATTGAGCGCCTGCGCTCGGACAGCCTCCGATCGCGGGCGATCGACAATGGCGGCAGCGGTGAATCCGCCCGCGGCCAGCCTGCCTGCGCGATCGAGAAAGCCGCGACGAGTGAGGTCGGACTGCCGTGCGCCCATCTCTAACCTGCGTCGGCGCGTAGCATAACTCCTCACACGCCTTTTCGTGCCACATGGATCGCCATCAGTCCCCCCAACACTGGAATAACGCGCACGTCGGCGAAGCCGTGACATTCCATCATCGTGGCGACGACCCTCGCGCCGGGATAATTGCGGATCGATTCTGGGATGTAGCGATAGGTATCGGGATCGCCGTGTAGCGCGATCCCCAAAAGCGATCCCACGACGGTCAGGTAGATGAAATATGCGCCGCGCACGAGCCTGTTGTCCGGTCGATTGAAATCGAGCGAGAGCAGTCGTCCGCCGGGCCTCAGCACTCGTGCGATTTCACTGAGCGCCCGCTCGATGTCCGGCACGTTCCTCAGACCATACCCTGTCGTCACGACGGTGAAGTCGCACTCGCGGAAGGGCAACGCCATCATGTCGCCGGTCACCAGCGCTACTCGCGAGTCGTGACGCCGCTTCCGCGCGAGCTGTACCATCCGGAACGTCACATCGAGCCCAACACCCGAGCGCGCCGGCGGGATCGCAGCAAACAGCAGATCGCCCGTCCCACACGCGAGATCGAGAACGCGATCGGATTCTGTGAGCTCGGCCAGGC
>Ga0114129_10008925_pt1 | contig 14286 bp, 10 predicted proteins | sample RhiMetdeltSRZDD1_FD_80071 | JGI IMG/M metagenome (GOLD analysis project Ga0114129, IMG submission 80071) | Populus rhizosphere microbial communities from Tennessee, USA - Rhizosphere MetaG P. deltoides SRZDD1 (version 2) (version 2) | ecosystem: Host-associated > Plants > Roots > Rhizosphere >... | reverse complement strand
TTCCCGCGCCCGGACCGTCCCCTTCAGACGGTCCCAGGTGATCCTCGGTCGAAGCTCGGCCAGGTCGTCGGCCGGGTAGCGCCCTGAGAGCATGTCTAACACGCCTTCGAGCTGCCCGCGCGTCAAGGTCGCGAACGGGGTGGCCTGCCGGACGAGCCGCTCCAACTCGTCCACCCGCCACTCGCCGACGGCGCATATCGCGACGATCTGCTGGGTCAGGACGTCCAGCGGGTTGCGGGGTACCCGGGTCTTCTCGACCCGGCCCTCGTCCACCGCCTGCGTGATCGCGGCGGTAGAGAGGAGATCGCCGCGGTACTTCGGGAAGATGACACCTCGAGAGACGCCCTCCACCTGGTGCCCGGCCCGCCCGATCCGTTGGAGGCCGCTCGCCACAGACTGCGGCGTCTCGATCTGGACCACGAGATCGACGGCGCCCATGTCGATCCCAAGCTCCAGGGACGAGGTCGCCACCATCGCCGGCAGCGTGCCGGCCTTGAGCCGGTCCTCGATGACGACGCGCTGCTCGCGGGCGATCGAGCCGTGGTGGGCCTGGGCGATCTCCTCGCCCGCCAGCTCGTTGAGGGCACCGGCGACCCGCTCGGCCAGGCGGCGGCTGTTGACGAAGACGATGGTCGAGCGGTGCGCCTGGATCAGGCTCAGCAGCCTTGGGTAGATGGCGGGCCAGATCGAGTGGCGTTGCAGAACGCTGGTGGCGCCTTCCGGGATCTCGCCCTGGTCTGGTCGAAGCACCTCTCCGAGGCGCGACATGTCTTCGACGGGCACCTCGACACGCAGATCGAACGCCTTGCGGACGCCAGCATCGACCACGCTGACCGGTCGGGGAGCCTCCTCCCCGCCGCCGAGGTACCGCGCGACCTCATCCAGCGGGCGCTGCGTCGCCGAGAGCCCGACGCGCTGGATCGGCCGGCCGGCCAGGTGACCCAGCCGCTCCAGCGACAACGCCAGGTGTGCACCACGCTTGGTGCCGGCCAGCGTGTGGATCTCGTCGACGATCACCAGCTCGACGGACTGCAGGATGCTCCTGGCCTGCGAGGTCAGCATCAGGTAGAGCGACTCGGGCGTGGTGATCAGGATGTCGGGCGGGTTGCGAAGCATCCGGGCGCGCTCGCCGGCCTCGGTGTCGCCGGTGCGGAGCGCGACGGTCGGCAGGTGGACGGCGTCCCCACGGCGCTCGGCGACCCGCGCGATCCCGACCAGCGGCGCTCTGAGGTTTCGCTCGACGTCGAACGCCAGCGCCCGCAGCGGCGAGACGTACAGTACCCGGCAGCGCGCCTGCTTCGCGGGGACCGGCGAGAACATCACTCGGTCGATCACGGCCAGGAACGCCGCCAGCGTCTTGCCGGATCCGGTCGGTGCGAGGATCAGCGTGGCGCGGCCGGCGACGATCTCGGGCCAGCCCTCAGCCTGGGCGCGCGTGGGCGCCGCGAACGTCTCGGCCAGCCAGGCCGTGACGGCGGGATGGAAGAGATCCGGGAAGGGCGTGTGCTCTGCGCTGCGCGCGACGGCCACGGTGACGATCCTGCCTGCTCGGTGCTCCTTGCAGGCAGGATGCCGCGCCCATGGTTCGGGTGTCTATGACGCGATCGTCACACGGTGCGACAACCGCATCACGCTTCCCAACGAAGCCTTTAGAGGTTGTCCTGCTCGATGTACCCCTTAGGCTTCTGGGTGCCGGCGATCAGGTCCAGATCGCTGTCAACCTCGTCGGTGATGCTGATGTCGACGCCATCGTCCGTCATCTGGTCTTCCATCGCTCGCTCCTCTGGGCGGCGCCGACCGCCGCGCTCGATCTGGAGCCCACGATAGCAGGATGTCAGTCCCCCTGCTGTCACCCCGCCGACACTTCGAGCGAGGCGGGAGAAACGTGGGATACCTACGGGTCGGGGAGGTCCACCACCAGGCCGTCGTAGGCCAGACCGACGCCCGGCGGCAAGCTGGCGCTCTCGCGGGTGTACTCGACGTTGTGGTTCATGTGCGTGAGCAGCGTCTGCCGCGGCCGAAGATCGCGGGCGACGGCGACCGCCTCGTCGATCGAGTAGTGGGTCGGGTGCGGTCGGGGGCGCAGGCCGTCGATCACCAACAAATCCAGGCCGTGCAGCTTCGCAAGCGAGGCCGGTGGGATGCCGTTCGCGTCCGTCAGGTACGCCAGGCCGCCGATCCGCCAGCCGTGCGAGCGAATCCGTCCGTGCTGGAGATCGACCGGCGTCACCGGCACGCCCATCAGGTCGAACGTCTCGTCCACGACCTCGAACGTCAGGTGCGGGATCAGCCCGACCCACGGCGTTCCCGCGAACGCGTAGTCGAATCGCTCGCGCAGCACGGCCTCGGTCTGCGCGTTGCCGTAGCAGGGCAGCGGGCCGCCCAACGCCGCGTTGAACGCCTTGAGATCGTCGATACCGTGGACGTGATCGGCGTGGAAGTGGGTGTAGAGGACGGCGTCGATCCGTCGAATGTCCGCCCGGAGCACCTGAAGGCGGAGCTCGGGGCCGGTGTCGATCAGGAAGGCTCGATCTCGGACCTCGACGAGCGCAGACGAGCGGTAGCGACGGTTACGCGGATCGTCCGAGGTGCAGGTCTCGCAGGTGCAGCCGATCACCGGCGAACCGTGCGACGATCCGGATCCGAGGATCGTCAGGCGCATCGAGCAGAGGTCACCGGCAGCATGCACGTACTCTACGTGCGTCAGCGGGCGACATGCAATTGGCTGCGAGGAGACAGAAGTCAGGAGGGCGACGAGAGGCGGAGGTTACCGCCGGAGTCCACCAGCGTGCCGTCCTGGAGCAGTTGCCCGACGACGCGGCCGACGACTGCGCGGATCCGGGCGCCCGTTCGCTGGTAGCCAAGCTCACGTGCGACTGCGACCTCCAGTTCAGGAGCAGGCATCGCGAAGGCGCGCGAGAGGACAGCACGGACAGCCTCGACAATCTCCGTCTCGGGCACCTTTTCGATGGGTCGAGCCGGGTGACCCCCACCCCCGGCCCCTCCCCCTTCCGAGGGGGAGGGGACCACGTTCTCCGTCCAGGCCTGAGGGTCAGGTACGTCGGGCGTAGGGGGAGCCGTGGCGGCGTCGGCGGGCGCAATGAATTGCGCCCCTACAGGACCGGACTCGGTAGGGGCGCAATTCATTGCGCCCGCGTCCGTTGCGCCCGCGTCCATCATCCTTTCACGTCCCGCTCGCCCCTCGATCCTCGCCCCCGACACGCGCAGCCGCGTCTGGGGACGGGTCACGCCACGCGCTGGCTGGTCCGCCGACTTGAGCACCGACAGCGGCGTGTCGTCAGGAAGCAACCCGTCGCGGATCAGGCGCGCACGCTCGACAGCCACCAACACACGCTGCTCCTCATCGCGCTGGGCACCGATCCAGTCGGTTGACCAGATCCGGTGGACCTGCCAGCCGAGCCGCTCCAGCACCTCCTGGCGGAGCCGATCGCGATCTCTCGCCGTCGGCAAGCTGGCGAACGTCCGGCCATCGCACTCGATCGCCAGCAGGTAGCGGCCATCATGGTCGCGCACGGCCAGATCGACGGGCTGCTCGCCGACGCCGACGCCCGCGACGACCTCCGGCCCGCCCTCGCCAAGCGCCGCCGTGATGGCCGCCTGGACCGCCGCCTCGAACGGCGATGCCGCCCGACCCGCTGCCACGCCGCCCGGATGGCCTGCCTCCCCCAACAGGACGGACGGGCCGTTCTCGGCGTACTCCAGGTACCGCTTCAACTGGCGCACGCCCGCCGGCCGCTCCGGGCCGCCGTCAATTTCATGCGCTCGGATCGAGGCGACCACGGTCAGGCGGCGCCGGGCACGGGTCACGGCGACGTTCAGCCGGCGCTCGCCGCCCGGCGCGTTCAGCGGCCCGAAGCTCATCGTCAGGCGGCCGGCGGCGTCGCGCCCATAGCCGATCGAGAAGAGGATGACGTCGCGCTCGTCGCCCTGGACCGACTCCAGGTTCTTGACGAACAGCCCCTCGTCGCCCTCGTCGGTCAGCAGCGGCTCCAGGTCCGGTCGAGCGCGCATGCGGGCCTCCAGCTCGCCGAGGATCGCGAGCATCTGGGCCTCGGAGAAGGCGATCACACCCAGGCTCAGCCGCTGCTCGGCCGGCACGGACGCCTGCTGCTCGACGTGCTCAACCACCAGATCGGCGACCTTCACGGCCTCGACGTGGTTGGCGCGGGCGCCGCCCCGATCGTAGACGCCGCCCGGCACGTGCTCGAACGTGACAACGCGCTCGTCGGCATCGGGGCTGGGGAACGTCCGGAGCCGGCCGTCGTAGAACGCCCCATTGGAAAAAGCGATCAGGTGCTCGTGGCGGCTCCGGTAGTGCCAGAGCAGCGAGCATTCTGCCAGCCCGGCGTTCAGGCAGGCGTCCAGCACGCTCTCAGGCGGCTCCTCGTCCGGGTCGTCGCCGATTGTGTCGAGGGTGGTGACCTGGAAGAAGCGAGTCGGCGGGAGCTGGCGCCGATCGCCGACCACGCCGACCTGCCGGGCGCGCCCGATCGCGCCGATCGCGTCGGCCGGCAGGATCTGGCTCGCCTCGTCGAAGATGACCAGATCGAACGTGACGGCCGAGTCGCCAAGATGCTGGGCAACGGAGAGCGGGCTCATCAGCAGGCACGGTTTGAGCCGGGGGAGCAGGTGCGGGAGCTCCGCGAAGAGGCGTCGGAGCGGCTTGAACCGACGCTGTTTGCGGGCCTCGCGCAGTAGCAGCCCGATCTCCGACCCGTTCATGCCGCCGCCGGCCCGTCCCGGGCGACGAGCGAGCAAGGTCGCCGAGATCCGCTGGGCGTTCAGCTCCCACTGACGACGATCGAGGTGGCGCAGGTCGGCGACGGTCTGCTCGTGCTCCGGCCGACGGAACCGCGCGAGAGCCGGTGCACGCTCGTAGCGCCAGGTGAGCCAGAGTGTGAACAACTGGCGCAGGAAGGCGTCCACGCAGAGTCCTGGCGGCGGCGCCTCGCGGATCAGCCCGTCCACGAATCCGCGCAGCCCGGCCGATGCAAGCTCACCGAGGAGCGCCTGGGTGTCGATCCACTCCTGAAGCCTCGGCAGCGCCGCGTGCCGGCTTCTCGCCCAGGCGGCCAGGGCCGGCAGTGTCGCACGATCGACGGTGTGCGAGCCGATGCGCGGCGTACCGTCTCTGAACGCGCTGCCAAGCTCCTCGCGAAGCTCCTGGACGCGCGCGAGCGCGCGGGCCAGGTCGTCGCGCTCGGGGACCGGACCGGCCGGCTCGGCGTCCAGTGCGGCCATGAACGTGTCCGGCGGCTGGCGGTCGAAGCTGGCGCGCAGGTGCGCGGTCCAGCCGAGCGCCGCCACGATCCGTGCCCAGTCCGTGCTGAGTCCCTTGAAGAACGGCCCGAACTCGTCGACGAGCCCCGGCATGGCCGCACCGAACTCCCGCTCGAACGTCGGGCAGGCGAGGGCGTCACGAGCTTCGGCCAGCAGGTCCGCGACGCTGGTGGTGGTCTGACGGCGGGCGCCGTGGAGGGCATCTGAGGCTTCCCAGAGCGGCGCAAGGGCGGCGAGCCAGCCCTCCAGCTCGGCGGCGAGCTCCGGGAGCGGAGGTTGTGAGGAGGGGTCAAAGTCGGCGACGCGGTTCAGTTCCGTCAGCGCGGCGTCCAGCTCGGCGAAAGCGGTACGCAGGTGCTGGATCGGACGGGAGAGCGTGGTCGCGCCATCCGCCTCCAGCAGCAGTGCTGAAACGCGCGGCCAGCGACGGAGATCGCTGAATAGCTCGGTGAGGCGGCGCACCACGTCGATCGCGCCCTGGATGCCGATCCAGTCCGTTCGGTTGCCGAGGTAGTGCCGGCCGAACGCCTTCGCGAGATTGGCAGACTGGACGGCGAGCCAGCTCTCGGCGGCAGTCACCTCGCGCCAGTGGCGGATCGCGTCGGCGGCGGCCGAATAGTCAAGGCCCTCAGCGGCTCGCTCGGCGCGCAGGTGGCGACGGAGCAGCCCGACGTCGGCATACCAGTCCGGCCGGAGGTACCGGAGCCAGGAGCCGTACGTCGTCTCGAAGCGCTCGGCCAGGGCCGGAGTGATGGCGCTCAGGACGGCATCGTCGAACCGCTCGGCGAGAGCCGCCCGGCTGGCTGCCGCTCGCTCGGACTGGCGGGCTGCCTCGGCGACAAGGTCGGCGAGCACGCCCAGTCGCCCCGGCTCCAGCCAACCAGCCTCTGGGCGCGGATCGGCCTGAATCAACTCGGCGACCTGGAGCACCCGCGCCATCTCGGCGCGGGTCGTGGGAGCGGCCATCCCGAGTTGCTCCGCGAGATCGGCGGCGGACGTCAGCGTCGCCGGGACCGCTCGGAGCGTACGGCTGGCTGCTCGCTTGACGGCCGGGCGCGCGGCAAGAGCACGATCGGCCGCCGGCCCGTCGCCGCGAAGCCGCTCGATCGTGCCCAGCTCGACGCCCTCCAGCGTCGCGATGATCGGCGGCAGGTCCAGCTCGAAGACGCTCTCGCGGTAGCGGGCGAGCAACCGCTGGCGTCGCTGGCTATACACGTCACAGCGCGAGCGCCAGGAGCGGACTTGCTCGACCAGATCGGTGACCGTGGGCCGGGTCAGCCAGCGCGCCAGCGCCGGCGGCCGACCGTCCAGGATCGTCAACACCTGAACGAGCCAGACTGCACCGGCCACTGACGGCTCGCAGGAGAGACCCCAACGGCGGACTGCCCGCGCCTGGACCTCGGCCAGCTCGTCGGCCGCGCGCGCGAGCCGACTGAGCGTCGTTTCGAGCTGCGCCTGCACCAGCGGGTTCCAGCGCGGCACGATGCAGCCGTGCCAGGGATGCTGCTCGGGCGCGGTGACGACGGCGGCCACGGGTTCGAGCCGCCGCACCAGATCGACCATCCGGATCACACGTTCGCCGGTCAGCATGGCGATCGACGGGAGGTCGAACAGAATGCGCGGCGCCGCTGCCCGCTTCGCCAGCTCGCCGTGGATCGCAAACGCCGATGCTCCCAGCGGGTTGTCGGCGTTGTGGAGGGCGCGGGCGTAGGCGTTGAGCGCGTCCCGGCGCTCGGCAAGGAGTTGGAGATCCTCGGTCGACGGTCCGACCGGCCGCTGAGGGACCTCCGGCAGCGCCGCCGCGAGCGCCTTGACGATCGCCGCCTTGTCGCCGCCGTGGCCATGCGCCTCCAGGCAGAAGTCGCCGAGGCCGGCCGCTCGCAGCCGCCTCGCCACGACCTGGAGCGCGGCCAGCTTCTCGCTGACGAACAGCACGCTCTTGCCGTGCGCGAGCGCCTCGGCGATGGCGTTGGCGATCGTCTGCGACTTGCCGGTCCCGGGTGGCCACTGGACCACCAGGTTGCTCCCCGCGCGGATAGCGCCCAGGACGGTCCGCTGGCTGGCGTCGGCATCCAGCACCTGGAACGTCTCGCGCGGGTGCTCGCGCTCGTCCAGGCGGTCCGCCTCTGGCAGGGTGACGGCGGGCAGGCACTCGGGCTCGCCGGCCAGCGCCCGCACGACTGGATGCTGCACCAGGCGGTCACGGATGGCCGCCAGATCGGCGTACATCGCCTGCTTGGCGAAGGAGAACAGTCCGAGGTACGCGCCGTCACGGACGGACCAGTCCGGTCGGACGCTGAGCTGGTCCCGGAGGTGCGCGAGCGCGGCCTGATAGTCGAGATCGCCGTCGTCGTCAGTCTGCGGGAGGGTCAGCGTGAGCTGGTACGTGTGCTGAAGCTGGTAGGCGAGGGCCGGGTTGAGGACGGGGCGCTCGTCGAGGGGCGTGAGGGTGTACGGATCGACGGATCGCGCGCGGTCGAGGAGGACCGGCAGCAGAAGGAGCGGGCTCAGGGCGCGTTCGTCGGCGGCGGTGCTTCCGGTCCCGGTCCATTCGAGCAGCCCGAACGCGACGTAGAGGATATCAATGCCCTGCTCCAGGAGCGCCGAGCGCGCCCGCAAGCGAAGCCGATAGAGGAGTGCGTCGAGGCGCTCCGGCTCGACGTCCAACCAGATCTCGTCGCGCTTGAGGGACCCCCTACCCCCAGCCCCGGGAGCCCCCACCCCCGCCCCCTCTCCCTCGCAAGGGAGAGGGGAGGAACCTGCTCCCTCTCCCTCTGGGAGAGGGTTGGGGCCGTGGGGATTGAGGGGCCCCATGGTAGGGTGGGGAGGGCTCCCGGTGTCAAGCGCCAGCTCGATGGTAAGCTGCTGGTCCGTGGACGGGCGGGAGATCGTCTGGCGCTTCTCGCGGTTCGCCAGGCGATCGAACAGCTCCGGCGGTGTCGGCTGTGCGATCGGCACACCGCCTTGACCCCGCCGTCCACGCCCGGCCTGAAAGTAGAGCAGGCGATTGTTCCGCGACAGGTCGAGCAACTCGCGCTGCCAGCGGGCGATCGCCGCCTCGACCCGTGGCGACCCTGGCGACGGCTCGTCAGCAGGCCCCGAAGGGCTCGCAGGCGCCGAATCAGGCTGCTCCCGCTGCTCCACGTCGACTTCCCGTTCCTGGCTCATATGGTACATCAACGACGGCGACCCGCTGGCGTGACGGGTTCACGGGCGCCAGGACAGCGGATCGCCGGAGTCTCCAGGCGTCAGCTCTTGTAGAGCACGATCTGGGTCTGGGTCGTCAGCGAGACGAGCCGGCCCGTCCCGTCCGTCACGCGGGTCTGCCAGACCATCGTGCTGCGGCCCTTGTGTATCGGTATCGCTTCGGCACGGAGGATGCCATCGCGTCCGGCCGCCAGGAAGTTCGTCTTCGACTCCAGCGTGGTCGTCCCGGCGCCCGGCGGCAGGTTGATCACCGTTGCCACCGCGCCGACGGTGTCGGCGAACGCCATCAACGTGCCGCCGTGGACCCGGTCGCCGCCGGTCAGGAGCTCATCGTGGACCTCAAGCTCGGCGACGAGTCGGTCAAGGCTCGCCTCGACGAAGCGGATACCCATCAGCCTTGGGAACCCCCCGAGGTGCTCGTTGAGAGCGTTCACGTCGACACTCATGCTCAGCCTTTCATCAAGAAGATCGCGTGTGGTGGACTATTCCTCACCGCGAGCGTGAGCGAGCCGGACCCTGGAGCCCGAAGGTCCGCTCGCTCACGCTCGCGGTGAGGATTCGCGATCGGCTCACATCGGACGTGCGGAACTGGAATTAGTAAAGTCCCTCGGTAGAGCCGCCGTCGACCGGGATGATGGCGCCGTTGATCGCCGCCGTGCGCGGCGACGACAGGAACAGCACCACGTCGGCGATCTCATGGGGCTCGACCGGGCGGCCGATCGGCATGTGCGATGATGCCCGCGCGCTGGCCTCCTCGCGGCTGATCCCGTGGCGCTCCTGAAGCTCATCCAAACGCCGCTCCCAGCGCCGGGTCCGGGTGTAGTGCGGATCGACCACGTTGACGGTGATACCGCTGGCGGCGTTCGCCTTCGCGAGCTGCCGGGCGACGTTCGCGGCGCCGGCGTTGACGGCCCCGCCGACCACCGCCTGGCCATTGGGGTTCCGCCCGTTCAGGCCGCCGACCATCACGATCCGGCCGAACCGGCGTTCGCGCATGCCCGGCAGCGCCGCCCGGACCAGCCGGATCGGCCCGAGCAGCTTCACCTGAAGCGTGCTCTCGAAGTCGGCGTCCGTGACCTCGTCGAGGGAGCCGCGCTTCGCGTTGCCGGCGCAGTTCACGATCACGTCGAGCCGGCCGAACCGCGCCTCGGCCTGCTGCACGACCGACGCCGGCTGGCCGGGATCGAGCAGATCGCAGGTGAACGTCGCGCAGGAGACGTCACCCCCGCCGAGCTTCGACGCCAGCGCCGAGACCTTCTCCTGGTCGCGGCCGACCAGCGCGAGGCTCGCACCCTCCGCCGCGAACGCCTCGGCCACGGCAGCACCGATCCCGCCGGTAGCCCCGACCACCATGACGACCCTGTCCTTGAGCTGAAGATCCATGAGTGACCTCACCCCCCAGCCATCATACCTACCATGGGGGCCCCTACCCCACGGCCTCTCCGGCGCGGAGAGGGGGAGCACAGCATCAGTCCAGGGGCACGCTGCCGGTGTACTCCAGGACGTAGATGCCACCTCGCGCACGGTCGGCGGCGTAGATGTAGCCGCGCGAGTCCATGAAGCAGTCGCTGATGCGGCAGCCGCGCTGGCCGTCCGGCGTCTCCGGCAGGAAGACTGCCAGCTCCTCCGGGCGGAACGGGTTGCGGATGTCGTAAACACGCAGGCCGGCGCTAAACCAGGCCGCTACGACCGTGTTCTTCAGGATCGCGCTGCCGGGCTCCGGATCGTTCTCGTGAATGTTGTGCGCTCCGATCCGCCCGCCCACGCGGTGCAGCTCGTCAAAGTCGCTCGGGAACGGCAGCGTCGAAATGATGACCGGGTTCGTCTCCTCGCGGACGTCCACCATCCAGACCAGCTTCGGCCAGTCCGCGCCCTCGTCGCCGGTCGCCTCGTCGGCCACCACCAGCAGGCCGCGATCGAATAGCGGCAGAACAGTGTGGGTGAAGCCCGGGAACGGCGGATGGTAGTCCACCCGGCTGACCAGCTTCGGGTTGCTCTTGTCCGAGATGTCCAGGATGACGATGCCGCCGTCGATGTACCCGACGTACGCGCGATCCGGCCGCTCCGGGAAGCAGAGGATGTTGTGCGGCCGGTAGCCGAAGTCGTAGCGCGGCTCGTGGCGCTTCAGCGGCCCTTCAGGATCGCCCTTGCGCTGGCCGGGCAGCCACCAGCGGCCGACCTCTTTCGGCTTCGTCCGATCCTCCAGATCCACGATCATGTAGAACTGGTGGTCCTTCGGGTCGTTCGGCTCGAAGTCGGCGGCGCCGGTGGTGATGTGGGCGTAGCGGCCGTCGATCAGCGAGACGTAATGGACGCCTTGCGAGTGCGGGCCGGACGTGTCGAAGAAGGCAACCTCGCGCGGCTGAATCGGGTCCGACAGGTCGAAGACGGTGAAGCCGGCCGGCTGCTGGCCCGGCAGCTTGCACTGGCTGGCGAGCAGCAGCGTGTCGCCGTGGATGGCGAGCGAGTTGCCGCGCACGTCGTTGTGCGGCACCTCAGACTGGTACACCAGCTCCGGCCTCGTCGGGTCCGTCACGTCGAGGATCGACATCGCCATCGGCGGGTTCTCGTGGGCGACGTAGAACAGCCAGCGGCCGGAGGGGGTGATCTTCATCGCCAGCCCCTCGCCGGCGTTCGGCCCGGCCCCCAGGTCGTTGTGCCCGATCAGCTTCAGGTTTTGCTCGACTCGAACTGGCGGCAACGCCATCGCTCTCACTCCCTCATGGCGCCGCTGCGCGCCATGCACTCCGCGCGGACTCGCAAGGGTAGATCGTAGTTCACGGCGAAGATCGCGTGACCTGGCCGGCTTGCACATGCCGCCCTGCTGCCGTGGCGAACCTGAGTTGACGCGTCGGTCTGCTGATAGTATCGTCGGGTGTCGCGGAGGTACCGCCCATGACCGTACCGACGACACCGAGGCGGTCGCGGGGAAGCTCCGGACCACGCTGCACGTCATGCACAGCTACTGGAGCCAGCCGGACCCGGTCTAACTCGGCTGACGGAACGCTGGACAGGATGTACAGGATGAACAGGATCGAATAGGTAATCCTGTTCATCCTGTACATCCTGTCCGATCTAATCCGGATCAGGTCAGCGAACCAATGGAGGCTCGCGATGAAGCGGCTCAGTCGAGGTCGTCACATCTACTTCCTGGATCCGGCAGCTACGCCGGCCATCACGATCGAGTCCGGCGACGAGCTCGAAGTCGAGACCTGGGACGCCTTCGAGGGGCTCCGTGACGCGGCGACGTTCGAGGCGAAGCCTGACAAGGGGCCGGCCACCGGACCAATCGCCGTCAGGGGAGCTGAGCCCGGCGATGCGCTCAGGATCGAGTTCCTGAGCATCGTCCCGAAGGCCGATGAGGGCGCCGCGCACATGGTGATGTCGAACCGCGGCTTCCTCAACGATCAGTTCACGACGCCCGACTGCTTAAGCATCGCCATCGAGGGCGACGAGGCGGTGCTGCCGTGCGGCGTCCGCCTCCCGCTCCGCCCCTCGATGGGGTTCGTCGCGACGACACCCGAGTACCGGCAGAGCACGGCGAGCGACAGCGGCCCGTACGGCGGGGACATTGACATGCAGGAGCTGGTCTCAGGCAGCATCCTGTACCTGCCCGTCATCGTGCCGGGTGGCCTGCTGGCGCTGGGCGACTGCCACGCCGTGGTCGCGGACGGCGCCGTGGCCGGCACCGGCGCCGAGTGCGCGTCTGACACCCAGATCCGCGTCACCCTGGAGAAGGCTACGCCGATCCCGATGCCGCGCGCGCTGACACCGGAGCACTTCGTCGTGCTCTCCTACGGCCAGGATATCGGCCGGGCGATGCGCGACGCGGTGCGCCAGATGGTGGATTTCCTGTCGCGGGAGAAGGGGATGGCCCCGTACGACGCCTACACGCTGCTGAGCCTGGCCGGCGACATCCGCGTCTCGCGGACGTTCCGGGACATCAGCTCGGTGAAGATGCTCCTGCCGCGCGCGGTCCTGGATCAACTGAAGTAGCCGGCCAGCAATCCACGAGGCGCCTCTTACTCGTAGCACCACCACACGTCTCGTGGAGGATGGCCGTGGGAACCGTACGACGATGTGGTCGCCTGCCCGTGCTCATGCTTGCGTCGATGGCAGTGTTCGCCGTGCTCTTCGGATTCGTCATCCCGGCCTCGCCCTCGGCGGCCCAGGGCGGTGCCGTCACCCTCGAATGGTTCGGCTGGTCTCACTTCCGCGTGACCTCGGTGAACGGCAAGGTCATCCTGATCAACCCGTACATCGAGGGCAATCCGGACGCCGCGATCAGCGTCGACGACATCACGAAGGCCGATCTGATCCTGCCGGCGGATGGCCACGGCGACGAGCTGGGCAGCACCGTACCGCTGGCGCTCAAGACCGGGGCGAAGATCCTGGGACCGGGCGAGCTGCGCACCTGGATCGCCGAACAGGGCGTGCCGCGCGATCAGTTGCCCGGCGGCAACCCCGGCTCGCGCATGCTGCTAGACGGCGTCACGGTCCGCGTCGTCCACGCGATCCACAGCACCGGCGTTCCGAAGCCGACGATGACGGCGCCGTACGGCGGCATCGCGACCGGCTTCATCATCACCTTTGAGAACGGCTGGACCGTCTACTTCACCGGCAGCTCGTCCGCCACCCAGGACCAGGCGCTCTGGGGCGAGCTCTACAAGCCGGACGCCGTGATCTTCCACATGAGCGGCGACAAGGAGCCGCTGGACGCCGCGGCGACCATTCGCTACACGATGAACAGCAACCCGAACCTGAAGGTGCTGATCCCTCACCACCACCGCGTCAACCCGCCAGCCGGCGCCACGACGATCGCCGACGTGCAGGGCGCCCTGTCGAGCATGGGCATCACCATCCCGATCATGGAGCCCGTCAGGAGCCAGGTCTACACCTTCACGAAGTAGGTGCCATAGACGGGGGCAGCGAAGTCGCAATGGTCGGCGCGTACCGGGTCTCTCCGGTGGGCGATACAATCCTCCAGGAAGAGGAGCGCCCGATGGAAGACCTTGCACGCGTCGTCCACAGCGACCCTGAGATCCTGGGGGGAACACCAGTCTTCGTCGGAACCCGCGTCCCGCTACGCAACCTCATCGACTACCTCGAAGGCGATTACAGCCTGGACGAGTTCCTCGACGATTTTCCCAGCGTCTCCCGTGAGCAGGCCGTGGCCGCTCTCGAAGCGGCCCATGAGGCGCTGATAGCCCGTGCACATCCTGCTTGACGAACAGCTTCCGAGGCGTCTGACGCGAGTCCTTCCAGGACACGATGTCCAGACAGTTCAGCGTCAAGGCTGGTCCGGGATCAAGAACGGCGAACTACTTCGGCGCGCTTCCGAGAGTGGTTTCGACGTCTTTCTGACCTCTGATCGGAACCTTCAGTTCCAGCAGAACCTGAGCCGGTTTTCGATAGGCGTGATCTTCTTCATCGCTCGAAGTAACAAGATAGAAGACCTGCTTCCGCTCGTGCCACGTGTTCTGGAGGCTATCTCCAGCATCCGACCGGGTCAAGTTCAGCGGATCGGCGGCCCATAGAACCGAGTCGCTAACAACTAACGCGCTGCGCCTGACCTGGTCGAAGCACGTCGATGGCTGCCAATTCCTGCTCGCGTCTCACCGTCGGTTACAGCGATGGTGGCCAGAGGCCGGCAACGGGGCTGGCGAAGTCAGGTAGCAGCGGCGACGTCAGCATGTCCTCGTTACCCAGTGTCGCGACGAGCCGCAGGGTGGCCTGCTCACGCCGGTAGATCTCCACAGTCTGCCGTCGCCAGTCGAC
>Ga0114129_10008923_pt1 | contig 14290 bp, 13 predicted proteins | sample RhiMetdeltSRZDD1_FD_80071 | JGI IMG/M metagenome (GOLD analysis project Ga0114129, IMG submission 80071) | Populus rhizosphere microbial communities from Tennessee, USA - Rhizosphere MetaG P. deltoides SRZDD1 (version 2) (version 2) | ecosystem: Host-associated > Plants > Roots > Rhizosphere >... | reverse complement strand
GTGGCGGCGGCTCTGATATTGGTCCGTTGAACCGCGACCTTGGAACGCCGCTGGCCGGTTTACAACCCGATTCGCAACGGTATTTTGATATACATCATGCGCGCAGCGATGTTTTTGAATCGGTTAACAAGCGCGAGCTGGAGCTGGGTGCTGTTTCTATGGCTGCATTGATATATCTTGTGGATAAGTACGGTCTTTAACCAGGCAATGGGCACCAGGCAGTAGATAAACTGCTTATTCCCCATTGTTTTCCTAAACCTTCATACATATTATGCGGAAGATATTCTTATTAATAGTCGTTGTTCTTCTACTCGGCGCCGGCGCCATTATTTACTGGAAATACTTTTTTGTATTTGGGCAGGGTGTAAAATCGGGCCATCTGAATTATGTGGTGTTAAAAGGCGATCTGTTCAAAACCTATGAAGGAAAACTGATACAGGAAGGTATTCGTTCGCGTACTGCCGGAAGCATACAATCGTACGAGTTTGAGTTTTCGGTTGTGAATAAACGCATAGCCGAAAAGCTAATGGCCAACAGCGGTAAATGGTTCGATTTACAATACAAGGAATACCACCATGTAGTTCCCTGGCGCGGCAATACCACGTATATTGTTGATAGTATAATTGCAATGAAAGAAGACAGGTAGCTCTTAGCCCAGCAAACAAAAAATCGTTGGCCGTTTATGCAAATCAGGGAGCTGCTTTTTCCATTCGGCCAGCGTTTTGGTTTTGATGTATTCCGTATCGGCGGTAATATCGGCGGCTACACAAAGTTTGGTTGTGGGCCTGCCGTGTCTTATTAAGCTTTCGAGCAGTTGATTGTTGCGGTAAGGCGTTTCGATAAATATCTGTGTGCAGTTCTTTTTGGCCGATTCTGCTTCCAGATCTTTTATGGCTTTGATGCGTTGGGCGGTATCGATTGGTAAATAGCCAACAAACTGAAATTGCTGTCCGTTCATGCCGCTGGCCATTAATGCCAGTAAAATAGAGCTTGGTCCTACCAAAGGTTTTACAAAGGCGCCGGCCGCATGCGCCGCTTCGGCCAGTAACTGACCGGGATCGGCAACGCCGGGGCAACCGGCTTCACTGATGATGCCGATATTTTTTCCTTCCTTTAAAAATCTATTGAAGGTTGAAAGGGTAGCGTTGGTATTGGTTTTATCAATAAGTGCCCAGGCATACTCGTCGATCACCATTTCCTTCCAGATGCTTTTTAAATAACGGCGGGCGCTTCGTTCATTTTCTACAAAAAATACCTGGCATTGCTTAACTGCATTCAGCACATAAGTCGGAATGGTTTCGGTTGCCTTTTCGTGCAACACCGACGGAATAAGATAAACTGTGCTTACCGGCATGAAACTGTTTATAGTTTGTGGTTTGAAGTTTGTGGTTCGTGATTCGTGATTCTTTGGAATTCCCTTCTACATTCAACATTTATTATTCGATATTCAGCATTGTACTCACCTTTTTCATTTTTCATTTCTAATTCTTCATTTCTCATTTACTCTATGCCAACCTTGTCATCCCTGTGATAGAGGCTTATGGTAGCCGCTACCACAGCATACGCCGGGGCCAGTACCCAGCCAACAAAAGGCACCACATGCATCAGGTAAAACACCATGCCATTGCCAATGGCCAGGCCCTTGTGTTTACCAATGAATGAAATACTTTCCGAAGGCGATAACCGGTGCCGTTCGCAGCTGTAATCGAGCATTGAAAAACCATAATAATAACATTCAACCAGTAAAGTGGTTACCGGTATGATCCATCCTACCACCGGAATGAATGAAAGAATTAATAACGATATGGTGTATACGGTTTGCCACAGGGTGTTGCGCAGGGCAAGTTTAATACCCCGCATTATGTCGGCGAGTAGTTGCTTAAAGCTGAACGGAAAGTCTTTCCCTTCCATGATCGATTCGGTTTTTTCGCTCAGGTAGGCAAAAACCGGTGAACCGATGATCAAAAACACGTATTTGAACAGCGAAAAATAAAAGAGCATCATAATCAGCCGCACCATGATTTCGCCCATCAGCAATAAAAAACTTAACAGCTGGCTTCTTTGCTGATGTACCCATTTGTCGATACCCAGCTGGTGATTAAAGTAAGATACCACCTCGCTTGAGGAAGTCCAGAAAAAGTACATACCGGCTAAAAAAAGCAGGGTATAAAAAATACCGGGAACAATAATCCACTTCCATAACCGGTGCTCCTTTATAAAGTTATGCGCCCTGTAATACGACTGAATGGCTGTAACAATTTCTTTCAGCAAGTTTTATAAATTTGTTTTTTTCGCACACTATTGTTGGGTGGGCTCAAACTTAGTAAATATTTCAATTAACCCGTGAACGAATCGTTTATCACAATATTTTTGGTATAAATGAAAAAGCTCGATTCCGGTTTTTATAACCGTTCGGATGTGGTGAAGATAGCGAAAGAATTGATTGGGAAAGTGTTGGTTACCCAATTTGGGGAAGTTATAACGTCGGGCCGCATTGTTGAAACCGAGGCTTATGCCGGCGCTATTGATAAGGCTTCACATGCATTCGGAGGCCGAAGAACCAACCGAACCGAAGTGATGTACCAGCCGGGAGGCACTGTTTATGTGTACCTGTGTTATGGTATTCATCATTTATTTAATGTGGTTACCAATAAAAAAGATATTCCGCATGCGGTGCTGATACGGGCTGTTGATCCCATACAAGGCATTCCTTCCATGGTTATCAGAACGGGCAAAAAGCAGGCTGATTATACGTTAACCAAAGGGCCCGGCAATGTATCGCGTGCATTGGGCATTAATACCGGTCATACAGGCGCCAGCTTATTGAATGGTGAAATATTTATTGCTTCCGATGATTTTGTGGCCGGTGAAAAAAATATTTTGGCAACACCGCGTATTGGCGTGGATTATGCCGGGGAAGATGCGAAATTGCCATACCGGTTCATATTGAAAGGAAACCCATATGTGAGCGGCAAAAAAACTAACTGATCATTCATTAAACCCATCATTTGAAAACAATCACCAAACATCGCGAACTCCTGGGCCTGCTAACCGGGTTGATCTTATTTTTTGTAGCCCTGTTTGTTAACCCGTTTCATGTTGATGCCAAAGCGGCAAAAGTATTGGCCGTGGCGGCATTAATGATAAGCTGGTGGGTACTGGAAGCGCTGCCTATGCCGGTGGTAGCGTTAATACCATTGGTTGTATTTCCTTTGATGAATATAATGCCCATTAAAGAAGTGTCGGCCGGTTATGCCGATTCGAACATCTTTTTATTTATGGGCGGCTTTATGCTGGGACTGGCCATTGAAAAATGGAACCTGCACAAACGCATTGCGCTTTCTATTGTAAATATTACCGGTACCAGCGGCAACCGCATTGTATTGGGTTTTATACTGGCTACCGGGTTGTTAAGCATGTGGCTGAGCAATACCGCTACCACTATGATGATGTATCCCATTGCGGCATCGGTAATTCATGTTATAAAAGGCAACCATAAAGGCAATGCCCGGCTCGATAACCTTGCCGTAACTGTTATGCTTTCTATTGCCTATGCCAGTAATTTCGGCGGCATAGCCACCATTGTAGGTACGCCGCCCAATGTGGCTTTTGTAGGATTTATTAAAGAAAAATACAATTACACGGTACAGTTTGCCGACTGGATGCTGATCTGCACACCAATCTCTTTGATTTTATTGTTTTCGCTGTATATCGTAATGACAAAATGGTTATACCCCAATAAACTGGGGGCCGATACAGGCACGCGCGATTTGATCAAACACGAATTGCAGCAGCTGGGGCCATTGTCGGTTTCAGAAAAAAGGGTATTGATCATTTTCGTTTCTACGGCATTGTTATGGATCTTCAAAGACCTGATCAACCAGGCCAACCTGGTTAAGCTCGACGATACCATGATCGCCATGGCCGGTGCACTGGCGTTGTTTATTTGTCCGGCTGGTGATTACAATAAAGAAGGCAGCAGAAAAATTCTTGAGTGGACGGATACCACCAAAATGGCCTGGGGCATTTTGTTATTGTTTGGCGGCGGTATTGCGCTGGCAGCTGCGTTGGAGAAAGCAGGTCTTATAAAATTACTCGGTCAGTGGATAGCCGGTTTTTCGGGCAGCGGCGGTTTGGTGCTGGTATTTATGATTACGCTGGTATCGTTGTTTATTAGTGAAGTGATGAGCAACATTGCACAGGTAATTGTGTTTTCGCCGGTGATCGGTGGTATTGCCGATGCCATGCACATCAACCCGTTGTTATTGGGATTGCCCATGTGCCTGGGCGCCAGCTGTGCCAGCATGATGCCTATGGGCACGCCGCCCAATGCCATTGTGTTTGCCAGCGGTCATATTAAATTCAATCAAATGGTAAAAACAGGTTTTGTAATGAACCTGGTGGCGGTTGTTTTGATAACCTTGTTCTGCTGGTACCTGGTGCCGGTGCTGATGAGTTTGTAGTTTGTGGTTGCTGCCGCGCCTTTGGATCTCCTTGTATAAGGAAATTTTACAAATTCTCAATCGGATCGAATATAATTTGAGAGACTGCACCTAAAGAACCACAAACCACAAACTAATCAAGGAGTTTTTTAAAAAAAGGAGTGAGCTCTTTAGCGAGTATAGCATGATCTTCAACGTTCGGATGGTATGTGCAGCCACGGGGCTGCATAGGATTAAAGAAGAACAGGGCCATCGGTTTTGAAGATGGGTTCATGGCATCTGTTTTGGCTTTTACTGCCGTGAGACAATTTTGTAACAGGGTGCGATCGGCGCCATTGATCATGGGGCTGCTCAACAATGCTATCTGCGCAGCCGGATATTTTGTTTTTACCTGCTGTACAAACTGAATGTATTTATCAACAAAAGTGGCGCTGTCGAAAGGCAATCTTGATTTGATGCCATCTCCTTTACTGAAATCATTGGTGCCTAAAGCAATGCTTACCACCTGGGGAGTATAGATGGAAAAATTCCATAATTGCGTACCCTTTTCCTGAAAATCGGTTTTCTCATACACCTGCGGCATAACAGGACCATCGCTGTTCCAGTTGCGGTAAATGCCTATGCCGCTTACACTGCTTACAATATAGTTCACCCCAAGCGCACGCGCCACCCGCGGGCCATAGGCCATATACGCATTATGCTGATCGTGATACACACCGGTGCCACAGGGCGTTTGCGACGGATCGGCGGCGGCGCCGCAGGTAATGCTGTTGCCGATAAATTCGATCAACGGTAATTGAGGCCGTTGCAGGGCTTTTATATTTTTTCCGGTTACACGTTGAATAATAACCGCACCTGTATGCGCTTCTGTTGCTTTATAGATCCATACGGTATGCTTTCCTGCATTGGCAGCGGATATTACAACCGTATCAACCTGTTTACCCGAAATGCGTACCCGCTTTTGGTATACGCCGTCTACCTCGTACTGCAGGTAATTATGATCGAGCCATGAGGGTAGGGAAACATGTACGCTGCAGCTTGTTCCTTCAAAACTAAATCCAACATGTGCGGCGGAACTGATCAGCTCAAGCTGCTGGTTGTTATTGATGATGGTTCGGCCAAACGGATGCAGGGCTGTTGCCGGCAACTGATCAATGGGTTGTGAAGCCTGTTTAGAAACAGTACAACCGGGCCATAAAATGGTGCAGATTAAAGCAATAAAAAGAAGTCGGTAAGTTCCCATCAGCAATCGGTATATCTGCCAAAAATATTTGATTTAAGAAAGGCGGGATGGTACTTTTTTAACGGATGAGGGTATTTTTTTGGATTTATTTCCCTACTGCAAACCATGGGTCATCCTTGTGCGATGGATGTGCGATCCTTGTGTCAAAACAGCTCTTTTACCAATGAAGAGTACATGTTTCACACAAGGTTGACACAAGGATGAGGCCATTCACCCCATGTTTTACCGAAGCTCACCCCAGGTTTTGGTAAAGCTCACCACATTTTGGGTGGAGCGTTTAAAAGAGAAATTATTTTTGTTGTGTTGATATGCCTGGCAAAGAGTTCTTTGACATAAGGGGCACACTTCGACTACGCTCAGTGTGAGCGGGAGAGATCCTTCGACACTTCGACTGCGCTCAGTGCAAGCTGCTCAGGATTAAAAATGCGGACAGGGTATGCCTTTGTTGCCCGGTGGACGTTTGACAAAGATGAGCGAGATTTCGATACCGCCGCGGCTTTGTGATGCGGTTTTTAAACTCGAAATATTTACATCGTAGGAGGCGCCTAAACGAAAACCGCTAAACTCCAAACCAACATAGGGGATCAACGCATCGTTCACGTTGTTAAAGCGCGTCCACAAACCTGCATAAAAGTTGGTAGGGTTTTCTTCGTCCTGGTTCATATTAAACCCAACAGCGCCGCCTGCCACCACATTGGTAGCGCCGGCCTGCCGGCTGAATAATGTGCTCAGGTATAAGGTGCGTGTGTTATCGGCAATAGGCAGAGCGCCGCCGGCATGCGCAGTTATACGGGGATTTAAAGTATAAAAAACGTCACCGGTAAATGACTCTCTTGGTTTATTGAGGTGATAACCCGAAACGCCGAAGTAGTAATTATTATACCCATCGGTTGAACCGTTGAACAGGGCGCCTACCGATACGTCGAAATAGCTGAGATTAACCTGGCGGTTGTCAACCACTTCACCGCTGGGGATCGTCCAGCCGCCGAACTGATCGAGTTCAGATTCAAAATTCAGTTTGGTGCCATCTAACCGTTTGGTATTATAAGTAGCCTGAAAACCTACGCCAATTTGGTTCAGTCCGTCTTCATCAATTCCTTTATGATAGGCTGTAGTAAGCGAAAGTAAGTTGGTAGAAAGTATACCGTTGGCGGTTTTATCGGTCATAGCCAGTACGCCAACACCCCAGGTATCGAGGTCAGATATTTTACCACGAAGTATAGGCAAATCGAAAGAGGCGGAAGAGGTAACAAATGCTTTGCTTATGGCAGGCCATTGGTCGCGATAATTACCGGAAATTCGAAAATCGCCATTGAACTTACCGGTTAAAGCCGGGTTCAATGAAAGTGGTGAAACAAAAAATTGTGAAAAATTAGGGTCTTGGGCTGCAGCTGTTTTCAGCAGGGAGCAGGTGATCGCTACTAATATAAATTTCCTCATCCGCATAGGTTTCGAGTCTAATAACAAAATACGAAAAAAAACAACATACCTGTAATTAATTCGATGGAATCGGCTATATTATAGATTTTCGGTTTGTGTTTTAAAAGGGGGCCTTTTTTACATCTGCACTTTTGTTCCAAATGCCAGATCGCCGGCATCGCCCAATCCGGGAACGATGTATCCTTTGGCGGTTAATTCTTCATCGATCGCACCGCACCAGATCTTAACATGAGGTTCGCTGCGTAAAACGTATTCAATGCCCACCGTGCAGGCAATCGCTACCACAACGTGCATTTCGCGCGGATGTCCTTCTTCGCGCAGGTATTGAATGGTTTTTACCAGTGATGAACCGGTGGCCAGCATAGGATCTGAAATGATCACAACGCGATTTTCCAGTTCGGGGCAGGAAATATAATCAAGACTGATTTCAAAACTTCCATCCCGGTTATGTTTGCGATAGGCCGAAATAAAAGCATTATCGGCTTTGTCGAAATAGTTCAGTAAACCCTGGTGCAATGGTAAACCGGCCCGCAGAATGGTGGCCAGCACAGGTTGTTCTTTCAGCACCTTGCATTGTGAAATACCCAGCGGGGTTTGCACTTCTTTTTCTTCGTACTCCAAACGGCGGCTGATTTCATAAGCGGCTACTTCACCAATCCGTTCAAGATTGCGCCGAAACCGCATGCGGTCGCTCTGGACCTGAACATCCCTTATTTCGCTGATCCATTCACAAATCATGGAACATTCGGCGCTGAGGTTAATAACCATTGATAAGAGTTTTGGATTTTGGGTTCCGATACATGAAATTTGACGGGCAAATCTATTCTAAATATTCGTTTCTATAACCACAAATCTACCAACAGATATGATCTATCGGGCAATTGGCATTATGAGCGGCAGTTCTCTCGACGGGCTGGATATTGCGTTTGTTGAATTTCACGCAGGCTCCGCCGCCTGGCAGTACGAAATAAAAGCAGCAGATTGCTTTACTTATCCTGATGAATGGGTCAATAAACTGAAAGGCGCTGTAACCCTGAATGCATTGGATTATCAGCTTTTACACACCGAATACGGGCATTATATAGGCCAACGGGTAAATGAATTTATTGCAAAACATCAACTGCAATACCAGGTACAACTGATTGCCTCGCATGGGCATACGACGTTTCATGCACCCACCCAAAAAATGACTGCCCAGTTAGGCGATGGCGCCGCCATTGCCGCAACAACCGGTATTAATGTGGTGAGCGATCTGCGCGCGATGGATGTGGCCCTTGGCGGACAAGGCGCTCCGATTGTGCCCATTGGTGAAAAATTATTGTTGAACAATTATACTTTTTTCCTGAACCTGGGAGGCATTGCCAATATTTCCTACAACCATCCTGAAAATTATATTGCTTACGATGTGTGCCCCGCCAACAGGGTGTTGAACATGTTGGCACAGGATGCCGGCAAACCCTACGACGATGGGGGGCAACTGGCAGCTACCGGTACGGTAAATACCTCATTATTGAAGATGCTGAATGAACTGGAGTATTACCGGTTACCCTATCCCAAATCTCTTGCCAATGACTTTGGAACAGATGTGGTGTGCCCTTTAATAAATAGCGGTGGCCTGAGCGTAGCCGATGGATTACGGACCAGTGTTGAGCATATTGCTATTCAAATTAGCGATGCCATTCAAACACTGATCAATAACCACAAACCACAGACCACAAACCACAAACTCTTAGCGACTGGCGGCGGTGTGCACAATACCTTCCTGATGCAAACCATAAAAAATGTACTGGAACCGGCCGGGGTAGAAGTGGTGGTGCCTGATAAAGACCTGATCGATTATAAAGAGGCTATCATAATGGCGTTGATCGGTGTTTTGCGCTGGCGCGAAGAAAACAATGTGTTGTCGTCGGTTACCGGCGCCAATCGAAGCAGTATTGGTGGGGCGGTGTGGATGGGGCAGGAAGCATAAGAAATACTGAATATTGAATGATGAATATCGAATATTCTACATTCAATATTCATCATTCGATATTTAATATTGGTAATTTTATTTAACAAACCTTATTCATGAAACAGTTTCTTACTTTATCCTTCTCATTACTCCTTGTAACGGCGGTTTTGCCTGTGCAGGCGCAGCCTTCTGCCAAAGAAAAAAAATACTTCAAATTACTGCAAACAGCTTTCAACGAGCACAACGCTTACCAAACCGTATGGTATGTTGAGCAACGGTGGCGTATAGCCGGTAACAGCGGCTTTAACGAAAGCATATGGTATGTAGAAAAAATATTGCAACAGGCCGGGTTTAAAAAAGAAATCAATAACGAAACAGAGGCCCCGCTAACCTACCGCATTGAAAAGCGGCCCATGAAACATGTTACCTGGGAACCGGTAGATGCCCGGTTGTTTATTGAAGGTGAAAACGAACCGCTGCTGAAGTTCAAAACCAACCGCAATATGATTGCCATGTATTCGGCCTCAACCCCCGCCGGTGGTGCTAAGGCCGAATTGGTTTATGTGGGAAAAGGTTCGGCCAAAGAATTTGAAGCAAAAGATGTAAAAGGAAAAATTGTATTTGGCGAAGGTTCCATCGGCAGTTTGTATGGCAACGCCGTAAAAAATGGCGCTCTGGGCGCCCTGGCTTATTCTATGCCTTCGTATAACCAGCCGGCAAAGTATACCAATTCAATTCAATTTCAGGGTATCGGTTATACCGATTCGTTACAGCAAAAATGGGGCATACTGTTGTCATGGGCTGCCAAAGAAAAGCTGAAAGCTGCTTTGGAAAAAGGACCTGTATTTGTAAAAGTGATGGTGAATACCAGAATTTATGCTTCGGAAGAACTAACCCTTGTAGCGAATGTACGTGGCAGCGACCACCCGCAGGAACGCTTTGTGTTCAGCGCGCATGTACAAGAGCCGGGGGCCAACGATAATGCTTCGGGCGTAGGCACGCTGGCCGAAATGGCGCGGGTAACCGCAATGCTGGTGAAAAAAAAGAAGATAAGACCCAAACGGTCCCTCACTTTTTTATGGGGCGATGAAATTGTATCAACGCGCCGGTATATTCAGGACGATTCAATACGCGCCAAAGGCATAAAATGGGGGCTGAGCCTTGATATGGTAGGTGAGGAAACGCAAAAAACCGGCGGCACTTTTTTAATTGAAAAAATGCCCGATCCTTCAGCCATCTTCACGCGTGGCAATGATAAACATACCGAGTGGGGTGGCGGCACGCTGCAGGAATCTGATATGTTCCCGCATTATTTTAACGACCTGCTGCTGAACCGTTGTTTGAACGAAGCCGCTCAAACAGCATGGGTGGTTTGCACCAATCCGTTTGAAGGAGGCAGCGATCATACACCGTTTTTACAGGCAAAAATTCCGGGTTTGCTGATGTGGCATTTTACCGATGTGTTTTATCATACCGATGCCGACAGATTGGATATGGTATCGCCCGCCGAAATGAAGCATGTTGGTAAAAGCGCCCTTGCAACTGCTTATTTGCTTACAACAGCCAATAATAAAACGGCTGTTGCATTGATCAATGATATTACCCGTAATGCATTACAGCGATTACAAACCGAATTTGAATTAAGCAAACAGGCCATACAGCAGGGAAAAGATAAAGCCGCCGAACAACATATACTCGAAGTATGGAGCAACTGGTATGTAAATGCCATTAGCGCCACTGCCGACATTTCGGTACAGAGCTCCAATGCCGCGGTTCAAAAAACCATTGATGCGGCCAGGAAAAGAATTCAGGAGCAAACTGCTTTATATGTTTCGCAGTTGTGAAGAGCGGAAGTCGGATGTCGGACGTCTGAAGTCAGAAGACTTCGATGTTTAAATACACTCAACATGACCCAACCGCGGGTTATTCCGACTTCGGACATCTGACTTCAGACTTCGATTTTCCGGGGCATAAAAAAGCACCGGTATGAACCGATGCTTCTGCGAAAACAACTTATAACTGCAAATATAACGGACGGTTAAAACCTTACTTAACTTTATTTACAACTGTTTCTTCAACATAGCTGTGGCTTCTGTTGATTGTGTATACTTCGGTAGTATTGTTCTTCTTTCCTTTTACAACTACGTTTAAGGTAGCATCACCCAGTTCGTCGGTTTTCAGCATGAACTTTTTAGTGATGTTAGCGCCTTTGAATTTATCGGTATAAAGTATGTTCCCGTTTTCATCACGGAAAATAACTAAAAACTCATCTTCTTCGGTATTGCTAAGGTTCAGCTGAAATACAGGGTGTGTTTCGAGGTTTCCGATGAACTTTAATTCAGTAACATGATTGTTTCCGCCTTCATCGTTGGCCAGAGTAACTGTTGAAAATGCGAGCGTTAATGCTACTAATACGATGGTAAAAAATCCATAATTACTCATTGCCTTTTTCATAAAAATTGTATTTATATATTTAATGTTTCTTTCTAAATTATGTTACTATAACGGGCAATCGCGGCAGGCAGGCAAATCGGATGTTCTTTGGAGTGTTTCCCGCCCCCGGCGGGATTGTTGCGTTTCGTAATGCAAACATACAGCGGGTTTGTGCCGGGTCAAAATCAACAATAAGCCGTTTTTAGGATGGGTAAGGTGTATGTAAAATGTTAAAACCCGCTACAGAAGCGGGTTTAACATAGGGGAGGGCATGATGCCCAACCCCAATTTCAGGCACTGTTTGCCTGTTGAATTGTATAGAATCTACCGGAAACAAGTATCTTTTACAGGTGTGCGGCTGGTTTAGTTTTTACCTGAACACACGTTAGTTAATGTTAGTTACTTCTTTTGAAATTTTATTTTCTGATTGCCTGTACTTATAAAATATACACCTGGCTGCAAAGCGCTCACGTCAATTTTTTGCCCATCACCGGTGGTGGCATATCGAACCGGCATGCGCTGTCCGTATATATTGGTGATCGTTATCTGGTCCTGCGAACTAACGTCTGTTATTTGTATATACGAAGTACAGGGGTTGGGATACGCTTTTATGCGGGCATATGGTGAAAAGGTGAACAGTCTGTTATCGGAATATTGTATAGTTCCTGTAGCGTTGGTTAGTTTAAGGCGGTAATATGATTTACCGGGCAATGGTTTGGCATCGGTGAACGTGTATTGTTCGCTTACTGCATCTATGTGCTGTGCACCGTGGAGTGTTTCCCATTGCAACCCATTGGATGAACGTTGAACGTTATAATTAAAAGTTTCATTTTGTTCAGCTGCCTGCCATTGTACCAAAGCTGATTGGTTATTATTACCGGCTACATTAAAATCTGTTAACCGAACCGTTAATACGCCCGGATCGTAATAATAAACGGTTAAGCGTATGTGATCGATTCTGGCAACCGGCATTAAGCCGGCCAGATCATTAATACGTGCCGAAAAAGAAATACCGAAGTTAGATGCATTAATGTCGGCTGCTAACCAGGTGCCGGCGCCCCAGTCGTCGCTGCTGCCGCCATAGGAAGTATAACCATCAGTGGTGGTCCAGTGTGCCGATGTGGCATGATTGGTTCCTATGGTAGTACCGCCTTTTATTAATTGAACATTCAGGTCTGTTACATACGATTCCAATAAAAAGACGAAACCAACGTCGGTGGCGCTTTTCTCCACCTCGGCTTCTATGCCGCAAATCACTGCCGTAGCAGGAATAGAAAAATTGAAATTGGTGGCCTGCAAACTGGCCGTTTGTCCATTAAATAAGCTGATTAATGTTGAAGCAGTTGTGTAGCTGTTGTTGGATGTGTACACATTACCGGGAGCATTAAAAGTTAAATCGCCTCCGCCGCTGGCAACACTGGCCGAAGCAGCAGGGTTGTTGGGGCCTGAAGCAATACATGTTTGTGCATGCGCAAATTGTGTTGTATAGAGAACAAAACAGGATAAGACTATAACAATCTTATTCCATACACGATAGGGTATAGGAGCCATAAATAGTTTTAAATAGGGTTAACGATTATTTGTTGTTGCTACTATCAGATATCCTTAACCTTAATTATAACTATCTAACGTATACTAAAAACAACTTACTACTATTTTTGAATCATGATATTACCCTGTTTATGCATGTTATAAATGATAATTTGTGTTTTTTGTTAAGTGGTAACATCTAAGCGTAATGGTAACATTATATGCCCAGCACACTTTTCAGTTTTGCATAACCGGTTTTGCTAACGGGCACCTGTGCTCCCGTCGTTAATTGTGCGAGGTAACTTTCTTTTTCGTATGGATCGATTCGGGTAACAAGTTGTACGTTTATGATATACGAGCGGTGGGTACGTACAAACTGCTGTGTGTTCAATACTTTTTCAAAATGGCCCATGGTTTTATTTTTCAGAAAGGCGCCTTCTTTTGTGTGGATCTTTACATAATCATCTGCTGCTTCGAGATAGTGTACTTCATCTACCGGAATGATCTTTATTTTATTACCTGTTTTTACAACAATGCGTTGGTTTTGCTGGGGCGATTGGGCAGCGGCTTCGAGCAGATCGCGGGTATTGCCGGCTGTTACAGCGGCTTCGCGTTCGGTTAACCGTTCAATGGCTTTATCGAAACGTTCCTGGCTGAAAGGCTTTAACAGGTAATCTACTGCATGGCTTTCAAATGCTTTAATGGCAAATTCATCAAAGGCGGTGGTAAATATAACGGCGGGTGGTTGTTCAACCAGCTCCAGCATTTCAAACCCATTGATCTTGGGCATTTGAATATCTAAAAAAATTACATCGGGCTGATGTTGCATAATGGCTTTGATGCCTTCAAAGCCGTCGTTACATTCCTGCATTACCTCAATAGATGGGTGTTGCAGCAGGTATTCTTTTATAACCATGCGCGCCAGTGGTTCATCATCTACAATTATAGCCTTTTTCATCGCAGTATATATTATTTTATGTTCGTCAATTTTGTTTTGCCTATTGCCTATTGCCCATTGCCTGTTGCATCAGCGGTTGCGGAATTTTTATAATAGTAGTAAACAAATTCTCGGTATGGGTGGTGTTCAGCAAGTCGTGCCGGGCAAATAACAAATACAACCGCCGTTGTACCGAGCTTAAACCAAAACCTGTTCCCTGTTTGGGCGACGAAGTTTCTGGATCGAACGGATTTTGTATTTGAATCACCAGGTAATTCGATTCTTCTTTTGCTTCTATATGAATAGTTACCGGT
>Ga0114129_10008922_pt1 | contig 14291 bp, 9 predicted proteins | sample RhiMetdeltSRZDD1_FD_80071 | JGI IMG/M metagenome (GOLD analysis project Ga0114129, IMG submission 80071) | Populus rhizosphere microbial communities from Tennessee, USA - Rhizosphere MetaG P. deltoides SRZDD1 (version 2) (version 2) | ecosystem: Host-associated > Plants > Roots > Rhizosphere >... | reverse complement strand
GCGGTGCGACCCGTTCCGGAACGGGACGCGGTGAGTCACAAACGAGCGCTCCGTGCCGGGTGTTACTCTGGCGCGACGGCGCCTTCCTCGAGAGGGAGGTGGCACTTCTTGTACTTCTTCCCGCTGCCGCAGGGGCACGGGTCGTTGCGGCCGACGCGCGGGCTGGCGCGGGTGACGGTCCCTTGTGCGCCCGCCGCCGAAGCGCCGTCTCCGGCGCGGGCAGAAGGAGCCTCGCCGTGCGTCTCGATGGTGCGCGCCGCGCGGCGCTGAGGCATGGACGGCAGGCTGGCCGAGGCGGCTCCCTGCGCCGGAGCGCGCGTCGCCGTCTGCGTCTGGGCAGCCGCGGGCTGCTGCACCGGCTCGATGCGCATGGTCGTCGCGATGATGCTCGCGGCGATGCGCCCCTTCATGATCTGGAAGAGCTCGAACCCTTCCTTCTTGTACTCGATCTTCGGGTCCTTCTGGCCGTAGCCGCGCAGGTGGATGCCCTGGCGCAGGTGGTCCATCTGCAGCAGGTGGTCCTTCCACAGCTGGTCGATCGCGTAGAGGTACGAGTACTGGACGAACTCGCGGAACATGTCGCCGTAGTTCTCGAACTTGAACTTCAGCTTCTTCTCGACCACGTTGAAGATGTCGAGCTGCAGCTTCTCGCGGTCCGGCCCGGCGCCCTTCAGGTTGATGTCGACGCTGAACTGCTCGCGCACGCGCAACGCCAGCGAGTCGGGTTCCCACTCCTCGCTCTTCGAGCGCGGGACCGCCTCGTCGACCATCTCGATGATGAGGTCCTCGATCAGGTCGTAGAGCTGCTCCTCCTGGTCCTTCCAGGAGACGACCTTCTCGTGCCGCGTCTTCTTCTTGGTCTTCGCGTCCTCGGTGAACCAGACCAGCGGGATCCCGGCGCCCGCCGCCAGCACTTCCTTGCGCATCCCGTAGATGGTCTTGCGCTGCTGGTTCATCACGTCGTCGTACTCGAGCAGGTTCTTGCGGATGTCGAAGTTCTGTCCCTCGACGCGCTTCTGCGCGCCCTCGATGGCCTTGGTGAGCCACGGGTGCTCGATCGGCTCGTTCTCCTGGACGCCGAACGTCTCCATCAGCTTGGAGATGCGATCCGAGGCGAAGATCCGCATCAGATCGTCCTCGAGCGACAGGTAGAACTTCGACGAGCCCGGGTCGCCCTGCCGGCCGCCGCGTCCGCGCAGCTGGTTGTCGATGCGGCGCGACTCGTGGCGCTCGGTGCCGAGGATGTGCAGGCCGCCGAGGCCCACCACTTCGTCGTGCTCACGCGTGCACTCGCCGCGGTAGCGCGCGAGCGCGGCGTCATGGCGCTGCTTCCACTCGCCGTGCAGCCTGGCCAGCTCGGCGTCGACCTCGGCGGGCGTCACCGGCGCGAACTTCCCGTCGCCGCTTTCCTTGGCCTTGGCGACGCGCTCCTGCACGAGGCGCCCCTCGATCTCCTGCGCGTTCGGCTCCTGCCCCGCCTCCCGCTTGGCGAGGAACTCCGGGTTGCCGCCGAGGAGGATGTCCGTTCCGCGGCCGGCCATGTTGGTCGAGATGGTGATGCGGCCCTTGCGCCCTGCCTGCGCGACGATCTCGGCCTCGCGCTCGTGCTGCTTCGCGTTCAGCACGTCGTGCGGCACGGCGCGCTTCTTGAGCAGGCTGGAGAGCACCTCGCTCTTGGCGATGCTCACCGTGCCGACCAGCACCGGCTGTCCCTTCTTCCACTTGCCTTCGATCTCGTTGCAGACCGCGGTGAACTTCTCGCGCTCCGTCTTGTAGACGGTGTCCTGCTCGTCCTTGCGGATGTTCTTCTTGTTGGTCGGGATCACCAGGACGTCGAGCCGGTAGATCTTGTTGAACTCCTCCGCCTCGGTGTCCGCGGTGCCGGTCATGCCGCACAGCTTGGTGTAGAGGCGGAAGTAGTTCTGGAACGAGACCGTCGCGAGGGTCTGGTTCTCGTTCTCGATCTTCACGTTCTCCTTCGCCTCCACCGCCTGGTGCAGCCCGTCGGACCAGCGGCGCCCCGGCATCAGGCGCCCGGTGAAGTCGTCGACGATGATCACCTCGCCGTCCTTCACCACGTACTCGTGGTCCTTGCGGTAGAGCGTGTGCGCGCGCAGCGCCTGCTCGACGTGGTGGAGCGTCTCGATCTGCTCCGGGTCATAGAGGTTCTGGACGCCCAGGCGGGCCTCCACCTTCTCCACGCCCTCGTCGGTGAGCACCACCGAGCGGGCCTTCTCGTCGACGGTGTAGTCGCGGTCGCGGATGAGCCCGGGGATGACTTTGTTGATCTTGTAGTACTTGTCGGTCGACTCCTCCGACGGGCCGCTGATGATGAGCGGGGTGCGCGCCTCGTCGATGAGGATGGAGTCGACCTCGTCGACGATCGCGTAGTGGAGCTCGCGCTGCACGTAGTCCTGCAGCCGGAACTTCATGTTGTCGCGCAGGTAGTCGAAGCCGAACTCGTTGTTCTGGCCGTAGGTGATGTCGCAGCCGTACTCGTTCTGGCGCTGCTTGTCGGTCAGGCCGTGGACCACGCACCCCGTGGTGAGCCCCAGATGTCGGTACAGGCGGCCCATCCACTCCGCGTCGCGGCGCGCCAGGTAGTCGTTGACGGTCACGACGTGGACGCCCTTCCCTTCCATCGCGTTCAGCACGCAGGGGAGCGTCGCGACCAGCGTCTTGCCTTCCCCGGTCTTCATCTCGGCGATGGTCCCGCGGTGCAGCGCCATCCCGCCCACGAGCTGGACGTCGAAGTGGCGCATCCCCAGCACGCGGACGCTGGCCTCGCGCGTCAGGGCGAAGCAGTCCGGCAGCAGGCGGTCGAGGACCGCCGACTTCTCCTTCTCGGGCGCGTCCGCGACCTCCTTGCGGAAGGCGCGGATCTGCTCCCGCATCTGCTCGTCGGAGAGCGACCTGGCCCAGCCCTCGCGCTCGTTGACGCGCGCGACCACGGGCTGCATGCGGCGCAGCTCGCGCTGGTTCTTGGTGCCGACGATCTTCTTCAGGACGTAATCGAACATGCGAAAACCCTTGGGTGGAACGAGGCAAGCTTGAACGACGGGAAGCCCACTGACGCGGGCGGACGCGCTACGAGCGCGCGGCGGGCGGAGCCCGGCTCGGCGCAGGTCCCGACGGGGCGCGCCATGCGACGGGACGCTCGCCCGCCGGACGCACCTTGCGGGCCTCGCGCGAGGCGGGGCGCGACTGCGAACGCCGCTCGATCGCGGAGGGCGCGGCGCGGGAAGCAGCGCCTTGGACGAACGCCGCGTGCTGTTGCTCGACCGATCCGCGAGCCGCGGCGAGCGACGCGCAGGCGAAGGCGCCGGGGGACGCAAGTCCCATCAACACCGCCGCGCACGCCGCTGCGACTGCTCCGCGCATCGATCTCCCGGGGATTCGCAGAAGGGGGACACCAGAACATGGTGTCTCCTCCGCGAGATAGCGTAAGCGGCCGAGCAGGCTTGTCAAGCGAACGGCCGCAGCGGGATTCTCCCCGCGCGCGGATCGTCCAGCGGCGGCCGACCTACTCCTCGAGGATGAACTTGCGAGGATTGTCGGCCACTCCGTTGACGCGTACCTCGTAATGGAGGTGCGGGCCCGTCGATCGGCCGGAGTTGCCGACCGCGGCGATGACCTCGCTCCGGCGCACCTTCTGCCCGACCTTCACGTCGATCTTGAGCAGGTGCCCGTAACGGGTCTTCAGCCCGTACCCGTGGTCGAGCACCAGCACGTGCCCGTACCCGCCTTCGAGCCCGCTGAAGACGACCGTACCGTCCGCGGGAGCGCGCACGGGCGTGCCCATCGCGGTGGCGATGTCCAGGCCTTCGTGCATCACCCTCTCGCCCGTGTACGGGTCGAGCCGGACCGAATAGTCCGACGTGACCCAGCCGCGGACCGGCCAGATGGAGGGGGCCGACGCGAGCAGCGCCTGCTGGTCCTCGAAGTAGCTCTTGAGCGCCCGAGCTTCCTGCTCCTGCACCTTGACCTTCTTGCCCAGCTCGTCGAGCTGCTTGAGCAGATCGCCCTGGTCGGCGGGCGCCGGCGCCGAATCGCCGTCGGCGATCATCCGGCCTTCGCCTCCGCTGCCCTTGATGCCGACCGCGCCCATGCCCGCCTGCGCCGGCTCGGTGGCGATGCCCCCGCCGACGAACTCGGGGCCGCCGCCGCGCGGCGGCTCGGGCGCGGAGATGCTCAGCTTGCGGTCGGGATCGTTCAGCTGCGTGATGTGGCGCAGGTTCGCGTTGAGCCGCTTCACGCGGTCCAGCTCGTCGTTGATGTGCGCGAACTTCTGCTCCGCCTCGCGCCACCGGTTCTGCAGCTCGAGGTTCTCGTCGCGCAGGACCTTGTTCTCGGCCACCTTGCCGACGACGTTGAAGTAGTGCGCCATCGCGCCGGCCAGCGCGGCGAGCACGAGCCCGAGGCAGAGCGCGGCGCGCACGAGCACGCGGTGCTCGACGCGGATCTTCTTCACCTTGGCGTCGCGATCCGGAACGACCAGGATCGTGTACGACTTGTCCAAGGACCTCCTCCTGCTCCCCTCGCCAGCGGCCGCGGCGCGCGTAGTCGGCGCAATACGGCCGTCTTTCCACCAACCTTCCGCCGGTACGGCCGCTTCCCCGCGGCGGCCAAGGGCCCGGACCGACAGCAAGTTGGGCGCGCGGCCGACCGGCCGCAAGCTTGCGTCCAGTATCGGATTGTCAGGCGCGGCGTCAACCAAGCGTTCACGCAGGGCAGTCGTTTTTCGCGTCGGCCAGTGAGCAGTCGCCGGCCGGGTGCGCGGACGGAAGGGCTACACCTACCCGCGGGCCACGGCTTGCGCCGCGGCGCAAGTCGGGAGGCGCATCCGACCGCCACTCTGCGCGCATGTGATCGGTGCACGCGCTTCGGTAGCCGATCGCATTACCGAAACCTTCCTGAAAGCTTACGCAGTCATTGACGAACACCATCCGCGCCGCGCTACATCGAGGAAAGGAGGGGGGCTTCTCATGCGATGGACGGCACTTGCTCTGCTCACCTGCGCTGCGTGCGCCGCAGCGCCCGACCTGACCGAATCGGAGCGGACGGCGCTGAGCGACTTTGCCATCGCCGCCGCGCCACCCGATCCGACCAACGCCCTCGCCGACTCGCCGGCGGCTGCGGCGCTGGGCCAGCAGCTCTTCTTCGACGCGCGCTTCTCGGGTCCGCTGCTGGTCGGCGACAACGGCAGCAACGGCGCCACGGGCCCGGCGGGAGCGAGCGGCACGGTCGCCTGCGCCTCGTGCCACGATCCAGCCCGCGGCGGGGCCGACGTCCGCTCCCGTCCGGGGAACACGAGCCTCGGGTCGTCATGGACGGGCCGCAACGCGCCGACCGTCTACAACGCCGCGTATTCGCCCTGGCAATTCTGGGACGGCCGGCGCGACTCGCTCTGGTCGCAAGCACTGGGGCCGATCGAGAGCCCGATCGAGCACAACTTCTCGCGGCTGCAGGTCGCGCACCTCTTGTCGCAGCTCTACCGCAGCGCTTACGGCGAGGTGTTCGGCACCATGCCGGACCTCTCCGACACCGGGCGTTTCCCGCCGAGCGGCAAGCCGGGAGTGACGGCCTGGGACCAGATGGCGCCCGCCGACCAGGCGACGATCGACCGCATCTTCAGCAACTTCGGGAAGGCGATCGAGGCCTACGAGCGCAAGCTCGTCGACCGCGACTCCCCGTTCGATCGGTACATCGCAGGAAACGCCACGGCCCTGAGCGCGGCAGCCGTGCGGGGCGCGAAGCTGTTCGTGGGACGCGCCTCGTGCAACGAGTGCCACTTCGGCCCCACGCTGAGCGACGGCCGATTCCACAACACGGGCGTGCCGCAGGTCGGCGCGACCGTCCCCGCGGTCGACGACGGGAGGACCGACGGGCTCGTCAAGGTGCTCGCGACCGAATTCAACGCCGCCGGTGCGTACAGCGACGCGCCCGATGGCGCGAGACTCCAGGCCGCCGTGGCAGCGGCCGCCCAGGATCCTGGACCGCTGCAAGGGGCGTTCAAGACGCCGGGGCTGCGCGGCGTGGCCCGCACCGCGCCGTACATGCACACCGGCGCCTTCGCGACCCTGCGCGACGTCGTCCTGTTCTACCGGGACGGCGGCGGGTCCTCCGGATTCGCCGGCACGAAGGACATCTCCATGCAGCCTCTCCTGCTCTCCGATCGCGACGTCGACGACCTGGTCGCCTTCCTCGAGTCGCTGAGCGGCGCGCCCCTTCCCGCTTCGCTCGTCACCGCGCCGGTGCTCCCATGAGGGCCGCCTCGCTCGCTCTCGCCGCGGCCGCCCTGCTCGCCCTCCCCGCCCGCGCGGACGACGGCCCCATCCGCGCCGGCAGCGGCGGATCGGGATTCGGCCACCTCACGCTGATGGACGGCGTCCGCCTCCGGCTGAGCGGCTACGTGGACGCCGGCTTCTTCGCCACGCAGGGCGACGGCACCGCGTACCTGCGCGACGCCGGCAAGCAGCTCTATCCGGAATACCAGAACGTCGTCCCCTGGCTCTTCCTCGGCGATCCCTGGGGCAACCCGGTGAACGCGCAGGGCGACTCGGCGGATCTCGGGCTCGACCGCACCAACATCCAGCGCTTCGACCCCATCCAGTCGCACGGCCATCCGTCGTTCATCGTCAACCTGGTGAACCTCGGGATGGCGGCGAGCGTAGGCGAGTCGCTCTTCTTCGAGACCAGCATCGGATTCGAGCCGCGCCAGGGCCAGCTGGGCTCCTCGGGCGATCAGTTCGACGTGGACCTCGCCTACCTGGAATGGGTCCCGTTCAAGACCGTCAACCTGCACGTCTTCGCGGGCAAGTTCGAGTCGACCTTCGGCATCGAGTACCGCAACCGGAAGGCGCCCGACCGCTTCGGGATCACGCCTTCGCTCATCTCCCGCTACACGGTCGGGACGCCGACGGGCCTCAAGGTACGCGGCGCGTTCTTCGACGATCGCCTGACGGTGAATCTCGCGCTCACCAACGGCGGCACCTTCACCGAGAAGTTCGCGCACTTCTTCAACGAGGTGGACTTGAACGGCGGCAAGACGGCGTCGGGCCGCATCTCGCTTGCGCTGCCGCTCCCGGTGCACGCCGAGATCGGCGCCTCCGGCGAGATCGGCGCGCAGGACGAGCAGCCCTCGAACGCGACCGTGCAATGGCTCCTCGGCGCCGACCTGCGCGTCAGCGTGGGCGACGCGACGCTCAAGGCGGAAATCCTGCGCGGCCACGCCGACGGCGGCGGCATCGAGCAGGCGCCGCGACTGCACGTGACCGGATGGTACGCGGAGCTCGACTACCAGCCGCTCCCGTGGCTGGGCGTGCTCGGCCGCGTCGATCGGCGCAAGGCGGACCTGATGGCGTTTCCGAACCTGTACCTGACCGACCTGCTGCGCGTCACCGGCGGCCTGCGGTTCGACCTCAGCTGGAACCTGATCGCCAAGCTCGAGTACCTGCACCTCGTCGAAGTCACCGGACCCGAGCTGGCGGACGACGTGTTCACCAGCTCCCTTCTCTTCAAGTTCTAGGAGATCGATCCGATGGCACACGGAATGGACAGTCGATGGCTCGTACTCGCGACCTGCTTGGCCGGGGCACTCCCGGCGGCGGCTGCGCCGGGCAGCATCTCGGGGACCGTGACCCTGGCCGGCGGAAGCGACCGGCTGGCGGTCGTCTACGTGGAGAAAGGCCCTGAAGCGCCGGCGAAAGCAGCGCCCTCGGAGAAGGAGATGGCGCAGCAGGAGACCGAGTTCCGGCCCGCGGCGATCTGGGTGCGCGCGGGCGACAGCGTGAAGTTCTTCAACCGCGACAACTTCTACCACAACGTCTTTTCACCCACCTCGGGCAACGACTTCGACCTGGGCCTCTACCGCGGCGGCGTCGGCAAGTCGGTGGAGCTGACCCATCCGGGGGAGATCGACGTCTACTGCAACATCCACCCGAACATGAAGGCCAAGGTGCTGGTCGTGCCCGACGGACGCGCGGCCGAGATCGCCCGCGACGGGACCTACACGTTGTCCGGGCTTGCCGCAGGCGACTACACCCTCGTGGCCTGGTCCGGATTGCACGACCCGGTCCGCCGCGACGTCCACGTGCGCGCGGGCGAGACGGCGCGGGCCGACTTCGCGCTCAAGCCGCGCACCGCCGCCGCTGCGCACCTCAACAAGAACGGCGAGCAGTACGGCCGATACCGGTAGCGGAAGTTGCGCCTCCTTCCCAAGCTGAGCTGCGCGATGCTGCTCGTCGCCGTCTCCGTGACGGTGTCGCTCGCGAGCATCGCGACGCACAAGCAGGTCGAGTCGATGGAGGCGCAATACCGCTCGAAGGGCGAGGCGATCGCGCTCGCGCTCGCCTTCTCGCTGTCGTCGAACACGCGCCAGACGCTGGTGAAGAGCGTCTCCACCGTCCGCGATCTCATCCGCGACGGCAAGAGCATCTCCGGCGTCCGCTACATCTACATCCAGGACTGGGAAGCGAGCATCCTGGCGCACACCTTCGCGCAGTTCCCGTCCGAGTTCACCGAGAGCAACTGGATCGCGAGCGGCACGCTCGCGCCCGGCGAGCGCGTCAAGGTGGCGCCATCGGTACGGTTCCAGAGCGCCGACGGGGAAATCTGGGCGATGGACGTGGCGGCGCCGGTCGCCCACGGCGAGCTCGGCGTGGTGCACGTCGGGATGGACCTGTCCGCCATCCAGCGCGAGGTGGGTTCGCTGCGGCGCGCGCTGCTCGGCGCGGGGCTGCTCATCGGCGCGGGCGGCGTGGCGCTCGGGCTGGTGCTCGCCGCCTCCCTGTTCGTGCGTCCCATCCGGCAACTCACCCGAGTGACCGCGCAGATCGCCGCGCAAGGGGACCTCACCATCCCCATCGAGGTGGGCTCGCGCGACGAGATCGGCGACCTCGCCCGCGCCTTCGCGCGCCTGGTGGAAGCGCTTCGCGCCATCAACTCCGACTTGCGCGATTCGGTCGGAGTGCTGCGCCACTCGGTAGGCGAGCTGGGCTCGTCGGCGAAGGACCAGGAGCAGATCGTCTCGCGCCACGCGGTCGCCCTGCAGCAAGCGCACACGACGGTGCAGGAGATCCGCCAGACCTCCGTTGCCGCCGCCCAGAAGGCCGGCACCGTGCTCGAGGTGGCGCGCAACGCAGAGACGATCACGCGGTCCGGCGAACGCGCCGTCGAGCAGACCATCACCGCGATGACGGAGATGCGGTCGCAGGTCGCCGAGGTGTTCCAGACCATCGGGTTGCTCTCGGACCGCGCGGCGCAGATCAGCCGCATCACCGACACGGTGAAAGACCTCGCCGACCAGTCGAACATGCTGGCGTTGAACGCCGCGATCGAGGCGGTGCGCTCGGGCGAGCACGGGAAGGGGTTCGCGGTGGTCGCCCGGCAGATCCGCACCCTCGCCGACGAGTCGATCCAGGCGACGAGGCGGGTCCGGGAGGTGCTCGAGGACGTCTCGCGCGCAATCGGCAGCGCCGTGTCCATCAGCAAGGCCGGGGAGGAGCGCGTCGAGCGCGGCCTCTCCGAGGTCAAGGCTTCCGGTGACAACCTGCGCAAGCTGTCGGACATCGTGAAGGACAGCTCGGCCGCGGCGCAGCAGATCGCGGAAGTGGTCAATCAGCAGGACGCCGGGATCCGGCAGATCTTCATGGCCGTCACCGAGCTGTCGCAGACCATGGACGAGACGCTCAAGCAGCTGGAATCGACCGGTACCGCCGCCAGCGCCGTCCAGGACGTCTCGCAAAAGGTGTCGAAGCTCGTCGAACGCTATCGCGCGTGAGGCGGGCCGGCCCGCTCAAGCTGCCCGGTGAATCACGATCACGGTGATGTTGTCGTCGCCGCCGCGCTCGTTGGCGAGGTCGATGAGGGCGCGGGCGGCGCGGTCGGGATCGTCGTGGCGGAGGAGCTGCGCGCCGATCTCGTCGTTGTCGACCAGGTTCGACAAGCCGTCGGAGCAGAGCAAGTAGCGGTCGCCCGGCTTGACCTCGAAGCCGAGCAGGTCGACGAGGACGTCCTCCTCGAATCCGACGGAGCGCGTGATGATGTTCTTGAGGCGGCTGTGGCGCGCCTCGTCGGGCGTGAGCAGCCCAGCCCGGATCTGCTCGTTCACCAGCGAGTGGTCCTCGGTGAGCTGCGCCACCTCGCCGTCGCGCACGGCGTAGGCGCGGCTGTCGCCGACATGCCCGAGGATGGCGATGTCGCCGTGGATGAGGAGCGCGATGCAGGTGGTGCCCATCCCTTGCAGCTCGGGATTCACGCGCGAAGTGCGATACACGGCGGCGCACGCGCCCTCGATGGCCTCGCGCAGCGCGCCGGCGAGCGGCGACTCGGCCAGCTTCGCCTCGGCGGCGAACGGATCGTCGGGGCGCAACCGCGCGCCGAGCAGCTCGCGCTCCACCGTCTGCACGGCCAGGCGGCTGGCCGTCTCGCCCCCGGCGTGGCCTCCCATCCCGTCGCAGACGACGTACAGGCCGAGATCCTCGTTGATGAGCCAGCTGTCCTCGTTGTGCTCGCGCTTCATCCCGGTGTCGCTCCGGGCAGCGCTGCGAAACACGCTCAGGGCTCTCGCTCCTTCCAGTGCGCTCGTCGAGTCTACACCTCACCCCGCTTTCCGCGCGGGCGCCGCGCGCCGCGCCCGTGCCTTGTCCAACAACTCGCGCGCGTGATCGAGCGCGACGGGCGTGGCATGGCCCGAGAGGAGCCGCGCCAGCTCCTGGACCCGCGCCTCGCCCTCGACCGGCGCGACGCGGCTGTGCGTGCGCCCGCGCCTGACTTCCTTCTGGGCCACCTGATGGCGTTCCGCGAACACTGCGATCTGCGGCAGGTGCGTGATGCAGATCACCTGGCGTCCGCGCGCGACTGCCGCCAACGCTCGACCGACCGCCTCGGCCGTCGCGCCGCCGATGCCGGCGTCGACCTCGTCGAACAGATACGTGTCCACGTCGTCGGCGTCGGCGAGAACGCGCTTGACGGCGAGCAGCACGCGCGACAGCTCGCCGCCCGAGGCGATGCGCGCGAGCGGCCTCAGCTCCTCGCCGGGATTGGGGGACAGCAGCAGCTCGGCGGATTCCAGCCCGCGCGGGCCGAGCACCTCGCCCTCGGCCGCGATTCCTCCGTCGCCGACGGGTCCGAAGCGGACGGAGATCTCCGTGCGCGCCATGCCCAGCGCCGCCAGCTCGCCAGCGACCGAGCGCGAGAACCCGGCGGCAGCCGCCCGGCGCTTCTCCGACAGCGCGCGCGCCAGCTGGAGCGCCTCGCGCGCGGCCTCCCGCACGCGCGCCTCGGCTGCGGCGAGCGCCTCGTCGTGGTGCTCGAGTGACTGCAGCTCGATCTTCATCGTCTCGTGCCGCTGCAACGCGGCCTGGAGGGTTCCGCCGTGCTTGCGCGCCAGGCGCCGCAGCAGCTCGAGGCGCTCGTCGATCGCCTCCAGCCGTTGCGGATCGCCTCCGGCGCGGCCCGCGTAGCGCGCCAGCGTGCGCGCCGCCTCGTCCAGCTCCGCGGAGGCGCCGCGCACCGCCGCGGCGAGGGACGCCAGCGAGGGATCGATGGCCGCCATCTCGTCCAACCGCTTGCACGCGCGAGAAGCCGCGACCACGGCCGCCGCGTCGCCCGAGCGGAGCAGCGTCTCGGCTTCCTCGGCTCCGCCGCGCAGCTTCTCCGCCGCGGCGAGCACCCGCCGCTCCTGGGCCAGCGCCTCGTCCTCGCCGGCCTTGGGATCGGCCTTCTCCATCTCGTCGAGCTGGTAGCGCAAGAAGCTCGCCCGCTCGGCGCGCGCAGTCTCGTCCGAGTCGAGGCGCGCGCGCTCGCCCTCTGCCTCCGAGAGCGCAACGAAGGCGGCCTCGTACGCCGTCCGCGAGAGGCCGGCGTATCCGTCGAGCATGGCGAGGTGGGTGTGCGCGTCGAGCAGCCCGACGTGCTCGTGCTGCCCGGAGATGTCGAGCAGCCCGCGCGTGGCCTGCGCCAGCTGGGCGGCCGTCGCCAGCGACCCGTTCACCCAGGCGCGGCTGCGGCCTTCGCGGTGCACGGTGCGGCGCACGACCAGCTCCGCGCCCGCCGCGGGCAGACCCAGGCCCGCGAGCCGCGCGTCGGTGGCGGCCGGATCGCGCGGCCGGAAGAGCGCCTGCACCTCGGCCTCGTCCGCCCCCGTGCGCACCGTCTCGGCCTGCGCGCGGCCGCCGAGGACCAGATGCAGCGCATCGACCAGGATGCTCTTCCCGGCCCCCGTCTCGCCGGTGAGGACGTTGAACCCGGGCGCGAAGTGCGCCTCGAGGTCGTCGATGATGGCAAAGGAGCGGACGCGCAGAAGCTCCAGCATGCGCGCACCTTACCAGAGCACCCCGACACCGCTCATGAATCACCCTCCGCCCTAGCAGTTCCACTCCGTCGATGCGGCCGAGAACTGTCGCTATGCGCAGGCCGAGGTAACGTCGGACTGGACGCGCAATCGCGTTTTGCTCTGGGGGAAACCATGCGACACGTCGTCGTCTTTTGCCTTCTGCTGCTCGCCGCCGCCTGCGGGTCATCTCCGGACCCGAGCAAGGCGTTCGAGCGGACCGTCGACGGCCTGTGCCCGTCGAGCCCGCAACAACTGACCGGCACCACGGCCGTCGGCGGCGGTTGCGAAACGGCCACCGAGTGCAAGCCCACGTGCTGTTCCTGCAGCAACGGCAGCCTCAAGAACTGGCTGGCCGTCTCTTGTCGCGAGGGCACGTGCGCAACCGCCGGGGTCGCGTGCGCCGACACGCGGAACGATCCCGTGCTCTGCAACTGATCATTCCGCGCGCAGTGCCACGGCGGGGTCGACCAGCGCCGCTCGGGATGCCGGCAGGAGCGTACCGGCCAGCGCGACGGTACCGAGGACGAGCATCGCGATGAGCAGGGCCACCGGATCGGCCGGACCGACGCCGAAGAGGAGTCCCGCGAACAGCCGCGCCGCGATCACGGCTCCGACGAGACCGGCGAGCAGCCCCGTGCCCACCACCGCAGCGCCCTCCCTCGCCACGACGGCAACGGCCTGCGCGGGTCGCGCGCCGAGCGCCATGCGGACGCCGATCTCACGCGTCCGCTGCGTCACCGTGTACGCCAGCACGCCGTAGAGCCCCAGTCCGGCGAGCAACAGCGCCACGGCGGCGAACGCCTGCAGGAGCTGCAGCGCGAAGCGGCGCTGCGCGAGCGAGGCCGAGAGCATCTCGGAGAGGGAGCGCGGCTGATACGCGGAAGCGGTCCGGTCGAGGGCGAACAGCATCTTCTGCGCCTGCGGGAGGAGCTCGCGGATGGGAAGGTTCGAGCGGACGACGAGCGTCAGGGTGTCGGTGGGAAGCTGATCGAACGGGAAGTACATCGTGGGCCGCAGCTCGGCGTCCAGGCCGAACTCCCGCACGTTGCCGACGACGCCGACCACGGTCCACCAGCGGGGATCGGAGATGATCCGGATCCGCTGGCCGACGGGGTCACCGTCCGGCCAGTACTTGCGGGCGAAGGACTGGCTGACCACGACCACCGGCGCCTTGTCGGGGACGTCCATCTCGTGCGGAGCACGGCCGCGCAGGACCGGGATGCCCATCGCCTCGACCCAACCCGGAGTGACGATGCGGATCTCCTCGTTCGGCGGCTGTGTCCCAACGGGCACGGAACGGCCCTCGATCTCGAAGCTCTGGTCGTTCGCGACGCCGCTCAGCGGCTGATAGTCGATGCCGCCGGCCGCGGTCGTGCCGGCAATCTCGCGCAGCCGCTGCAGGAGAGCGCCGAACACCCGCCGCTGCTCTCGCGGCACGCCCACGGCGAAGGTCACCGCTCCCGACGGCTGGAACCCCACGTCGACCGCGGTCAGGCGATGGAAGCTGCGCAGCAGCAGCGAGGCGCCGCACACGAGAACCACCGCCAGGGCGACGTCCGCGGCGACCAGCGCGCGCCGCAACCGGCGCGGGGCGGGCGCCGCCGAGGCAGCCGTGCCGCGGAGCGCATCCTGCAGCCTCGTCTGGGTCGCCGTGAGCGCCGGAAGCAGTCCGAAGACGACGCCGCTGAGCAAGGAAGCGCCCAGCGCGAAGAGCAGGACGGGTCCGTCGACGCGTACTCCCCGCGCCCGCGGCAGGTCGGCGGGCCCGAGCGACAGCAGCAGGTCGACGCCCCAGACGGCCAGCAGCGTCCCGAGCGCGCCACCGGCGAGCGCGAGGAAGACCGACTCGGTCAAGAACTCGCGCACCAGGCGGGCGCGGCCGGCGCCCAGCGCCGCCCGGACGGCGAGTTCGCGTTCGCGCGCCGAGGCCCGCGCGAGCAGCAGGTTCCCGACG
>Ga0114129_10008921_pt1 | contig 14292 bp, 11 predicted proteins | sample RhiMetdeltSRZDD1_FD_80071 | JGI IMG/M metagenome (GOLD analysis project Ga0114129, IMG submission 80071) | Populus rhizosphere microbial communities from Tennessee, USA - Rhizosphere MetaG P. deltoides SRZDD1 (version 2) (version 2) | ecosystem: Host-associated > Plants > Roots > Rhizosphere >... | reverse complement strand
GCAGAATCTCTCGCCAGTTCAAGCAGGCATACTGCTGGTGTTCGGCGTGATGAACGGGCTCGGCTACGCAGTCAGCGTCTGGAGCCTCGTCGCTTACGCCATCCCGATCACTACCATCTCGATCATTCTCGGAGCGATTCAGTTTTTGTGGCTTGACCGGCGATATCGAAGAAAGGCGGCGACAGCTCGATGATGCAAAGTCAGCCCGCTCTGCTGATTTCGATTACCGACGCATTGTTCAGCCTCAACGCGGTATACGTTTTGACCGGGCTCGTTTTGTGGGTGTTCGCGGCGATGACTCTCCAAGACCGCGCCAACAAGCGTCGCGCCGGCAGCGGATCGTTCTGGTTCATCCTCGGAGCGATTTTCGTGTTCGGCAGCGTATTCCCACATTGGCTAACCGGGCTGCTCGTTCTTGCGATGGTCGGCATTGACGGAATTGGAGGCGTCGCGCGGGGACACTATGACGAGTCGACTAAGGAAGAGCAGGCCGGGCACGCGCGAAGGCTGGGAGACAAGATCTTCATCCCGGTGCTGCTGATTCCGATCGTGACTTTCGGCTTTGCGATTGTATTTCGATTTCTAGGCCTGGATGTGAATCGAGGCGCGCTTGTCGGTCTGGGATTTGGAGGAATCAGCGCAATGTTGGGCTGCTTGTGGATCACGCGCGAAAAGACAGTGGTGATGATGCAAGAAGGCCGGCGGCTCAACGACGCGATGGGCGCGGTGAACATACTCCCTCAGTTGCTGGCGTCGCTGGGCGTGATCTTCACCGCGGCGAAGGTAGGCGATCTCATCGCGACAGGGATCCACTATATCGTCCCCGCTGATAACTTGTTCTTTCTCGTGCTTGCGAACTGTCTGGGTATGGCTTTGTTCACGATCGTGATGGGCAATTCGTTTGCAGCCTTTCCGGTGATCGCAACCGGTGTGCTTGTGCCGCTGATCATAATGCCGTTTGGCGTAAAGCCGGAGATGGTCGCGATAATCACGCTCACAGCCGGATCGAGCGGAACGTTGATGACGCCGATGGCCGCGAACTTCAACATCGTTCCGGCAGCTCTTCTGAACATGCGCGACCAATACGGGGTAATAAAGTTCCAACTGCCTTTTGCGCTGACCATCTGGTCGCTCCACGTTATTCTGATGTGGCTGATGATAAAACTATTTTAGCCGCCGCCGGCTCCGTGCTTACCCCTACGAAAGCGGCGACCGTTGTTGAATAATCAAAAAATAACAGTTCAAAGCTCAAAAATGTTTGATTCCGCGCAAGTATTGCTGTATAAAGAAAGCGTCACATCTATCGTTCTTGGAAACCCCGTACAAGGTTCCGATCGATTAACGCAGCAGCCGATGCTGGCTACGGACTGTTGCCCGACTGACAACGCAACCACTAACTAACCGGAAACGGACGCTAGTCACAGTCAAACACTTGCCTGTCCAACAACAGGAGATTTTTATGGATAGAAAATACAAGCAGCGCGGTTATCAAGATGAAGAAAGAGAACAAAAGCCGCGCCCAGCACCAACACAAAGAAACGATGTGCGGGCCCCAAAGATGCCCGCCTTCCGCGAAGTCACCCGGTGTTCCCTTTGCGGGACGATGGTCAATATCGATATCGACGGGATCGCTTTTGACGCCAAATGCCCCAAGTGTCACAGCGATCTGCACACCTGCAAGAACTGCGTGAGTTTCGACCCCGGCGCGCGATTTCAATGCCGCAAGCCCATCCCGGAACGCATACCAAAGAAGGATGTTCGCAACGAATGTGAGCTGTTTGAAGCTCGAAGGACCGTCGAGCGCGAGACGACCACGGCAGTAGCTGAAGTGAAGGACGCGCGTTCAGCTTTCGATAAGCTCTTCAAGTAACAAGTTCCTGACGCCGCACTGCAAGGTCCCTGCCAATTAAAAGGTGCTCATCAGATGGTTGCCGGTGGTAGGAACCGCCTCACGAGAAAGCGATACACAGCCGCACCTATCAAACCCCCGATGATTGGCGCCAGGATGTAGAGCCACCATTCGTTACCGCGAGGTCCCGGAAAAGCGATGCGGCCGAAGCCCGCGACGTACGCGAATAACCTCGGTCCAAAATCGCGCACCGGATTCACGGCGTCCATTGTCAGCGGCCCCCCGACCCCAACGATAGCCGTTACCGTGAGGCCGATGAAGATCGGCCCGAGGCCCGCTTGTGGAAGCCCGGGATTGTCCGGTTCGGTCAGCGCAAAGATCATCAAGAGAAGAAACATCGTAAGCACGACTTCGACAAAAAACGCTGCGCCCGGGCCGACCGTAGCCATCGCGCTTGCGTCTGCGCCGATGCCGCCCGGATTCGGATAAAAGCACGAAAAAATCATCATCAGTTTCTGGCTTCCGGGAGCTCCGATCTCAATGCCCATCTTTTCAATCGCGCGTGGGAAGTAACCGGACCACAGCGCATACACGCAAGCGGCTCCGGTAAACGCGCCCGCGATTTGGCTCACTATGTATGGAATGATTCGCGAGCGAGGAAAGCCCCGGAAGACGGCCATCGTAATGGTGACCGCCGGATTGAAGTGCGCGCCAGATACGGGCCCTGCGACGTATATTCCAAACGCCACGGCAAGTCCCCACATCACTGCGACTCCCCATCCGTCGAGGGAGTTAACCAACACTGCAGCCGCCACCGCGCCGTCGCCGATCAGGATCACTATGAAAGTGCCGACGAATTCCGCAAGACAAACGCCCGCCAGGCTGGCGGTGAACACACCGCTTCCCTTCTCTGACGCCACCTCGACTTCGCCGATAGTTTCCAGTTCAATTGCCGCTCTTGACACTAATCACCTCGAAAAAGCACTTGGTTCATAAATACTGCTGAGCCAGCATAAGCACGCGCCAATACGCTCGCCGCGCCAGCGCAGGCCAGCTCGCATTCAGAATCGGCGTCGAGTGCGTAGCATTGCTCTCGTGCCACCTGTTGGACCATCCGTTCAAGTCCCAAACCACGTCCGCGCCTTTTATGCCTGCCCGCTGCAGCGCTCCGGCCGGTTTGCTCCCGTTGTCGGAATACGTGTTGTCGTGAATCCAATTGTTCTCAGGCGTCGGACCTACGTCGAAGGAGGTGCCCTTCGGAAAAGCCACTTCGAGGCTGAACACAGCGACGCCATAACAATCGTTGCCGCGGATCTCGTTGCCGGTCACTTCGTTGTTGTCCGCCGCCATGATCATCACCCCGGTCCCCGGCGGAACATTCGCCACGATCGAATTCGGGTTGGCGAAGTTCGGAAGATTGTTGTTGATCACGCGATTGTTGCGCACGATGCAGTCGTGACCGACTTTCGAAACATTGTTCGGCAGGATGAACACCAGGATTCCGCCGGTGTTATCGTGAACGTAGTTGTTCTCGACGATTGCGTTGACCGAGTTCTCGATCTCAATGCCGGTGACGTTGCCGTGAGCTTCGCAGTCTCGAACGACGATGTCGCGAGACTGGCCTACATAAAGCGCGGCGTCGGCGATTCCGGTTGCCACGCAGCGTTCGATTATGACGCCCGTGCAGCTTACGGGATAGAGGCCGTACAGCCCGGTCTTATCGATCCTCAAATCGCGAAACGCTACGTTGCGCGCGTGCTGAACGACAACTCCGTTAGCGATGTAGTTTCGCAAATCGAAGTTCTCAATTCGGAAGTTGCTGCCAGTCGCGAGCACGCCATCTGAGAGCTTGTTCTCTCCATCAAGTATTGGGCGCCCGGGAGACGAAGGGCCAATCGGCATGAGCGCGTCATTGAGCGCCTCGCGCGTCGAAAGTGGCTTTGGCGTGCCCATCGCTCTCTTCGAATTCGCCGATTCGCGCTTTAGCACGTCGTCGTCACTCAAACCTCGTAGCGTGATGTTATCCAAATCAATCTTCACTTCTTCCTTGTACACGCCTGGCATCACTTCGATCGTATCTCCCGGGCGGGCGCGAGCCACAGCCTCCTGAATCGACTCACCCGCTTTCACGGTGATTGTTTGAGGCGCGCGTTCGGCGATCATTCCCTTGGGAGAGCCGGTGTTGAACCTTGCAAGTAACTCTCGCGCGGGATTCTTCAAGTGCGATACAACCGGCAGACCTGAAGGAACCTTGTCCGGCAACGCAGGCAGGTTCGATTCGTCCGTGAGCGAGTACAAGAATGCAATCAGGTCTTGCTTCTCTTCAGGGGTGATCGTATACGCGTGAATCTTGTCGTCGACTTTCGGGTCCTTGAAGCCGACCCCGGGACCGCCGCCCGCAGCATAGAAGTCGAGGACCTCTTCGAGCGTCTTGAAGCGCCCGTTGTGCATGTAAGGCGCGTTCAACACGACGTTGCGCAGAGTGGGCACTTTGAAGGCGAACTTGTTGCCTTCGCCTTTGGTCACTTCGAATCTGCCGAAGTCAGGTTGCTGCGGATCAGCGTCCGGAACGCCGATGATCTTGAAATCGCGGTTCGCGAAAGTTGGAAGACCATGACACTCAAAGCATCGAGTTCGGCCCGAGCGAAACAAGTTGAAGCCGCGACGCTGAGCAGGCGTGAGCGCATCGAGCTCGCCGCGCACGAAACGATCAAACGGCGAGTTGTTAGCTGTGAGCGTTCTCTCGAATGACGCAACTGCCTTGAGCACGTTGTCGAGCGTCACCGCGGAGCCGCCGCTGCCGGCAAACGCCGCGTCGAACTGCCGCGCGTATTCCGGAATGTCTTTCAGCTCTCTGACCAGCGTCTCGGGGTTCTCGTTCATCTCGATATCGCTGGTGATCGGCCCCTTGGCTTGATCTTCCAGGTCGTCGGCTCGGCCATCCCAAAACTGCTTGTGATTATATGCAGCGTTCCACAGGGTCGGCGCGCCGCGGCGCACAACTGAACCGCCCGCACGCTCGGGGCCGATCCCGTGACCTCCCTTCCCCATCGAGAGTGCCCGTCCGTCGGTGAAGCCAAGGTCGGGGTGATGACAGGTAGCGCACGAGATGTCGTTCGCGCCTGAGAGAATCGGATCGAAGAACAGCAATCGCCCAAGCTGTACCCGCTCGTCGTCGTTGGCCGTGGGCTGCGGATTGTCTGCTCGCAGAACCATCTTTGGAAACTGACGGACAAGCCCGCCTCCGCCTTTGCCGACTCCGGCTGTGCTGCCGTCGCCGACGAAGTCCGCCTGAACAGGCCAAAGTCCGAGCGTGATAAAAGCAGCCAACGCCAGGGCTAACAAAACGATCAGCGCGGGCACCCATCGTCGCCGCGACCGCGCGCGAGGTTGTGATTGAGGTGTGTCCAGCTCGATTTGCTTTGCTGATGCTGCAGCCATGCTGTTCCGGCCTCCGTTTTAGATGAGTAAACGCGAATCAGTTTTTGGAAGAAGCGATTATATTTGACAAGCCGCTCGCGTCAAAGCAATTCTGGAACGCCGATGTGTCAGTCACATTTTCCAAACCTGGACTCAAGCCTCAGCGCTCTTGGATGCCCGCTTCGAACTGATTGATTGCAAATCTAGACGGCGTAGGATACCATACGCGTGCTCAAGCGCTCGCAGGCCGTTTTTGGTTCGTGCTTCTTGGTTCGTCCGCATCTAACGCGGTCGTCAGCAGTTTCGATGGAGGCATACATGACCAGGCGCCCCCCCGCCGCCAAATCGCGTCAACGGCGTCCGCGCAAACCGTCAATCGGAATCTCCGGAACCCGCTCCGCCGCCAGCCCGTTAAAACAAAGCAACCCTAGGAAAAGCCCGTTCAACCCTGAGACTCTCGATCGGACAGTGATCGCCATCCCGCTCTTACGAGACCTGGCGCAAGAAGAGGCCGAAAAGAAAAAGAAGAAGAACAGGGGGAAGAAGCCAAAGGTCCACGCCATCATTATCGATCTGAACCTCGAGTTTCCGGGCGGGCGAAATAAGGCGCGGCAGTATGTTGAGAAAAAACTAGAAGAGGTTCTTTCAGGTCTTGGCGCCAAAAGGCAGCCGGAAGAGTCTATCAGGCGCAAGAGCGGAGTTACTGAGTTTGGTGAGAGGGATGAGAGCGGAGGTCCCGAACAGTACATCTTTGCAAAGCTAGGGGGCGAGGCCATCCGCAAACTCGTGGGCGAGGATGCCACAAAAGGCGATAAGTTGAAAGAGGAGTTGACCGGCAATGCGCCCTTCGCTCGTGCCATTTATCACGTCTGGCCTGATTTCCCGATCGGAAGGCTTACCAACAAGTCAATCGTTACGGTCAAAGCCGACGCCGCGCGTGCATCCTTCTCCGCTCTCGGGGAGGACATCGTATGGGCAGTGCTCGACTCCGGAATCGATGCCGGACACCGGCACTTCGTCTTACACAAGAACCTGAAACTCGATCCGCCGCTTGTAGCCATGGATTTCACGGGTGAAGAAATCACCAAACACGACCCTGACGGTCATGGTACCCACGTCGCTGGCATCATTGCGGGCGAGGTGAATTCCAGTGACCGTTCGACTCCGAGCAAGAGGGCCGGGTCGAAGAAGAACGACTCGATTCGGGCAGCTTCCCGCAACCGTACCGATAGCGGCGATACTACCTACAGCGTAGATACGCTGCCCGCCATCTCAGGCATGGCCCCCAAGTGCAAACTGCTCAACATGAGAGTGCTCGATTCTGAAGGCGGAGGCGAGGTTAGCAGCATCATTGCTGCCATCGCTAAAATTCAAGAGATCAATGGACACGGCCGCCGCCTTCTTATCCACGGCGTGAATCTCAGTGTGGGTAACAATTTCGAGCCGGAATGGTTCGCCTGTGGCCAGAGTCCGCTCTGCGTTGAGGTGGACCGGCTCGTCAAGTCTGGTGTGGTCGTTGTCGTCGCGGCAGGGAACTCCGGCTACGGGTCGCTCAAGACCGAGTTTACGGACAAGTTCAACACCGGCATGGCGCTCACCATCAACGACCCCGGTAACGCTGAGCTGGCGATCACGGTCGGGGCGACGCACAGAAATATGCCGCACATGTATGGCGTCTCCTACTTTTCGTCAAAGGGGCCGACTGGGGACGGGCGCCTCAAGCCCGACCTGGTCGCCCCCGGTGAAAAGATTCTCTCCTGCGCCGCCGGCAAGAAGCGCGGCGACATCAAGGAGGAGACTAAGGAGGATTGTGACTACGTCGAGGATAGCGGCACCAGCATGGCCGCGCCGCACGTGTCGGGCGTCATCGCGGCCTTCCTCTCGGTGCGGCGTGAATTCATCGGGCAGCCGGAAAAGGTCAAGGAGATATTTCTCTCCACGGCCACCGACCTTCGACGAGACCGCTATTTCCAGGGGAGCGGGCTGGTAGATCTGATGCGGGCCATCCAGTCCGTCTAAACCTCCGCTTCTGTCTGGAACGTTCACCGCGCAGCATGGCTGAACGCGGAGGAGTTATAGACTTTCGACCGGCTCGAACAATGTAGTAGACGAAATTAAGGAGAAGAACTCATGCACGATGTTACAGGAGATCGAGATGCCGTCGAGGCCCTTTTGAGAGACACCGTCCAGCAGTTGGAGCAGAGCAAGCCGCAGGCGAAGAAGGGTAGCACGAGAACCATGTCAGCTTCCAAGAAAGGCGCGAAAAGGGACTCCTCGCCCGACAAGGTAGTTGACCTTTGGCAGGAGGGCCTCGACCGTATCGAAGGAAAGAAAGACGGTAAGAAGTCGGCCAGAGCGGCCGGCCTCCGACAGGCGCAGAAGCGAGACGAGCGGGCAGTGGACACCGCCTACGCCCCGAGAGATCAGATCATTGCGGTCTTCCAGTCGGCGATGGATGAGTACCTTGACAAAGTAGTCGGACCGGCGCAGCCCGCTGGCCCGCAAAAAGGATCGAAGAAGGCTTCAGCCGGAGCCGGGAAGACTACTAGAGCTGCGTCGGTCAAAAAGGGGAAAGCCGCGGCGACGCTTGATACCTTCTACAAGGGGGGCAAGAAACGGGTGGGTACCGGGACCAGGACAGCCGACATCTTCGCGAAGTTCGGCAACCTTGACCCGGCTTGGATAGAGGTAGTCGCCGAGAAGGCAAAGGCCATACTGAAGGGGAAGCACGATTTCGTTAAGCACAAGTCGCCGACAGATTTTCGCTTCAAGATGGAGAATGAGGCGACTGTCGCTATCGTCGGCGACTGGGGCGGCGGCAACGCCGCTGCGCAAGCCGTCGCTCAGCAGATCAAAGAGCTGAAACCCAACCACGTTATTCACCTCGGTGACGTATACTATGCCGGAACACCAAAAGAGGTGAAGGAGCGTTTCCTGAAGTTCTGGCCCAAACCGACAGAGCCCGGCTACTCCTTCGCCCTCAATTCCAATCACGAGATGTACGGCGGCGGGTACGGCTATTTCGACAATACGCTGAAACAGTTCAAACAGCCCGCGAGCTACTTCAGCCTGGCCAATGATAATTGGCGCTTCATCGGCGTTGACACCGGTTACGACGATCACGATCTGAACGAGCAGCAGGTTGACTGGCTGAGAGGGCAGTTCACCGGAGACGGGCCGAAGAATATTTTGCTCTCACACCACCAGCTTTTCTCGGCTTACGAGAAGACGGACGCGTCTAAACTTCAAAAGAAGGTGCAGCCATTTCTTGCCCAGATCCATGGTTGGTTTTGGGGACACGAGCACCTCGCGGTTGTTTACGAGAAGCACGAAGGCATTAATGCAATCTGCCTCGGCAATGGATGTTTCCCTTATAACCTGCCGAAGGGTGCACCTACGGTGCCGGTCAAATGGCTTGATAAACGGACATCAAGCGATGCCGACTATAGCGGCGGGCATACCTTCGCCTTGCTCAGGATCAAAGGTCCACGAATAGACATCACCTTCATAGACGAAAATGGGAACACTGGATTCACGGAGACTTGGGAATAAGGGAGAACGACTTCAAATCTGCACTCTCTGATCTGAGACAGTTTCTCTCTTCAATCAGTGCGAAAGACTCAGCGCAATCCGCGCCGCGACCCCCGCGTTGCTGGTAAGCAAAGCACGATTTGCTGCGAGCGAATTCCCACCAGTCAGTTCTTCGAGCTGAGCTAGCAAGAACGGCGTGAGTGTTTTGCCGCGAATACCTTGACGATCTGCCGTTTCAATTGCTTCCGCGGATGCGCGCTCGATGTCTGATCCTGGGATTTCGAACTCGACTGGCACCGGAACGCAAACAAGCACCGCGTTGCCGCCGCCCATACGCCAATGACGCTCCGCAATGTCCGCTGCTTCCTCAGGTGTCTCGATTCTTGCGTCTACCGGCAGTCCACTATCGCGCGAGTAAAACGCCGGAAACTCTTCGGTTCCGTATCCGAGCACCGGGACGCCGATTGTCTCCAGATACTCTCGAGTCTTTGGCAAATCGAGTATTGACTTCGCTCCTGCGCACACACAGATGACTGGCGTATTGCCGAGCGCGATGAGGTCAGCCGAGACGTCGAACGTTTGCGCGGCGCCTCTGTGCACACCGCCAATTCCGCCGGTCGACACGACTCGAACGTTGGCGGCATGCGCGAGCCTCAATGTCGATGCGACGGTTGTCGCTCCCCAGCCGCCTCTCACTGTCACGCTCGCGAGGTTGTTCAGTCCTACTTTCTCGATGACTCGTCCGTCGCGAGTCTGACCCGTGGCGAATATTCGAATCTCGTCTTCGCTCAATCCGATTGTCGGAACGCCTCCGACGATTCCGATCGTTGCAGGCATCGCGCCGTGTTGACGAACGACTGCTTCGCTAGCAAGAGCCGTTTCAAGATTGAGGGGATGAGGCAAGCCGTGCGCGATGACGGTTGATTCGAGCGCGACTATCGGCGCTCGGTCCTCGAGCGCGCGCTTGACCTGTTCGGCGATTCGGACTTCATTCCGCGATAGTTGATCCATTAGCGCTCGTTCATCCTATACACCGCGATCGTGAGTGACAAGCAGCGATCAAGAGTACCGTAGACTGTCTAGTCTGCGGCTGATCGTCATTCGCAATTTTTCCGGGCGACATTCAGCCGCAGACTGGACAGTCTACGGTGCCCTCTTCGCGCTTATCGCTTCCACAGCTCACGTGTGCGCGGGTATACTCTTCGTCCGCTACAGTCAGGAGCAGTGATCTCTTCAGGAGGAACGCGTGGCGGCTGAGAGGGTATTGGCATTGATACTGGGCGGCGGCGCCGGCCAACGCCTGTATCCACTCACCAAGCAGAGAGCTAAGCCCGCTGTTCCGCTTGGTGGCAAGTACCGCTTGATCGATATACCGGTCTCGAATTGCATCAACTCAAACATAAATCGGATTTTCATTCTCACTCAGTTCAACTCGGCTTCTCTCAATCGTCACATCGCGCGCACATATCGCTTCAGCCGCTTCACCGACGGTTTCGTTGAGATTCTTGCGGCAGAGATAACACTCGAAAGGCCGGACTGGTTTCAGGGAACCGCCGACGCGGTTCGCCAGTGCTTGCATCACCTGGACGACTACAAGGGCGATACGATACTGGTGCTGTCGGGCGATCACCTGTATCGCATGGACTATCGTGAGTTCATCGCGCGGCATGTCGAGATGCGAGCCGATGTCACAATCTCGGTGACCGCGGCGCGCGAGGAAGAAGCTTCCGAATTCGGGCTGGTGAAGATCGACGACACCGGCCGGGTAACTGAGTTCAGCGAGAAACCCAAAGGTGAAGCGCTCGATCACATGCGCGTCGACACTACTCAACTGGGGCTTTCGTCTGAAGAAGCCGGGCGGCGTCCGTTCCTGGCTTCAATGGGGATTTATGTCTTCCGCAAAGAAGTGCTGCGGCAGTTGCTGGTCGAAGAGATGCCCGCGGCGGTGGACTTCGGAAAAGAAATCATTCCCGAAGCGCTGCCGCGTTACAACGTCCACACGTATCGCTTCGACGGTTACTGGGAGGACATCGGGACGATCGGCGCATTCTATCGCGCGAACATCGAGATGACTTTGCCGCTGCCGCCGTTCAACGTGTTTGACTCGGAATCTCCGATGTACACGAGGCCCCGCTACCTGCCCGGATCCAAGCTGCTCGATTGTCACATCCAAAGCTCGATCATAACGGAAGGCTGCATTCTCAACGGCGCGACGATAACGGATTCCATCGTCGGCATTCGAAGCCGCATCGAGCACGGCTCGCGGCTTGAAGGCGTGCTGATGATGGGAGCCGACTATTACCAGACTCTCGAGGAATTGCAGGCGGACATCAATCGAGGCTTTCCTCGCATCGGCATCGGTTCGAACTGCTACATACGCCGCGCGATCATCGACAAGAACGCACGCATCGGGCAGAGCGTGCAAATCCGAAACGAGGCTGGACATCAAGACGTAAAGGCCGAAGGCTATTTCATCCGCGACGGCATCGTGATCGTTCCCAAGAACGGTGTGATTCCCGACGGGACGATGATTTGATTGAGTCACGCGCATATGCCGACCTTCGCGTTCCGGATAACGTCGCGGCCTGTTGCGTACTTCCATTCATCTCGCCAAACTACTTCCAGACACTTGTCTTTTTGAAGTCGTCGTCCGGGAACCGATTCGGTACCGAGGCTTGCTATCGAGGGGGCTGGATGTCCATGGAGAAATTCGTAGAAGAACTAGTAAGACGGGCAATTGAAGCCGGAGAATTCGATGATCTGCCCGGCAAAGGAAAGCCCATCGATCTCCGAGCCTACTTCGAAACGCCGGAAGATTTGCGGATGGCTTACTCGATTCTGAAGGCGAATAACTTTGTTCCCGAAGAGGTGGAGATGCTCAAGGAGATTGAAGCTCTCAAAAAGCATCTCGAATCCGTTTCGGATGAAGAGCAAAGGAGCGCGCTAAAAAAGGAAATCACCGAGAAGACCTACGCCTTCAATATGCTGATAGAGAAGGGCAAGCGCGGAAGGTAAAGCAAGCTCTCCGTCTCTGATTAGCTTGCGTTACAAACACATCAACAAGTCGTGACAAGCCTGTCTCTCATATCTTGCTAATCGCAACTCAGCGCATTACGATAGCCGGTGGAGATCCAAGCAGTGAAACAGCAGAACCGTCGGTTGAAACCTCTGAACCTCATGGCGCAGGATGCAGTGAGCATCGCAAGCGGCTGGCTCTGGGAGCGTCTGCCCGATCGCTTTGGCCCTGCTGATCCGACTCTCGATCCTCAACGACATCTTTGGCGCGTACCGGTGGTGCTAGCTTATCCTGGCCTAACAATCGGGCAAGTCGGAGAGATCGTCGTCAGTGCATCGAGCGGGGAGGTTGTGGCCCACACTGACCTTGACGAAATCAAAGCGGCTGGTCTGAAGCTTGGAAGGAAGCATCGTGCCAAAGTTCGGGCCGCCTTTCTACGCACAAGAAACGCCTGATTCTTGCTTGCCTGCCTGGCTGCGTATGGTCTTGGCCGCGCGCGGACTTCGCTATTCTGAACGCCAATTGCGCCAACTCTGCCGCTGTCAGCCGATGATGGGAACTCTTTCGACTAATGTAATACGTGCAGCTCAGAAGCTCGGGTTCGTAGACTCAGTCGAGGATCGCTCATTGAGGTTATACGACTTGCGTGATGTCGCCCGAGAAGGCTTCTCTCCGATTGTCGGTGTGAATCTGCGCCGGCTAACTGGAAACTGGAGTCCCCATGCCCAGGTCGTCGTGGCGATTGCTAGCGCGCAAGTTCGTGTTTATGATCCGTTGCTCGGGCGTTTAAGGCTTGCATCGCCAACCTTCGAAGCGGCCTGGGCTGATGCCGACTACCTAACGATCCTGGTGAAATAGTGTTTTCATCGGACGTATAGTCGCAAGTCTGCAGAGAATTAGATGGCTTTTGCGTCTTGACCTCAATTGAAGTTTTTGGAAAGGGACTCACGAATGCGAACATTGCAAATATTCATTCTTCTGCCTGTCGTGATCTTGCTGTTGATTGTCCCGGCCAACGCACAGACGCGCGGGCTTCTGAGCAGCGACCTTTTGAAGCTTCGTTCCGTTGGCGAAGTAAAGTTCTCGCCCGACGGCTCGCGCCTCGCTTACTCGGTGATCAACAACGATGGTCCCGCGCGTCCTTACTCGCAACTGTGGATAATGACCCTCGCCGACATCAAGTCGATCAAGCTCGGCGGCGAAAAAGACAGCTCGTCGAACTTAGAGTGGTCACCGGACAGCCAGTGGATCGCCTATGACGGCAAGCTAGGCGATAAGTCAGGCTTGATAATCGCGCGCCCGGACGGCTCGAACGCGAAGTTCCTCTCGCCGCTTCAGGGGACCAACAATCCGCTTCCTTCGACCGGCAAGAGCATAGCGTGGTCGCCCGATAGTAAGCGCATCGCGTTCGTCACTTCAGTCCCTGGGCCTGAGACACAAGGTGCGACCGGGGATCCGATCGTCATCACGCGTTATCTCTACAAGCCCGACGATAGCGAGGGCTTCACCCGCTTCAACGACAATCGCCGCCTGCACATCTTCGTCGTCGACGTCGCAACCGGTCAGATCAAACAGCTAACCGCAGGCGATCACTACGAGCATTCGATCGACTGGTCGCCGAACGGCGAAGAGATCGCATTCATTTCGAACCGAGAGCCGAACGAGGATCAGTTCTTCAACTACGACATCTTCACTCTCAAAGTATCGGACGGATCGATAAGGCGATTGACAGCAACCGAGAGCGCTGAGTATCGCCCGCGCTGGTCGCCGGACGGAAAGACAATCGTCTATCAAGCGACCAGGCGCGGCTTGACCGATCTCGAAACTACGATGGAGGACACGCACGTTTGGCTGATGAATGCCGATGGCAGCAACCCTCGCGAGATCAGCGCAATGATCGATAACAGGCAAGGCGCGCCTTCGTGGTCGCCCGATGGAAGCGCTGTTTTCTTCACCGTTCTGGAGCGCGGCAACGTTCGTTTGTATCGATTGCCGGTCTCAGGAGGCGCGCCTGAAGTTGTCATCAATGATCGCGGGACCGCCGGCGCGTGGTCGGTATCGAAGGACAACGCGATCGCATACGCGTTCGCGAGTCCGTCGGACCTGGCGCAGCTCTACCTGAAGAGTCCGGGCGCCGCCGCGAAGAAGATCACCAACCTCAACGCCGACGTGCTCTCGGGTAAGCAGATCGCTGAAGTCGAATCGTTCACCTTCATCAGCAACGACAACAAATACACCATCGAAGCGTTTCTCACTAAGCCGCTCGGAATGACCGCGACTTCCAAGCACCCGCTCGTCGTCAACATTCACGGCGGCCCGCACGGCCAGCAAGGACCAGCCTTCAACTTCAAGCATCAAGTCTACGCTGCGCGCGGGTGGGCTACTTTGATGGTGAACTTTCGAGGCTCGACGGGTTACGGCCAGGCTTTCACCGACGCGGTGTTCGGCGATCAAAACGGCAACGAAGCGCAAGACG
>Ga0114129_10008919_pt1 | contig 14294 bp, 16 predicted proteins | sample RhiMetdeltSRZDD1_FD_80071 | JGI IMG/M metagenome (GOLD analysis project Ga0114129, IMG submission 80071) | Populus rhizosphere microbial communities from Tennessee, USA - Rhizosphere MetaG P. deltoides SRZDD1 (version 2) (version 2) | ecosystem: Host-associated > Plants > Roots > Rhizosphere >... | reverse complement strand
TTCCGCTGGTGAGCGGCTGCTTTGAAAGGTCTGGCCTCAGGCCTGCTTAGTCTCCCAGAAGATCTTCTCAATCTCGGCGATCAGGTCGAGCAGCTGCTGGCCGGTGGACGGGTCCATGGAACCCTTGGCGCCGCTGGCGCCCGCGGCCTTGGTGGCCTTGTTGAACAGCTCGCTCAGCTCGGGGTACTTCTCGAAGTGCGGGGGCTTGAAGTAGTCGGTCCAGAGCACCCACAGATGGTGCTTGACCAGGTCACTGCGCTGCTCCTTGATCTGCAGCGCGCGGTCCCGGAACACCGGGTCGTCGTTCGACTGGTACTTCTCCTGGATCGCCTTGACCGACTCGGCCTCGATCCGGGCCTGGGCCGGGTCGTAGACGCCGCACGGGACGTCGCAGTGCGCGTGGACGACCCGGCGCGGCTTGAGGAATGCTTCGAACATGGGTCCGCCTCCCCGATCCGGTGAAGAGTCAACGTATCACCGCGTTCCGAAGCCCATCACGTCGCTCGGGGCGGTCGCCGCGGTCGCCGGGGTGGGCTACGCCATGTTGCGCTGGAGGCCATCCCGCGTCCAGATCGAGGGGCCCAGCATGGAACCGACGCTCGCGCCGGGGGACTGGGCGCTGACCGTCTCGGGGTCACGGTTCGGGAGGGGCGACGTCGTCATCGTCGAGCACCCGGGTCGCCCCGGCTACGAGATGGTCAAGCGGGTCACCGCCGTTCCCGGCGATCGGGTCGGCGAACGGCCGCTGGGCGGGGACGAGTTCTGGGTCGAGGGGGACCGCGAGGACGCCTCGACCGACAGCCGCCACTTCGGACCGGTGCGTCAGGAGCACCTGAAGGCGAAGGTGCTGCTGATCTACTGGCCGAAGGAGCGGCGGCGCCTGCTCTAGGACGGAGACGTATGGGCGAGATGCGGGATCGGATGCTGCGCGGCGAGCTCTACACGGGCCGCGATCCCGACAACGAGGCCGAGTTCCAACGGGTCCAGGAGCTCCTGGCTCGGTACAACCGCGCTGCCCCGGAGGCGCGCGAAGAGCGCGACTCGCTGCTCCTTCAGATGCTCCGGCACGTCGGCCGGGACGTCGTCGTGCGTCCGCCCTTCTTCTGCGAGTACGGGGCGATCAGCATCGGCGACGGGACCTTCGTGAACGTGGACGCCGTGTTGCTCGACGTCGCTCCGATCACGATCGGGGCCGCCTGCCAGATCGCCACCCGGGTCCAGCTGCTCACCGCGGCGCACCCGATCGACCCCGAGCCGCGCCGGGCGGGATGGGAGTACGGAGCGCCGATCACGCTGGCGGACAACGTTTGGCTCGGCGGCGGCGTCATCGTGTGCCCGGGGGTGACGATCGGGGAGGACACCGTCGTCGGCGCGGGCGCGGTCGTCGTGAGGGATCTGCCGGCCGGCGTCGTCGCCGCGGGAGTGCCCGCCCGCGTCGTGCGCGAGATCGGCGAACAGGACCGGGTCGAGGTTCCGTCGCGGGAGCGCTCGAGCTAGCGCTCGCAGCCCCGCGTGACGTCGGTGCCCGGCCCTCCTCGACACGCGTCGATCCCAGGGCCGCCGATCAGGAGGTCGCCGCCACCTTCGCCCCGGAGCCGATCGTCGCCGCCGTTGCCCGCGAGGAGGTCCGGGTCGGGACCGCCGACCAGCACGTCGTCACCACCGCCGCCGCAGGCGCGGTCGCGGTCGATCGAGCCCTGGAAATGGTCGTCACCTCCTCGGCCGAGGAAGACGTCGGGTTGGAGGCCGCCGGAGAGATCGTCGGGACCCGGGGTCCCGACGATCGTGACCGGCCGGCCGAGGCAGAAGACCAGCTCGTACGCGCCGCTGTCGCAGTCGCGACGCGGCGCGCCTCGCTGGTCCACGTCGTCGCACCCGGCGCCGTTGCCGATCGCGGCCGAGTCGCTCCGGAGCGCGTGGCTCGGCGTCGGCCCGCCGTTCTGGCGAAGGACGCTGATGCGGACGTCCCGGACGAGACGATCGCTGACCCCGAGCAGCCCGCAGCCCCCCGAGTCGACGACGTTGTGCCCGACGGTCGAGATCCGTCGCGAGCACGCCTGCCCGCGCGTGGAGGCCTGGTTCCGACCGAGGAGCGAGCTCGCGATCTGCACCGAGGCGGTCGCCGACGACATCACGGCGCCGCCGACCGTCGCCTGGTTCCGCGCCGCCGTGGTCGAGGTCAGCGCGGCGTGGCCGCGCACCCGCATCCCGCCGCCACCGCGATCCGCGACGTTCCCGGAGACCGTCGAGTCGTCGACCGTGAGGTCGCCGACAGGTCCGACCCACGCCCCACCGCCCGCTCCGGCATGGTTCCCGGAGATCGTCGAGCGGACGACGGTCGCGGTCCCTCGGACGAACAGCGCACCGCCCCGTTCGGAAGCCCGGCTCGCCGAGAGCCACGAGCGGTCGATCCGGGCGGCGCCGCCGTCGCCGACGGCGACGGCGCCGCCGTCCGTCGCCCGCCCCTCGATCAGCGTCACGAACGTCATCCGCGTCGTGCCCGTGGTGACGCGGATGATCCCCCCGTCCGGAACGGATGAGCCGCCCAGCAGCGTGAGGTGCCGGAGCCGCACGCCGGCGGAGACGTCGAGCACGCGGTCGCCGAGCCCGGACGCGTCGAGGAACGCCCCGGTCTCGCCGACCCCGATCAACGTCACCCGACGCGCGACGTCCAGGTCGCCCTCGCCCACGGCCCCCGTCCCCGAGCGCGACAGCGGGTAGAAGCCGGCGGGCACCCGCACGGTCCCGCCGGGATCGACGTCGGCGATCGCGTCACGGAGCGAGCAGTCGGCGTCCGCGCACGAGCCGTCGAAGGTGTCCTCGAACGTGTCCACCGTTCGCGTCCCGGCCGCGCGGCCCTCCCGAGCCGGTCCCAGCGCCGCCAGCCCCAGAACCAGGAGGATCGCGAGACGACGCGCGAGCGACACGCCCGCACCCTACCGACCCGGCTCGCTCCAGCCAGAGGCCGGCCCGACCGATGGTTGTTCACCGAGCCGACCTAGGATTCCTCTATGGATCACCTTCCCCTGCCGCCCGTTCCCGGGCGGCCGGATCTGATCGTCGACGAGCTCCCCCGCCGCCGCGTTCCGGCGTGGGCGGCCGTCGTCGCGGTGGTCCTCGTCCTGTCGTTGGCGGTCGCCGCGATCGTCCCGTTGTTCCCGGACCGGGGCGTCCGAGCCGGGACGGACTTCGAGTTCCTCGAACGGATGGGCGACGGTTCGCCGGTCCGGTGGAACCCCTGTCAGCCGATCCACTACGTCGTGAACGCGTCGCACGCCCCGCCGGGCTCGATCGCCGACGTCCACGAGGCGGTCGATCGGATCTCCCGAGCCACCGGGATCGTCTTCGTCTACGACGGACTGACCGACGAGGAGGCGTCGACCCGCCGCAACGCCTTCATCCCCGAGCGGTACGGGGATCGGTGGGCGCCGGTCCTGATCACCTGGTCCGACCCCACCACGTCCGACATACCGTTCGCCACCGCAGACGAGGTGGCATCCGGGGTGGCGACGCCGCTCCTGCCGAACAGCTCGCCCGAGGAGGTCTACGTGAGCGGCTGGGTGGCGCTCAACATGGACGACCCGAACCCGCCCGGCTTCGCGCTCCCCAACGAACAGGGACCCGTCCTCCTCCACGAGCTGGGGCACGTGATGGGCCTCGGCCACGTCCAGGTCGCCGGCGAGCTGATGCAGGGCTCGGGCGGCGGGGTCGTCGACCTCGGGCCGGGCGATCGGGAAGGCTTGCGGCGCTTGGGCGCTTCCGAGGGCTGCGTCGATGTTCCGCCCGCCCGAACCTGACCTTGCCGTGATTCCGATCCCGGAGGTAGGGTTCTTGCACCTGCATATGGTCTGCACGCGCGAAGCCGGCACCGTGGGGGCGATGATCCCCGACCGCATCTGCTGTCCGGCCTGACCGGGGACGGCCGCACGCGCCTCCAGCACCACCTTCCGCAGACCGCTCGAACCCCGACCCGAACCCCAGGAGGTTCCTCCTCATGGACACGATCACCGCCACCGTCGACGCGAAGGGCCAGTCCTGCCCGGGCCCGCTCGTCTCGCTCGCCAAGGCGATGCGCGACGCGAAGAGCGGAGAGCTCTTCGAGCTGCTGGCGACGGACCCGGGCTCGAAGAGTGACGTCCCGAGCTGGGCGCAGCTCAGCGGCAACGAGCTCCTCGAGAAGAGCGAAGAGGACGGCGTGTTCCGCTACGTCGTCCGGAAGCGGTGAGGGCGGTGGCGACCACCGAGACGGACCTCTCGACCGAGCTGCAACTGGCGGACCTGCTCGGGCGCGTCGAGGCGCTCGAGGAGTCGGACGGCAAGCGGATCGAGAAGAAGAACAAGCTCACGATCATCGCCTGGGGCGGTGACCTCGACCGGATCTGGCCGACCACGATCCTGGCGACGACCGCGGCGGCCTCCGGCATGGAGGCGTCGGTCTTCTTCACGTTCTGGGGGTTGTTCGCGATCGTGAAGCCGGACGTCCGGGTGACCGGGTCGAACTGGATGCAGAAGATGATGTCGGTCATGAACCCCGGCTCCGCCGCGAAGGCCAAGCTCAGCCGGTACCAGTTCGCCGGGGCGGGGCCCGCGATGTTCAAGAAGCTGGCCAAGAAGCACAACGTCGATCGGCCGGAGACGTTGATCGAGACGGCCCGGGAGCTCGGCGTCCGGCTGATCCCGTGCCAGATGACGATGGATCTGCTGGGCCTGAAGCGGGAGGACCTCCTGGACGGGTTGGAGGAGCCGATCGGCGCGGCCACCGCGATCGCCGAGATGCGCGAGGCGGCCGTCAGTCTGTTCATCTGATCCGAGGCCACCTCGACCGCCGGTCCGGACCATCTCGACGGCGGCTCGTACAGTGGAGGCATGTCTCGACTCGCGGACGAGGTCCGCAAGACCTTCGCGTCCATGCACGTCTCGAGGAACTTCCGGCTGTTCTTCGCGGGTCAGCTGATCTCGGTCTCCGGTACCTGGATCAATGCCACCGCAACCGCGGTGCTCGTGCTGGATCTGACCCACAGCGGCGTGGCGCTCGGGCTCATGTCGGCGCTTCTGTTCCTGCCGGTCCTGCTGTTCGGCGTGCTGGGAGGCACGCTGGCCGATCGGTTCGACAAGCGGCGGATCCTCGTGTGGTCGAACGCCGCGTACACGGTGCTCGCGGGCGCCCAGTTCCTGCTGGTGGCGACCGGCCTCGTCGAGATGTGGATGGTCTACACGATCTCGTTCCTGAACGGGCTGATCTACGCGGTCGAGCCTCCGACCCGGCAGTCCTTCTACGTGGAGCTCGTCGGCGAGGAGCACATCACGAACGCCGTCAGCCTGAACAGCGCGGTCTTCACCGGCACCCGCGTGCTGGGCGGGGCGGTGGCCGGTCTGATGATCGACGGGTTCGGCCTCTGGTCGCCGTTCCTCCTCGACGCCGTGTCGTACGCGGCGGTGATCGTCGCTCTCCTGGCGATGCGGGTCGGCGAGCTCCATCCCCAGCGCCGCGCGGAACGCGAGCCGGGGCTGGTGCGAGCGGGGCTCCGCTACGTCTTCGGCTCGACGGAGCTCCGTGTGCCGCTGATCGTGATGTCCGTCGTCTACCTGTTCGCGTTCAACTTCAGCGTCGTGGTGCCGCTGCACGCGGTTCGGACCTACGCGGGCGGGCCCAAGGCGGTGGGGTGGTTGTTCGCCGCGATCGGGCTCGGAGCCTTCCTGGGGGCGATCGCGATGGCCAACCGCCAGCCGGTCCCCACGATCGGGCGGCTTGGGGTGTTCTCGATCGCGTTCGGCATGTTCCTCGCGGTCGAGGGCTGGATGCCGGACCTCCTGCTGGCGCTGGTCGCGATGGTGCCGATGGGGTACGCGTCGATGGCCTTCGCGATCACCGCGAACTCGACGCTCCAACGCTTCACCCGCTCCGACATGCGCGGTCGGGTGATGGCCCTGTACACGACGATCTTCCTCGGCAGCACCGCGATCGGGGGTCCGATCACCGGCTGGTTCGCGGAGCGGTTCGGGGCGAGGGACACGTTCGTGGCGAGCGGCGTCCTGGCGCTCGGCGCGGGGCTGATCGCGCTCGCCGAACGAGGGCGCTGGAGACCTACGGCCGTCCGCTCGGAGCCTGCGGCGGAGGATCCGGGGTGGGGAGCGGACGATCCCCTTCCCGATCCAGGCGCCACGGGCCGTCGGGCTCTGGACGGCTGACGTCCAGGACGGTGCCGTCGCCGAGCGCCAGCCGGAACGCCAGGCGCCGCACGCCATCCCGCTCCGCGCGCCACGTCCCGAGCACGTCGACGGGCTCCTCGGCGCCGCCCCAGACGATCGACCGCGGGGTCTCGTCGGCCCGGCCACCGGCGTAGAAGGTGAGCCTGAGCTCCGGCTCGCGGCCGTACCAGCGCCGGACGACGGGAGCCCACAGCACGAAGACCACCCCGATCGCGGCGAGCGACATGGGGACGTGGAGCTCCTCGAGCATCGGGATCGCCAGCGCGGCCGCCACGACCCGGGCCAGGTTGTAAAAGACGTCGTAGACGCTGAACACCCGGCCTCGGTACCCGTCCGGGAGCGCCTCCTGCACCATCGTGTCGACCGCGATCTTCTTCCAGGCGAACGTCAGACCGATCGCGAAGCTCGCCAGGAGCACGCTCCAGTCCTGGATCGCGAGGGATACCGCGAGCAGCACGAGGCCGCCGGCGACGAACGCGCCCGCGACGATCGCCGGCTTCGAGAAGCGTTCCTCCAGGGCGCCCACCGAGACGATCCCCGCGAAGACGCCGACGCCCCCGACGCCGATCAGGTTGGAGAACGAGGCCACCCCCTCGCCGAAGCGGTGGCGGAACACCACCAAGGACATCGTGAGGACGATCCCCTGCCCGATCTGGTCGAGCGTGATCGAGGCGATCGGGCCGATCGCGCGCGGGCTCCGGAGGAGCCGGCGCGCGCCGTCGGCGAACTCCACCCCCACCCGTTTCAGCTGGTGGCGGAGCAGCTCCGGGTCCTCGGGCCTGGTGTGAGGGCGGAGCGACGTCGTGATCCGCGAGGCGGTCCACGACGCCACGATCCAGCCGACGCCGGCGGCGATCACGACCGGTACGGTCGTGCCGCCGACGGCGTCGACGACCCGCCCGCCGACGAAGACGCCCGTGAGCAACGCGACCGTCCCGCCCACCTGGGTGAGGGAGTTCGCGACCAGCAGATCCTCGTTGGGAACGAGCCTCGGCACGATCGCCGCCGCGGTGGCCAGGAAGAACCGGTTCACCGAGAGCACCAGCAAGGCGCCGGCGAAGAACGCCACCGCGTCGCGGATCGGATCGAACAGCACGAGCCCGACGACGGCCGCCTTCACGCACGGCGCCAGGATCAGGATCAGACGGCGCCGCCACCGGTCGATGAAGACGCCCGTGAACGGTCCGAGGATCGAGTAGGGGAGGGCGACGATCAGTGTGGCCTTCAGGAGCCCGACCGCGGTGTCCTGCTGTTCCGGCGCGAACACCACCGAGGCGACGAGGGCGGATTGGAACAGGCCGTCGGCGCACTGGCTCACGAGGCGGATCGCGAACAGGCGCCGGAAGTCAGCACCGGCGAGGGCGCCGCGGATCCGTTCCAGCGTTCCCGGCCCCGCCATCATCGGCCGAGGCTACCCGCGGTCGCGAACGTCGCAGGGCGGAGAGCCGAGCGGCCTCGTCAGGGCTTCCGACCCGCGACGATGTACTGGGCGCCGAGGGGTGCCCACCGCAGGACGTGCTCGAGTCGCTCCGAACCCGGGAACGACCACGGGAAGAATAGGACGTAGGGATCCTCGAGGACGCGGAGTCCGTTCGCCCGATACAACCGGGAGGTGAAGAACTTCGACGGGATGATCACTCCCTCGTCGAAATCGCATCGATCCACGGCGACGCGCGTGAGCGGGTTGTACGGATTGTGCTCGAACACCACGGCGAGCCCCGTCGGCGCCGCCACCCGTCCGAGCTCCCGGACGAAACCCGCCCGCGCCGACACCGGAACGTGATGCAGGACCCCGATGGCGAACGTCACGTCGAAGGATCCGTCCGGGAAGGGCAGCGACGCGCCGTCGTACTCGTGATAGGTGACCGAAGGATTCGCACGCCTGGCGACCGCCAGCGAGTCCTTCGACACATCCACGCCTTCGACCCTCCCGAAAGCCTCGACCAGATGGCGATCGGTGATCCCCACGCCACACCCGACGTCCAAGATGGCCAGCTCCTGCGGCTCACCCGCCCAACGGCGACTCAGTCGCAGCAGGTGGTTGACCTTGTGGCGAACGAAGAACTCGTGCGACTGACCCAGGAACCCGATCGAGCGTTGCACGTCCTCGCGGTACGTGTCGCTGTGGTCGTCGAAATCGGAGTGCATGCCGTCTGGGTCAGTCGAGCTCGGCCGGCCGTGACAGCAGGTAGTGGACGTAGGTGATGAAGGAGAACCCCGGATGCGTGAACGTCTTCCTCTGGACGGGCCAGGAGGAACTCCGGACGAGTTCGTCGTAACCCTGCTCGTCCCGCACGGATCCTCCACGATCGAGGTCGCACAGGAGGTTGTTGAACGTGCGCCCCGGCAGATAGAGGACGTCGGACGTGACGACGGCATCGACGGTGGTCACGCCGTGCACGAGGTTCAAGGTGGTGAGGCTCGCGGTGTCGTCGATGTGGTGCAGCACGCCGAGCAGGAGGACGCGCGTGATCCGATGCTTCTCCAGCGTCTCCACCAGCTCGCGCTGGAGATCGTCGTCGTCGTGCAGGTGGTCCAGGTCCATCCGGATGAACTCGGAGGGCAACTCCAGGTGCCGAGCTCTCTCCTCAGCGACCTCGAGGTACCGCTGGGAGAGGTCGATCCCGACGTAGAAGTCCGGTCGAGACTCCGGGCGGACGTACCGGAGGATGTCCGCGGGGCCGCATCCGATGTCCGCGATCCGCTCGGAGGGATCGTCGAGTCCATAGAGCTTGATCCAGCGATCGAAGGGCATCCCGCCGGTCATGACCTGGCGCAGATGGTGATAGAGACCCGGATCCGAGAGCAGGTTCCCCTTGATGTCGTCCATCGTCCCCGCCGACCCTCCGGTCACGGATGCGACGTGACATCGTCCGGACCGGGGGCGACGCTCGCGAGGTCGAGTCGCTGCTCGTCTGCACCGGAGCGCGGCCGAACACCGTGCGCCTCCCGGACGAGGTAGAGCGGCCGCGAACGGACCTCGTCGTGGATGCGTGCCAGGTACTCGCCCATGATGCCAAGGGTGGAGAGCTGGATCCCGCCGAGGAACGTGATCGCGACGATGAGCGAAGCCCACCCCGGGACCGCGAGTGCCCCGCTGATCTTCAGGACGATGGCCACGAGACCCGCGAGGATCGACAGGAGCGACAGGGCGAATCCGATCCGGAGCGCGGCTCGGAGCGGCACGGTGGAGAAGCCGATGATCCCGTCGAAGCCGAGCTTCATCATCCTCCGGGTCGGATACTTCGTCGTTCCGGCGAACCGCGGCGCGCGAGCGTAGGGAACGCTGGTCTGCCGGTATCCGATCCAGGCGAACAACCCTCGGACGTACCGATTGTTCTCACGCAGCGACTTGAAGGCGTCGAGCGCTTTCCGGTCGACGAGCCTGAAGTCGCCGACGTTCGCCGGCAGGTCCACGTCGGTGAGCCGTCGGAGCATCGTGTAATACAGCGAGGCGAACGCCTTCTTGGAGCTGGTCTCTCCTTGCCGCTCGATCCGCATCGCGTGGACCACCTCGAACCCTTCGCGCCATCTGGCGGCCATGTCGAGGATGACCTCGGGGGGGTCCTGGAGATCGGCGTCCATCGCGATCACGGCCCGGCCTCGGGAGTGGTCGAGGCCGGCGGTGAGGGCTGCCTGGTGACCGAAGTTCCGAGAGAGCTGGATCACGTGGAACCGCGGGTCCGTCTCGTGGGCACGGAGCATCAGGTCGTAGCTCTGGTCCTGGCTGCCGTCGTCGACGAGCACCACCTCGCTCGGTCCGTCCAGCCGGGCCGTGAGCGCCGTCAGCCGCTCGATCAGCTCCGGCAGGCATTCGGCCTCGTTGTAGATGGGGACGACGATGGAGTAGTCGGGTGTACTCATCGCTGATGTCAGCGTAACCGCGCGGCCGGACCCCGCAACGTACGCCGGCGACCGGCCCCGAAGGGGCCCCATGCTACGATGCCCCGTGCCTCCGGAGCCGGCCGTGACCGCGCGCTGGATCTTCGAGGCGGTCGCCGGTGAGGCACCCGGACGCATCCGCCGGATCCTCGCGGCGACGCTGATCTCCATGCTCGTCGTCGCTGTCTCGATCGCCGTTCCCGTCGCGGTCCTCGTAGCGCTCTCTGCGCTCGCCTCCACCGTCGGCGGCATCGCGCCGCCCGAGGCGAGGCCTGGGCAGCCGACGGTCGCGTGGGGGCTCGTCGCCCTGACCAGCCTCGGGGTCGTTGGAGCCGCGTTCGTCGTGTCGTGGACGTCCGGTCGCCGGCTTCGCCGTCGCGGTGCGGGGTCCTCATCGGTCGTTCCCGGCAACCACGAAGGAGCGCGTCGGCTCGAGGCCGACGATCGGCGAGCCACACGTCCCCCGACGCCGTGAACCGGTGGCGCCGCCTGGTTCCCGGCGCCGGGACGGCGTCGGCCATCGCCGGAGAGCTCGTCGCGTATGTCGTCACGGGCCTCGCGATGCTGTGGCCGCTCTCGTTCTCGCTCGCTTCGAACATCGCCGGATGGCAGGACGCGCGCTACTACTCGTGGCTGAACTGGCGGGTGGGGCGGATGCTCGCATCCGGCGATCTCACGCTGCGGATCCGAGACATCGTCTGGCCGTACGGGGTCGACATCAGGCTCCTCGATGGCCACCTGCCGACGCTGATCGGAGGGCTCTGGGACGTCGTGGCGCAACCGGAGCTCGCCTACAACCTGGGGTTGCTGACGGCGATCGGGCTGAACCTGTGGGCCGGCCGTCGACTGGGCAAGGCGTGCTCGGAGCATCGGGCCGTGTGGGCCCTCACCGCGATCGCGTTCGCGACCGCCCCGGCGATCGCGGCTCGGCTCGAAGTGCACTTCACGATGCTGTTCGCCTTCCCGCTGGCGTTGCTGATCGAGGAGGCGGTCCGGGTCGGCCGAGGGGATCACGCGATCAGACCCGTCAGGCTCGCGGTGTTGCTCGTGCTGGCGTTCCTCTGCGGGATCTACTTCCTCGTCTTCGGTGGGATCGCGTTCGCGGTGATCGTGCTGCTGGGGCGGGATCCGCGGGAGGTGCCACCGATGGTGCTCCGCGCTGCAGCTGCGTCGCTGATCGCGATGGTCGTCCTCTCGCCGTTCCTCATCGCCCGGCTCCAGATCGACAGCGCGGAGCGGGCAGCCGGTCGGGATCCGAGGCAGCTCGAGAACACGTTCAAGGCGTCGGCGGACGGGCTCTCGCTGGTGACGCAACCGGTGTCATCCACGGTGGACCTCCCCGGCATGGAGCGGCTGCGTCAGCACTTCCGGCGGAACATCCATGAGTCGACGATCTTCCCGGGTTTCGTGCTGCTCCTCTCGGTCGGCGGGTTGCTCATGCTCCGGTCGGTCCTGCGGTGGCCGCTCCTGTTCGCCGCGCTCGCGATGTGGCTCCTCGCGCTCGGCACGTCGGCGAAGATCGACGGACGCTTCCTGCTCCGAGGGAGCGACGGCGCGCCGGTCGCGTGGCTCCCGTACACAGCGCTGTTCGAGATCCCCGGTCTCGCGAACCTACGGAGCCCGAACCGCGCCAGCTTCACGCTCGTCGCGATCCTCGCGGCGGCGGCTGCGATCTGCCTCGGATGGCTCTATTCGCGGTTCGACCGACCGTGGCAACAGGTCGCGATGACGGCGGGAGGCGGGGCCCTGCTGGCGATGAATCTCCTGGTCCCGATCCACCATGAACCCCTCGTGAGCTCGCCGGCGCTCGCCTCGGCGTTCCGCGTCGTCGCCGATCGCGTCCGACCGGGCGAGTCGATGATCGAGGTTCCGGCAGATTGCCCGCAGACCCACACCGTCGAGTTCCAGATCTTCCACCGAACCCCACTGGTCGGATGTCAGACGAGCCCAGCGGCGATCCCATGGCAGTCGGACCTCGACGCGTACAAGCGCTCCGCCGCCTACGCGGCACTCCGGTGCCGGCCCGGGACGATCTGGCGGCGGGTCGACGTGCCGTTCACACGGAACGAACGGTTCGATCGCTCGGACCTCGAGTCGTTGCGCGAGGTGTTCGGAGCGCGGTTCTTCCTGATCGAGAGGGCGAGGTTGGCGGGGAATGGCTGCCGCTCCGTGCGGGGTGCCGTGGACGTGCTCGAGGGCTTCGACGTCGTCGGGGGCGACGACGAGTGGACCGTGATCGACACCGGGCCGATCGAACGGCCCGCGCCGGGCTAAGCGTCGGCGGACCGGACGTCGAAGAACCGCGTCCAGTCCTGATCCTCGGCGTGGCCGTTGCCGAGGATGAACGCCTCGACCATGTCGCGGGCGGCGTCGTCGGAGAACTGCACCGGCGGCGACTTCATGAAGTAGGCGCTCGGGCCGATCAGCGGCCCACCGACCCCGCGGTCCTTCGCCAGCTTCGCGCACCGCACGGCGTCGATCACGACCCCGGCCGAGTTGGGTGAGTCCCACACCTCGAGCTTCATCTCGATCGAGATCGGGACGTCGCCGAAGTTGCGGCCCTCGAGCCGGATCATCGCCCACTTGCGGTCCTCGAGCCACGGCACGTGGTCGGAGGGGCCGATGTGGATCTTGTCGCGGTCGAGCGGCACGTCCAGCTGCGACTGGACCGACTGCGTCTTCGAGATCTTCTTCGAGGTGAGACGGGAGCGCTCCAGCATGTTCATGAAGTCCATGTTGCCGCCGAAGTTCAGCTGATAGGTCCGGTCGAGCTCCGCGCCCCGGTCCTCGAACAGCTTCGCCAGCATCCGGTGGGTGATCGTCGCGCCGACCTGCGACTTGATGTCGTCGCCCACGATCGGCAGTCGGGCGTCCGCGAACCGCTTCGCCCACGCCGGGTCCGACGCGATGAACGCGGGCAGGCAGTTCACGAACCCGACGCCCGCGTCGAGCGCGCACCGTGCGTAGAACCGGGCCGCCTCCTCCGAGCCGACCGGCAGGTAGGAGACCAGGACGTCGGCGTTCGCCTCACGCAGGACGGCGACCACGTCCGCCTCGGTTTCGTCGGACTCCGTGATCGTCTCCCGGTAGTAGGCGCCCAGCCCGTCGAGGGTATGCCCACGGCTCACCGTGACCCCCAGGGGAGGGACGTCCGAGAACCGGATCGTGTTGTTGGGCTCGGTGAAGATCGCCTCGGCGATGTCGCGCCCGACCTTCTTCGCGTCGACGTCGAAGGCCGCCACGACCTCGACGTCGCGGACGTGGTAGCCGCCGAGCTCCACGTGCATCAAGCCGGGGACGTCCTGGGTCGGATCGGCATCCCGGTAGTACTCCAGACCCTGGACGAGCGACGACGAGCAGTTGCCGACGCCGACGATCGCGATGCGAACGGTGCTCACGAGATGCGCTCCTTTCGGCGGGCTCCCGTTCCGGTGCTACTCGAGCCCGTCTTCCCGCGAAGCGCCGAGCGGCGGCGCTTCAAGCCCCCGGTGGTGACGTTCTTGGTCCGCTCGGCGGCGATCAGGCCGTCGAGCCAGGTGATGTCGGACTCGGTGATCGCGCGCTGATGCTCGATCAGCGCGCGTCCGTAGTCGTCGGCTCGGTCCGATCGCAGCGAAGCTGCGATCGTGCCGAGCCGCTGCTGCAACGCTTGGCGACGCCGCTCGAGCAGCCGGATCCGCGTCTCGGGCGGGAGGTAGCGGAAGAACGCGAGCCGCATCCGGAACCGGGCGTCTTCGGACTGGGTGTCGTGCGGCGTCTCCTGGAGCAGCTCGAGGAAGAGCTGCTCGCCCTTCGGCGTGATCCGGAAGACCTTCTTCCTCCGAGCACCGCGCTGGTCACCGGGCTCCGAGGCGATCGCCTCGTCCTTCTCGAGCCGGCGGAGCGTCGGGTAGAGGGTCCCGTAGGAGACCCGCCAGAGCCCGCCGAGCGACTCGGTGAGCTCGCGGGAGAGCTGGTACCCGTGCATGGGTCGCTCCTTCAGCAGTCCCAGGACGGCCAGTTCGAGCATCTCCTCGGGGTCCTCTCTCGGCTTCCACGCCGATATATCGACTCGGTATATCGACCCGATATATAGCCGACTGAACCCCGGTCGTCAACTTGCGACCTCGGCCTTCCACGGAGGCACCGGGTGGCGCTCCGCCCGCAGGGCCAGCGCCCCTCCCAGGACGCCGAGCACGGCGCACGCAACCCAGACCCCCTCC
>Ga0114129_10008918_pt1 | contig 14297 bp, 19 predicted proteins | sample RhiMetdeltSRZDD1_FD_80071 | JGI IMG/M metagenome (GOLD analysis project Ga0114129, IMG submission 80071) | Populus rhizosphere microbial communities from Tennessee, USA - Rhizosphere MetaG P. deltoides SRZDD1 (version 2) (version 2) | ecosystem: Host-associated > Plants > Roots > Rhizosphere >... | reverse complement strand
GAGTCCCATTCCTAGCCTCTTGATCCCATCGGGTGGGAATTGGGGGACGTGGACCTGAGACTTTGCTGGGAAAATGGGAATCGGACTGAGTTTTCTCGGAGTCGGCCGTCGGTCGAATTCTAGTAGCGACCGTTGATAGGGTTTGCGGGCCCGCGCGCGTCTCCCCGTCGACATGACATCGTGCTGCCGGATCAGGACGGATGTTCGCGGACCATTCGGTCCGAATAGAGTTCGGGGCCGACTACTGCGGTATGGCCAGCCTCGATTCTGGCGCGGGCTCACATGTCCAACAGGTGCTACAAGGCGCATGGGACAGGCTCGATCATCCTTGCTCACCGTACTACTGATGAGCGGACCCGGCCTCGATCACGCTCACCGAGGATGCAGTTGGGACGATCTCCATTGTCGTGAGCCCTGCCGCGTGCAGCACCGCCTGGAATTCGTCCGCGGTCCTCACCCGTCCCGCGCCCGTTGAGAGAATGGTCAAGTCGATGGAGGTGGTGTCCCAGGCCTTGAATGAACCTGACGCCAGCTCGGCGCCCGTTGGCACCACCCACTCGATCAGTAGCACTCGGCCCCCGGCGCTCATCCCTCGCCGGCAGTGGCGCAGGATCTGAATGGCTTCCTCACCGCTCATGCCGATCAGGAAGTTGGACAGCACGTACGCATCGCCGCCCGCGGGGACCGTCTCGAGGGCGCTGCCGCCGACGGCGATGCAGCGATCCGAGAGGCCGGCCGTGGCAATGTTCTGCCGTGCCCGCTCGGCCACTGGGGGAAGGTCGAACACGATCCCGCGCGGTTGTGGGTAGGCGCGGAGGATTTCGATCAAGAGGGCCCCGTTGCCTCCACCCACGTCGACGATGCTGCCGAAGCGCGAGAAGTCATAGGCGGCAATGACCGGCGCGAGCCGGTAGCGCGCGTAACCGGCCATGGTCCGGTCGAAGAGGGCGCCGATGTCCGGATGCGCGGTCAGGTAGTCGTACAGCGGCATGCCGAGCACGTGCGCTGCCCCCGACTCGCCGGTATGGAGCGTGTGGAGCAGACTGCCCCAGAGCGGTAGCATCACCTCGGTGTTCCAGATGGCCCGCGGCTGAAGCGAATCCGGCCGGTCCGACCGCAAGAGCGGGCCCATCTCCGTCAGCCCGAACCGGTCCGGCGCGGTCTCGATGAGCACTCCGAGGCTCGCCAGGCAGCGCAGGACGCGCCGCAGGATCACCGCATCCACGCCGGCCGCCCCCGCGAGATCCGCGCTCGACCGCGCCCCGTCCTTGAGCTGGTCGGCCAGGCTGAGCTTGGCGGCAACGTAGATCACCTGCGCCGCCTGCGCGCCGTAGGCCAGCCGAAGCAGGGTCGCCTGAGGACCGGTCACACCACCACGCGACTTGGGGTCCTCCACCCTCGGGTCAGTGCTCACTTCGGGCATCACCCCTTTGGCTTCCAGTCGCTCGCCAGTGTCGACCAGGGCTGCAACGACTCATGAAGCACCAGGAGCATCGAAGCGGCGCGCTTCGGTCCCAACGCTGTGCAGCACCATCCGCGGTCCCTGCTGCACGATTATAAAACATAGTCGGAGTCTGACCTTCAGTCCTGCCATCGTAGGGCCATAACGGCCATATTTACTATATGAGCAGAACGAGAGTCATTCCTTATCTCGGTTGGGCATGATTCTCAACAAACTATCCGGATCTTCGCCTGCAACAGCCGGCGTGCTTCCGGCGACAACAGCTTGATCGCCTTGAACGCTCGGCGGAGTGCCCGCATATCCTGCTCAAGGTCACTCACCGCTGTCGATACTCCTCTCTCCGATGCCGTGACCGCCACTCTGCGCTTGCGCGCCATCGCAATTCCTCCTTGGTTTCGTACGCCGTCGTTCGCACCACCCAAAACGATCCGCCCCTCACTCATTGGCTGATTGACCGGGTCTCTCGAAAACATGTCGCCAATCCAGTGATCCCTTTGCGTCAGCGACGTTCCGTCCGTTTCTCGTCATTGCGGCTCTTCCTTCCGTAGTTCTAGTTATGGGCTACCTCGAAGCCTCCCTTCTTCAGCACCGACAGAATCTCGTCCAAGTGAAAAGGTCCCCGTGGGCCATGAAATCGGGTCGGCTGGAACGCGGACACTGACCTCGGGCGGGAGCGGCGCTAGTCCCTGGCTCATTTAGATGCTACTTATAGTCTGTAGACTGATAGTCGTCAAGCCTAATATTTTCGTCACATGCCCTCGTCGAGCGGTGCCGATGGCAACCTCGACAGCCGGGAGCTTTTTCTCTCATTTGGACGAACAGTCCGGGAACACCGGATGTCTCTCGGTCTGTCCCAAGAGCAGCTGGCAGATCTCGCCGGGCTTCACCGAACCTACGTTGGCTCCATCGAGAGGGGCGAACGAAACCCGTCCCTCCTAAACATCGCGCGCCTTGCCAGGGCGCTCAAGCTACAGCCGCGCGACATCATGCCCGACGTGTCGCGGGGAGGAGGCCGGCGTGGCCCGTAAGCGTGATGACAGGTTTTCTCCTGGGCGGGTGCGCCCTACCAGCGCTTGAAGGACGGACCCGCGTGCGCTCCGCTACCGCGCGCTGCTGCTCCTCGGCTTTGGTATCGTTCTGTGCCGACCGTCGCTCAGAATCGCGTGCGCCCAGGGTGAGCCAACCGACGTGCCAGGCTACCATCACGGCGACGACAGCAAACGCCACGCCCCCAATCGTCCACGCGGCGCTGCGTCGGCGGGATCGGAATCGCGCCGTGCGCACCACCGCGCTGGTTCCAGGCACACGATACACGTGAACGGGTCTGGTGATGTTCTTGAGTGGCTGGTAACCGAGGTCCGCGAAGACGAGGTTCAGCTTGCCGGCAATCTGGTCGTAGACGCTCGACGATATGCAGATACCGCCCGCTTCGGCCATGGTCTCAAGGCGCGCCGCGATGTTGACCCCGTCGCCGAGCAGATACCCGTCCTTCACCATCACGTCACCAAGATTGACCCCGATGCGAAACACAAGTCGTCGATCTTCTGACAGGGTGTCCTTCCGGGTGTTGAGGGCTTCCTGGATCTCGACGGCGCACCGCACGGCCTCGATCGAGCTCGGGAATTCCGCAAGCACGTTGTCGCCAGCGGTACCGACGATACCTTGGCCCGCGCTGGTGCGGACGATGCGGGGTAGCATGGCCAGGCAGCGCTGCGACCCTGGGCCCGCGCGTCTGGCTGCTGGATCCAAGGGGCGCCAGACCCCTCGAGATCGATCTGGGGCCGCGGGCCGACGGAGCACCGAGTCCCACGCGTCATCGGACCAACTTCGCTGCGTTCCGCGGCTCACGCTGCATCGAGCGCGGCGAGGCGCCGCTGCGCCGATCGGATCGTGCTTTCCAGATACTTGCGTTCATCGAGGTGTCCGACGCGGGGGCGCAAGCGACGCCGGCTGCCCTTCGATTCGCGAACGCTCCTCCGGTGCCGCTTGACGTATTGACAAGTATCGATACGTGTGACGATGGGGATATGGCCAAGCGTGGGGCGGAATTCGTTGTCGATCCCCCTGACCGAGCGCTTCGAGAAAAGGAAGAAGCGGGAAGAGGACGAGCGGGAGCAACAGCGGCAGCTCGACGAGTTGAAAGAGCGGCACGCAGAGGTTACTATTGGCTCATGATCTGGGCGCTAGCCGTGGTCGTTCTGCTCGACTTGGCGATGCCGTTCTCGCCCGGCTCGTTCGTCTTCGAGTCCGGGGAGTCGGTCGATGTCGCACGCCGAATGCCGGTCCAGGCTGCCTCCGCGACCCTGGTGCCGGTACCGCTCCAACCGCGGCTGCCGGTGAGCGTCCAGCAGACCCCGATGGTGCCCGCGAGTGTGCAGCATCGAGAGGCCACCGCGCCTCGCACCTTCGCTATCCCGCTCGCCAGGGCTCCGCAGTATGAAGTCGCAGCGCTGAACGCAGACGACCCCGCCTGACGTCCTCTCCTCGTCTAGCTGTCTAGTCCAGCGGCGGTAGTTCGCCGTCTGGATCATCCACCAAGGTCAAGGAGGGGCGAATGCGTTCTGCCTACCGGTTTGCTCGGAAGCGACTGCGTGGGAACACTCTGCTCCACGATGTAGTCGGGATCGGTGCATTGTGTCTCGCGAGCGTCCTGCTCCTCGGAGCCTACCTCGTTCGAGAAGACGGGCTAGCGTACGTGCTCGTCGTGCTGACGTGTGCGCCAGGTTACCTCGGTGTTCGCTGGCTCGTGAGGCGGGACCTATGAAGCACCTACGCTCGATCACCAAAACGCAGACAAACGTCGTCTGGTTCTGCACTTGTGGCTGGATGACCTGGCAGCGTCGCGCGCAGCCCGCGATCGCGCGCAACGCGAAGCTGCTGAAGGCGTGGCGCAGGCACCTCACCAAAATGGAGGGAGCGCGATGAGCTTGCTTCACCATGCAGTCGGGATTGGATCGCTGTTGCTTACGGTCGCGCTGGTCTACGAGGCGCGCTCTGTCTCAGCGCCGCAGGTTGGGTTTCTGTTGGTTGTCCTCGCGCTCCTACCGGGCTACTACGCCCTCCGCTATTTGCGGTCTTGGAGGGCGCAGCGATGACCTGGCTCCCCTTGCTCTTCTGCATCGTCCTCGTGGCCGCAGCCGTGACGTGGGGCTTTTACATGCTTCCGTAAGGGGGGGGACGACGATGAACTTCATGGACGCGCGAACGAGAAACGCGCTCTGGCTCTTTGCGATCTTGTGTGGCGTCGCGGCATTCATCTTGATCACGTCGTTCCGAGACGCGCCGCCTCCTCCCGAGAAGCCGCCGGTGGATCAGCGTCAGCGATGAAGCCCGAAGATCACAACGCGGACTCCGGCGTCTCGCCGCCTAGCGCCGCGGGCCGGTACTCTTCAGGAGGCCCTTCGCGCTCGCCGTTTCGACGAAGGAGTGAGTGAAGCTGGAACTGGCGATGACGACGAGCCGCGCCTCAGCGAGCCCGTGGAGCAGCCGACGAAGTTCGAGCTGGTCATCAACCGAAAGGCCGCCAAGGCTCTCGGCCTGACGATTCCGCCGCCGCTCCTGCAGCGGGCGGATCGGGTCATCGAGTAGCACGACGCCCGAGGTGCTCGCCGCCTGACGCCAAGAAGCGGGAAGCGCGGCGGAAGGAGTGGCCTAAAGAGGCGGGTGACCGGACCGAGGCGCGGCGTGAGGCGAGCGACGGAACCGTCGGCTGATGGACGTGCTATCCTCGGCGCGACTTTCGCACGTCTTGGGGAGGATCACAACTGCTCACGCACCGTTTGATGGAGCGACGAATCTTCATTGGCATAGCCGCGGGTGGCCTCCTCGCTGCGCCGCTCGCCGCCGAGGCGCAGAAGGCGGCGATGGCCCGGGTTGGGTTTTTCAGGCCAGCACCGCCAAGCCCTGAACTCGACCGCATCCTTGAGGCTTTCAAGCGGGGTCTGCGGGAGCAAGGCTACGTCGAGGGGCAGAATGTCACCATCGAGGTTCGGTTCCCAAGAACCACTGGCGATCGGCTCGCATCCATCGCGGCCGACCTGGTCCACCTGAAACCCGACGCCATCTTCGCGGCGGCCTCATCAGGAATCGGTGCCGTCCGCAACGCCACGAGGGCCATCCCGATCGTAGCTCTGGACTTGGAGACGGATCCTTTGGCCAGCGGGATCGTGGCCAGCCTCGACCGCCCGGGCGGGAACGTCACCGGCATATTCCTGGATTTCCCCGAGCTGGGTGGCAAATGGCTGGAGCTGGTCAAGGAAGTGGCCCCCAAGGTTTCTCGCGTCGCCGTGCTCTGGGATCCCGCCACGGGGCGCGTTCCGCTGAAAAGGAGCCGAGGCGGCGGCACCATCGTTGCGCCTGCAGCTTCAGGTACTCGAAGCCCGCGGCCCCGGAGACTTCGAGGCCGTCTTTCAATCCGCCATTCGTGCCCGAGCCGGGGCCGTGGTCACGCTGTCTTCACCCGTCTTCAACACCTACCGCCGGCTGCTCGTGGACCTCGCAGCGAAGCACCGTTTACCGACCATCATGCCCTTCCCTCTCTTTGCGGATGATGGCGGTCTCATCGCCTACGGGCCGGATCTGGTCGAGCTGTATCGGCAAGGTGGCCTAATGGTGGGAAAGGTCCTGAAAGGCGCCAAGCCGAGGGACCTCCCAATCGAGCGGCCCAATCGTTTCGTGCTGGTCGTGAACATGCAGACCGCCAAGACTCTCGGCGTCGCGATCCCCCAATCGGTCCTGATCCGAGCGGACCGGGTGATCGAGTAGCTCGACTGACCGGCCGATTCCTTTGCTAAATTTGTTCATAGACTCTGCCACTTCCGGCGCGTCCGCTCCACATCGGCCCACGCCAATTCCAGCATCCGGTTCCAGCGTCCGGGCGCTGACCTGCACCGACGCTCCGCCTCTTACGTGGACCGCATCGTCAAAGGGGCCAAGGCCGGTGATCTCCCCATTGAGCAGCCGACAAAGTTCGAGCTCGTCATCAATCTGAGAGCGGCCAAGGCTCTCGGCTTGACGATCCAGCCCTCGTTGCTGCAACGAGCGGATCAGGTGGTTGAGTAACCTCCCACAGACCGGTTTCGGCCATCCAGAAGGCTTGGTTTCGATTGTGGCCGTCGTGTCGGGCTGATAGGATACCCGCCATGTGGGCCGTCCACCTGACCCTCGCCGTGCTGTTACTCAGCGACCTCGCAATGCCGCTGTCACCGGGAGCCTTCCACTTCGAACCGGACCAGTCGCTCGAGATGCTATGGCCAGTTTCGGTGACGCCACCGGCTGGTCAGCTACCTGCGCCCCTCCATCGGCTGCCGGCGCGGGTGCAACCCGCCACGCGTCCTATGATCGTGCAGATGGATGCTCTGCGTCGAGAGGCTACCTCTCCTCGCACCTTTGTCCCATTCCGCTGTTCGTATGACGAATCAGAATCGCTCGCTTCAGAAGACCCTCCGCTTCCCGCTCCCGCCTAACTGCTGATCACGTCTGCTCGAGTCTAGTTCAGCGGCCGCAGTCTGCTGTCTGACCGGACGATGGGCTCCGCAGTCCGCCACGGACGAGACGCTTCCGTTGGTGTGCTAGCCGCCGACCCATCTCCGCGCAAGTCATCCGCGGACATCGGTCGGCCGTCGCGGCTGACGGACGGGATCCCTGACTCTTGACGCTTAACTCCTGACGCCCTCTCTATCGAGCGCGTCGGGTTCACTGTGGAGGGCGAGATGAATCACCAGCGTTTGGTCCGCAAGACGTCGCTGGATGTGATCTGGGAATGCACCTGCGGCTGGACTACATGGCAGCGCCGCGCGCAGAACGTGTTCGCGCGGAACGCAACGCTCCTGAAGGCGTGGAGGAAGCACATCGCCAAGACGTACACCAAGGAGGCTGCGACATGAGCGTTTCTGACTTTCAGCTCGCGCGCGCTGAGCAGCCGCTCAGCCCGTCGCTCCGGGGCACGAGCGAACGTCCTTCAAGAGGCGGACCTGGAGTGCTTGCCGATCACCCGCTCGAGCCCGGACCATCCTCCCGCCTCCGCCGCCTGCTCGGCCTGTCCGCCTGGGGTAGGCGGTGAAGGGCGACTGGCTCCCATGGGGGTTCTGCTTCGTGCTCGTCGGATCCGCCCTGGTGTGGTGGTGGTACCTGTGGCCGTAGTCGCGGAGGATATAGCGCGCCTCAATGAGCAACGCGCCGGCTGTCGCTCCGGTCCCCTCCCACTCCTCCTCGAAGTCCGAGGTGAATAGGGATGGACGATCTTGCCCTGATCCTGACGTTGGCCGCCGGATTCATCGGCGCGCTGACCTTGGGCTACGTCACCCACCGCCTCGGCTGGTCTCCGATCGTAGGGTACCTGCTTGCCGGCGTGCTGGTCGGGCCGTACACACCAGGATTCGTGGCCGACAAGCACCTTGCCGATCAGTTGGCGGAAGTGGGCGTGATTCTGCTGATGTTCGGTGTCGGTCTGCACTTTCACCTGAAGGATCTGCTCGCGGTGCGAACCGTTGCGATCGCCGGCGCCATCTGCCAGAGCACGATCGCGACCCTGCTCGGAGCGGCGGCTGCGACGGCCTTCGGTTGGGATTGGTCGGCTGGCATCGTCTTTGGGCTGGCGCTCTCGGTCGCGAGTACCGTTGTGCTCACGCGCGTGCTCGCCGATAACGACGATCTCCTGAGTCCGACGGGACGAATCGCGATCGGTTGGCTGGTGATGGAGGATGTCTTCACCGTATTCGTCCTGGTGCTCCTCCCCGTGGTTGCCGTGGCTTCGGCCGCGACTCAAGCCCCAAGTGTCCCGGTCGCAATTGCTTGGGCCACCCTGAAGTTGGCGGCCTTCGTCGCCTTCACGCTGATAGCGGGCGGCCGCGTCATTCCCTGGGTGCTGAACAAGATTGCTGATACTCGGTCGCGGGAGCTCTTCACCTTGAGCGTCCTCGCAATCACCCTGGGCATCGCGGTCGGGTCTACGTATTTCTTCGGCGTGTCCATGGCATTGGGCGCGTTCCTGGCCGGCATGGTCGTCGGACAGTCCGACTTCAGTGCTCGGGCCGGGGCGGAGGCACTCCCGATGCGGGATGCCTTCGCCGTGATGTTCTTCCTCTCGGTGGGCATGCTGTTGGACCCGTGGCAAGTAGTGGCCGCGCCTTTTCTGATCCTCGCCACTCTCGCGATCGTCATGATCGGAAAGCCGCTGGCCGCCATGGCCATCGTCGCGCTCCTTGGCTATAGCTCCCACATAGGGTTGGGGGTGGCCATCGCGCTCGCCCAGATCGGCGAGTTCTCCTTCCTCTTGGCCGTCTTGGGCAGGACGCTTGGGGTTCTTCCGGACGAGGCGATGAATCCCATCGTCACCGTCGCCATCGTCTCCATCATGGTCAACCCGATGCTGTATCGGGCTCTGGACTCCCTCGAGGCATTGCTCGCGCGACACCCGAGGCTGTGGCGCCTGCTCAACCGAAACGCGCATGGGGAACTCCTGACGACCGGCACCGAGACCCACCCGACACCGGTCTATCAAGCCGTCGTCGTCGGCTATGGTCCGATCAGGCAAACAATAGCCAGGCTGTTGCGGGAGCGCGGAATCGAGCCAACGATCATCGAGATGAATATCGAGACCTTTCGTCACCTTCAACGCCAAGGCCAGCGGGCCGTACACGGAGACGCGAATCAATCCACCGTTCTGAAGCAAGCCGGAATCGCCAGCGCCAGGACACTGATCCTGAGCGCGTCTGGAGCCCTCGACTCCGCTGAGGCCATTCGGGAAGCGCGCAGGATCAGTCCCAAGATCCATGTCGTGGCGCGCGCAGACTACTTGCGACAGGCGGAATCCCTGATCAGGGTGGGCGCCAATGAGGTCGTCTCCGGAGAGGGTGAAGTCGTACTGGCGATGGCCGACAGCATTCTGCGAACGCTCGGAGCGACTCCTGATCAGCTCGACGAAGAACGAGCACGGATCCGCGATGAGCTGTTTCACCGGCGCGACTAGGCATGCCTACCACGTGTGCCGGCCGCTCGGGTTTCTTCCATAGACGTGACTCACTGGCTTGGCTAGGACCTGCAGTGACCGACAAGTCTGCGATAGTGATCGAGCCGAGCAGTGGGGTGGCCCTGTCGCCGACGTTCATCCCTCGGCCCTGTCGCAATGGTCGATGCGCAAAGCCCAGGCGCATCTCAAGACCATCCGTGGTCGTTCTCATCGCAGCCACGATGGCCTTGTGCTCCATCGCACGCGCGAGTGAGGTCGTCTCGCAGGCCGATGTACTCAGGACGCCAGGTCGCTTTGACGGCAAACATATTCAGTTAAGAGGGACCGTCGGCGGTCTTCGAGGATATACGGCGAAGAACGGCGACACGTTTGTCTTCTTTGACCTCTCCAATCGTCTGTCCTCGGTCAGGGTCGTGCTCGACCGTGTGCCCGCATGCTCGGATGGAGCGATGGCGACCGTTGGTGGAACGTTCCGACGCGCTTGGCCGCTTGGAAGGGTTGTCCACTACAACATTGTCCAAGCCACCTCAGTCGCATGCGAAGGCCAACCACCGAAAGACGGCGTTCGTGGGCCACCGGGCCGATGACAGACCGCAGAACACCTCTCCATGTAAGGATGACGCGCACGCCCCTATCGCCGATCAACGTCGGCGTCAAGGAGGACACAGTATGGCGGAGACTCGAGGCAGAATTCTGATCGTAGACGATGAGGAGGAGATGGGCCGACTGCTGGCCGAGTACCTGACCGAGCAGGGCTATCACACCGTGACGGCACACAGCGGCGTCGAGGCTCTGGCCAAGCTGGATCTGGAGAAACCTCAGGCGATTCTGCTCGACGTACGGATGCCAGGCATGGACGGCGTGGAAGTCTTGTGTCGAATTCGGAGCTTCAATACGCAGGTAGGCATCCTGATGATCAGCGCGAACGATGATATTGACCTCGCAAAACAGACCATCGAAATGGGCGCCTTCGACTATACCTTGAAGCCGGTGGACTTCGATTACCTGAGCCGGGCCGTCGAGAACATGATAGTCCAGTCGACTGCCGGGCCAACTGGGATTCCCCCTGGCCCGGGTGAGCCGACATCCTCGGAGCACAATCTCCTCTACGATCTGGCGCTGGAGATCTTCCAGACCACACGGGCATTGCCGCCGGCCGGGCGTGAGGTGCTTGGTCGGATGCTGGAACAGGCCGCGATGGCCGCAATGCAACGTGGCGCAAGTGAAAAGCAGGACGCCATTCGCGCCCTCAATCAGATTCGTACCCTGCTGCGCTTCGCCAAGGATCTCGGGGACATTGGCGACGAGGCGCACCGCCGGCTCGATGCCCGCGTGGCGAAGGGACGCCGGTCTCTGGGGCTGTCATGACCGGCGCCGCCCCGCTCAGACGGCGATTCGTGAGGGCAATAGCCAGAGGATGATCGATGCAGACTGATCAGGAGAAACTCCTGCACGCGGCCCAACGCCTGGCTAGTCACGAGAGCGAAGCGGCTGACGTCGCGCTGGTCCGCGACGCGCATCCCGCCGACGTGGCGCAAGTGCTGCAACGGCTGGAGCCGGCGGAGCGCAACGCCCTGTTTAGCTCCCTCGGCCCGGACCAAGCGGGTGAGATCCTGTCGGAGCTGGACGACCACACCCTGTTAGAGCTGATCCGTGGGCTGGAGGACGTCGAGCTCTCGCGCATTCTCGACCAGATGCCGCCCGAGCACGCTGCCGACGTGGTGGACGAGCTCCCGACTGAGCAGGCCGAGAAGATCCTCGACCTCATGGAGGAACACCACTCGGAGGACATCCAGGGCATTCTCGAGTACCCGGAGCAATCGGCGGGCCGACTCATGTCCGCCGACTTCGTGGCCCTCCCCGAATCGAGCTCGGTCGAGGAGGCGATGCAGGAGATTCGTCGCTCGATCACCCAGGAACGGCCCTTCGAACTCTACGTGATCGACGCTCACCGGCGTCTCGTGGGGCACGTTCCCCTCCGACGCCTGCTCATCGCCGACCCCCGCACCCCGCTGTCAGCCCTGCTCCACGAGGTCGCGAGCGTGCGGCCGGAGGTCGATCGCGAGGACGTGGCCCGCCTCGTGACCAGGTACGACCTAGAGAGCCTGCCGGTGGTGGACGAGCAGAAGCGCCTGCTGGGGGTGATCGCGGTGGACGACGTCCTCGACATCGTACAGGAAGAGGCTTCCGAGGACATCTTCCGCATCGCGGGTTCAGACGCCGCCGAGCTCGAGCGACGTACTCCGTACCAGGTGGCGATGCTGCGCCTGCCCTGGGTGCTGACTACCCTCCTGATCGAGCTGCTCGCGGGGTGGGTGATCCACTACTTCGACCGCACGCTCGCCCAGGTCATCCTGCTCGCTTCATTCATGCCGGTGATCCAGGCCATCTCCGGCAACACCGGCCTGCAGTCGGTGACCATGGTGGTACGCGGCCTCGCTACTGGGCAGGTCCAACTCGCGCGGTGGGGGGAGCCGCTTCGGCGCCAGGCGCAGACCTCGATCATCCTCGGCGCGGTCTGCGGGGTCGTGGTGGGCGCGGTTGGACTGCTGTGGCACTCCGCCGCGTTTGGGTTCGTGGTGGCGGTCTCCATGTTCATCTCGGTGAATCTCTCCGGCATCGCGGGAACTGTGATCCCGATGCTTTCGAAGCACCTAGGCTTCGATCCGGCCCTCACCGCGGGGCCATTTGAAACTGCCTTCCAGGACGTCCTCGGGGTGACGATCTTCCTCTCCCTCGCCACCGCGCTGCTGCACTGGCTCGTGTGAACCGACGAGGTCACGCGAGGGTTGAGGCCGAGTGCCGAACGTGCTATACGCTCTAGCTATGGTTCGGATTCCTGTCGTGTCCGCGCTGTTCATTCTGTACTTGGCGTTGGACTTCGCCATCCCGACGCTGCCCGGTGCGGTCCAATTCCCCGATGAGTCAGTTGACGCCGTGAAAGCTTCCCGCCCCAGGGACGCGTGCGAAGTCGCCGAGATATGCTCGGTCTCTCAGCCTGTGTCCGTTGATCCGCTGACCGTGTTCGATATGGCGTCATTCCCAATTGCGATAACTTCGCCCCGACGGACAGTGAACCCGGCGGCGCGACGCGTACCTGACCGGACATCGCCTCCCTCCACGCCAGAGGACCACTAGCCCCTCGACTCTTCGCGTCACTGTCACCTCCTCCGCCCGTCGTTGATCTGTAGCGTGTCGTCAGGCACCCCTCACCGGCGGAGGTCTCCATGCACCCCGCGACTTCGGATAGGAGAGGACCATGGCGATCTGGACTCTTGCTCAATGTCATGCTCCGTACGATCTACCAGGAGATGAAGGACTACAGCACTCCTACTCTCCAGCGGTTCGATGCAACCGTGGTGCTGATGCTGGACTTCGTGGGCTTCACCGAGATGGCCGTCTAGCGCGATCCCATGGCGCTAATCGCGGCGCTGAACGACGTCCTCGTTGCTCCCAAGCGGATCAAGATGATCGGTGACGCCTCCGTGGCCGCGTCATGATCGAGAACGGACGTCGTCCACTCCGGCGGATACTCACGATCTTACTGTTGGCCTTCGCGACCGTGGTAGCCGCCCTTGCCGACCCGGCGCCCGCGCAGGAGTCGCGGCCGGTCGTGTACCGCGTGCCCATCGAAGGCATGATCGACCTGGGCCTGGCCCCCTTCGTCGAGCGCGTGCTCAGGGAGGCTGACGGCGCCGGGGCGGCCGCGGTCATCCTGGAGATCAATACCTTCGGCGGCCGGGTGGACGGCGCGGTCCTGATCCGCGATGCGCTGCTGCGCGCGAAGGTCCGCACCGTGGCCTTCGTCAACAAGCGCGCCATCTCGGCGGGAGCCCTCATCAGCCTCGCCGCCACCACCATCGTGATGGCGGAGGGCGGCACCATCGGAGCCGCAGCACCGGTGCAGATGGGCCAGCCGGGAGCGGCCCCTCAGCCCGTGGCCGAGAAGACCGTGTCCTACGTGCGCAAGGAGTTTCGCGCCACCGCCGAGAGCCGCGGGCGCCCGCCGCTCGTGGCCGAGGCGATGGTGGACGCGGACGTGGAGATCCCCGGCGTGATCGGCAAGGGCAAGCTCCTCACGCTCACAACCGCGGAAACGCTCAAGCTCAAGGTCGCCGACTTCCGCGCCGACACCTTCGAGGCGGTGCTCGAGCGGGTGGGGCTCGCCGGGGCGGAGGTCCGGGCGGCCTCGCTGACCTGGGCCGAGGAGGTCCTGCGCTTCCTCACCCATTCGGTGGTCAGCTCGCTCCTCATGACGATCGGGATCCTCGGGATCATCGTGGAGCTCCGGACTCCCGGCTTCGGCGTGCCGGGGGTGGTCGGCATCGGCAGCCTCGCGCTCTTCTTCTGGGGCCACTGGCTGGTGCGGCTGGTCGGCTGGGAGGAGCTGCTGCTGGTCGGCGCCGGCGTGATCCTCCTGGCCATCGAGCTCTTCGTCACACCGGGCTTCGGGGCGATCGGGGTTCTCGGGATCACCGCCCTCGCGGGCGGCCTGGCGCTGAGCCTCGTCGGCGCCGGCGCAACCTGGGCGGTGATCATCACCGCCCTGGGCCGGGTCGCGGTCTCGCTGCTGGTGGCGATCGCGGCGGCTCTGGCCCTGCTGCGCTTCCTGCCGCGCCTGCCGTTCGGGCGCCGGCTCGTGCTCGAGACCGAGCTGACGGCGCGCGAAGGCTTCGCCTCCGCGCCGGAGACGGACCCCGCCTGGCACGGCAAGCGCGGCCTCACCGCGTCGCCGTTGCGGCCCGCCGGGATCGCCGACATCGAAGGCGAGCGGGTGGACGTCGTCTCCGACGGGGAGTTTATCGACGCGGGAGACCCGATTACCGTCGTCCGGGTGGACGGCAACCGAATCGTCGTGCGGCGACT
>Ga0114129_10008917_pt1 | contig 14298 bp, 12 predicted proteins | sample RhiMetdeltSRZDD1_FD_80071 | JGI IMG/M metagenome (GOLD analysis project Ga0114129, IMG submission 80071) | Populus rhizosphere microbial communities from Tennessee, USA - Rhizosphere MetaG P. deltoides SRZDD1 (version 2) (version 2) | ecosystem: Host-associated > Plants > Roots > Rhizosphere >... | reverse complement strand
GTTTGGCGCCGGATTGTCCGTTGTGCTTATTATCACAGCGGTCCTGGTGGAGCCGCCGTGGGACCCCGAGGTAATGTCGAGCGCCGTCTATCGCTACGCGCCATCGCTCACGGATAAAAGCAGACAGGAATTATTTGATTACCTGAAGCGTGGCCAGGGCGAAACCATCTTTTACAAAGAAGGAATCACCGCCACTGTCGCCGTCCAGCAGCAGAACGGCGGGCGAGTGTTGAAAGTCAACGGCAAGCCTGAAGCATCCACCACCGGCGATATGCCGACGCAGATATTGATTGGCGCCCTTCCCTTGCTGGTGCGCGAGCGGACGGACGATGTCTTGCTGATCGGGCTTGGAAGCGGCGTCACCCTCGGGTCAGTAGAGCAGTTCCCGGTGAAGCGAGTGACGTGCGTCGAGTTAGAGCCTGCGGTGATCGAGGCATCTCGCCACTTCGACGACGTCAACAACCGTCCGCTCGACGACCCGCGTCTGAGATTGGTCTCGAACGACGGGCGAAATTTTATCTACACGACGGATGAAAAATTCGATGTGATCGTTTCCGAACCGTCCAATCCGTGGGTTACCGGCGTCGCAAACTTGTTCACGCTCGAATACTTCAAGCGAGGCGCTGATCGATTGAGAGAAGACGGGCTCTTCAGCCAATGGCTGCAGATCTACGAGATGACCCCCGAAGACGTTCGAACGTTGATCGCCACTTTCCGCGCCGCGTTTGCTCAGGTCTATCTGTTCCGCGGGGCCGAAGGCGATCTGATGCTTCTGGGCAGCAAGACCGCTCGCCCGCTGGATCTTTCGGTTCTCAGATCTCATTTCGACGATCCGAAGATCGCCGCCGACTTCAAGCGGATCAGCACAACGCGCCCGACCGATATCCTTTCTCGTTTCTATCTCGGCCCAGCGGAAGTGACAACGCTGTCAGCGGGCGCAAAGCTCAACACCGACGATAACGCGTTGATCGAGTTCAACGCGCCTCGCCGAGTCGGCACGGCGGAAGAAACAGTTGTGCGGAACGTGAAGCAGTTGCTCGCGTACGCGGAATCGCCTCTGAACTACCTGGTCGCCGGCGGAACCTTCCCGCGTCGCGACGCAGAGTTGCTAACCGAAGTCGCGGTCGGCGCCGTGAAACGCAACGATCGTGATCGCGCCGAGCAGTTCGTCAACTACTCGCTCAGATCAGCGGAGACCGCTCAAGCGCACGGCATACTGGGCGAACTGCGGCTTGCTCGCGGCGACGAATCGGGCGCGATCGAGGCGTGGCAATCGGCGCTCGATCTCGACGCAAATCATTTCTATACGCTGATCGATCTCGGAAAAGTTTATCTGACCAGGCAAGACCTTCCGCGCGCGGTTCCTTATCTGGATCGCGCGATCAAGATCGATCCGGGCAGCGCGCGCGCACGTCACCTTCGAGGGCTCGCCTATCAAGCCGCCGGCGACAACGCGAACGCGGCGCTCGAGTATCGCAAGGCGCTTCCGGACGTGCAGTACACGCGCTCGGTTCAAACGTTCTATCTGAACTTCGGGGCGGCGTTGATGCAAATCGGTTTATATGAAGAAGCGTCGCAGATGCTCGAGGAATTCATCAGGCTGGCGCCGAACGATTTCGAGGGCCACTTCCAACTGGGTGCTTCGTATGAGATTCAGTCCGAACGGTCGCTGGATGATTCTATGACCAGGCGTGCGGTCGAGGAGTTGAAGCTCGCGTTGTCGATTCAGCCCGGACACGCGATGGCGCACTATTATTTGAGCAAGGCTTATCGGAGACTTGGGGAGTTTGACCTTGCGGACGCCGAGTTCGAGTTGTACGAGCGGCTGTCTCCGTGAGCAGTGAGGTATGATTGCCGTTCGCTTTCAAGTAAAGGTACAGGAATTCACAATTGTAGTTCGTCCGTTTCAGAGAAGTCGTCGTCGCGTTACGAATTGTCGCATTATTCTCTACTGATTTCCGTCTATAGATGATGAAGTCCTCACCCGAGTTTAGATGAAGTCCTCACACGATTCTTAGACTAAGAACCAATCTTGCCTCTCATTTCTCCGATCGCTCGGCATCGAGGGAGGAAAAATGTCCAGAGCAAGTCCCGCTGAAATCCAAGAAACATGTCCCTTATGCAAGCAAGAATTGCTACTGCTTAGAATTTCGCGAGCCGCAAGAATCGCGGATGTTAGTGAAAAGACAATCTACCGGTACATTGAAGCAGGAGAAGTGTACAGCGTAAAGGTTGCCGGAAAGACCTATCGTGTATGCAAACATTGCTTGCTGAGGCCATATTCTGGCACATAGAGAAATCAAAGGTTATGCCATAGGAATCATTCTCAGAATGTGACATTTGCTATTGAATCCGGTCAGTCAAATATTTACCATGGCTCCGCGGTTTTCTTAGCAAAGGTCCTGGCTGACCAATAAGGTCCTGGCTGACCAATGTTGTTCTGATTGGCAGTTTCCTTCGGAGGAAGACCGATAATTGAGACTTCGCAGACGCTTTGTCGGGAGTCTTGGAACTGCGTCTAAGTCGGGAGTGCTGGAACTGCGTCCAGAGTGTTCTGAGTATCTCATCAAAGAGTAGATCCCTAGCCGCTGATCCTTTGCGCAAGAGTTCGAATTCTTCGCACAGGTTAGAGCGGCGTAACGTTGAACTAAAGGAGACATAATGATGTTCGTAAGACCCGAATCAAAAAGAAGAGTCCTGTTCATTTTTTCAGCCATCGCGTTTCTCTTAATGGCAGCTAACTTTGCTGCTTTAGAGTCGGCGACGCAATCTTCTTGCCAACAGAGTTGCGATGGACTGCCTACTCTTCCGCCACAATCTCCACCATCAAGATCGTTTGACACTTTCATCCGGCAAGCTTACCTGGGAGCTTACGGAAGAGTCGCAACGTGTCTTGAGCGGCAGGCTGAATACAACCGACTGGTTAATGCGGCCGCTACCGGTACTCTGACCGCCGAAGCGCGGCGTTTCGTGGCGACGTTGTTTATGACTCAAGCATCGTATGATGCTCAAGACCTGACGACCTACCTCCAAACCAGCGCGTACCAGGCGCGCAACCCACAAGACCACAACGATAGAGCCAGCATAGAATCATTTGTGGCGGATCTCTACAGGGCCTTTTTGCAACGCGAGCCGGATCTGGGAGGGCAGTGTTTCTGGTCTAACGATGTTTGTTCGGCAGGTCGCAAACATGGAATCAGAGCCTTTGAAGTATCAATAGAGTTTGGAAATCTAGTCAATGGGCTCTTGGATACCGGACCGATTTGCTGCCCGAGACATTGTCCACCAGGCTATTTCTGGGATTGCGACCTGGGCTTTTGCACCAACTAATCAATGCAAACCTGGTTGCCGCTCAGGAGTATCAGTCGTCAAATGGTTTTTTGGCGACTGATTACTCCATGGGCAACACGGCTACTGGAGCAATATCTCCAGCCTATCTCATGCCACTGATCTCTTCCTTGCCAACGGAATCCAAGAAGCTACATTCTCAACTCCGGCATATAGCCAAGGCCTGTAACAAAAAACATTCTCAAAATGTGACAATTGCTATTGAATTGGGAAAGTAAAATACCTACGATGTCTCGACACTGCAAACGTCTTAGCTAACTCGCGACGCTTGTGACTGCTGATTTCCTCCTGGAAGAAATCAATATTGAGAATCTCTGCTGGTTAATGACTCCGACGAGGCGTCTTTAACAATCTCACCTGCATACGTTCAAAAGGATTTCTTCCGGAGAGCCTAGAATGCTCTCTTCGAAAGGAGTTCCACCATGAAATTCGTTTCTCACCCGAGATTCCTAACCGCGTGCCTATTGACAACTCTATTCACCATTCTATTGACTGCTGGTTGGTTTTCAAATCCGGCCACCGTGCAAGCCCACAGAGCTGGTTCTTATCCAAAGGAACTTAACCGCCTCCCTGGGACCGCGGCGCCGTGTGTCAGGGCCCAGATGGAGATGACCCATGTGTCCGCGGCAACTTACTACAGCTTAAACGACGGTCTGAACAGCATTCTCATGGTCAGCAATCAGGACCCTAAGCCTCTGCAAATCAGCGTGACCCTTTTCTCCCTCAGCGGTGCGAGGTTCGACGTCCCGCCAATCATGCTTGATGGCGACGCAGTTCGCGAGTTCGATATGAATCGATGGGTCGATACCGCGGGTCAAGGCTTCCGGGAGGGAAGCCTTGAGGTGCTCTATGCAGGAAGGAGTATGGTACTTGGCGGAGTACTCAGGATGGTTGATGCGCAACGCAGCCTTATCTTCGATGAAGAATTGAGCGACCCGAACATGGATTTCAAGTCCTCGCGCCTCGAGGGCGTCTGGTGGCTGCCATCCCTCAAAGCCGATGTGCTGGTTGCATTGTCGAATACGACCAATACAGCGCTCGCAACAACGATCAAGCTGGACAACACTGGCTTGAACAGCGTCCAGCCGCTTACGCTCGCTCCTCGTGAGACACGCCTCATCAACCTTCGGCAGATAGCAACAAGCGGAAATGGATCGGTCAAAAGCGTTAAGGCGCTCGCAAGGGTCGGCGGCATCTCTGTGGAGCACTCCGGCGGGAGTGGAGCGTTGTTGGCACGCGGCATGATCGAAGATGCCTCAAAGGGATATTCCGCGGTGATCGAGTTCTCCGATCCACTGAGAGCCAAGAAATCGAGACTTGATGGGACGGGACTGCGCCTGGGAAAGGCTGGCGGCAAAAAACTGACGCCGGTCCTGGTGGCGCGTAATGTTGGCGACACGCCAACAGTATTGACCGGGCGCATTCCTTATGTGGATAGAAACGGCGGCAGGCAGGTACTAGCTCTGCCCGACACGGAACTCGCTGCAGGTCAAACAAAGGAGATTTCGCTCCTCCCACAGATGAACGAGATCGACGTCGATCGAAACTCAACGGTGGGCATGGAGTTTGAGTATTCGACCAAGCCGGGAACGGTGGTGATCTCGGCGATGAGTGTCAGCCGCGACTGGAACCAGGTCTTTCGAGTCCCGCTTGTGGATGCCGACACTCAAATGAGCAGCAACGGCAAATACCCGTGGAATATTCAGGGAAGCAACTCCAGCTTCGTTTACGTCAAGAATGTGACGGATCATTTCCAGGAGTACACCATCTACGTGAGCTTCAAGGACGGCTTTTACACACTTGGACTGAAGAGACTCGAAGCGGGACAGATGGTGATGTTTGATCTGCGCGCGCTGCGTGACAGTCGGGTCGCCGATGTCACCGGCAAACCCATGCCGCTGGACGCGACAGACGGTCACGTGGTCTGGTCTATTCGCGGGCCCGAGCATAGGGCTCTGATTGGCCGCGCGGAACAGGTCGATATCGAGGGCGGGATGAGCATGACTTCTTCCTGCCCGGCGTGCAATTGTCCGGATAGCTTTGTGGGTTCGTTTATCACTCCCGGCGCAGCCGAGGATGATGCCGGCGGCTCGAGTGACTTCGATGCCTGGGAACAAGATCAAACTTGTAGTGGCAACTATCCACCTCCATACCCCGTCAGTGCCTGGTGGGATACCAGCGACTCCGGCACAGCGACCATTAGTCAATCCGGCAACGCTACAGCCGTAGGCGCCGGAACGACGGCTATCAGCGCCGACTGGTTCGCGCTGGGTTGGACTCCGCTCTACGAAGACTGCTATCAGTATCAAGGTTACCCCCTCACTTTCGCAGGCTACGCCGTGAGACCGGTTGTTACCGGCATTTCTCCGTCACGCGGGGCAGCCGGAGCGACTACCAGCGTGACGATCTCAGGCAGGGGATTTCGTTCCGGCGCAAGCGTAAATGCAGGCAGTGGCATCACTGTCTCGGTGACCGCCATTTCAAGCACGTCAATCACTGCGAACTTCGCTGTTGCAGGGAACGCGACAGGCGGGAATCACGCGGTGAGCGTTACCTGCAACGGAAAAACAAGCAACAATAACTATAACTTCTTCGTGCAGATACCCAGCAAATTTTTGCCATACAACGAGCCGAACCTGGCCCCTAATGGAATTGGCCCACTTCGTACTCCTAACAATGAGGACGTTGTGCTCTTGAGCGGATTCGTGAAATTCCACAACTTTTGCGGTGTGTACCGGAGCTATCTGTTTTTCCTGGCAGATCAGGAAGGGCAGCAAATCCATGTAGAATTCAAGATCGATGAAATATTCACCAATGTTGTATCGGCCCCAGGACTGGCCGCAGTGACGTACGACCAGTCAACCATCCCCGCAAATGCTTTGGCTGTTGAAGACCTACAGTCCGTTGGATTCATTAGTTCGGGCTGTCTGCTAAACGACCAGTACCAAACCTTCACTCAACAGTTCAAAATCACAATTGGGACGACAGAATTCCTCCTTTCAACAACGATAAATATCAGGAGGGGAAACGAAGCGGGAGTGCTCAAAGTTGACCGCACGATCACAACCCAATGAGCAGGTGGTTCACACCGGAGAAGGAAAGGTGAACATCTTAGACTGGTCTTCATATGCGGCGAAGGATCAGGAACGACAACTGCGTTTTCGTCGCCGGTGAGCACACGTCGGCGGCTTGGTTCGGATTCATGGAAGATGCGCTTGAATCGGGCCTGGTGGCCGCAGCGCGGATGGCTCAGATCGCGAACGTTGATATCCGGGCGGAGTGGGGAGGCACAACCGCCCTGTAGTGAGTGACTCAATCAGAACCGAAATCCAAATCCCGCGCTGAACGCCGGAGCGACCTTCTTGAACCCCTGGCTGGTGAACTGAAAAGCGGGGATGCCGGGTTCACCGGGAAAGAACAACGTTGTTTCACGATGGCGCAAGTAAACCGCACCGATGTCCCCTCGCAACATAAAACGACGTGAAACATAAGTTTCTATCACGCCTCCAAAATCCAGGCTGAACCCCATGTCCCGAACCTCGCTGCAGCTTATGAAACTAATAGCTGGGCAATTCAGAACCGGAGTGAATCTCGTAAAGCCGGGGCGTACTTCGCCGAAGAAACCCAACTTCCCTCGTCGCAAGCCGGCTTTTAACCCGAACAGCCCCTGAACGTCAGGTTGTGCCGCGGTCGAGAATGAGAGAGGCCTCGACACATCGGTGTGGAACTTCTGTATCAACGCTTCCACGGCAACGTTTTCATTGAGGTTGTACGTAACTCTGCCACCCAGCCCCAGCCAGTAGTCATCAGCAGTCTCGATGCTTCGCTCCAAGCCTCGGAATTGGTAGTCTAGTTTCAGAACAGAGAACTGCGATCCGATTTCGAGCCTTGGCGTATCGGATTGCGGCAGGCCAGTTCCACCACAGAGAAGAACAAACAAGCCCGGGAACAGCAGGGTGATCAACAGCATTTTGGACATTGGTGCTCCTTGAAGTGACGTTGATCAGGACACGGGAATAACTCACATTATACACACTACCACCGAGCCATTTTTAGTTTCCTTCCAGCGCGTCCCTCCTTGACGTCTCCGGGCTCCACCAATATCGTATTGACAAGTTCTTCTCCCTAGAACGGGACGGGGTTAAAGTATGGACATATCGTCCAAACTAGACACGGCTTACTCCTTTCAAGTTTGCGATTTCTGTTGGTCTTTTCCGGGAATTGGTTTACATTAGTCAGGCCGCAACTTCTGCGAGCCCGAGCGTTCAACTGTTGCGAAGCGACGCATCCTTGATAGATCGAAACGGAGCTGCGAATGGCGAGCTTCAAAAGAATGACGATCGCGATTGGCGTGATTCTATTCCTTGCCGAGGCGCCGCTTGCTCAGACCAGGACCGTTACATATCAATCCGTCATCGAAAGACTGCTCGACAACCATCACGTCATAAACATCGTCGACGACTTTCTCACTTTCTGGGATCAAGCCAAGGATAAGACGCCGCGAGTTCAACGCCGGCTCTGGAAGCGTTTGGTCGAGAGCCAGCACCAGGATTACTTCGATCGCGCCGTGTATCGCACGACTGATCCGAAGGCTAGACGCGCGCTGCTGGATGAATTTCTTATTCGGGTGCCGAGCCAGGTTGAAGCCATTCGCGAGTTCAACCACACGATGTTCGATGTGCGCGCGAGCCCGTTTCTGGACGCGGTCATCTCCTTCAAGGTGCGATTCCGCGAATATCAACAGCAACGCGACATCTACGTCGGCCTGAGCATGTTTCGATTCGATGGAGCGGTCCGGCCCGTGCAAAACGAGGAAGGCGTGCCCGACACGCTGTGTCTGGGCGCGGAGGTTCTTTCGAGTTACAGTCGCGAACAGATTCGCATTGCTATCGCGCACGAGTTCTTCCATCTCTATCATTTCGGCTTCCTGTTTCAGCACCCTGAGCAGGTCTCGCCTCCCGAGTTTCGCACTGCGCACATACCGCTGATGATAGAAGGCATGGCCGCAGCCGGTGTTGAAGAGGTCTTTCCTTACGAGTCGCGCGAGGCATACCTCCACTTCACTAAGGATGAGATCACGGTTCAGCAACAGGAACTTGTCCAGAACGCGTGGCAGTTCCTCGATCTAATCCGCGCGGGCGCGCCTCCGGAGGAGTATGAGCAGTGGTTCACCAAGTCGCACCTTGGCGAAGCGCCGCCGCGAGGAGGCTATCTGCTCGGCTACGAGGTGTCCAAACGAGTGCTGTCTGCATTCACGCTCGATCAGATGGTGCGCATGACGCTCGCGGAATTACGCGAGCACGCAGAGGAACAGCTTGCCGCGATGGCGAACGAGCAGATTCTGCTGATGGCTTCCCGTTGAGTGTTCGTAGTCCGCGTTGAGTGTTCGTAGTCCGACTCTCAGGCGAGCGTTCAGAGTACCGACTTTAGTCGGCGTTTTGGCAGAGTAGCAGTGAAAAGACCCGACTAAAGTCGGTACTCTGAACGCTCGCCTGAGAGTCGCACTACGAACTAGCTTTGACTGTCCGCGCTCACGGCCTATACAATCCGCCAATCATTCATCCGAATCGCAAGACCTCAAGGAGGACTAATCTGTGGACGAACTCTTAACCAAAGAGAACCTGCATTATCGTGACCTCGCGCGCAATATCGCGCAGAAGCACGTCAAGCCCATCGCCGCGGAGCTCGATCGAACAGGCGAATATCCGTGGAGCGTTATCAAAGCGCTTCAAGAAGAAGGACTGATGGGCGTGTGGATACCAAAAGACTACGGCGGCGCAGGCGCGGGCTTGCTGAATCTTTGCATCGTCGTGGAAGAAATCTCTCGTATCTGCGGCGGTATCGGCTGCACTTATGTCGTCAACGCGCTCGGCTCGCTGCCGATTGTACTGGCCGGAACAGAAGAACAAAAGAAGAAGTACCTGCCGGATATCGCTTCGGGCAAGAAGCTGATTGCGTTCTGCCTTTCTGAGAAGAGCGCGGGCTCGGACGCGGGAAGTCTGAAAGCGCATGCCGAGCGCGACGGTGACGACTACGTGATCAACGGCGATAAGAAGTGGACGACCAACGGCGCGGCAGCCACGATCTACAGCGTCTTTGCTACCGTTAATCCCGAGCGCGGCACCAGAGGCGTGACTGCTTTCATCGTCGAGCGCGACACGCCGGGATTTGAGCTGGGCAAGCGAGAAGACTTGATGGGAATTCGGTGTGTGCCGGTGAATGAGACGCACCTTCGAAACTGCCGCGTGCCGGCTTCTCAACTGTTGGGCGGCGTCGAAGGCCGCGGATTCAAGCACGCGATGATGACGCTCGATGTAGCTCGTCCGTTTGTGGCTGCTCAAGGATTGGGAATCGCTCAAGGCGCGCTTGATCTGGCGTTAGAGTATACGAAGCAGCGGCAACAATTCGGACAGTCGATCGCTTCGTTCCAGGGAATTCAGTTCATGCTTGCGGACATGGCTACGCAAATCGAAGCTGCGCGGCACCTGGTTTACACAGCGGCGCGAGCGGTCGACGCGGGAGTGAAGGACGTTTCAAAGATATCGGCGATGTCGAAGGTATTCGCGACGGACACGGCGATGAAAGTATCTACGGATGCGGTGCAGTTGTTTGGCGGCTACGGCTACTGCCGAGATTATCCGATCGAAAAGTTCATGCGCGACGCGAAGATCACTCAGATCTACGAAGGTACGAATCAGGTTCAGCGCATGGTGATCGGCCGCGCGCTGATTCGCGAAGGCGCATCCGCCTGAAGGCTAGAAAATTCCAAACCCACATGATGAGAACTCCCTGGCGAATACATTATTCACCAGGGAGTCGCAAACTCGGTTCGTGATGAAGCACCGTCAACGGCTTCGTTTTGCCGCCGTCTGGGGTGGAGGCGGGCAAGCGTATCTCAAAAGAAAACTAAACGACTGAAAGGTATTCATGTCCTTCGGGTTTTTGTAGTTGACAGGGCAAGGAACCGCATAAGCATGGCAGATGATGCAATTGGTCGCTTGCACATACGCTTCCATCGAACAGTTAGCCAGGTCGCGGCTGTTAATGTAGACCGGCGGCGCCGTCGAAAGAGGAGGCGTGCCATTGGGGACAAAATATTTTGGCTTCGGAGTGCTTGAGCCCGCGACAAAAGGGCCTAAGCTGCCTACCAACTCATAGTTCTTCCACACCGTACTATTCAGCATTCCCTGATACTTTTGATTCACGGCCTGCACGTCATCAGGTATGGGCGTCAGCCGCGATATATTGTTTGCAGCCGTAGGCTTGGGAATCGGTCCGCTGTGCGAAATCGGTTTCGGCTCGTCGCCATAATACCCTCCGGGAAAATACGGCGGCGGCGGGCTGCCCTGGGGGCCAGGGTTTAGGGATGGAGTTAGCGCGCTTCCGTTTGGTCGTTTCGGAGCGTTTGCGGCTACCTCGACATTGTCTACGTGCTCAAACGTGTACCATATCCAGGTAGGACCAGTGCCCGGAGTCAGGCGCAGGATATGAAGCCCGACCAATCCGACTGTTTGCAGTTTGCAAACTCCGCCTCCGCTGTCGATGTAGGCGGGGATGTGATAATAGCGATCGATCACGTCGTTTGGACCAAGGATTCGCCAGGCTGCTTTTAGCTCGATCGTCCCTTGCTGAGCGTAAGGCGGCAGATTCTGAACAAATGGCTCATTACCCTTCGGCGGAAACTCGTAGACCGGCGACTTGAGGGGGACAGGGGGAGGTTTCACGGCGTTGAGCTTGGTGTTCGTCACCGCCGTTGTTTGTTTGGATTTATCGTAGTACTGAGTATTATTGAAGTATTCGAACTCAGACCGGTTGAACCGGATCTCATAGCGCAGATAGTTCAGCGTTTGATCCGCCACTGGGCCGCGGATGCTCAGCTTCTGAGATTGCGGAAAGCCTGCTTGATTGACATCCCCTATTACACCGGGCTGATCCTTCGCAGCCATCCTGAGTACCTTTGCGCCGGCCGGAACGTTCTTGCAGTAAGAAGGCGGCGGCGGTGTCGGGGCATTCCAGGCAGCGGGAGGCGCTGCATTTGGTAAAAATACTTCCGACGGAAGCTTGTAGGTCGACCACACCACCGGAAGAAGCTCTCCGTCCGTACCTTTGGCGCCGATCATTTTTGCGGTGTCCGGCTGCCCTCTATCTCCACCAACGAGCGCAGGCCAATTCAGGGCGATGAATGACTGCCACCCGAATTCATAGAAGTCGTTCATCGACTGGTTGTTTGGCTTCCCATCGTTGTTAGGCGCAAACGGTATCTGCCACGAATTAGCCGGCAGGTCATAGACTGGCGCCCCCTCTGGTGATGCTCCGTGAATTCGTTTAGGCGGCATCAGCACGGTAGCCGTTAGACTGGCACATACCATAATGAGAAAAACACTCTTGATTGCGCGCATGAGCTACCTCCTTGATTACGAGTTGGACGTGACGAATCGCGTACTCTTGCATGCGATCCAGACTGCTTCGGCGGTGTTTCAAGCCGGTGTTTTGACACCTGCAGCTCGCATGGAGAATTACGTGTCTCCAGGCGACGGGCACTTAGCGCCCGCGTCCATCCATGATTTGAAGTCATCTATTTGATTCTGGGGCCACGGATCATTCGGAGGCATTACCTGATTGGACAAGGCTACGTAGATTTGTTTTGCCCAGTGTTGAACGCTTTCACAATCATTCAGGTCCAACGAGCCTCCCGTCACTTTTAGCATATGGTCCTTGTCCACTTGCTGGAAGTAGCCGTGGATAGTTTCCCAAGTCACTTGATTTGCACTCATAGATCCTCCGGCGCCTGTCATCGTGCGCAGCCTAATTACGATGCCCTTGATTTAGTTTTACAGTCTCAGTTCAAAGATCGGCGCGAGGCCAATCGCTTCTGAATACATAGTTTCTGAAGGCCCGATTAGAGCCTGCCGACTATCGGGCCATCCCAGGCGTTGGCCGTGCGCGCTACAGCTTGAAAGCGACAATGCATCTCGTCATCCTGATAATCGACGCGCAACTCTATCAACCCGGTCGTGTCCTCATAGCCAACGTCGAGAGCATTCTCGCGCCCGAAGGTACCTGCTATGTCCCAGACGAGACCCGTTGTGAGCGGCTGAAAGAGAAAGCCGTAATCGACAAAACCGACTACGCCTCCAAGTTGAACGCAAAACATGTTGTCGCCGTCGGATTTCGTTTCAAACTGGATCGTCAACCTGTCGTCAAACATCTGCGCTTGTGAAGCGACATGCTTTGTTAGATTGATGATCCTTGCATTGACCGGCCTGAGTAGAACACGAGTCTCGTCAATCTCCGTTGTTGGACTCATAGATGCTCGTCTGGCGACGCAGAACTCAAGAGGACCTTGAACTCTGCCGCTCAGCTCTTGGGAGAGAGCCACTTCGAACTCTCAATGCCACGGCCTGATCAATCCGCGGCTACGGTCACGGCCATCAACAAGAGTCGAGCAAGTTCATAGTGTTCGAGCGAACTTGTTCTGATCCGCGCTGATGCACATCAAGCGTGTTTTCTCTCTGTCTCCCAGTCTGTTTTGAGACGCGTTATTTCGGGCATTTAGCCCCGGCATCCATCCATGCCTTGAAATTCTGCTGCCACTCGTCGGACCAGCTTCCATCTGGCGGCATCGACGACAAACAGTCAGGGTTGCTCGGGTCGGTGCAGACGTGGTTATAAATATCCTGCGCGTTCGCCGCTACACTTGCGCAACTCGACAAGTCAACCTTGCCGCCAGTTACCTTCTTCATGTGTTCCACGTCCGTCGTCCTGAAGTAGCCTTTGATCGTATCCCACGTTGGTGCTGAACTTGACATATGCCCTCCTTACTATGGATTCGTCTTATCGGGATTCAAGCTGAACCAGACTCCAACGATCTATTTCCGTTGTTTGAGCCTTCTGATGTGCTGCGAGATTTTTACCGGTTCAAGCCTCCGCTCACCAGTCGCTAAAAGCTGAGCTGGCCTGGGTCGCAAGAGTCATTGCGGGGATGCATGATCCGGTGAAAGAACTTGTTGGCGGGTGATTTATACTATGCCACTTACAAACAAGTCAAGCACATATTCGAGCATGAGCCTGGTTGGAGTGTGACTAATGCTTCTACAGGGTTTTCTTGCAGCCGAAACGGTGTTCATCGTTTCAATTCAGCAGTGAGCTTCCCATTAAGTCGCGTCCTTCTCTTCTTGTTGGTGAGCATCATCATTGAACCGGACAGCAATAACTACTTTGCCATCTGCCACCGCTTCGTCATAACACGCGTCGCGTCTGGGCCTTGCCAACCGTGCTTCATAGATCATTCGCAGGAGCGTGCCGAGTATCGCGCCGAGCGCGGTCAGCTCAAACACGATTATTCCAAAGGCCCACGGCGTCACGATTGGCATTCCACCGGTCACCAGATCGACCCGGCGCGATGTCAACACCGTCAACAGAATCGCGCTCGTCGCTCCGACAATGCCGCCGATAATACCAAAGATCGATATGTAGCTCTTCGGTCGCTCGGCAGGACCCGAAATCGCGTTGTGAATCGGCTCGGATGACATCACCGTAATCGACGCGCGCGAGATCCCTTCGCGCTCCAGCTCGCGGACCGCGGCCACCGCCTGATCGGCGTCATCGAGGGTCGCAACGATTCTTTCGGGCATGATCTGTTCTCGTTGCCGCTTCGCGTTTATCCTGCTTCCGGCTCAGTCTCCAGAAGCCGTAACGGGTTCGGTCGTGTGCGCCGCTTCGGCGTGCTCGCCGTGCATCGCGAAGCCTTCCTTGTATTCCCAGATGGCTATGATCGGAAAAAGCCTCGTAAAGATCGAGTACAGTAAAACAAAATACGCTAACGTCCCGGCCGTCAGCGTTAGCTCGACCCAGGTCGGCCGATACGTTCCCCAGTTGAAACTCAATTTCGGCTGCGCAAGAGTCGGGACGATAATCAAGAATCTCTCGAACCACATTCCTACAACAACC
>Ga0114129_10008916_pt1 | contig 14301 bp, 13 predicted proteins | sample RhiMetdeltSRZDD1_FD_80071 | JGI IMG/M metagenome (GOLD analysis project Ga0114129, IMG submission 80071) | Populus rhizosphere microbial communities from Tennessee, USA - Rhizosphere MetaG P. deltoides SRZDD1 (version 2) (version 2) | ecosystem: Host-associated > Plants > Roots > Rhizosphere >... | reverse complement strand
TGCCCGTGCGCTCTACAGTTGCTGTTAAACCGAAGCCACGAAACACCCAGTCTTGCGACATGTTCTATGCGGACGCGCCGACCGCCGCGCTCAAGAATGACGCGCCCACAGGGCACGCTCAAAGATTACGCGTCCACGGGGCGCTCAAGAATTTCTGCAATCGCTATGTTCCTCGGGTTCCACGACGAGCTCCTTCGTCCGTAGCCGGGCGAGAGTGTGCAAGAGTCGCCGGCATAGGTGGATCAGGCGGCGCTTCAAAGTGATGCCACTTCTTTCCGGATCGTTTTATCAGGGAATTCCCTACGCGATTTACTCTAGAAATTAGGCGGCGAAAACTGTAACTATTCATAGTGACTCATAGCAGCATTGTTAGTTGTGGATTCATGGATTATGTCAAAAAGAAAGAAGGAGGTTGCGCCCCGGACGGCCCCCCTCCCCGGCGCCGCTCCCCTGATCGAGGCGACTGACCCTTTCATGCTTGCCGAAAGCCAAAAACCCACCTTGTTTGATGAGGCGACTCCCTCCGACGTCAAGGCGCGCCTTCTCGCCACCCTGCTGCGCGAATCCAGCGACGCGATCACTATGCTGGGCCTGGACGGCCGCATTCTGTCTTGGAATCGAAAGGCTGAACTGCTCTACGGATACTCCGAAGTCGAAGTAGCCGGGATGGATTTCCGGCAGGCGATTCCGGATGAGGGCGGAGCCATTCAGCATTTACTCGATCGGGCGCGTCGGGGTGAATTGTTGCGCGAGATCGAAACGCGGCGCTTGACCAAAGATGGTCGCGCGGTCGATCTGTGGCTCACCGCCGTTCTGCTCAAAGACGATCAGGGGGAACCGCGTGCCATTGCCGTCACCGAACGCGACATCACCGATCGCAAGCGTAGCGAACGCGAGCTGGAGGAGCGGGTCATCCGTCGCACGGAAGATCTGGAGATCATGCATCAGGTTGCGGCACACGCCAATGAGGCGCACAGCATGGACGACCTCGTGGCGTTCTGCCTGGAACACATTTGTCTTCACAACGACTGGCGCTTCGGCCAGGCCTATCTTGTTCAGCAGGATGGCGGCAAGGAGCTTGTGCCCTGCGCGGGGTGGTACGGCAAGCCTACCGACCGATTCCGCACGTTCCATGAATATGCCGCCCAAGCTCGCATCGACGTGCCGGGAAACCTGATCAAGCGCGTGCTCACCGAGGGTAGGGCGGAATGGACGACCGACGTGGAAGCCGATTTCCCCCCTTCGGTGTCGGCGATGGTCTCGCAGCTCGATTTTCACACCGTCCTCGCCTTCCCGGCGCTGGTTTCAGGCGAGGTGGTGGCGGTGTTGGAGTTCTTTTCCAACCATATCGATCTCCCGGGAGCCGGTATTACCGATCTCATGGCCATCGTCGGTACCCAGATTGCCAATGCAATGGACAGAGACAGCCTGCGCCGGCATCTCGTCGAACTTACCGACAGCGAAGAGGAGCGCTTGGCCAAGGATCTGCACGATGCGGTGGGTCAGGAGCTGGCCGGTTTACTCATGAGCGGCGAATCCATTTTTAGGAAGATGAACGAGCAAGATGCTCCCGAAGCCGAGAGCTTGGGAGAAGTGGTGCACGGATTACGGAGGGTGCTCGTCGACATTCGTCTTCTCGCGCGTGGTTTGGGCCGGATCAGCGCCGGTCCGGGCGCCCTGCACCAGATGCTCGAGCACCTCGCCATGCACTCGAGGGTACCCTGCGAGCTCGACGTCGACCCGGAGGTGGTGATCAAGGACCCCAACGTGGCCACCCACCTCTATCGCATCGGACAGGAAGCACTCGCTTTGGCGGCCAAGCATCCAGAGGCAAGCCAAGCCGTGCTCCGGCTCACTCAGGATCCGGAGGCGGTCACGCTGGAGATCGAAGACGATGGTCGAAGCTCCCTGGAGGATTCGTCTCTGGGGATGCGTATCATGAGGCAACGCAGCCGATTGATCGGGGCGGTTCTGAGGATGGAATCCGACGGCCACACCCGCATGATCTGCACATTGCCGAAGTAACTCTGACACGGAGCACCAGGATGCAAGAAGGAAAGAGCGCTACCTTGGACAAACAACGCATTCGTATTCTTCTAGTGGACGATCACCCCATGATTCGTCGCGGCATTCGCGAGTCTTTGTCGGCGGAGAAGGACTTCGAAGTCTGTGCCGAAGCGGGCGACATTTCTTCCGCCCTCCGCATGCTCGAATCGGTGCCGTGTGACCTGGTTCTCATCGATCTTTCGCTGGGCCAGGAGAACGGGATCGATCTCATCAAGCAAGTGAAAGCAAAACATCCGTCGCTCAAAATCCTCGTGTTCAGCATTCACGATGATTCATTGTTTGCCGAACGCGTGCTCCGGGCGGGCGCGCTCGGATACGTCAACAAATCTCAGCCCCCTCACATCCTGGCCGGGTCGATCCGTAAGGCGATGGCCGGGGAAACGGTTCTAAGCTCGGATTTGACCGAGCAAATCGTGAAACGGGTCGTGACGGTGGAGGGGCCCACCCGCTCCGGCGTTGCGAACCTCTCCAACCGGGAGCTCCAGATTTTCGAACTCGTGGGACAGGGCCTCATCGTTCGGGAGATCGCGGAACAGCTCGTCGTGAGCGTGAAAACGGTGGAAAGTCACATCGAGCACATCAAGACCAAGCTGGGGGTCAAATCGAGCCGTGAACTCGTGCGACACGCCGCCCTCTGGCTCGAAGCGCAGAAGAATGAAGCGTCGGGGAATACCGAAACACAGCCGACCCCGCCCGAATCCTAAGCCGGAATCAGGGCTCCGGGCTTAAGACGCCGAGCCGGGGGGTTCGATGCGGTTCGGTGGTTTGAATTTATGGCGTTCGGGCCGCGACGGCCACCACGACCGCAAGCACAAAGCAAGCGGTTAGTACTCCGTAGAGCAGGTAGGTCGTAACGGGAACGGTCTGCCGAAGACGTTTGGCCATTGGGCTTCCCCCTGGCTGAAGACTTGGATACGCGCAGTTTCGCATTCATCTTGTCCTGAAAAAAATCGGGAGAACCCGTATTTGCTCTGCCCCCCCGCCCCTTTTCCGCGGTGATACGAAAACGGGTGCCGCTCAGGCGGCACCCGGTCCTGAAAGCGGAAATACCCGCCTTCTTTTTTCCTGATTTCTCGATCTCGCCTTCCGGTTAGTCCCCACCCTTTTGTGGGGGCACGGTAACGATGCTGTCGCAGCCCTCGAGGCGCACACCGTCCCAATTGGCCCCGGAGAGGCACAGTTCCGTATCACCATCCTCGACCCCCACCGATTGCGTGCGGAAATGGAGCATGAGATCGGGATAACCGTCGTCGTTCACGTCGTCGATCTCCCCCTGCCCCTCGGCATGAGCCCCGTTCACGCCAAAGGCAAGGCTCGACGCGTCGACGTCCTGGACGTTGAAATCGGCCGAGCCCAGGATGGCCACGGGGATGACGCCCCGAGACCCGACGTTGATGGGATTCCGATCGCTCCCCGGCTTCACGTCGACATCGATGGGAATCACCGCCGGAGCAAGGACCTCCACGGTCAGCGCGCCGGTGTTGTCACTGTAATCGCAATCATGGAACATGAAACTGACCGGTGCGCCCAGGCCGGTGAAATCGACCGTGTAGACGTGGTCGTTGGCAAAGGCTCCCCAGCGGGGAGACTTGGAGCTGTCGTTGACGGCGTCGTTGACTCCGAGACCCAGATCGACAACCGACGAAGAATCGCCGCAGCCATCGACCACCGAAGCCGGCACATTGCTGAAATCCGCATATTCCGCGTCGCCGGTGCTGTCCCCTTGCACGCCGACATGGAACGTTCCGGAGGCCCGGAGCTTATAGGCCGTCCCACTTTCCAGCGATAGGGCCGACATGACCGTGCTTCCATTGGTCGGAACGCTGAGCGTTTCAACCGGCGCGAATTCGAGTGCGCGGGTAGAAAGAATAGTGTGTCGCGGCGTCGTGGCCGAATCTCCCGAACAGCCTTGACCCAACAGAAGGCACAAAACTAGGGTCCCGGCCAGAAACACTGAGCGTCTCATGATGCATCTCCCTTGGGGTGTAAATCAGCCGCGGGCGGGGCAATTATAGCAGCGTCGGTTCCCGGGCTCGGAAGCAAGTTTTAGGTCGCCACTATGATTTCCTGAGAAGCCGGTCGAGGGCCAGGCGCCCGGAGCCTTCCGACGCGATATAAAGAAACAAGAAACAGTACAGAGTGGCCAGCTCTCCATGATTCACGATGGGCAAGGCGCCTCCGCGCGCATGAGCCTTGAAGTACGCGACGGCCATCTCGCCCGAGGCCACGAAGGCGGCCGGACCGGTGAAGAGACCGATCATGATCAGGAGACCCCCTACGAATTCGATAACGCCGGCGGCGAGACCCCACGGATCGCCGGTCTGAGCGTGCCCCCCGAACACACCGAACAGTTTTTGGGCACCGTGGCATGTGAACATGAATCCGGAAACAATCCGCAATAGCGCGTAAAAAATCGGCGAAAATCGATGTAGTACCGTCATTGAGAGTCTCCTGGTTGAGCCTGGGACGAGCAAGTCCACCATGGCCGAGTCTAACCCGCCCTCCGCATATGCGCTCGCCCCCCGGCGAATGTTTCCCCAGAGGGAAAGGTATGATCGGTCAATGGAATCTTTCCCGGTCCGGCGTCCCCCCCGATCCCGCCTCGCTCGATGGGCCATCGTCACCTCCATTGCCCTCTTCATTTTCCTCCTGAGCGCAGTGGGACTGGCCTGCCTGGTCGTCCGCATTCCCGAAAGTGGCTCTCGTCAGACGTTGATCTTTTATTCGGCGCCCATGGAGCTTGCCACCGGTGCTCGCATCGACGCGGAGGACCTCCAGGATCGCTTGCGAAGCTTGGGATACCGGGTGGTTCAGGGAATCCCCGAGGCGGGGCAATACCGGGAAATCGCCAACGGCCTCGAGATGCACCTGCGTCCTTTTCATTATCCCGACCACGCGTTCCCCGGGGGGTTGATCCGCGTTCGCATCCGGGGGGACCAGGTGGTGGCTCTGGAGACGCCTCCCGACGTGGACGCTTCCGACATGCGGCTCGAGCCCGAACGCATCGCGGGATTCGAGGGCAAGAAGGGCGCGGTCTTGGACTATTTGCCGCTGAATGAGGCGCCGCGCCCCTTGGTCGACGCCATTCTTTCGGTGGAAGACGAACGGTTTTGGAATCATCCCGGCGTGGATATGATCGGAGTGGGGCGCGCACTCCTCTTTAACCTGCGGGCCGGACACGCGGCCCAGGGCGGATCCACGCTCACCCAGCAACTCGCGCGGTCTCTCTATCTGGATAACCGCAAGACGCTGCCGCGAAAAGCCTGGGAAGCGGTCCTGGCCATGGCTCTCGAACTGCGTTACTCCAAACGCGAGATCCTCGAAGGGTATTTGAACGCGGTGTATTGGGGGGAATGGGGCCCCTATGAAATCCGCGGCGCGCGGGAAGCCTCTCGCTTTTACCTGGGACAAGAGCTGGAAGACGCGGATGTGTCCGGACTCGCGCTTTTAGCCGGACTCATACGTGCCCCCAATCTCTATTCTCCCTATTCCGATCCCGTTCGAGCCCGGAAGCGTCGCGATCTGGTGTTAGGACTCTTGAAAGCCAAGGGCAAGCTGTCTGAAACCGAATACGCACGGGCCGTGCGGCAACCGCTCCCAAAGCGGAAGCCTCCGCTACGCAGCGCCGACGCATCCTTCTTCCTGGACGCGTGCCGCAAGGAAATCGACCGCCGCGCTCCCGCCGGAACCCTTCGCGTGGGTGCGAGGGTTTTCACCACGTTCGACCCGATGTCCCAGGCCATGGCCGAGATGGGCGTCCGCCAAGGGCTGACCCAGCTGGAACGCGACTACCCTCGCCTACGGAGAAAGAAAAGCCCGCTCGAGTCCGCGGCGGTGGTGATCGATCCGCATTCGGGAGAGGTGAGAGCCGTGGTGGGCGGGCGAGATTTCGTGCATCGTCCGTTCAATCGCGCCATCGATGCCCGCCGGCAACCGGGGTCGCTCTTCAAACCCTTCGTGTATCTGGCCGCCTTCCACAATCCGGTGCGCCAGGATGGAACGTACTGGACCCCCGCCACCTTCCTCGAAGACACCCCATTCGAGGTGAAAGCGGGCGGCAAGATATGGGAGCCCAAGAATTACGACGAAGAGTTTCGAGGCCAGGTCACCGTGCGAGAAGCTCTGGAACATTCTCTCAACGTGCCCACCGCCAGAGTGGGCTACGAGATCGGCCTGGATCGCGTGGTCCAGGCGGCGCACGATCTGGGGATTCAAAGTCAGCTCGAAGAGGTGCCGTCCCTGGCCCTTGGAACCTCGGAGGTGAGCCTGCTCGAGATCACCTCGGCCTATGCGGCGCTCGCCAACTCAGGAACTCCCCGAGCGCCCACCTTCCTCAAAGGATGCATGAGTCCCGACGGAGTCACCATCGTGTTGCGTCCGCTCGATAACGCACCCGGCGTAAAGCCCGAAGAGGCGTATCTCGTCACCAACCTACTCGAAGGCGTGATTCAATCCGGCACCGGGAGCGGCGCCCTGGATATGGGCGTCCACATGCCGGTCGCGGGAAAAACAGGCACGACCGACAACTTCCGGGACGCCTGGTTCGTGGGCTACGACAAACGGCGCACGGTCGGCGTGTGGGTGGGCTTCGACCAGGAAGGCGAAGTCGGGCTCTCGGGCGCAGCGGCCGCACTTCCCATTTGGTGCCGCATCTTTCGCGAGTTGCAATCGCGCGCGCCGGCGGAGGATTTTCGCGCCCCTCCGGGTATCGCTACGGTATGGATCGATCCCGAGACCGGTCTCCTCGCCACGGACATGTGTCCGAGCGAAATCAAGGAAGTGTTCCTGGCCGGGACCGAGCCCAACGAGGAATGCGATCAGCACAGCGGCGGATTTTTCCTGAGATTGAGGCGGCTCTTCGGGCTCTGACCGGGAACGTCCCATGGCTGGGGGGGTCCAAAGATCGCGGCCGCCCCGGGGTCCGGCCGTCTCGGGAGGTGCATTCAATCCCTTAGGATGCTGCCCTGACCCCGGGGCGGTGATTCTATTTTTCGATCACTCCGAAGACTGCTTTCGCCAGCGCCGCGAATTTTTGATGTCTATTCTTCCGCCGGAGAAAAGAATGCACCATCGACGATGTTTATTCGATCGGGTGTCTCATTGTTTAACGTGCCGGAAAAAGATGAATGCTGCCTAGGGGAAGATCCTACCTTCATCTCAACCGGATAAATGCGGGATCCTCCACAGGTGCCATCGGGTATTGTTAGCGACGAAAGAAAAATGCGGTTGGCGCAGTGAGAGTGTTTTTGTGCCGATATTCATCAAATCTTCATTCCGAGGACCGGACATGGTTCTCAGGAGGCATCAATGAATACCGATCGTGGACAGGATCCCGGTCGCGAAGGAAGAGAAGGAAAAGAGCATCGCGAGGGCGGCATGGGCCGCGAAGGACAGCAGAGCCCGGGCCGTCAGGGCCAGCAGGGCGACATGGGTCGTGAGGGTCACCAGAACCCTGGCCGTCAGGGTCAACCCGGTCGTCAGGGCCAACCCGGCCGTCAAGGCCAACCCGGCCGTCAAGGCCAACCCGGCCGTCAGAACCAAGGCGACGATTACGACGAGGAAGGGAAGTAGGAAGCGATTCCCTTCAATACGGGTCGAACAATGGCCGGAGCTGTTTTTTGGCTCCGGCCTTCTCACTCTTTGACTGTTGACAGGGTCCGAAAAAGGTCCAAACTAGGGCTACCTCCCCTTGAGGCTTTTTCCGAGCTGCCTACGCTCTCCAGAGAGCGTCTTTAAAGACAGGGCTTCGCGAGGAAAAGCCATGCGACTTCTCACTCCCTTTCCGCTCGAACACGCCCATGCCTTGCCCGTAACCGGAGAGCACCATCCTCTGCGACGGGAATATCAGCGATGGATGTCCATGGGGAACGCGTTCACCATGCTGGCTGCTCTGATTGCTCTTATCGGCTTCCTTTGCCTGAAGAAAGAACCAATCGCTCCGCAGCGGCATGAGGTGGTCATCTCAGTTGGGCCGTGGCCGGATCTCCCTCCGCCGCCCACCATTAACGTTGTGAAAAATAAGCCGTCGCCAGCAGCTCCGCCCAAACTAGGGGTTCCCGAACCCGTCGAGGATTGGAGTGCGCAGATTTCCCAGTTCCCAACCGCCGCTCAAATGACGGCGGCTTTCGACGATATGGGAAAGACGGATCTGTCGGACAGAGGTGGCTTCAACGTTCCCAGAGAGAGCTCTCTACCCACTCCCGACCAGTTCGTGGCTGTGGAGGTCCTGCCCGAGTTGCTTCGCATGGAAGCACCGGTGTATCCCCGGCTGGCTCGCGAAGCCGGCGTCGAAGGGACGGTTCTCTTGCGGGTGCTGGTGAGCAAGGAAGGTAAGGTGCTGAACGTCATCGTGCTTTCCGGGAATCCCATGCTGACCGACGCCGCGCGGACGGCCGCGTTCACGGCGCGGTTCAGCCCCGCGCAGCAACAACACAAGCCGGTGCCGGTCTGGGTTCAGTTGCCGGTGGTGTTTTCCCTTGATTGACCTGGCCGAGCGCTCGCACAGGATGATGGCGTTCGAACGAAATGTATCGTTTGCACGTCGACGTTCGCCGCGCATTTGAATAGTCCTGTGGGATAGGCGACGTCTCGCCATCATGCATGTAGGCATCGAACCGATCGGTTGTTGAAAGGAGTCGTGAAGCCATGGAACCCAGATATGGTCAGGGAACGCAGACAGGCACCCAGACAAATTACGGGGAGAGCTCGTACACGGGCGAAGGCCCTCTCGGACGCACCCAGGAAGAAGGCCCAGTCGCGAAGGGCATTGAGAGAGAAACGTCCCGTATTCCATCCGACACGTTCCTGTGGTTGGGAACGACGGCCATGGGCGCCTCCCTTCTTCTGCGCCTGGCCGGGAAGAAGAACGCGGCCAACTTCGTCGGCGAATGGGCGCCGAGCCTGTTGCTCTTGGGCGTTTACAACAAGATCGTGAAGGTGGCTGGTCACGACATGTATCAGCATCGCGTGGACGATACGTATCAGCGTCCTGTGGAATAACTGCCAGACCATTGTTCGGAGCAGAGGGACACTCGTCCCTCTGCTTTTTTTTTGTCTTCGAACCTAATCGACGCGCGCGATCGCCACGACCGAGTACCCGATTGCCGGCGCGTTTCCGGGGTTGGCGTAGGCGTGCTTCTGGTCGCCGCGAAACGCAACCACATCGCCGGGATGAAGGAGCCACCGTTCCCCCGCCGCGGTGAGCGCAATCTCTCCCCGTTCGCAGACGAGATACTCGCGCGTCCCCGGCGTGTGCGGGATTCCGGTCATGCGGCTTCCCGGCGGCAGCTCCATGCGGTCGATCTCCATCCCGGGAAGTGGATCGGGGAGCAACTTTTGCACGACCACTCCGGTGCCGCGCACCCGGCTGGGGAGCGAGCCCGCCTCGTACAGGCGGCAGGCGGCCAACGGCACGGCAATCAATTCTTCGAGCGGAACCTGCAATGCCTTCGCCACCCGGTAGAGCACGTTCAAGGTCGGGTTGGCCGCCCCCGATTCCAGGTTGGCCCAGGTCGCCCGAGGCACGCCCGAAAGTTGCGCCATTTGCTCCTGGGTGAGCCCCCGGGCTTCGCGGAGTTGGCGAATGTTGCCGCCCAGGCGGCCGGCCATGGTGTCCGGGCTCATGGTTGCCAGAATAACATCCTGCCAATGCAATAACAATCGCTCCAAAATACTGTCGTGATGGTCGATCCTGGACTGAGGCGAACGGAGCCAAGGAGGATCGCCATGAAGCTCAATGGACAAGGCATCGTGATTACGGGCGCATCGAAGGGGCTAGGAAAGGCCCTGGCCTTCGAGCTCGGCCGGCGCGGGGCGCGGCTTTTTCTGGTCGCCCGCAATGAGGAAGTGCTGGATCGGGTCGTCCGCTCCCTACGTGAGGACGGGATCGAAGCGCATGGATGGGCGGCGGACGTCGCGGACAAGGACGCCGTCTACCCGCTCGCCGGCGCGGCCCAGACCGCGCTCGGGCACGTCGACGTGGTGATTCACAATGCCAGCGCGTTGGGGCCCTCCCCCTTACGGCCTTTGCTCGACACCGATTGCGAAGATCTGGAGCGCGCATTGGCGGTCAATCTCATCGGCCCCTTCCGGTTGTCCAAAGTATTCGCGGGATCGATGGCGATGCGCCAGCATGGATGGATCGTGCACGTGACTTCGGACGCCTCGGTTTCGGCGTACCCGACCTGGGGCGCCTACTCGGTGTCGAAAGCGGGTTTCGATCATCTGGCGCGAGTCTGGGCGGCCGAGCTCGACGGATTCGGCGTGCGCATGCTGAGCGTAGATCCGGGCGACATGAACACGGACCTGCATCGTGAAGCCGCTCCGGCCGACGATCCAACAACTCTTCTCGATCCCGAGGAAGTTGCGGAACGCTTGGTCGACTTTCTGGAAACGGCGGAGGCCGTCCCGAACGGCGCCCGCGTGTCGCTCTCGGAGTGGAGGGCCCCGCGCTGGAAATCGGGCGATGCGCTCGCCACCTCCATCGGGGGAACACGATCATGAAGAATGCCGATTACCCTCGCTCGCGTTCTGAAGATGAGCGCCTATTGTGGGTCGACCCCCGGACCGGAACGTATCGGGACGGTGCGTTAGCGCAACTGCCGGATCGTCTTCGTCGATTCGATCTCTTGGTGGTGAACGATGCCGCCACCTTGCCCGCATCGCTTCCCTTTCACTTGGAGAACGATTCGCGTGGGCTCGAGTTACGCCTGGCCGGGCAAGGTCAGGATGAGGTCACCTGGTGGGCAGTGCTCTTCGGTCCAGGCGATTGGCACATCCCCACCGAGCATCGACCCGCCCCGCCCAAAGTGGCGGCGGGCGATCGGGTATGGGTCGGCTCGATATCCGCACTCATTCTGGAAGTGTCCTCTCTATCGCCTCGACTCGTGCGGATTCGATTCGAAGCGGGTGCCGAGCAACTCTATCGGGAGATCTATCAACTGGGGCAGCCCGTGCAGTACAGCTACGTGCGCCGGAACCTCGCCCTCTGGGACGTGCAAACGCATTACGGTGGACGCCCCTGGGCGTTGGAGATGCCGTCGGCGGGACGGCCGCTCACGTGGGACCTCCTGGCTCGCGTGCGAGAGAAGGGCGTATCGATTGCCGCGTTGACGCATGCCGCGGGATTGTCGGCTACCGGCGATCCGGCATTGGATGCGGCGCTGCCCTTGCCCGAACGTTATGAGCTTCCGGAACGAACCGTCGCAGCGATTGCGAGCGCGAGGAAGAACCATGGGCGCATTATCGCGGTCGGCACGTCCGTGGTCCGGGCATTGGAGGGCAACGCGGCCGCGAACGAGGGGCGATTGCGAGCGGGGTCGGGGATCGTCGATCTCGTGCTCGGCCCCGGGCACGCGCTAAACGTGGTCGATGGACTCCTCACCGGGATGCACGAACCCGGGACGAGCCACTTTGCCTTGATGGAAGCGTTCGTCTCCGGCGCGAAGCTCGAGCCCGCGCTGGAGTACGCGGACACGCACGGCTACTTGCAACACGAGTTCGGGGATTCCATGCTGCTATTGCCCGAACGGTCTGTGGCCCGAACCGTCAAAGCACCGCTTTCCCGCCCCCCACGATATCGTTCACCGCTTCACGAAAAATGCGGCGCAATCCCGGCAGCTCGGGCATGACCTTCTCGCCGTACACGCGATACGCGGTGGTAATAGCCGGTCCGAACCGCGCGAGCAGATTGCCATCCACCAGCGCCACATCGCGCTCTGTGCGGCGGTTGAGCACGATCTCAGAGAGCATGGCACGAGCCAACCGGCGCGCGAGCTGAGGATCGGAAATCCGCCGGCGCACCGGCGGAGGCGCGATGTCTTCTTGTACGGGACGCGGCAACGGAAACACCACGCGACAGCGTGGGCAGCGCACGCGAGCCCCCGGGGTCATTCCCCCTTCGTACTGGACCGAATACTCGGTCCGGCAGTCCGGACAGCGAATGATCATGGTTCTACCCTCCATTAACCGACCTCGATCAATGCGCCGAGTTGCTCGAGGCGTGATGCGACCAAACGCCGAAGCGGCTCGAGCTCTCCTCCCCCATCGCCTTCCATGAATCCTCCGGCCAAGATCGTCTGAGCCTCCTCGCGCGCGGCTTCGACCATCTTAACGTCTCGGAGCGGATCGGCGAGCTTGAACCCGGGAGGGCCGCTCTGCCGGGTCCCCAGGATCTCTCCTTGGCCGCGTAAGAGCAAGTCGAGCCGGGCCAGTTCGAATCCATCGTCCGTTTCCGAGAAGTGCTCGAGCCGCTCCGTCGTTTCCTGGGGCAGGGAGTCCGCCGTCACCAGCACGCAATAGGATCGCTCGGGTCCGCGCCCAACCCGGCCTCGGAGCTGATGCAACTGGCTCAACCCATAGCGTTCCGGGTGCTCGATGACGAGCACGGTGGCGTTCGGCACATCGATACCCACTTCCACCACCGTGGTCGCGACCAGGATCGACGTTTCGCCCTTCACGAAGCCTTGCATGATCCGGTCCTTGTCCTCGGACGGCATCTGACCATGAAGGAGATCTACTTTGAACGCCCGAAACTCCGGCCGCCGGGCCAGCTCGGCGGCCATGGTCGTGGCGGCCTGAAGGTCAGAGCGTTCCGATTCCTCCACGAGCGGATAAATTACGAACGCCTGGCGGCCCTCGGCCAGGCGCTCGGCCAGAAAGGCATACACCTTGTCGCGTTTCGTTTCGGACGTCACCCGCGTGGTCACCTTACCCCGACCCTTGGGGCGATGCGCGATCACCGACAAATCCAGATCTGCGTACTGCACGAGCGCGATGCTCCGCGGAATGGGCGTAGCCGACATCACGAGCACGTGGGGAGCCTTCCCCTTTTCCGACATGGCCACGCGCTCCTCCACGCCAAAGCGATGCTGCTCGTCCACCACGACGAGGCCCAGGTTACGAAACCGCACCCGCTCCTGAAAGAGCGCATGCGTTCCCACCACGAGCAACGTGCTGCCGTCGGCCAGCGTGCGCAAGACTTCCTTCTGCGCGGGGCGGGACAACCCGCTCACCAAAATGCGCGGCTCCAACCCAAACGTGGCTCCGTGATCGCGCAATGTGCGTAAATGCTGCTCGGCCAGAATCTCGGTGGGGACCAGAAACGCGGTTTGAAGCCCGGCGTCCGCCGCCGCCGCCGCGGCCAAAAGCGCCACCACCGTTTTTCCCGAACCCACATCGCCTTGAAGAAGGCGATTCATGGGGCGGGAACGATTCATGTCGGAAAGAATGTGATCCAAAGCCGCCATTTGGTCCTCGGTCAACGTGAACGGCAGCGCGGCTCGAATGCGGCGGAAGATGGGGCCGCCGCTGGGAATCTTCGGGCCTACCTTCCCCGTTTCCCGACGCAGCCGCACGGCCTGCACGACCATTTGATCCAAGAAGAGTTCCTCGAACGCCAGCCGCCGCACGGCGGGAGCGATCTCCTCGCGCGAACGCGGAAAATGAATGTGTCGCAAGGCGTCGTGAAGGGGCAACAAGCGATAGCGCTCCCGAAGTTCCGCCGGAATCGGATCCTGCATCTCCGCTTCTGCGCGCTCGAGTGCCTCGCGCATCCATCCGCGGAGCGCGCGTTCGGTGAGACCTCGCGTGAGCGGATAGACCGGCACGTGCACCCCGGTGTGAAGCGCCGCTTCTTCTTCCGCATCCAGAAGCTCGTAGTCGGGATTGGTGAACTGAAAGCCGCGGTTGAACCGCGTGAGCGGTCCGGAGGCGAGCACGGGCGCGTGCGGCACGAAATGGGTTTCGCGCCAGCTCCCGCCAAAGAACACGAGGGTGACGTGTCCGGCATCGTCCTGAAGCACGACCTCCAAGCGTTGAAAGCGTGACCCGCGCGCCCGCCGCCACGGCGGTCCCAAAACGCGGCTTCCGACCACGCGTCCCAGCACGGTGATGTCTCGCCGGCGAAGCCGCCCATCCGCTTCGGTGGCTTCCGGCAGGGTGTCCTTATCGCTCAAGGACACGATGGGGCGAATGACCGTGCGATCGATCCAGCGATACGGATAATGGCGAAGGAGGTCGGGAAGGCTCGTTACGCCGAGGTGCCGGAGCCGCTCCGCCTGGCGTTTACCGAGGCCGGGCAGCGCGTCAGAGAGCAGAAGTAAACCGGTGGCCATGGGCCCAGTATGTGGGTTGAGCCCATCCCTACGCCATGCTAGACTCGTTCGCCGTTGTGAAGGTTGCTCCAAGCACCCTTCACCGCTCTGCTGGAAAGGAGCCCACCGTGCCCAAGGCTTG
>Ga0114129_10008915_pt1 | contig 14302 bp, 15 predicted proteins | sample RhiMetdeltSRZDD1_FD_80071 | JGI IMG/M metagenome (GOLD analysis project Ga0114129, IMG submission 80071) | Populus rhizosphere microbial communities from Tennessee, USA - Rhizosphere MetaG P. deltoides SRZDD1 (version 2) (version 2) | ecosystem: Host-associated > Plants > Roots > Rhizosphere >... | reverse complement strand
GGTCGCCGAGCAGGTGGAGCGGTTGCAGAAGCTGGCAACCGACCTGCTCGACCTGTCACGGCTCGACGCCGGCTCACTTGACCTGACGACGGAGAGCGTTGACCTTGCCGCGCTCGCCGACTCGGTCGCGAAGGAATTCGTGCCCGCGCTCGACGCGCACGGCTCGAAGCTCGCCGTCGACATCAGCATCGGCCGTGTGGAGGCCGTCTGCGATCCTGACCGCGTCGCTCAGATCATGCGCATCCTCCTCGACAACGCACTTCGGCACACCCCGCCCGGCACGGACGTCGAGATCAGCGCCGGCCGCGAGGACGGACACGTCCGGATCGCGGTGGCGGACGCCGGGCCGGGGCTCGAGGACGCGACGCGGCGACATGCGTTCGACCGCTTCTTCACCGCCGACGGAGCCAGCGGCTCCGGGCTCGGCCTGGCGATCGCGAAGGAGCTCGCCGAGCGGATGGACGGCGGCATCACGCTGACCTCGCGGCCCGGCCGCACCGTCTTCAGCCTCGACCTGCCGGTGAGCGAGGAGTGAGGGTCGCCGTCGCGGGCGCCCTCTGCGCCTGCGCACTCGCGACCGCCGGCTGCTCGCTCGGCGACGACGACGATCAGAGCTCGGGCTCGTCGGACACGCCCGAGCAGGTCGAGACCACGCGCGTCCAGGTGGTCGAGGGGATCGGCTCCAAGAACGGCTTCGACGCTAGCGCGATATACGACCGGCTCGCGCCCGGCGTCGTCACCGTGATCTCGCTGTTCGGCGAGGCCGATGGGCCGCTCGGCAGCCAGGCGGGCGGGCTCGGCTCCGGCTTCGTACTGGACGGCGACGGCTACATCGCCACGAACACGCACGTGGTCACGAGCGGACAGGGGTTGCGCCGCGCGGGCCAGGTGTTCGTCGACTTCGCCGACGGCAATCGCGTGCCCGCACGGATCGTCGGTATCGACCCGAACGCGGACGTCGCGCTGCTCAAGATCGAGCCCAACGGCCTGTCCCTGACGCCGCTCGAGCTCGGGGACGTCGACCATCTCAGCGTCGGCGACCCGGTCGCCGCGATCGGCAGCCCGTTCGGCGAGGAGCAGTCGCTCTCGGTCGGCGTGATCTCGGCGCTCGACCGCAACATCGCGTCGCTCACCGACTTCGGCATCGGCGACGCCATCCAGACGGACGCGGCGATCAACCGCGGGAACTCCGGCGGACCGCTGCTCGACGGGCACGGGCGCGTGATCGGGATCAACGCCCAGATCAAGACCGAGACGGGCGAGGGCGCCGGGGTCGGGTTCGCGATCCCGGTCGACGCGGTCAAGCGCTCGCTCGACCTCCTGCGCGATGACGGCGATGCCGAGTACGGCTACCTCGGCGTGTCGACTCAGGAGATCTACCCGCAGCTGGCGGACCGGCTCGGGCTCGATGTGGATGTCGGAGCGCTCGTCTCCGAGGTCGTCGACAACAGCCCGGCGGACGAGGCGGGGCTGACCGCGGGCGATCGCCTGATCGACTTCCAGGGCCAGACCGACATCGCCGCGGACGGCGATGTGATCGTCGCCGTGAACGGTGAGGAGCTGACGCAGACCGCCGACCTCGCCGACCTGATCAGCCTGCTCGAGCCGGGCGAGACGGTGGAGCTGGGTGTGTTGCGCGACGGGGAGAAGCGCACGATCAAGGTCGAGCTCGGCGAGCGCCCGCGGCAGCTCGAGGGCTGATGCGCGAACTGATCCGCGAGCTCGCGCTCGCGTTGCGGGAGCGCGTGCACCCGCTGCTCGGCGCGCATGCTCAGCGCGCCCACTCCGGCGCCGGCGAGAGCGGCGACGTGACGTTCGCGATCGACGCGGCCGCCGAGGAGCTGCTCGAGCACTTCGTCGAGGAGCGCGCACCCGGCGTCGCGTTCTACTCCGAGGACCGCGGTTTGGTGGGTGCCAACGGCTCGCACACCGTGCTGATCGTCGACCCGATCGACGGCACCCGCCCCGCGCTCGCCGGGCTCGAGTCGTGCTGCGTGTCGATCGCCGCCGCCCCGCTCGACGGTGAGCCGCGGTTTCGCGACATCACCCACGGGTGCGTCGTCGAGATCAAGTCCGGGCACGTATTCCTGAGTGGCGAGCTCGACCCGCAGCTCTCGCAGAACGAGCGCCTCGACCGGATGTTCTGGGGCTTCGGCTTTCGCGGCCGGCCGGCGCGCGAGCTGATCGAGGTGCTCGCCGATCTGATCGACACGTCCTCGGTGGGCGGCGCCGTCTTCGACCTCGGCTCGTCGGCCTTCTTCATGACGCGCGTGATCACCGGCCAACTCGATGCCGTGATCGAGCCGAGCCCGCTGATCTTCGAAGCGGTTCCGGAGCTGCAGGCCGAGTTCGAGCGCATCGGCGGTGGCGCGGTGCTGACCAACCCTCCGTACGACCTCGCCGGATCGTGGATCCTCGCGAAGGAGGCGGGCGCCGTCGTGACTGACGCGCGCGGCGAGCCGCTCGACGACCGGCCGCTGCTCGGGTCGGGGCCGGAGCATCAGACCTCGTACGTCGCGTCAGCGAATCCCGCACTTCACGAGGCGATCCTCGAGCAGGTTGGCGCGGGCATCTCGCGCCTGCGAGCGGCGCGGGAGTAGGCTTCCGCCGCGGTGACCGAGGCCTCAGCACGCAGCGTTTCGCTGGCGATTCCTCCAAAGCCGGACTACATCGTCCTGGCACGCCTCGCCCTGTCCGCGATCTGTCGCCTTACGCCGCTGCAGCCGGACGACGTGGCCGACCTGAAACTGGCGGTCAGCGAGGTCGCGACCGAGCGGCTCGCCGCGGCCTCCGAGGAGTCCGTGAGAGTCGAGTTCGAGCTGGAGGACGACCGGCTCGTCGTCAACGTGCATGCGGCATCGGCACCCAGCGGCAGCGAGGACGAGCTGAGCCGCGCGATCGTCGAGGCGACCGTCGACGAGGTGACCTACAACGAGTCGTCCGTCCGGCTGGTCAAACGCCTGCCCGACAGCGAGCCGGAAGCGTAGGAGCGCCGAAACCCGTGCTTCAGCCGGTCGGGGTCGGACACAAGGCGCTTGCCGACTACACACATCTCGCGGGCCGGCCTCTCATCGAGGAGATCCGCGAGATGGCGGAGGACCTGCGCGGGCTGAAGGTCCTGCACCTGTCCGCAACCGCCTTCGGAGGCGGCGTGTCGGAGATCCTCTACACGCTCGTGCCGCTCATGCGCGACGTCGGCATCGACGCGGACTGGCAGATCATCTTCGGCCGCGAGGAGTTCTTCAACGCGACGAAGCTGATGCACAACGCGCTCCAGGGGAATCCGCAGGACCTGTCGTCCGAGGAGTGGGACACGTGGGAGCGCTACAACGAGATGAACGCGAAGCAGCTGCAGGCCGGCTGGGACGTGATCATCGTCCACGACCCGCAGCCGGCGGGCGTGCACCAGCACGTACCGGAGAAGGCGCAGAGCTGGGTCTGGCGCTGCCACATCGACCTCTCGACGCCGAACCCCGGCACGATCAAGCGCCTCACGCCGCTCGTGCAGGAACACGACGCGTTCCTCTTCCACATGGACCGGTACGTGCCGGCGGGGCTGAACGGCAAGCGGCCGCCCTACATCGTCCCGCCCGCGATCGATCCGCTCTCGCCGAAGAACATGGCGCTCTCGCCCGAGGACGCTGCCTTCGTCTGCGACCAGTTCGGCATCGACGTCGATCGGCCGCTCATCTGCCAGGTGTCGCGGTTCGACCCATGGAAGGACCCGATCGGCGTGATCGACGCCTACCGCCAGGTAACGACGGAGCTGCCCGACGTCCAGCTCGCCCTGATCGGCTCGATGGCGACCGACGACCCCGAGGGCTGGGACTTCTTCAACTCAACGATGGAGCACGCGCAGGGCGACCCCGACATCAAGATCCTCAACAACCTGAACAACGTCGGTGCGATCGAGGTGAACGCGTTCCAGTCGCAGGCGGACGTCGTGATCCAAAAGTCCACGCGCGAGGGGTTCGGCCTGACCGTGTCCGAGGCGCTGTGGAAGGCGCGGCCGTTCATCGGCGGCGACGTGGGCGGGATCCCGCTTCAGGTGAGCCAGGGCGAGACGGGATACCTCGTCTCCTCGCCCGAGGAATGCGCCCAGCGGGCGCTCGAGTACCTGCGCGACCCGGAGCTGGGGCGTCGTCTCGGCCGTGCCGGGAAAGAGCATGTGAGGTCGCATTTCCTCACTCCCCGCCTGCTGCGTGACTGGCTGCGTATCTTCAAAGACCTGAAATGAACGGAGAACGCCCGCTCGTACTCGTCTCGAACCGCGGCCCCGCCACCTTCGAGCGAAACGAGGCCGGCGACCTCGTCGCAAGCCGGGGAGGTGGCGGCCTCGTCACTGCCTTGACGGGCCTCGTGGAGCATCGCGAGGCCGTCTGGGTCGCGTCCGCGATGGGCCCCGCCGACGCCGAGATCAGCCGCAAGCACGGCGGGGGGTCGTTCGACTGCGAGGTCGACGACACGACGTACAGGATGCGCCTCGTCGAGAGCGACCCGATCGCGTACGACCAGTTCTACAACGTCGTCGCGAACCCGATGCTGTGGTTCATCCAGCACTACCTGTGGGACCTCTCGAACGCCCCGGACATCCGCCGGGACGAGGTCGAGGCCTACGAGCAGGGCTACCGCGTCGTCAACGCCGACCTCGCGAACGCCGTGCTCGAAGAGTTGGAGGGCAGCGACGAGGCGGTCGTGATGCTGCACGACTACCACCTATACACCGCGCCGCGGGAGATCCGCCAGCAGCGGCCCGAGCTGTTCCTCCATCACTTCATCCACATCCCGTGGACGCAGCCCGACGCGTGGCGCGTGCTCCCCCGCGACATGCGCGAGGACATCTTCGAGGGGCTGCTCTCCAACGACATCGTCGGCTTCCACACGCGCGCGTACCGGCGCAACTTCCTGTTGTGCTGCCGCGAGCTGTTCGACCTGCCGGTCGACGAGGAGGCGGGCATCGTGTCGTTCGAAGGCCGCGACGTGTGGGTGCGCGCGTATCCGCTCCCGATTTCGGCGGACAGCTTCTTCCGCAAGGCGCAGCGAGCCGAGGTCCACGCCTACGAGAACGAGATCCTGCGCCGGCGCCGCGACCACCTGATCCTGCGCGTCGACCGCGCCGACCTGTCCAAGAACGTCCTGCGCGGCTTCACCGCGTTCGACCTCTTCCTCGACCAGCATCCCGAGTTCCGCGAACGGGTCACGTTCATCGCGCAGCTGATGCCGTCGCGGCAGGACGTGCCCGAGTACGCGGAGTACCTGGAGAAGATCGAGGCACTTGTGGCTGTGGTGAACCACCGCCACGGCACGACCGACTGGATGCCGATCGACCTTCGCCTGGAGGAGAACCTCGACCAGGCGATCGCGTACTACAAGCACTACGACCTCTTGATCGTCAACGCGATGTTCGACGGGATGAACCTGGTCGCCAAGGAGGGCCCGCTGGTGAACGAGCGCCACGGCGTTTCCCTCCTGTCCGAGAACACGGGCGCGCACGAGGAGCTCGGCGAGTTCTCGCTCTCTGTCAACCCGTTCGACGTGCAGGAGCAGGCCGACGCGATGTATCGCGCGCTGACCATGTCGAGCGAGGAGCGCTCGTGGCGCGCCGAGGGCCTGAAGAAGATCGTCACCCACCGCCATCCGGGCGACTGGGTCGACGACCAGCTCGCCGACATCGAGGCGAAGTCCACTGGCGGCCGTCCGGTCGTCCACTTCACCGGTCGAAGCTGAACTCCCGCACGGCCTCGGGGAGCCGGGGCCTGGGACGCCGCGATGCGACCTGCGGCCGACGGACGACGGGCACAACCGGCGTAGCCGCCTTCCTCCGCAGCTTTCTCCGGCGCGGCTCCGGCCGTGGCCGGCGCCTGGGCTGAACACTCGGGGGCCTGACCACGCGAGCACGCGGCGGCGCAGGCAAAGCGGTCCCGACCGGCTCCCCCGGCAACGCGTCGAGCGGAATCTCCTCCGGCTCCGAACCACACCCGCCCGGCACGCCGAACGCGATCAGTGCCGCCGCGGCGACGAGCGCCGCGAGCTGCGCGACGTTCCCCCAGCGCACGCGTGACACGCCCCGGAAAGGCGTCGTCCGTCTCGGCTCGCCCCCTGCCCGTTGCTATCGTGGCGCGCCCTGATGGCCACCGCCACGCCCCTGTACGACCTGATGGTGCTGCTCGACCCGAACGCACCCGACGACCGCCACCGCGAGATCCTCGGCAACGTGAGCTCGGCGATCGAGGGCAAGGGCACCCTCGTGGGCCAGCACGACTGGGGCATGCGCCGGATGGCCTTCGAGATCGACCATCGCTCCGACGCCGCATACCACCTCTTCCAGTTCGAGGGCCAGACCGACCTGCTGGAGCAGCTCGACAACACGCTGAAGATCACGGACGGGGTTCTTCGCCACCGCATCATCAAGGTGAAGCCGGGCACCCCGGCGCCGATCACGCCGCGGCCCGAGGCCTCCCGCGGCGCTCGGTCCCCCGACGAGTCGGAGGGGACGGTGGCCGCCCGTGCAGCCGCGGACGCGCCCGCCGCTCCCGAGCCGGCGCCAGAGCAGGACTGACGTCTACCCCGCTCTCTCGGTGATTTCAGGAGGCGAACTCGTTCACCCCGTCAGGTTCTGTCTCTAGTCTCGACCTCACACGAGTAGAAGCAAAGGAGCCTCCTATGGCAGCCACGAACATCAACCGCGTCGTCCTCACGGGGAACCTGACGCGCGACCCCGAGCTCCGGACCACTCCGAGCGGCACGTCGGTCTGCGGGCTCCGCATCGCCTGCAACACGCGCCGCAAGGACGCGTCCGGCCAGTGGGTCGACAAGCCCAACTACTTCGACGTGACCGTCTGGGGCGCACAGGGCGAAAACTGCGCCCAGTACCTCTCCAAGGGCCGCCCCGTGGCGGTGGACGGGCGGCTCGAGTGGCGCGAGTGGGAGGACCAGCAGGGCAACAAGCGCCAGGCGGTCGATATCATTGCCGACTCCGTTCAGTTCCTGGGATCGCCCTCCGGCGATGGGAATGGCAACGGAGGCCGGTTCACGCCGCAGAGCGACGTCCCCGCCGACACGGCGGACTTCAAGGCGGCGCCGGTGGGGGCCGGTCAGTCGGACGACGACATCCCCTTCTAGGACCAGAAACAGCACAGGAGTTTTCGCGTGGCAAAGCAACGTGGTGGACCACGGCCCGGAGCACGGCGCCGTGACGGCAGGAAAGGCCCCGGGATGGGTGGCCGGCGTAAGCCCTGCCAGTTCTGCCGCGACAAGGTGGATGTCGTGGACTACAAGGACTTCGGCACGCTGCGTCGCGCGATGAGCGAGAAGGGCAAGATGCGCTCGGCGCGGATCACCGGCTGCTGCCGCCGCCACCAGCGCCAGCTCGCGATCGCGATCAAGCGCGCACGCGAGCTCGGCTTGCTCCCCTACGTCGCCGAGCGCTAATGGCTGGCCAGAGCGCAGGGGTCTGATGGCGCAGGCGATCCTTCTCCAGCCGGTGGAGACGCTGGGAGAGCGCGGCGAGATCGTCGACGTCTCACCCGGCTACCTGCGCAACTACCTCGTCCCGCGCAAGCTCGCCCAGCCGGCCACCGCTGCCGCCGTCGCGGATGCACTGCGCCGCCAGGAGGCGGCGGAACGCGCCGTTCGAGAGGCGGCCGAGAAGGCTGCGGAGAACGCCGAGATCCTCGGCAAGACCGTGCTGACGCTGCGCCAGGCCGCCGGGGCGGACGGCCGCCTGTTCGGCTCGGTCACGTCGCAGGACATCGTCGACGCGATCAAGCAGGCCCGCGGTCTCAAGATCGACAAGCGCCGGGTTCACCTCGACGAGCCGATCAAGAGCGCCGGCACGCACATGGTCACCGTCGAGGTCCACGACGGCGTGACGACGCAAATCAAGACCATCGTCACTCCGGGCTGACGCCCGTCCACCTGTGGCTGTCTCCGTTCCACCGGAAGCCGCAGGCAGCGTCCCGCCGCACAACCTCGAGGCGGAGACCTCGGTGCTTGGGGCCGTGCTGCTGGCCGAGCAGGCGCTCGACGGCGTCCTGATCGACGTCAGGCTCAGCGCCGAGGACTTCTACCGCGAGCGCCACCGGCTGGTGTTCCGGGCGATGATGCGGCTCAAGGAGAAGTCCGTCCCGGAGCCGATCGACGCGCTCACCGTGTCCGAGGAGCTCACGCGCTCGGGCGAGCTCGAGGAGGCGGGCGGCACGGCGTTCGTGCATTCGCTCCCCAACCTGGTCCCGGCGGCCGGGAACGCGCGCCACTACGCGAAGATCGTCAAGGAGCACGCGCTCCTGCGGCGGCTCCTCGACACGACGCGCGAGATCCAGGAGAAGGCGCTCGCGGTCAAGGGCGAGCCCAGCGAGCTCGTCGAGCAGGCCGAGCAGGCGATGTACAAGATCGCCCACGACGAGCACGCCAGCGAGGTGCGCTCGATCGAGGCGGTGCTCCACGACGAGCTCGACAAGCTCGAGCAGATCTCGCGCGAGGGGGTCTCGCTGCTCGGAACGCCGTCCGGCTTCCGCGACATCGACGACATCACGGGCGGGTTCCAGGGCGGCAACCTGATCGTGCTCGCCGCACGGCCCGCGATGGGAAAGAGCGCCCTCGTGGTCAACATCGCCGAAAACGCGGCGGTCGACCACGACAAGGCCGTGGCGCTGTTCTCGCTCGAGATGTCGGAGACCGAGCTCGCCCAGCGTTTCATCGCGTCCCAGGCGAAGTTGGACGGCGACGATCTGCGCAAGGGCAAGGTGAGGTCCGACCGATGGCCAAAGGTGATCCGCGCGACCGAGCAGCTCTCGCGCGCCCAGCTGTTCATCGACGACTCGAGCGACCTGGGCGTGATGGAGCTGCGGGCGAAGTGCCGGCGCCTCCACAGTCGGCACGACCTCGGGCTGATCATCGTGGACTACCTCCAGCTGATGCGGCCTGACGACACGGGCATCAGCCGTGTCGAGCAGATCGGGCATATGAGCCGTGGCTTGAAGATTCTCGCGCGCGAGCTGCACGTGCCCGTGATCGCGGTCTCGCAGCTCTCCCGCGCGGTCGAGTCGCGGCCCGACAAGCGCCCGCTTCTGTCCGATCTGCGCGAGTCAGGCTCGATCGAGCAGGACGCGGACGTCGTGATGTTCATCTATCGCGACGAGTACTACAACGACGACACCGAGGCCCCCGGCGAGGCCGAGATCATCGTGTCCAAGCACCGCAACGGCCCGGTGGGCAAGGCAAACCTTGCCTTCATGGCGCGCTACCCGAAGTTCGCGAACCTCTGGCGCGACCACGCCGCGGGCGGCCCGGCGCCGGCGGACTCCAACGGAGCGGGCTAGCCATGCCGGGCATCGTCGTCGTCGGGGCCCAGTGGGGAGATGAGGGCAAGGGCAAGGTGACCGACCTCCTTGCCGAGCGGGCCGACGTGGTCATCCGCTTCCAGGGCGGCAACAACGCCGGCCACACGATCGTCCGCGACAACGAGGTCTTCAAGTTTCACCTGATCCCGTCGGGGATCCTCTACCCCGGGAAGCTCTCGGTGATCGGCAACGGCGTCGTCGTCGACCCGCGCGTCCTGCTCGAGGAGCTCGACGGCCTGAGGCGGCGCGGGATCTCCTCGCGCGGCCTGCGGATCTCTGCGAACGCGCACCTGATCATGCCCTACCACCTGCTGCTGGACCAGGGCAGCGAGGCGCGGCTGGGGAAGCTCCAGATCGGCACGACGCGTCGCGGTATCGGCCCGGCCTACGAGGACAAGGCCGCGCGGCTCGGGATCCGGGTGCAGGATCTCCTTGACGAGAAGATCCTGCGGAAGAAGATCGCCGCCGCGCTCGAGCCGAAACAGCAGCTCTTGCGGCCGTGGGCCAAGGACCCGCAGCTCGACCTCCACACGATGACCGAGGACTACACGAAATTCGGCCACCGGCTCGAGCCGCACATCACCGACACCGCGCGGCTTGTGTGGGACGCGCTCGAGCGCGACCGGCTGGTGATCTTCGAGGGCGCGCAGGGGACGCTGCTCGACATCGACCACGGCACGTACCCGTTCGTCACCTCGTCGAACCCGGTGGCGGGCGCCGCGTGCGTCGGCGCGGGCGTGGGGCCGAAGGACATCGACGAGGTCTGGGGCATCGCGAAGGCGTACTCGACGCGCGTCGGCTCAGGGCCGTTCCCGAGCGAGCTCGACGACGAGCTCGGCGAGCGGATGCGCGAGGCGGGCGGCGAGTTCGGCACGACCACCGGCCGCCCGCGGCGCTGCGGCTGGATCGACCTCGTGGCGCTCCGGTACGCCGCGCGCATCAACGGGCTGACCGGCCTCGTCATCACGAAGCTCGACGTGCTGACGGGCATCGACCCGATCGGCGCGGCCGTGCGCTATCTCGGCCCCGAGGGAGCGCGCTTCGACGAGTTCCCGTACCACCAGTCGATCCTCCACCGCGCGACCGCCGACGTAGAGCAGGTCCCCGGCTGGCACGAGGACATCGCGCAGGCACGCAGCCTCGACGACCTGCCGCAGGCGGCGCGCGACTACCTCGACTACATCTCCGACTTCGTCGGCGTCCCGGTCGTGTGCGTCGGGGTCGGGCCCGGGCGCGACCAGATCATCTGGACGGAAGCCGGCAAGCGGTTCGAGCCGGCCGCCGCCTAGGCCTCGACGACGCGCGTCCCGACGACCATGTCGTGGATCGCACGGCGCTCGTCGTCCCACAGCGGCCATAGCGCGTCAAGCACGTACGGGATGAACGGGATCATCGACGAGGCGACGCCGAGCCCAAGCCCCTTCACGAGCGCCTCGCGGATCGCCGAGTGCGTGAAGTCCATCGGCGTGCCGTCGGTCCGGACGACCCGGATGCCGACGAGCTGCTTGCCCCAGGTCTGGCCGTTGTTGACCCCTTCGCGGCGCATGAGGAGCGGCGCGTAGAAAATCAGCGCCGCCAGGAGGAGGCCCAGGTATGCGATCAGGCCGACGATCAACGCGACCACGCCGGCGTCGTCGTCGGCGCTGAACGCGGCCGTGGCGCCTCCGAAGAGCACGATCGCGAGCACCACCGCCGGGACACTGATCACGAGTAGGTCGAAGAGCGCCGCTCCGACACGGCTCCACCAGCCGGCGTATCGGCTCACGCCGGGGTGCCCTCCAGGACTACCTCCTCGCCGCGGCGCACGAGGCGCGCCCCGAGGATCGTCGCGGAGATGAGGGCCATGGCCGCAAGCGTGATCTGAACCGACAGCACGCCCTCGCGAGTCCAATAGACGTCGTCGAGCTCGAGCAGGAGCGCAGACTCGTCGAGCGTCATGCCCATCCCGGTTCCGAAGACGAGCGCGAGCCGGGGCTCGATGTGCTCGTTGTCGGTGAGGATCGCAGTGGCGCCGGAGCCGAACGCCAGGAGGATGCCCGGCACGAAGTGGTGGATGTGCCGCTCGCCGATCCGCAGGCTGCGGAACGGGCCGAGGCGGCGGCGGCTACGCAGCAGGTAGGTGATCCCCCGTGCCAGTGAGAACGACGTGACGAACGAAGCGAGCAGGTTGAAGAGCGCGTTCTCGCGGCGCGGCATCTCACGGTAGCCCTCGACCGCAACCGCAACCGCCTCGCCGGCCGCCTGGCCGGCCGCATCAAGTACGCGGTCGGTCTCGCCCGGCAGCGGTGCCGACCCGCGCCGCCAGACCCTGCCGAACTCTGCGAGCAGGGCCGCCGCGGTCACGGCGTACGCGGCGACTCCGAGCGCGATCGTCTTGCGCTCGACGGCTGCGAAGCCGCGCCGGCGCCTCCTCAGGCCCACCGTTCAATCAACTCCTGGTCGCCGACGTCGCCCACTTTGCGCGCCGGCACACCCATCACGAGCGCGCGCGCCGGTACGTCGCGCGTGACGACCGCGCCCGTCGCGACGAACGCCTCCTCGCCGATTTCTATTCCCGGCAGGATGCGTGCGCCGCCGCCGATGCGGGCGGCTCTTCGGATCGTCGGGCCGACGATCCGATAATCGGGAGCGTGGCGACCCATCGTGTTGTCGTTGTAGGTGAACACGCCCGGGCCGAGAAAGACTTCGTCCTCCAGCACCGAGTTCGCGGTCACATAGCACCCGCTTTGGATCCGGCAGCCGGCACCGACGCTGACGTCGTTGTCGACCTGGCTGCCGCGGCCGACCACTGCGCCGGTGCCGATCCGCGTCCGCTCGCGCACGTGCGCCTGGTCGCCGACCACCGCGCGCTCGCCGATCTCGGCGCCCACGTTCACGATCGCACCGGCGGCCACAGTTGCGCCCGCCCCGATGGTTGCGGGCGCCGGCTGCTCGCGTGACGCGGTCGAGCGCGGGCCGAGCGCCAGCGGCTTCCCGACCACCGCGTGGTCCTGAAGCGTGCAGCCCGCTCCGAGCACCGTGCCGTCGTGCACGACGACGTACGCGCCCAGTTGAGCGTCGTCGGGCACCTCGACGCCCTCCCCGAGGAGCAGGCCCGGCGCGCGGTCAGACGGCTGCAGCACGGCTCGTCTCGGCGAGGGACTCCTGCAGCGCCTCGAGCACCCGCACCACGCGGAGGCCGCTCTGCGGGCCGGACCGCGGCTGGACGCCCTCGGCGATGCACTCGATGAAGTGCCGGCACTCGATCCGGAGCGGCTCCTCGTTCGAGATCCGCGGGCTGTGGATGTCGCCCGAGCGGGCGATGTACTCCCCGTACGACGAGAAATCCTGGTCGAAGCCCTTGTCGTAGATCTCGATCTTGCGTTCGAGCGACATGTCGTCGAATGTCGCCATCCGCTTCGACCCCACGACCGTGAAGCGGCGTTCCTTGTGCGGGTCGAGCCACGACAGGTGAAGGTGGGCGGCCACGCCGGACGGGAAACGCAGGAAGCAGAAGACGACGTCCTCGATGCCGGGCTGCATATAGCTCTCCCCGAACGCACTGACCTCCGACGGCTCCTCACCGACGAGCGCCAGCACCACGGATACGTCGTGCGCCCCGAGCGACCAGAGCGCGTTCTCGTCGGCGCGCAGCTTGCCCAGGTTGAGGCGGTTCCCATAGATGTAGTGGATGTCGCCGAGCTCACCCGCGTCGGCGATCTCCTTCAGCTTGATCACGCCCGGGTGGTACTCGAGCAGGTGGCCGACCATCAGCACCCGGCCCGCGCTCTCGGCGGCGGTTGCGACCTGCTCGGCGTCGGCCGCCGACTGCGCCAGCGGCTTCTCGACGAAGCAATGCTTGCCGGCCTCGATCGCCTGCAGCGCGACGCTCGCGTGCGTCGGTACCGGCGTCGCGATCACGACCGCGTCGAGCTCGTCGTCGGCGAGGAGCTCTCCCACGTCGGTCGCGGTCCGAACGCCCGGGAAGCGCGGTGCCAGGCGGTCGAGCGCCTCCTGCGAGCCGTCGCACAGCCACGCCAGCTCGGCGTCCGCGAGCTGGTCGAAGTTGCGGGCGAGGTTCGGCCCCCAGTAGCCGAGGCCGACGACGCCAACCCTGACGGGTGGCGTCACAGACGCACCAGGTTGGGCGCGCGCTTCCCGCGCGTAACGCCGCGGAAGTCGACCACGAGCGGCGCCGTTGCGAGGACCTTGTCGAAGTCGAGGCCCGGGTGGTGAGTGACGATGACCGCGCAGTCGCACGCCTCGAGCTCCGGCTCGAGCGGCCGGTGGGCCAGATCGTGCTCGGGCAGCTCGGCCACGTACGGATCGCTGTAGGAGATCTCGGCCCCGCGCTCCTGCAGCAGGCGGATGATCTTCAGCGAGGGCGACTCGCGCAGGTCGCCGACCCCCGGCTTGTACGACACGCCGATGATCAGGATCTTCGAACCGCGCACGGGCTTGGAATGCTCGTTGAGCGCGCCGGCGATCTTCTCGACGCAGAAGTAAGGCATTGCCTGGTTCACCTCGCCCGCCAGCTCGATGAACTCGGTCGGCATGTCGAACTCGCGTGCGCGCCAGGTCAGGTAGAACGGATCGACGGGCAGGCAGTGCCCGCCCATGCCGGGACCCGGATCGAAGCGCATGAAGCCGAACGGCTTGGTCGCGGCGGCGTCGACTATCTCCCAGATGTCGAGGCCCATGCGGTCCGCGAGCATCGCGAGCTCGTTGACGAGCGCGATGTTGACCGAGCGGAAGATGTTCTCGAGCAGCTTCGTCATCTCGGCGGCGTCCGGCGACGACACGGGCACGAGCTGGTCGCACACGTGGCCGTAGAGCGCGAGCGCACGCTCGAGGCATGCGTCTGTGAGCCCGCCGACGACCTTCGGCGTGGTGCGCAGCGTGTAGTCGGTCCGGCCCGGGTCGACGCGCTCGGGCGAGAACGCCAGCGCGAAGTCCTCGCCGGCGCGCAGGCCGGACTCCTC
>Ga0114129_10008914_pt1 | contig 14304 bp, 10 predicted proteins | sample RhiMetdeltSRZDD1_FD_80071 | JGI IMG/M metagenome (GOLD analysis project Ga0114129, IMG submission 80071) | Populus rhizosphere microbial communities from Tennessee, USA - Rhizosphere MetaG P. deltoides SRZDD1 (version 2) (version 2) | ecosystem: Host-associated > Plants > Roots > Rhizosphere >... | reverse complement strand
GCAAAATATTTCACCGGTCGCGAGCGAAGCGGCGGTCGACAAATACACGGTGCGAATCACAACCAAAGAGCCGACGGCGCCGCTGCTCGATTATCTTTTTGACCGCGTTATCGTGACCAGCAAAGCGATCTATGACAAATACGGCGCTGATGTTGCCGATCGGCAGTATCCCATCGGTGCGGGGCCATACAAATTCAGAGAATTAATTCCCGGTCAGCGGTTGGTCATCGGCAAAGACAAAAGTCATCCCATGTGGAAACAATACCCACAAGCGCCGGATGAGATCGTCTTTCGCATCATGCGCGAGCCGGAGCAGCGGGTGACGGCCCTGCTCAACAACGAAATTCAAATCGCCCAATTCGTTCCGCCTCATCTGCGTGAGCGCGTGGAGCAAAGCCCGCGACACAAAATCGTCAAATTTCACTCGGCGGAGATCATGTTTTTGGCGATGATGCCCAAGGTCAAGCCCTGGGACAATAAGTTTTTACGGCAAGCCGTTGGCTATGCCATCGACCGCGATACGATCATCAAAACGCTATTAAGAGGCGAGGCGTCGCGTTTGGATGGCCCCATCGGCGAGGGCCAGTACGGCTACGATCCGAATTTGCAGCCTAAATACACTTACAATCCGGAAAAAGCTCGTGAGTTGTTGAAACAAGCCGGCTTTCCGAACGGAGTGGATGTCGAACTATCGACGCCCGTTGGCCGTTACACGCTCGACAAGCAAATCAGCGAAGCGATCGTGCCGATGCTGACGGCGGTCGGGATTCGCACTAAGTTGCAAACCCCTGAATGGGCGACGCTTTGGGCCAACGTCCAAGTGGGCAAAGTGCCTTTCTATTATATGGGACGCGGCGGCGTGGTCGATCCGAGCGCGGCGCTCTCGCAATACTTCGAGACCGGCAGCTCGCCGCGTATCGGTTATTCGAATCCGAAGCTCGACGAATTATTATCAGCGGAGCGACAAGCGTTCGACCCGGCTAAACGCAAAAAACTTTTGAGCCAGGCGATGAGCCTCATTACCGAGGAAGCGCCGGCGCAATTCATGTGGCGGCATCAATTGCTGTTCGGCATGGCGAAGAATATCGATTACCGGCCGCTGCCGAGCGAGCGTATCTACGGCTGGAATATGAAAGTGCGGTAGCGAAAACTCATTGGAGTGGTGGAGTCATGGACAGTCGGGTTTTCCCAATACTCCATCACTTCCATTGTTCGCTCTCGCCCGCTTCGCGTTGACGCCCCAATCGCCTTCCAGTATGGATCAGACTATAATCGCAGATGTTCCCCGGCATTATCATTAGGGGGAAGTTAACTAATTCCGAGAGGAGAGTATTCTGAATGGCGAAGGAACGAGTCGGCTACGCGCTGGGGTACGGCAAATTCACCAACGTCAGAGAAATGGCGGAAGTCATGAAGCGCGCGGAAGAGCGCGGTTTCGAGATGGCATTTTTTTCCGAGACCATCGAGCTTATGCGCGATTCGGTGACCTCGCTGGCGGCCATCGGGCTGGCCACTAAGAATCTAAGACTTGGAACCACGCAGATCGTGCGCCTGCGCGGTCCGGTGGTGATGGCGCAATCGCTGGCGACTCTCGATGAGCTTACCGGCGGCCGGATGACGATCGCGCCGGGCGCGTGCACCAAAAGCCACGCGCGCGTTCACGCGCTGGGCCAGGACATCGGCGCGACGCCGCCGGAAGTGCTTCGAGATTACGTCGAGTCCATGCGCCTGCTTCTGAAGGGCGACAAATGCTCGTATCACGGCAAGACTATCAACTTTGACAACGTCGGTTTGGGCTGGAAACCGATTCGAACCCATATTCCGATTTATCTGCCGGCGACGGCGACCGCCGGCTTAAAGCTCGCCGGGCAGATCGCCGACGGCGTCGTTCTCAACGCCGTTTGCTCGCCTGAATACACGGTCAATGCTCTGCGGATCATTCGAGAGGCGGCGGCGGCCGCGGGCAGAGACATTGCGAATTTTGAAGTGGCGCAGATCATCAACTGCTCGGTCGAAGACGATCACAAGAAAGCCCTCGACGCGGTGCGCTGGGAGGTCGCCACCAAGCTCGATCCGGTGCAGATTTCCTTCATCGCGGCGCCGCAGATGCGCGTCGGGGAACAGTATATTCGCAAGGAAGACATTCCGCTCTTCGAAAAGGCCCACGCGGCGGGCGGCATGGAAGCCTTGATCAAGGCGATCCCGGACTCTTACGTCGAAGGCATGACCGCCAGCGGCACGCCGGACGAAGTGAAAAAGCGCGTCCAACAATACCGCGACGCCGGCGTCAAAATACCGTTGTTACGTCCCGCGGCGGCACACCAAACCGAACGATTGCTGGATTTGTTTGCTCAATAAAAACTGGTTCAAGGTTCCAGGTTCAATAGTTCAAGGTTTGGTCGGAATCAGATTAGAACCTCCGGGACTTTGAACTTTGAACGTTGAACCTTGAACGGATTGTGTATGTATCGCGTCGGCATCGATATCGGCGGGACGTTTACCGACATGCTCTTGATCGGCGAGGATGGCGCCGCCGTGATCGGCAAGACGCTCACGACTCCGGGCGATCCGAGTTTGGCGGTTGAGGAGGCGCTGCGGCCGGCGCTGGAAACCGGCGTGATGAAAACGGGCGAGCGCGGCACGTTGATACACGGCACGACGCTGGTGACCAATGCGCTGATCGAGCGCAAGGGCGCGCCGACGGCGCTGCTTACAACGGCGGGATTTCGCGACGCCGTCGAGATCGGCCGCGAACACCGCTATGAGCTTTACGATTTAAATCTCGAATTGCCGAAACCTTTGGTGCCGCGTCATTTGCGCTTCGATGTGCCGGAGCGGGTTGCGGCGGACGGCAGCGTGCTCGAAGCGCTCGACGAGGATTTCGTCCGGCGCCTGGTGACCGAGCTGTGGGACAAGGGCATCAAAGCGATCGGCGTGTGTTACCTCAATAGTTTTCGCAATCCCGCTCACGAAAAACGCACAGCGGAAATGATAGCCGAAGTCGCGCCGAAGATTCGCGTCTCGCTCAGCTCGGAAGTCGTCGCCGAGATCCGCGAATTCCAGCGCACCAGCACCACGCTGGCGAACGTTTACGTTCAAGAACGGGTCGCCGATTATCTGGAGCAACTCCAGGCACGTTTGAACAAGATCGGATTCGTCGGCAGTTTTTTCGTGATGCTGTCGAGCGGCGGCATTGCGACACGCGAGACTGCGTCGCGTTTTCCCGTGCGTCTGCTCGAATCCGGGCCGGCGGCGGGCGCGCTCGCGGCGGCGCAGGCGGGTATCGCTTCCGGCCATCGCGATTTGCTTTCGTTTGACATGGGCGGCACGACCGCAAAGCTTTGTGTCATCGAAGACGGCCAGCCGCTGAAGACGCATGAGTTTGAAGTCGACCGTGTTTACCGTTTTCGTAAAGGCAGCGGCTTACCGGTGCGTATTCCGGTCATCGACATGATCGAGCTCGGCGCCGGCGGCGGCAGCATCGCGCGGGTCGACTCGCTCGGCCTTCTCAAAGTCGGGCCGGATAGCTCGGGCGCCGATCCGGGGCCGGTGTGTTATCGACAAGGCGGCACCGAGCCGACGGTCACGGACGCTGATTTGGTGCTCGGTTATCTCGATCCGAATTATTTTCTCGGCGGCAAGATGCAATTGGATCTCGACGGCGCGCGCAAGGCGCTGGGTCGCTTGGGCGCGAAATTGAACATGTCCGTCGAGCAAGTCGCTTGGGGGATTCACCAGATCGTCAACGAAAACATGGCCAACGCGGCGCGCGCTCATTTGGGCGAGCGCGGCAAAGATCCGCGGCGCATGCCGATGTATGCCTTCGGCGGCGCCGGCCCGGTGCACGGTTACCGGGTCGCGGAAATCCTTCGCCTGCCGGTGTTGATCTCGCCGTTCGGCGCGGGAGTCGGCTCGACGTTCGGATTGCTTGCGGCGCCGCTCGCCTTTGACTTCGTGCGCAGCGCTTACAGTCGAATGGATGAGCTGGATTGGAAATTTGCCAATGGCTTGCTCGATGATATGGCGGCAGAAGGTCGAAAGGTGCTGGAGAGCTCGGGCTTGTCGGCGCACGAGATCAATTATCAGCGCACCGCTGATATACGCTACGTCGGCCAGGGACATGAAGTATCGGTTAGCTTGCCTGACGGCGTCTTGAGCGCCGCACACTTGCAGTCGATCTCGGCTGCCTTCGACGAGACTTACCGTATTTTATATGGCCGCAAAGGACCCGATGTCGCGCTCGAAGTGATCAACTGGCGGGTGGTGGCGAGCGGACCGCGACCCGAGATGAATTTCAAATTGCCGCGGGACACGTCGAATCGAGGTGATGCGCGCAAAGGTTCGCGCCGCGCTTACTTTCCCGAACGCGCAGATTACCTGGATACCGCAGTCTACGACCGCTATGCGCTGAAACCGGGGATGCAATTCGCCGGACCGGCGATCGTCGAGGAGCGCGAGTCGACCTTGATTATCGGCATGCAGGGGAAAGCTCTCGTGGACGAGAGACTCAACGTTATTGTGGAGTTAGGCGATGGAAAATAAAGCGATCGATCCGGTCACGCTGGAAGTGATTTGGAACCGCTTCATGTCGGTGGCGAACGAGCAGCAGGACACGCTGATTCGCACGGCGTTCAGCACCATCGTACGAGAAAGCCAGGATTTGGCCTGCGGCCTCTTCGACACCAAGGGACGGATGATCGCGCAATCGCTCAGCGGCACGCCGGGTCATATCAACGCGATGGCGACGTCGATGAAACATTTTCTCGCCGCGTTTCCTCCCGACAAATTGTCAGCGGGAGATGTGCTGATCACCAATGATCCTTGGCAAACCGCCGGGCAGATCAACGACATCACGATCACCACGCCGATTTTTCGCGACGGTAAATTGGTGGCGCTGTTCGCCAACACCTGCCATAGCGCCGATATCGGCGGCCGGATTCTTTCCGCCGAGGCGCGCGAAGTCTTCGAGGAAGGACTGCGCATTCCGATCATGAAGCTCTTCGAGCGCGGCGAACCGAACCAAATTTTGATGCAGATCGTGCGCGCCAACGTGCGCCAGCCGGACGAAGTGATCGGCGATTTTTACGCTCAGGCCGCATGCAATGAGACCGGCGGGCGGGCACTGTTGGAAATGATGGATGAATTCGGGCTCGATACGATCGATCTCGTCGCTGAGGAAATTATCCGCCGCTCGGAAGCGGCGGTGCGCGCGGAAATTCGTAAGCTGCCGAGCGGGGAATGGAAAAATGAAACTTGGAGCGACGGTTTCGAAGAACCGATCGTGGTGCGTTGCACGGTGAAAGTCGCGGGCGATGAAATATTTATCGACTTCACCGGCTCGTCGCCGCAGAGCACGCGCGGCATCAACGTCGTGCTCAATTACACGCATGCCTATGCCAGCTTCGCGATCAAAGCGGCGATCTGTCCGGACGTGCCGCATAACGAGGGCAGCTTTCGCCCGGTGCACGTGAGCGCGCCGCCGGGGAGTATTCTCAACGCGCTCGATCCGGCGCCGGTGGCGAGCCGCCAAGTTATCGGCCACTTTATTCCCAGCGCAATCTTCGCGGCATTGTCCGGCGCCATGCCCGGTCGTCTGATGGCGCCGGGCGCCGATCCGATTTGGTTGAGCGTGTGGCGCGGGCAAAATCCATCATTCACTTTGACCTTGTTTCAAGTCGGCGGCACAGGCGCGCGGCCGACCAAAGACGGCTTGAACGCCGTCGGCTTCCCCAGCGGCGTCGCCGGCGTACCGGCCGAAGTGATCGAGAGTTTGTCGCCGGTGGTCATGAAGCGTCGCGCCCTTCGGCCTGACTCCGGTGGCGCGGGTAAGTGGCGCGGCGGCTTGGGGCAGCTCACGGAATTTACGCGCCGGGGCGCCGGGAGATGGAGCGTGAGCTCGATTGCGGATCGCACGGCGTATCCGGCGCCGGGGCTGCTCGGCGGCCAACCTGGCGCGACCGGTGAAGTGATGCTCGGCGATGGAACACGACTGAACGCCAAGGCATTGAAGGATCTCAGCAGCGGCGAAATCGTTCACGTCAATTTACCGGGTGGCGGCGGTTACGGTGAGGCATTCAAGCGCGACGTCGAGAAAGTTCGCTGGGATGTGATCGAAGGTTACATCACATCGGCGGAAGCCGAGAAGAAATATGGCGTGGCGGTGCGTTTTAGCGGAAGAGCCGACGATCTGGTTAGGCTTCCTGAAGACTGGATTATCGACCAGACGAAAACGAATGAATTTCGAAGCCGCCGATAAGAATATTCCAGATGCCAGATTCCAAATTCCATTTAGAGATCTGGAATCCGGAATTTGTAATCTGTAATTCTGTAATGGCGAGCGGAGCAAGCCCATGCAACTTCAAGGTCGAGTCGCATTGATAACTGGGGGCGCCGGCGGGATCGGCGGTGCGGTCGTGCGGAGTTTGGCGAAAGCCGGCGTAAGCGGCGTTGCCATCAACTATCGCAAATCGAGTAAAGAAGCAGCGGATCTCGCCGCCGAGATCGAGCGCGGCGGCGTGAAAGCAGCGGCGATTCAAGCCGACGTACAGAACGACGCGCAGGTGCGCGCGATGATCGGCAAGATAGGTGCGGAGTTCGGCCGCTTGGATATCTTAGTCAACAATGCCGGTGTGACTCACTGGGTGAAGGTTTCCGATCTCGAAGCATTGACCGATCCAATCTGGGACGAGATCCTCGACGTCAACGTGAAAGGCGCGTTTCGTTGCGCGCGGGCGGCGGCAAAGCTGCTGGAAACGAATCAGGGCATGATCGTCAATATTTCTTCAATCTCCGGCGTGCTGTCGCCGTCGACCATGTCATCGCTCGCTTACGGCACGGCGAAGGCGGCGCTGATTCATCTGACGAAAGGTCTCGCAGTCGCGCTGGCGCCGAAAATTCGCGTGAACTGCGTGGCGCCGGCATTTACCGACACGCCGTGGATGAGCGGACACTACGGCGAGAATTATCAGCAGGTGATCTCACAGGCATCCGCAGGATATCCTCTGCAGCGCATTGCGACCCCCGATGAAGTCGCCGGGGCGATACTCGGCTTGATCACGGGCGGCGATTTTGTCACCGGCCAAACATTGATCGTCGACGGGGGACTGAGCTTGAGTTAGCGATCCGCTCGCCGCGCTCAAACTGAAAATCCCTTTCGGAGTCCTTCGACGGTGCTGAGGACGAACGGAGATCAGAATAAAATTACGGAGCAATTTGCGTTCATACTGAGCTTGTCGAAGCATTCTTTGAATTTTTAACCACCTTACTAGTCAAGAGAATGATCTCGGTGAGCTCACGTCGCTAATCATCAAGCTCTCGACGTGCCAAGGCCAGCAAGAATCAGCAGCACGGCAGCGGGTTCTCGATCAGATTGTACACATGGTCGAAGGTGACTTCGTTGATGCGCGCGAGGATTTTGAAAGTACGCGGCGGCTCGTTCTTCAAAAATACCATGATCGCGGTTTCCACCGGCGGGCAGCCGGCCTTCACACAAGGAACTTCCTTGACGACGATCGGCGCGTCGGGCGGAAAAGTCAAAATCGTCTGCACCCAGTAGCGAATTTGATCGAGGGTGAAGTTGGACACATCCTGCTTGCGGCCGAACGGATCGACATCCTCCGACGAAGAAGCGCCGTTGGCCGTGGTGATACAGTTCATGAATCCCTGAGTGATTTTTTTCTTGTCCAAATTGCGGCCGATGAACACCAGACGATTGAGCCGCTCCTCGTCATCGGCCCAGGCTCGACCGGGACGGCCTTCGAACAACATGTGCACGCCCTGGAACACGAACTGATCGGGATCTTTGCGCAAGTTTAAAATGCCCTTCATGCGCATGATGCGCTCGCCGAATTCCGCCAACAGCTCACGAAACCAATGACTCAGCTTCAAGCCGTCGAGATCGCCAGGGGTCGTCACCGCAACCGTTTCGATGTCCTCGGTGTGACGGTGGTTGTGGTCGTGTTTTTCCGCTCTGACTTCGACGTCGAGGCTGTGCAAGTCCAGGACCGTGGCAATGTCGACGTCCGAATTCCTCGTTTGGCAGATACGCGCGGCGCCGTTCAAATTGCGCAGCTTGAATTCGAGCTCGGGCAGATCCTCGGGATTGATCAAGTCGATCTTGTTGAGCAGCACCATATCGGCGAAGGCAATTTGCTCCTTCGCCTCCGGCGAATTGCCCAACTGTTGGAAGATATGCTTGGCATCGACGACGGTGACGACGCCGTTCAACTGATACTCGTTCTTGATTCGATCGTCGATAAAGAAGCTCTGGACTACGGGGGCTGGATCGGCGAGGCCGGTAGTCTCGATCATCAACGTGTCGAACTTGTCCCGGTGTTCGAGGAGACCAAACAAACTGCGCAGCAAGTCGCCGCGCACGGTGCAGCAGATGCAGCCGTTGCTCATCTCGACGATTTCCTGGTCGGACGAAATCAGCAGGTGATGATCGATGCCGACTTCGCCGAATTCGTTCACAATCACGGCCACGCGACGACCGTGGTCGGCGGTCAGGATTCGATTGAGTAGGGTCGTCTTGCCGGCGCCAAGAAATCCCGTAAGAACCGTGACCGGCACTCTTTGATCGTTAGTTTCCACCATGCACTTGAAATCCTTCCGTGATTGTTTTCTAAAGGTAACAACGAGGCGAAAGCGAGTCAACGTTGAATTCTATTGAACGCTGAGGATGCGTAAGTATGAAGCTTAAAGGGAAAGTCGCTTTTATCACGGGATTCGGATCGGGACTGGGGCAAGCGATTGCCGTCATGTTCGCCAAGGAAGGCGCTGCGGTGGCGGGCACGTCGCCGACCGAGTCGAAAGGTCGGGAGACGCTAACGCTGGTCGAGAAAGTCGGCGGCAAGGCGCTATTTTGGCCGGGCGATGTTTCGAATTCGGCGCAGATGAAAACCCTGATCGATGAAACCGTTCGGCAGTTAGGCGGCATCGATATCGTAGTCAACAGTGGCGGAGTGCGTACCAATGGCAGCATCACGGATATCACGGAAGACGATTGGGACCGGACGCTCGACGTAAATCTGAAAGGCGCGTTCCTTGTTTCGCGGCTGGCGATTCCCGAAATGAAAAGGCGCGGCGGTGGTGTAATTCTGCATATCGCCGCGCGCTCGGGGATGCTGGGTCAATCCGGGCGCGCGGCGTATTGCGCATCGAAAGGCGGCATGGTTCGCTTGACTGAAGCGATGGCGATGGATCACGCGAAGGATAAAATACGGGTCAATTGTATTTGCCCCGGACCGACACGCACGCCGATGGTGGATACGTCGACGCCCGAGAAACTCGCGCGTTACAAAACCCGAGTGCCGATCGGCCGCATCGGCGAGCCGGAAGATGTCGCTTACGCGGCTTTGTATCTCGCCTCGGATGAAGCATCGATGGTGACCGCGGCGATTTTACCGGTGGACGGCGGCATGCGGCTAACCGGACCCTAACAACCGATTTTATTGACGGGAAAGACCGTAGCATCGCGCAGCCGCGAGCTTAGGCACAAAAGGTATTCCACGACCAAGATCACGAAGGTTGAAATCAAGATATCCGAATCCTTCGTGACCTTCGCGCTTCGTGGGTCAAATGATATTCAATTGCAAAAGAAATAGCTGCGACCAAGGATGGAGAAATGCTCGACGTACGGCCGATAGGGATAGAGGATTACACAGAACGCTGCAGCAAGCCATTATCAGAATTACATGACAAACTTTGGGTCGAGACTTATGCGAAGACCCACAGTCCCGGCATGATGGTCGGGCCCGTCGAGGGACAATTCCTGAAAATGCTCGCGACGATCACGGGCGCGCGGCGCATCCTCGAGATCGGCATGTTCACGGGTTATAGCACGCTGGCCTGGGCCGAGGCGCTGCCGAAGGACGGGCGCGTCGTGACCTGCGAGATCAATCCGCAGACCACGGAAATCGCCAAGCGCTATTTTGCCGAAAGCCTGCACGGTCACAAGATCGAAATCAAACTCGGTCCCGCGCTCAATTCGCTTAAACTGGTGGACGGCATTTTCGATCTCTGCTTTATAGACGCCGATAAGGAAAACTACGGCGCCTATTACGATCGCTGCATGGAACTGGTTCGTCCGCGGGGACTCATCGTTTTGGACAACATGCTGCGCGGCGGCCGGGTGCTGGATCCCCAAGACAGGGGCACCAAAGCTATCGACGAGCTCAACAAACGCATCCGCAAGGACCCGCGAGTGGAGAATGTGCTGTTGCCCATGCGAGATGGGATTATGCTGGTGCGGAAATTATGAAAGAGTTGTCGTTAAGGTAGGATTCAACCCATTTCTCCGTCTAGCAACTGTAAGGTTTGTGCCAGGTCTGTCGCGATCGGTGCCTGCCATTCTCGCGACTTGCCGGCGAAATTCAGTTTCACCTTCTCTGCATGAAGGAACTGGCGCTTCAAGCCGAACTCCTTGTGAAAGCGTTTGTTAAACCCAAAGTCGCCGTGCTGGTCGTCCATGACCACCGGATGGCCAAGCTTGGCGAAGTGGAGACGTATTTGATGCAGCCTGCCGGTTTCAATTGAAACCCGCACGAGTGTGACGTCGGCGAATTTCTTGACGACTCGGTAACGCGTGAGTGCGCGCACCGGGTTGCCCTGGCGACCGGGTACGGGGAAGTCGATCTTCCCTTCATTATTCGGCACCCGGCCGACGACAAGACAGAGATATTTTTTCTCCACGGCGCCGGTCTCGAAGCAGCTTTCCAACTCCGCGGCGATGTGGCGGTTTTTGGCGATTAACAGCAACCCCGAGGTGTCTCTGTCGATGCGATGAACGAGCTGTGGTTTGATGCCTCTGTGACGATAAGTCGTTTCTAAAATTCCCAGCACCGAGTCTCTTTTGCTGACGGATTTGCCTTCGTGCACGGCGATGCCCGCAGGCTTGTTGATTACGAGTAACGCCTCGTCTTCATAAACGATATCGAGCTTCGCAACGGCTTTGAACGGCTGGACCGAATCGGCTTGCCTTGCGAAACCAATATACAGCTGGATGCGATCGCCGCCGCGGATCAAGTCGTCCGCTTTGGCGCGCCGCCCGTTAATGCGCACGCCATTTTTGCGAAAGAGTTTTCGGACGTAGCCGATGGCGAATTCCTTTTTCAAAAAGCTCTCGAGCTTTTTGATCGCCTCATTGTCCGGCAAGACGATTTCACGCATGACCTGCATGAGCTAACGGCAGAAACCGCAAGGAGTCAAGACAGGGTCGTGGCAATATTTGCAATTGTGTAGTTATTAAGCTAGCTTACGTGGACGGCGTGGGGGCATTCAGCCCTCCTTGGTGTGCGCCGGGTGAGGTAGTCATTTGAGTCGTAATGAGTCGGTCGATGGTTTAAGACAAAAGATCGATCAAATTGATGCTAAAATCGTTAACCTGCTGAATGATCGGGCTTCTCTGGCGCAAAGGATCGGCCAAACCAAGAGCCTAAGTAGTCAAACGGTTTATGTCCCCCATCGAGAGAAGGAAATTCTCCAACGGGTCTGCGCATTAAATCGCGGACCGCTCTCCACTCGGGCCGTTAGCGCGGTTTTTCGCGAAATCATTTCGGGTTGCCGCTCGCTTGAAGGGCCGTTGACCGTAGCATTCTTCGGGGCTGAGGCGACTTACACTCATCTCGCGGCTCGCGAGAAATTTGGCTCCTCGACAACTTTACAGTCGACGGCCAGCATCGCTGAAGTTTTCCAGGAAGTCAGCCAGGAACGAGCGGCGTTCGGCGTAGTGCCGATCGAAAACTCGACCGAAGGCGCAGTGACGCATACGTTTGATTCACTGGTGGATTCCGATCTGCAGATCTGCGCGGAGATTTACCTGGATATTCATCACAATCTCTTGTCGCGCTCCGGCCAAGAGACCGATGTGCAGCGAATCATTTCGCATCCCCAAGCGTTGGCTCAGTGTCGTGGCTGGTTGGCGCGCCATTTCCCAGCGGTTGCGGTCGACGAGGTCGCCAGCACCGCGCATGCGGCCATGAAGGCGGCGAGCGACGGCTCGTTAGCGGCGATTTCCAGCGCGATGGCAAAGGAAGTTTACGATCTGCAACTCGTAGCAAGTAACATTGAAGACCAGAGCAATAACATTACGAGGTTCGTGGTGGTCGGCAAAATGCGGACGCGACCGAGCGGCGATGACAAAACTTCTTTGGTGTTTTCCGTGCAGGATAAACCCGGAGTGCTGCATCGGATGCTGCAACCCTTTGCGCGCCGCCGCATCAATCTCAGCAAGATCGAATCGCGGCCGATAAAGAACAAACCCTGGGAATATTTGTTTTTTCTCGACCTGCGCGGCCATCGCGAGCAGAGCGCGGTAAAAAAAGCGATCACCGGCCTGGAGAAAAATTGTCTGTATCTAAAAATTTTGGGTTCTTATCCGAGCGGCAGATGAAGATCGTTGAACAGGTACCTGAATACATACGCTCATTGATCCCCTACGAGCCGGGCAAACCGATCGAAGAAGTGGAGCGCGAGTACGGCATCTCCGACTCGGTTAAGCTCGCGTCGAACGAGAATCCACTGGGCCCGTCGCCAAAGGCGGTGGCCGCGATCCGTGAGAAACTGGATCAGCTCAACCTTTATCCGGACGGGGATTGTTTTTATTTGAAGCAGGGTTTGTCCAAAAGACTCAGTGTGGCGCCGGAGAATCTCGTTTTCGGCAACGGCTCCAACGAAATCATCGAATTTGCCGTGCGCACGTTTATGCGTCCCGGTGACGAGGCGGTGATGGCGCAGCAGGCGTTCGTGGTTTATAACCTCGTCGTCCAAGCAGTCGGCGGCAAGGCCAAGGCTGTTCCGCTGCGAAACTATACCCATGATTTATCGGCCATCGGCGACGCGGTCACGGCGCAAACCCGAGTGGTGCTGTTGGCCAATCCAAACAATCCGACCGGAACAATTTACCGGCGTGAAGAATGGGAACGGTTTCTCGGCCAGGTCTCGCGCGATGTGCTGCTGCTGGTCGACGAGGCTTATTTCGAGTACGTTGAAGATGCCGGCTATCCGAACTCACTTACGTATCACGCGGCGGATCGCGCGATTTTGACCCTGCGCACGTTTTCGAAATTGTACGGTCTCGCGGGTCTGCGCATTGGTTACGGCATCGGCCCCAAGGAGCTGATCGCTTTGATGCAGCGCGTGCGCCAGCCGTTCAACGTCAACGCGCCGGCCCAGTGGGCGGCGCTCGCCGCGCTGGATGACGCCGAACACATGCGGCGCAGCCTGGAAGTGAATCGGCAGGGGATCGATTATTTGCAGAAGGAGTTTGGCAGACTTGGGTTGGAGTTCGTGCCGAGCTGCGCCAACTTTATTCTTGTGCGGGTCGGCAAGGGACAAGAAGTATTTCAACGATTGCTCGGCCAGGGTGTCATCGTTCGGCCCATGGGCGGTTATCAATTTCCCGAGCATGTGCGGGTGACGGTTGGGACCATGGTGGAAAACCGAAAGTTCATTGCGGCTCTGGAAAAGGTCATTAAAACGTTTTAGGCGATCTGTCGAACTGGTGGAGCAGGGAATTTGCATGGCGTTGATGTTTCAAAAAATGGTTATCGCCGGCGTCGGCTTGATCTGCGGATCGCTCGCCTTGGACATGCGCCGCCGCAAGCTCATCGGCGAGATTGTCGGTTATGGCCGTAGCGAAAGTAATCTTCGGCTCGCCAAGAAAAACGGCATCATCGACGGCTATTTTCTGCGCGAAGACGAGTTTCCCGCCGGCGTCGATTTCCTCATGATGGGAACGCCGGTGCAATCCATCGTGCCGCTGACTCAAACATTTCTGCCTAAGATCGAAGCCGGTTGCATCGTCAGCGACGTGGGCAGCGTCAAGGCCGAGATCGTGCGCAGCATGGAGCGTCTCTTGCCTGGAGACATTCATTTTGTTGGCGGCCATCCGATCGCCGGCAGTGAACAATGGGGCGCGCAGGCGGCACGGCACGATCTCTTCGTCAGCCATCGCTGCATTCTGACTCCGACCAAGCGCACCGATCCGCAGGCGTTAAAAAAGGTCGCCGCTTTGTGGCGCAAAGCAGGAGCAGAAGTCGAAATCATGGATCCGAAGATTCACGATCGGCTGCTCGGAGTGATCAGTCATTTGCCCCACGTTTTGGTTTATGCTCTGGTTAACGCGCTCGAGCGCACGCCGTTGCGCGGCGTAGAGTTAAAGAAGTACTGCGCCGGTGGCTTCAAAGACTTTACGCGGATCGCGTCGAGCCGCCCCGAGTTGTGGCGCGACATCTGCCTGATGAATCGTCACGCGTTGGGCCGTTCCTTGGGCGACTACATCAAGTACCTGGAACGGCTCCATCG